>JABAOC010028753.1_pt1 | contig 10854 bp, 10 predicted proteins | sample 7062161 | NCBI WGS metagenome assembly JABAOC01 (sample SAMN14538625, study PRJNA623070) | marine sediment metagenome | biome: marine biome [ENVO:00000428]; feature: marine pelagic biome [ENVO:01000023]; material: deep marine sediment [ENVO:00002113] | place: India: Gulf of Khambhat ...
CAGGTGAATCTGGAGATGCCCGGAAGTTTCTTCGGTTCTTCACCGGCTTCTTGTCTGGGCTGGGGTGTAGGTGCAGCATTGGGGGCAAAGCTTGCCGCTCCGGAGAAGACGGTCATCGCGACGGTTGGGGATGGGAGTTACTTCTTCAGTGTTCCTACTGCCTGCCACTTTGTTTCCCGAGCATATACCTTGCCGATAGTGGTGGTCGTATTTAACAATCAATGCTGGAATGCAGTGCGGCGGGCTACTCAGGGGATGCACCCCCAGGGATGGGCAGTGAGGGGTAACTATTTTCCCCTCAGCGAGCTCTCGCCTGCCCCGGCCTATGAGATGATTTGCGAGGCAAATGGGGGGTATGGGGAACGGGTCGAAAATCCGGAAGAACTACTTCCCGCCCTCCAACGAGCACTGCGTGTGGTACGGGAGGAAAAGCGGCAGGCGTTACTCAACGTAATCTGCAAGCATCCGTGACCTCTTTCTTACACTAAGAGAAGGCTCTTTAAATACTTCCCCTCGGAAATTCGACTCCAACTGTGTAAAGCAATGGCATGTCCGGGGTCATCTGATAGACGTGAACTCTGACACCCGGATTAACGGAAAGCTGCATGTATGCATCCCGTTGGTTCATTCCATACTCTTCTGCCAACCATTCCATGAGGATGAAGGTCGCCTTTGTGACCGCGTGCTCCAGAGGGCGGGAATTGTACAGGGCAATCAGGCTGGTAGGCGTCTCAATACGGGGATAGGGGATTTTTTTCCAAGGGATAACGTCCACGGATAGCATGACTTCCGCTCGTGATTCGGCCGCTACATTTGAGAACTCCATATCGCCCTGGGATGCGTGTACATCGCCGATGAATAATAGCCCACCTTCATTTTGACTGTTTACAAAGAAGGTGTTTCCTGGTTTTATATCTCTACAGTCGATATTCCCGCCTCCTGTCCCTTGTCCGTAAATACTGGAAAGGACTTCCCGTTCGGGCGCAACAGCGATGGTCCCGATGAAAGGAGCGACAGGCCAGCAGATCCTCTCATTAAACCAGATTTTACCATCTCTCATCGTTCCGCTCGGCCCGATTTCATGGCGCAATATATGGGTCCACGGTTCAGCTGCCTCAGACCACGTAAGGGAGTCTTGTATCGGTCCCCGACGGTAGGTAAAGGTGAAACTCTGGTCGTCGGCTACTAAGATATCTTCAACGTTCACGGCGAGAAGATCTCCCCTTTGAACTCCCTCTATGTAGATTGGACCCGCGACTGGGTTAACCGAAGGTGGCCACGTATCAATCAGGGGCCGATCTAGAGGAGATTGGCCCTCCTCTCGAAGGTATCCCGTCGAAGCATCTTCGGTTTCTACCGTGAATTTTTCTCCCGGCTCGACGCGTAACTTTGGCGGAAGACTGCGATCGAATACGTAAGCTTTAGCATCTTGTCGCGCAATCCGTTTCATGTTTTTATCCTCCTCGGTCTTTAGAGGCCCATTCAAAAGATTAAATATCTTCTGAGCACCTTCATTGAGTGATGGGTGCTGACAAGGCAGTTCATTGACGAAATGCGCCGCGTCAAATGGACGAAATAGAGAATTCTGCAACTGGGGGAAGGCCAATGGTAATGGGTGATGAGCATTATTGGCGACTTTCTTATCTCCAAAAATGGGATGATACTGTCGAGGCGATGTTCAGGAATGCCCTGATAATGCTGGAGAGATATTTATCCTCATGGTAGATGATGAAGAACTTCCGCATTAACTTTTCCCTCGTAAAAGGAACTATCCTGACGAGTCCCTGGTCCACCTCCTTTTGAACCACGTGTTTAGACATAATGGAAAGGCCCAGCCCATTTTCCACCGCTTTTTTGATAGCCTCGTTGCTGGCGATATCCATAACAACTTTCAGGGAAACACCTTTCCTTCCAACCTTTTCCTCCACCAATTCCCGGGTTGCGGAGCCCACCTCCCTTGCGATGAAGGGTTGCCCTACCAAATCCCTTAAGGAAACCCCTTCTCCGTGGGCGAAGGGGTGATTGGGTGGGACGATAAGGACCAATTCCTCTTCCAGGAAGGGGATGATTACCAGTCCTTTATAGTTGTGGAGTTCTCCTACGAATCCCAAGTCACTCTTAAATGCCAAGATATCCTTCACCACCTGATGGGAATTGGTCAGGTTCATCTGGATCTCTATGTCGGGGTACTGTTTGCCGAATACCTCGAATATCTTCGGCAGATAGTATGAGCCGACAGTGGCGGAGGCGCCGATGGTGAGCTTCCCGGATTTCAAGCCCTTCACATCAATCAAAGCCTCCTCTGCCTGATCGAGAAGGGCCAGGATTCTCTCAGCATACGAATAGAGGGTTTTCCCCGACTCCGTGAGGAATATTTTTTTCCCCACACGATCGAAGAGCTTCGTCTCGAAATCGGCCTCGAGCTTTTGGATCTGAATCGTTACTGCGGGTTGAGTTAAGAAGAGCTCCCTGGCTGCCAGAGTAAAGCTCTTTTTCTGGGCAACGGCGTAAAAGATTTTCAGTTGATTAAGATTCACGATGAAATCCCCTCATGATTAAGGAATAATAATAAATAGGATTTATTGAATCCCCCTTCGTCATAAACACAGGTACCCTTCTTTCGGCCAAAAGTCAAGGTTTATTCAATAAGTTTTCGGAATTAAAATAATAAACATAATTAATTTGACTTATTAAAAAAGGACATGGTAAATTTGAGAATTAAAAGGGATTTCAGGTTTTTGGCAGGAAACCCTCTATGTCCAAGGTTTCAAAGCACAATAAGATGATGAGCGCGAAGGAGGCTGTAGAGAAATTCGTCTTCGACGGCGCTATTATCGGTATGGGGGGTCAAAATGTCTCCAGGTGTGCGGTGAATATAGCCCATGAAATCATCAAGCAGGGCAGAAGAGGCCTCACGCTCACCGGGTGCAACCTCTCCATTCATATGGACCTCATGGTGGGGGCGGGATTGGTTACGAAATGTGAGCTCGGGTTAGGTGGCCTGGGTCGATTCGGGGCAACATTTCAATTTAAGCGGGCGATTGAAGAAGGAAGGATGGAAGCAGAAGACCTTGATCACCTAACCATGGTTTCCAGGTTTCTCGCAGGTGAAATGGGAATTCCCTTTATCCCCATCAGGGGCCTGATGGGGTCTGATATCCTCAAGTATCGGGCGCCTTCAACGGGGAAGAAGTTTGAGATAGCGGACAATCCGTGGAATCAAGGGGAGAAAGTCGTACTCGTTCCAGCAATGAAACCCGATGTTAGCATTGTTCACGTGCAGAAGGCCGATGAGATCGGAAATATCATGATACAGGGGATTGCGAGTCACGAACCGGAGCTTATCAGGGCGTCTAAGGCTACCATTGTATCCTGCGAGGAGATTGTACCCACGAGCTTTTTCCGGAGCAAGCCCGACTCCGCAACGGTGCCCTATCACTACATAGATGCGGTAATTGAACAGCGATTCGGCGCCTATCCCACGGCGACCTATGGATACTATAGCTTTGATGCTGATCAAATTAATTACTACCAACAATGTGCACGCGCCGGAGGCGATGAATACGGGGATTATCTGAGCGAATACATATACGGATGTGAGGCCTTCGATGACTTTCTCGAAAGAGCCGCGGGGAAGGAGAAACTCAACCAGTTAAAACGGGAAATGCGTGGATTGATGTAACGAAGGAAGGCCTACATGCAGAGACGCTACTCAGAAGACTATACCAGGGAAGAGCTCATGAGCATTGAGGCGAGCAGATTCATCAAGAGCACTGATACCGTGATCCTCGGCACGGGGCTGCCTTTGGTGGCCGCAATCTTCGCTCAAAAAACACATGCTCCCAGCGTCAATTTCGTCGTTGAGAGCGGATCCATTGATCCAATCCTTCCCTCTGCTCCCTTCACCGTAGCTGATCCAACCATCGGCCACATGGCCGTAAAAACAGGTAGCCTCAGGGATGTACTGGGTTGTTTGGTTCAAAGAGGCCTTGTTGACCTCGGCTTTCTGGGCGGGGCTGAGATTGACCAATTTGGAAATATCAATTCCACCTGCCTCGGTGATCCCCGGCGCCCGAAAGTTCGCCTCCCGGGAAGCGGGGGCGCCAATTGCATCGCATCGTGTGTTCCAAAGATCTTGATCATTTCGCTCCATGAAAAGCGGCGTTTTCCATCACGGGTCCAGTTTATCACGAGCCCGGGATATATTGATGGGCCTGAAGGGCGCAAGGAGGCGGGGTTAAAAATAACGAAACCGCAGATCATTGTGGTGACCGATCTCTGTGTCATGGAGATCGATCCGTCAACGGGAACGTTGAGGGTCACCAAATTAATGCCCGGGATTACGATGGACCACGTTTACGAAAATACTGGATTTAGGCCCGCTGTTTCAGAGGATATGGGAGCCGTGGAACCTCCCACGGAGGAGGAGATACGGATTTTGCGGGAAGAGGTTGATCCAAGGCGGATTTACCTGAAGGCTTCTCCTGGAGCCTCGTAAAGCGTAAAGTGGAGAACGGGAATCACCCCGTATTTTTTCCGATTTAGGAGGTAATAGAAAGACGTGAGGAAAGGAGGAAGGTGAATGGAAAGGGAGCCGTTGATCAAGAGAAAGAGCGCTATTTCCTACAAGACGGAGGAGGAAACGGTCTTGAGGGGATACAACCTGAGCGATCTGGCGGAGGAGGGCTACACCTTTTGCGACGCACTCTTCATGCTCTTTCAGGGCCGCATCCCCACGGAAGCCGAGGAGAAAATGCTGGAGTACGAGATGGGTGAGTTCTTGGAGCACTCCATGTCACCGTCGGCTGCCGCCGCAATCGCCACCATGGGCGGTAGGCCCCAGCTTCCCGCCGCGGTGGCTGCCGGGGTTATGACGTTCGGAGGCGCCCATGGACCTGGAGCCGCTCACGGGTATATGTTGAACAAATACCTCGAGCGAGCCAGGGTCGAGGGGAAATCCTTAGGGGAGATGGGCAAGATCTTGGTGGATGAGTACTTGGATGCGGGAATGCCGGTTATGGGTCTGGGGCAGCCCCAACATATCCATGGTGACCCCAGGGCCATGCCTACCCACCGGAAGCAAAAGGAATTGGAGGTTGATGGTGTTTACCTCGAACTCCAGGAGGCAATCGAGGAGGCCTTCAACAAACGGAGGGAGGCAGAGGGGAAAAAGACGATAGCGGTAAATATGATTGGCGCGGGCAATACCGCTTTGGCAGAACTTGGGTTCAGCCCCAACGCCGCTTGGGGTATTGGTATCCTTTGCCGGGGTTATAGCTGTGCCTGTCACGCCATCGAGAATATGAAGAAAGGCCATGCCTGGATGGCCTCTACACGGGAGAGAATGATACAAATGCTTGATCTTTCCATGATTGTCTATGATGGCATACCGGACAGGCCAGTTCCATCTCAAGAGGAACGCGAGGAATATGCTCAAGGAGAACTGGAGAAAGGAGAGTACAAGAAATGGGTACTGTAAAGGGAAGGGAACCTTTTCGTTGGCATTCCACTATATCGTATAAGACCGTGCCCAAGATTGTCACCAGGGGATACGACACGACGGAACTGGTGGAGAAAGGGTATGGCTTTGCGGATATCATTTTTATCAACTATCAGGCGAGAATCCCTCTTCTTAAGGAGGTTAAGATGCTGCATTATCTCATGATTCTCTGCCTGGATGATGGTATGTCCACCTCGCCCAGCATTGCCCGCTCTGTTGCCAAGGGGCACAACATTTTGACCCAGTCAGCCGGGGCATCCATCCTGGCCTTTGGCAATGCCTACGGGGCCTTTCAGGCCTTCGGGAGAATGCTGGATAAATATCTGGAGCGATGCGAAAAGGAGGGAATGAGTTACCAAGAAATGGCCGAAATCCTGTTCAAGGAGAACCGGGGAAGTTTAATTCTGGGTGTATCAAATCTGATGGTCAAGGACCCCGCGGCCAAGCGCGTTTTTGCAAGGGCGGACTCCCTGGATTTATCCGGCAGATACGTTGCCTTCCAGAAGGAGGTCGTGAAAGCCGCACAGAAAGCGAGCAAGGAGGCCGTGGACCTCGATATGTTGGGTGCCGTAGGTGCCACCATGTTCGATCTGGGTTTCACCCCGGAGGCGACGTGGAGCATTGTGGCCCTTGCACGTGCCTTTGGGTCTACGGCCCATGCTTTGGAGGAAGAGGAGAGGGAGCCCCGGGTGGTATTCGGGCAGAACTTACAGCCGAAAGAAAACTATGATGGTCCCCCGGACAGACCCGTTCCGTCCCTGAAAGACCGCGATGAGGTAGCCAAGCCCGGCCAGACGAAGACGCTCGATGAGTGGAGAGAAGCCTTTGGCCAGCGGGCAAAACTGGGTGGAAGCGGTTGGGCCATCGTGGAGGAAATTGCGGATCCTCGCAAACTGGTAAAAGGTGAGGATAAGTAAATATCTGCAAATGGAGACAGGGATACAAACATACCGGAGTTTCCTCAATTTTTTTGAGAAAGCCGTTGTTCATGAGCAGAATTTAGATACCCGGGAATTCGGAAAAGGAGCTCTGAGCGCGAATGTAAATTTTTTCAACAACTATTCCGAGGTAGCCCGAGCGGGTGTAAACCCAGTTCTGGGTTGAAGGTGGCGTAAACGCGGGAATCGTCGAAAAAATATGGTTGAGCGGCGAGGAGCGACTTTTCCGGAGCTTAGGGAAATTCAGGCAATAGAAATGGGGAAACTCCGTTACAGCCATACTCTAAATCGAAGAGGTGAGATCCCGGTGCCGAAGATATGCCTTTCCACCTACTGCCTTTTCTTGGAGAAGAGTTTCAGGGAGGCTATCCTCTTCGCCGTGAGGAACGGTTTCGAGGGGATCGAGCTCTTATGTGAGATCTACGATGCCTGGCCGGGATCCCTGACCAAGGATGATCGCTCTTTTATCCGAGACACCTGCGCGAAAAATCGCCTTCCCCTGTCGCTTCACTGCCCCTCCATCGGGAATAACATTTCGTCCCATAATCCCGGCCAGAGGAGGGAGTCGATACATCAGCTTAAGGAAACCATCGTGCTCGCTGAGGAGATCGGGGGTCAGATCGTAACGGTTCATCCCGGGAGGGTCAATTCTTTCCGCCTTCTATCAGACAACGATGTCTCGCCATATTCCCTCAAGGCGATGAAGGGAGAGGCGTACCAGTTTCTTTTGGCTGCACTGAGGGAGTGTGCCCACTTTGCACGGGAAAGGGGTGTCGTCCTCTGCGTTGAGAATATGGGGCATCTTCCCAACGACACTATCCATACCGTAGGGGAACTGCGGCAACTGATGGACGAGGTGGCGCATCCCTCGGTAGGGGTGACCCTGGACTTGAGTCACGCGCACATAGAAGGGGGGATTTCGGGGGCAATTCAGGCTCTCAATCCCCATATCAGACATATCCATGTGAGCGATAATTTTGGCCGGGACAGCAGCCATCTCGAATTGGGTAAGGGCAATATAGAGCTCAGGCCCGCCGCAGGTTTTTTGAAGGCCTTTGACGGAATGATTGTTCTTGAAGTCATAGGCCCCGGAGACCTGGAGGGTGCCGTCCTTCGTAGTGTGAACTACCTGGAGGAGTTAATGGGATGGGAGATGTGATTTCACTGGATTGGAACCTTGGAGCCCCGCAACGAGATAGGGCTGAGCTATGGTGGCGAGTTTTCGATGGCTGCGCAATGGCTCTGGGATCGTGGGAAGGGTCTGAAAATCCAGGGACCTCTCTGTCATGAAAAGTTCTGTTGCAGATCATCTTACGTAATGGGCGTGGGAAAATGGCCTGCCTTGGAGAACCTCTCGACATAATAGATGGGAAGCAAATCCCGAGATACATCGTCGTCGTTGCCATCGATGGAGCGCGGCATGAATACCTTAGGCGATACTCTCTGCCCAATGTGGAATTCCTCATTTCTAATGGAGCCAGTTTCCCCAATGCGATTGCCAGCAATTGCGTGGCGGAAACCGCACCGGGGTTCGCTTCCATTTCAACCGGGGAAAATACATGAAAGATCACGGCATCTGTGCGAGCGACTGCTGGTACGATAGGAAGACGAAAAGATTGCTCTACTTTTACGATGATGAGAGCGGAGAGTTGCGCCTGGATGCTCCTACCATTGGCGAGATCATAAAATCGCAGGATCCATCGGCAAGAGTTGCCTCGATCTCAGCTAAGGACAGAAATGCCCTTCTGCTGGGGGGGGCCGGTGCAGACATTGTTGCGTACTCCTATCGTGAGCATATGGACAAGCGCGAGCATTTCTCAGGAGCGGGGGTTAAGGCAGACTCCTTTGGGTGGGCCGAACGGCCGGGGAGGGTTCTCCCTGCCTACCTGGCAGATTTACGATTACCCCGTGTGGTGGACTGGGATGGACCTGGATATCATTATCCAAAGAGGAATTCCGCCACCACGCCTTATGCGGACTCGTTCATAATGGAAGCAGCCCTCAGGATTCTGGAGAATGAAAGGCCCAGGCTCTTGTTTATTGGCTTGGTATCCCCCAATATCGTTGCCCATACCCATACAACGGAATCGCTCGAGCTAAGGGATTCCATTCAGTTGGTCGATCAACTCCTGGGAATGTTGATCTCCCGAGTGAAAAAGATGGGATGNNTGGTTTGACGAGACGCTGTTCATCATAACGGCGGACCATGGGATGACGGATAAGCCCTTTTCAATCGATCTCATCGGAGAATTGAGGAATAAAGGACGCAAGGATTTGGTTGAAAATATTGCTCATCTTTACAGGGTGCCAGCGGTTGGAGGCCTCTACCTCCATGATCTGGGGAGATCTCTTATTGACGAAACCATAGAGGTTCTAAAGGAGATCGAGCATATTAAGGGTGCTTGGTATAAGTACGATCCCGATGCTCCATGGTTCATCCGTCGAGGAGCCCATGAGAGGGCACCTGATATCACGGTTGTCCCTGAATTTCGGTATCAGATCGTCCAAGAGGGGCAGACCGAACCCGTCTTTCCCGCGTATCACGGAGCACCCTATTTTTCCGATTTCAGCATTGTGATGATCTTTTCCGGTTGCGGCATAAAGCGGATGGAGGTCATCGGGGAAGATGATATTCCTCAGGACGAATTCTTATCCGATGACATGGTCCGGGGATTACCAGAGCAGACACAGATCGTACCAACGATCAAGGAGATCTTAAAGATCTGTTGAGAAGATCGTATTCAAGAGGTTTAGAAATACAACGAGTAAAATGTATAATGTTAAGCAAGAAAGGGAGGATAGAAAGATGGTGGAAGATAACATTCAGGAAATGTATCGGCGAGCAAGGAAGGCTTTTAAGGAGGTTGAATTTTGGCCTCAAGAGAGGGTCGATGAAATGGTTGCCGCGGTAGCGTGGGAGTGGCAGAAGGATGAAAACGTCAAGGCCGTGGCAAAGCTTGCGGTGGATGAGGGCGGGATCGGCGTCTACGAGGATAAGCTCAGCAAGATACGAAACAAGGTACGTGGTACTATGTGGGATTTCCGCGGCGCCAAAACCTGTGGACTGGTCAAGGAGGATAAGAAGAGGGGAATGAAGATTTACGCGAAACCAATAGGAGTGGTCGCCAACGTGGTTCCCTGTACGAATCCCGAGGGAACCGTTTGTACGGTTGGCCTTGGTCTTTTGAAGACGCGAAACGCCATGATTTGCTCCCCCCATCCGAGGACACAGAGAACCTCTTATCTTAGCGTTGAGGTCGGGAGACGGGGGCTCAAGAAAGTCGGCGCGCCTGTGGACTTGTTTCAATGTATCAAGACACCGACCAATGAAAAAACATCTGAACTTATGGCGAATTGCGATTTTGCCATGGCTACTGGCGGAGCCGCCCTGATAAAGGTGGTCTATGCTGCTGGCAAGCCCTCCCACACAGTTGGTGCGGGCAACGTCGTATCCATCGTCGATGATACCGCTGACCTAGCAGCTGCAGCCAAGAAGATCGCGCGGTCCAAGACCGCTAATAACTCCACGTCCTGCTCCTCGGAAAACGCGGTGGCCATTGAGGATACCATCTACGATGATATGATGAACGCACTGATATCGGAGGGTGGGTACCTGTGCAATGCCGAGGAGCGCGAGAAGCTGAGGAAAGGGCTGTGGCCTGATGGGAAAACGCTGAATAGGGATATCTTCGGCAGATCTGTAGACATTATTGCCGAGACTGCCGGCATCGATATTCCCGAGGGGACGAGGTTTCTGATGGTTCTGGGAGAGAAGGTCGGCCCCGAGGATATGTTCTCCGGTGAAAAGCTATCGCTGGTCCTGACCGTGTGGAAATGGAGCGATTTCGATGAAATGCTCGACCGTTTGAACAGAATACTTCAGTTCTCAGGGATAGGCCATTCCGCCTCAATCCACACCAACAGGGTGGACCGCATGGAGGAGCTTGCCATAAGGGCTAAGGTAGGAAGGGTCGAGTGCAATATGCCCCACTGTTTGGTCAATACGGGAAGCTGGTATAATGGGCAACCCTGGACTGAAAGCCTGGGGTGCGGGACCTGGGCCGGCAACATGACCAGCGACAATATTAACTACAGGCATTTCCTCAATTACACCTGGCTTTCGGTTCCCGTTGAGGAATACGAGCCCACCGATGAGGAGATATTCGGGGACTATCTAAAGAAGTGGGGACGGGATTAATCTCCCAGATCCCATTTCCGAGGGAAAAGTTTGGGAAAGGAGAGGTGAGAAATGGGTAAAATTAGCATGGTCATGTTTGATCTTTCGGGAACGACGATTCACGACGATACGGGCGTGAGGGATTGTTTGCATAAGGCTGCCCAAGAGTTCGGCTTAAAAACCACCCCGGAGGAGATCCTGCTGCACATGGGGACGAACAAGATCCATCTCTATCAGTT
>JABAOC010014716.1_pt2 | contig 10852 bp, 12 predicted proteins | sample 7062161 | NCBI WGS metagenome assembly JABAOC01 (sample SAMN14538625, study PRJNA623070) | marine sediment metagenome | biome: marine biome [ENVO:00000428]; feature: marine pelagic biome [ENVO:01000023]; material: deep marine sediment [ENVO:00002113] | place: India: Gulf of Khambhat ...
TCCCTGTGTGATGTGGTTGGGCGGGCACTGGCCTACCCGGGTCTCACTACTCCCCCCGTTGCTGGCACTCATCATTCTGCCGGGCACGGCCTGGGCGCAGAGTGACACCCCGCTCCTTCGATGGGAGCACTTCTATCGTCAGCGCGCCTTTCCCTTTGGCCAGGTCCCGCGGGGGGCGTTGCAAGCTGCCAGGCGAGAAGCGGTCGCCAGATGGCCAAGGATAGCCGCAGCACCCGCTGCCGCTACCTCAACCTGGCAGCCGATCGGCCCGGAGCGCATCCCCAGCAGCATCCGATCCACGGGTCGGCTGGTTGCCATCGCCATACACCCCACGGGGGCTGTCGGAAGTCCGGCGGTTATCCTCGACACGCTGGTGGTCGCGGCCCCGATAACGCTCGCCGACGCGGCGAGCCACTTGCTCATCGGTTCAGTGCTCGATGCGCTGCAGGTAGCTGTGCTCGACTCCCGCGGGAACGCTGATGGCGTCTTCAACCTCGGCGATGTGCTGGCTTGGCTCGACCACTGCGCCAGCCCGACGCCAGATGGCTGCCCAGCGGGTGCCTCGGAGGCGCAGCAGGTGGGCAGGACCCTGGAGCGGCTGAAAACAACCGTGCCGCGTGACGTCTCGTCGGGCACCGAGAGACGCGACGGGAGGCGACGGTGACCGCCCGGTGGAAGGCAGTGGTCGTTCTGGCGATCGTGTCACTCGCGCTGAGTTGTGGCGACAAGGCGCCCGGACCGGTTGAGCCACCCCCCACGCCAACCGAGCCGACCACGGACCCGGGTCGTGTGACGGTAGTCTTGTCAACACCGAACACAAATGACGGCGCCGTTCTATTCACGCTTTCCGGGGGCGTCATCGACTCACTCACACCCAGCAGCAGCCGGTTCACCCTCTTCTCGGTTGAGACCGACATCAACACACTTCGGGCGATAGTGGCCGGCGACCTCGCAGATGGTGCCGTGGCGGTCTTCTGGATGCCGGACCGGCGGACTATCGCGGCATACAGCGCCACGGTGCAACAGGCTGCGGCGCGCTCGACCTACCAGCAACAGGATATCGGCTCCTACAGGCTCACGATTTCGCAGTAGCCACCCGCGCCGGCGTCCCACTGCCCCCGCGCTCGACCCCTCAGTGGCAACCTTTTCGTAAGCCAACACTGTCTAACACCATGGAGCGAGGGGAACCGGGGAGGACTACTGGTGCGAAGACCCGTGCTGGCTAGAACCGTGGTCATCACGGCACTCTTATTCGTCGTCCTCTTCGTCTATCCCGGCAGGGGACGCCAGCCGCCGTATCCGCTGCTCCACACTGATGCATCAACAATCGATGCCTACGATCACGTGTCGCCGGACGCGCTCGCAGAGGACATCGACTTCTACGTATCCAGCATCGCAGCCGCACACGCCGATCCCAACCATTTCATTACCGAGGAGGCCTTCAGAGAAACGGCACAGGAGCTGAAGTCCCGCCTGCGCGCCGAGCACCCCGACAGCGTCACTCTGCTCGACTCCTACTACTACCTCCAGGAGCTGGCGGCCTCGATCCAAGATGAGCATACCGACATCCGGTTTCCGCAACGATGGCGCGAGCATCTCGCGCCAACCTTTCCCCTCCACCTGCGCATCATCGACGACCGGGTCTATGTCGAAAAAGACGCGGGTGCCAACGGCATTCCCCGGTACGCCGAGATCCTCAGTATCGACGGGCGATCAGTGGCGGAGATGTTGCCCGAGATCCTCCGGTTTCAGAACAACACGCTGTACCACTACAAGCTGCAGGCAATTCAAGAGGACTTCGATCTCTGGCTTCAGGGCTACTTCGGTTTGCGGGCGCCGTGGACCGTCGAGTACCGCCACCGAGATCGCGTCAGCACAACCGCGGTGCGCGGCATCACAATCGATGACTAACAGGGACGCCACGCGACGCGATGAGGCGTATTCCGAGTCTCTGCTCACGGTAGGCAACGATACGGTGCCCGTCTTGGAGATCCCCAAGTTCTGGTACGATGACAAAAAGTCCTACGAGCGGTTCATCGATGACTTGTTCAACGCACATCAGGACAAGAGCTACCTCGTCCTCGATCTGCGACGGAACCCAGGCGGCGCCGGTGCATGGGGCCTCTTCGTCTTGGACTACCTGACTGATGCCGAATACCAGATCCAGAAGCGTTTCGCCCACAAGGTCAGCGACCCCTACAAGGAGATCGTTCGGTGGACGGTGCGGTCCTCCTACCACGACGCATGGATTCCCAGGCTCCTGTGGTGGTTACCGCTCCATCGCTTCACGGATCACTACTTCAAGGATGTGGCCGGAAGACTGCTGCAGGCGGACAACGGAACGTACGTCGAAGTGGGAGACGAGTTCCGCGATCCCAATGAGGGCAAGGCCAGGTTCCGCGGCACCGTCTTCCTCTTGACCTCGCACTACACGAACTCTGCAGCGGTGGTAGTTGCGGCGGCCTTCAAGGCCGGCAACATGGGTCTCATCGTTGGGCAGGAAACCGGCGGCAGGGTTAGCTTCTCCAGCGATCCCATCTTCGTCGAACTGCCGAACACAGCGCTCCGGGCAGTGATCCCGGTAGCGATCCTGACACTGCCGGGGGATAATCCTAGCCGTGGCGTCTTACCCGACATCCCTGTCGAGTACTCACTCGATGACTACATGGCTCAGCGGGACCGGGAACTGGACACGGTGCGGCAGCTAGTCGAGGCCGAACTGACTGTGAACAATCCCGCAGCTGTTTCCAGCGGCCGCAGGTGACTCCTGTCAAGTCGAAAAGCAACCCGCTGGCCAGAAGCCACCAGGCACTTGAATCTTTGCCTGCTGCTCCCGCTGTCCATTCATTGGACACGTCCCCCACAGCCGAACCCAAGCGACTCAGCACCGCTCGGGAGGGACACCATGAGAAGACTGCTACTGTTCGCACTGCCGCTGTTGGCCTGTCAGGCCGATCGGGACGCCGAGGTCCACATCGCGCGGATCGAGAACGAGCTGCTGCCCAGGATCCTAATCCAAGGTGAGCCGGCGGTCACCGCCACCCTTGAGGAGCGCATGGTGCACCACAAGGTGCCGGGCGTGAGCATCGCCGTGATCAACCACGGCGAGGTCGAGTGGGCCCGGGGTTACGGGATGGCCGACGTGGAACAAGCACGGCCGGTCACGACCCAGACCCTGTTCCAGGCGGCGTCAATCAGCAAGCCGGTAGCCGCGACAGCAGCGCTCCGCCTCGTCGAGGAGGGCGTGCTGGTCCTCGACGAAGACGTGAACCGCAAGCTCGAGAGCTGGCACGTACCGGCGAACCAGTACACAGCGGCGGAGCCGGTCACGCTCCGGCGATTGGTCACCCACACTGCTGGGCTCACGGTCCACGGCTTCCCTGGATACGCATCGGACGAGCGGGTGCCCACCACCATCGAGGTGCTGGACGGCGCCGGCAACACCGACCCGATCCGGGCAGACACGACTCCGGGATCGATGTGGCGCTACTCCGGCGGCGGGTACACGGTGATGCAGCTCCTGCTTGCCGATGTGACCGGCAAGCCGTTCCCGCTGGTTCTGCGAGAGCGGGTGCTCGACCCCGCTGGCATGGTTGAGAGCACGTACGAGCAGCCGTTGCCGGAAGATCGCCGAGGAATGGAGGCCACCGGGTACCGGGATGACGGCAGCGAGGTGAAGGGCAAGTGGCATACCTACCCGGAAATGGCGGCCGCAGGGCTGTGGACCACGCCCTCCGACCTGGCCCGCTTCGCCATCGCGATCCAGCGGGCGTACGCCGGCGAGTCCAGTGGGGTCCTCGCACCTGAGATGGCGCAGCAGATGCTGGAGCCAGGGATGAACGGGTGGGGGCTCGGGCCGGCGATCGGCGGAGACGGGAAGTACTTCGGGCATGGTGGCGCCAACGAAGGCTTCAGGTGCCGGTTCGTCGCCTTCATCAAGGGGGGTCAGGGTGCCGCCATCATGACCAACTCGGACAACGGCGGGGCGTTGGTGGAGGAGATCCTGCGGACGATCGCCGACGAGTACGACTGGCCGGTGCTGAGGCCGGTGGAGAAGGTCGTGGCAGAGGTGGACCCGGCCCTCTACGATGAGCTGGCAGGCCCATACGAGTTCCCCGGCCTGGGCATCATCACTCTCGAGGTCGTTGACGGGCGCCTCTGGGCCCGCCAAGTGGCCATGTTCCTGGCTGACGTGCCCGGCGAACCCCGGGAGGAGCTGCTGCCGGAATCCGAAACGGAGTTCTTCAGCCGGGACGAAGGTACCCGGGTGACATTCATTCGCGAGAACGGGCGCGTCACGGCCCTCGAGGTCTCCGGACGGAGGGCGGAGCGAGTGAAATAGGCTACGACCGCACCACCATGTGAAACCCCAGGCGCTTTGACAGGTACGGGGTGCGCTCCCGCACCCGGCGTCGCATGGCCCGCGCACCGCTCACCGTAGACGTGTGTTGCTGCATCGCCGAGAAGACGAGCAGCTCGAACGCCGTGGCGTCAAGCCAATCGACCGTACCCCGGTAACCGCACACGGCCAGCGCATCTGTCTGGTGTAGGAAGGACTGAATCGCCTTGCGTTGGAGCTTGAGGGTACCGCACGACGCGAAATAGATGATGCGTTGATGACAGCGACCTTCCAGCAATACCGCCAACTCGTCGAGTGTCACCATATTCTCGGGAGCGTCCTGGCCACCGATGTAGAACACGTTGGTGTCGCCGTGGAACGCCAGGTACAGGATCGGGTACCTGGCCAGCCCACGCTGGGCCCACCGTAGCANNACTCCAGCTCATCGCGGGTAGCCACATCCCGATGCACATACGGGACGTAGTAGGGATCCCACCTCCGCATCAGCATCAGGATGGGCTCAACGGTCGAGGCCTTGTAGATCTTGCCCCACCAGTCTCCCTCGAGGCAGAACACACCTTTCGGTCTGGGGCGCCGCCGTCTCTTGGGCTTTCCAGCCATCCGCCTACCTCCCTGATCATGCTGCCGTTCGCCTGCCGCTGACGTGCCGTGAGGGGCAAGGTAGCCCTGTCGGCCACCGAGGGCACGCAGGGAACTTAGCCTGCCACAGGGCCATGGCAGCACCCCTGCCAGGCGGTGGCGGGAAGACTGGTACAAGTCCGGGAGGATTTGACAACGAGAAACCGCCGGGGCGGACGCACGTTGCGTGGGAGGCTGCGAGGCCACGGCGGTTTGGCCCTGACCCCGTTCCTCTCCCGCAAGCGGGAGAGGGGGAGGAATCGGTGACTTCGAAGCGACGGGTCAAGCTTCAGTTTGCACTGGAGCTGCGGAAGCGCGCCACGGCGGCGCAGCAGAAGGCGTGGGAGCTCCTGCGTGACCGGCGGCTGCTAGGCTTGAAGTTCCGACGCCAGCGCCCGATTCGGGGGTTCATCGTCGATTTCTACTGGGCAGAGCTGCGCCTGGTACTCGAAATCGATGGCGGGATCCACGACAGGCCAGAACAAGCAGCATACGACGCGGCACGAACGGCGATCCTGGAACGAACCGGGCTCCCGGTGGTCCGCTTCCGGAATGACGCCGTGTCCGGCGACTCGTTGCTCTCGCTCTTGTCCCCCTCTGCCTGATACTGGCCGGGAGCCACCCCACGGCTCATCTTATTATCCACGGGCACGTGACAGACCTCCAGCAACGCCTGCGAAGCGCGCTCGCAGGCCGCTACGCCATCGAGCGGGNNCGCCATCGAGCGGGAACTCGGCCAGGGTGGGATGGCGGTGGTGTACCTCGCCCAGGACCAGCGACACGACCGCAAGGTCGCCGTCAAGGTGCTACGTCCCGAGCTGGCCTCGGAGATCGGGACTGATCGCTTTCTGCGCGAGATCAAGCTGGCGGCCCGCCTGACACATCCGCACATCCTGCCGGTCCACGATTCCGGGGAGGCGGAAGGCCTCCTGTTCTACGTGATGCCCAACATGGAGGGACAATCGCTGCGGGAGCTACTGGACCGCGAGCGCCAGCTCCCGCTCAACGAAGCCCTCCGGCTGTGTCGCGAGGTCGCTTCCGCACTCGACTATGCCCACCGCCACGACGTGGTGCATCGGGACGTTAAGCCCGAGAACATCCTGCTGCACGAAGGCGCTGCTATGGTGGCCGATTTCGGGATCGGCAAGGCACTGAGTGCGGCAACCGGCCCGATCACGCAGACGGGCATCGCTTTGGGCACACCGGCATACATGAGTCCCGAACAAGCAACGGGTGAGGGACACGTCGACGGCCGCAGCGATCTCTACAGCCTGGGCTGCGTGTTGTACGAGATGTTGACCGGTGAGCCGCCATTCACCGGCCCCACGGTGCAGGCGGTGATCACCAAGCGGTTCATCTACCCGGTCCCCCAGGTCCGGACGACCCGGGACGTGCCCGAGGACGTCGACACCGCCGTGATGCGTGCCCTCGCCCGTACGCCAGTGGACCGCTTTTCCACCGCGGCTGAGTTCGCCGAGGCGCTGAGGCTGATCCAGACCGGCGAAGCGATTGCCGCACGCGCCCCCGCGCCAACAGCTCCAGAGACGGGACCCGCCAAGAAGTCGATCGCCGTCATCCCGCTGGCGAACATGAGTGCCGATCCTGAGAACGAATACTTCAGCGACGGCATNNNNACGCCCTCGCCAAGATCCCCGGCGTGCAGGTCGCGTCACGCACGTCATCGTTCGCCTTCAAGGGGAAAGAGGTCGATGTGCGGGAGATCGGAGAGAAGCTGGGTGTGGCTTCAGTGCTAGAGGGGAGCGTGCGCAAGGTGGGCAGCAGGATCCGCATTACTGCCCAGCTCATCGACGTGGCGAACGGCTACCATATGTGGTCAGAGACCTACGACCGCCAGCTAGAGGACGTGTTCGCGATTCAGGATGAGATCTCGCGGGCGATCGTAGACGCGCTAAAGGTGCGGCTCGTGGGCGACACTGGGAAGCTCGTCGTCCCAACGACGGAGAACATGGAGGCGTACACGCTCTATCTGAAGGGGCGGTACTTCTTCAACCGGTTCGGTGAAACCGATCTGCGGAAGGGACTGGATTTCTTCCAGCAGGCGTTGTCGGAGGACCCTGGCTATGCCCGGGCGTATTCAGGGATCGCCGACTGCTGGAGCAATCTGGCGGACGACTGGGTGGTGCCCGACGACGCCTATCCCCGGGCCAAGGCGGCGGCGACCAAGGCACTGGAGCTCGAGCCCACGCTTGCCGAGGCCATCACCTCCATTGGGAAAGTGCTCTGTTGGTACGAATGGGATTTCGCCGGGGCCGAGCGGGAGTTGCGCCGGGCAGTCACGCTCAACCCCAACTACGCAGAGGCGCACTTCGTTTTCGGGAGCGTGCTGCCCGCGGTCGCGAAGCTCGAGGAAGCGATCGAAGAGATGCGGCAGGCTCTCGTACTGGATCCCCTATCTGCCCACTATAGTCGCTGGCTCGGCCGCTTTCTGTTGTACTCCCAGGACTACGCCGGCACCATCGCCCAGAACCACAAGACCATCGAGATAGACGCAGCCTACTTCCAGGCGTACCTGGACATCGGCTCAGCCTACCTGGCTCAAGGGCGGCCCCAGGAAGCCCTTGGCTGGATCCGGCGGGGGCAGTCGCTGGGGTCCGCCGTTCGCTCGTACGACGCCCACATCGTCCGGGCGCTCACGGCGATGGATCAGCTCGAGGAAGCTCAGGCGATTATGGAGCGGCTGGAGGAAGAGGCGAAGCGGCACTACCTCAGGGGGGAAGTCCTGGCGATGGGCTACGGAGCGCTGGGTGAGTTCGATCACGCATTCGCCTGCCTCGAACGGGCACTGGAGGCACGCTCCGCTGGGCTGATCTATCTCCACCTGGATCCCGGATACGAGCCGCTTCGCTCAGATTCCCGCTTCGGCGAGTTGGCCGGCAAGGTGGGTGTGAAATAGCGGCCACTCCGCCACACTCAGCCCATCTCGAGCCCGCCCGTCGGGCTCATTATCTACCTGGCACCAGCGATGGCGACGGGAAGCTCGCTAGCGGCGCTTCCCCCTCGCGCGAAGCCGACGCCGCACCNNTGGAGGATCCCCGACCGCTGCACCTTCCGCCGAAACGCCTTGAGTGCCCAGTCCAGGCGATCGTTCTCGTCCAGAATGATTTCGGTCACGGTCCCACCGTAGTCAGGAGTGAGAGATTGTGAACTCAACGGGGCCGCCCCGATTGCGTAGGGGCGGCCCCGGTTTCGTTCGCTGTGTTTGAGAAACAGCTTACTCGCCCAGCTTGACGACGTTCTCGGCCGCCGGGCCCTTCTTGCCCTGTACGACGTCGAACTCCACACGCTCACCCTCTCTTAGCGACTTGAATCCCTCACCCGTAATCGCCGAGTGATGGACGAAGCAGTCCTTTTCCCCGTCGTCGCGCGTGATGAAGCCGAAGCCTTTGCTGTCATTGAACCACTTCACGGTCCCGGTCGTACGCATGCCGCACTCCTTGTGGGTGTTGATGTTCGTCGGAGTCCGGCTGCGCCGTACCTACCGATCGCTCATCAAGTTTCGCGGTCACTGCCCCCGCGCTGGGCTGCCGTCAGGAATCAGCGGCACCCCCCAACCGCCGTACCCCCTACGGCGTGATCGCTACAAAATGCAAGAGTAGACCAGCGCACGCCAGATCCCCTGGTTCACTGTTTGCTGGCACCTCAGCTCGCCACGCCGGGTGTGCCTATCGCAACCACGCGCTAGCCAACGACTCACCACGCCCGAAGTGGATTGTGCCTAGGGGTGAACTTGAGGACGCCTGCAGGGTGGTCAGCACGCTGCCGATGAGACTGATGCGAAGGTTGCCCGATAACCTCGGCCTCAGCCGCGCTCGGGCAGGTCGACCAGCAGGATGTTGCGGCGGCACCATGTGCAGTGCACTTCCCGCATCCCCACTCCGTGATAGGACTCGAGCGGGCCGAGCAGCAGATTCCCGTCGCACGAGGGGCATGCCGCGTCGCGCTCCGCGTGTAACACCATTTCCCGGATCAACTGGCCTTCCTTCATCGAGAACTGTGCTGCCAGCCGGCGGCGCCTCTCCGCCCGCGCGCGGCGATCGATTCCGCTGCGGCGGTCATGGCCGGAGCGCCGCTCGGCCGGCACCTGGAGGTTGCTCACACGGCGGTCACCCTGGCGCCGCTCCTGGCCCGATCGACGGTCGCTGCCCGAGCGCAGATCGGCGAGGAACCGCCGCAGGCCGCCGCCGGGATCTTGGTCTCTGCGGTTAGCCATGATGGTCGACTCGCAAAAGGGCGTACTCCGGCTCGTCGCTGGACACTGTCCTTGATTTTGCAGCCAAAACCAGCTTCCCGCCAGGCTTGGGAAGGGACGAGGCTGCCTGGCGAGCGACAGCGCACTCATACATACTTCCTATCCCTCCCGTCAAGCCGCATCACACCCTGCGTGTAACGAGTGGAGGTGGCGCTGTGGATGCGTGGCACATCTGGATGATCGTGGCCGTCGTGCTGTTCGTCGCCGAGATCCTCACGCCCGGCTTCGTGCTGGCGGCGTTCGGCGTGGGATGTCTGGCGTCCGCGCTCGCGTCACTCGCCGGCCTGGGTCTCCCGTGGCAGTTGCTGGTGTTTTCGATTGGGGCCCTTGGCTCGTTCGTGGGCATCCGTCCGTTCGTGCTGCGGAAGCTCCATCCCGGCGACCGAGGCTACCAGTCAGGGGTGGAGGCGCTGGTGGGGAAAGACGCCCGAGTGCTGGAGCGGGTGGACCCCGCAGCGGACACGGGAAGGGTCATGGTGGGCGGTGAGGACTGGCGCGCGGTGTCGGGGATTGGACAAGCGATCGAAGCGGGCTCGCTGGTGACGGTGGTGGGAGTCGACGGCGCCAAGCTAGTCGTCGTACCGGAGGCTTTGGAGGAGGGATAGACCATGGAATACGTGCTGGGAGCGGTCGCGGTCTTCGTGGTGGCAATGGCGGTGAAGGGGTTGAAGATCGTGCAGCAGGCCGAGACGCTGATCATAGAACGCCTGGGGAGATACCATCGGACGCTCGCTTCCGGGATCAACATCATCTGGCCGGTTCTGGAGCGTCCTCGCAGCATAGAATGGCGCTACATGCGCCAGGGCCCTGGGGGCAAGCCGATCCCGGTCCGAAGGGCCACCACCAAGATCGACCTGCGGGAAACTGTATACGACTTTCCGCGGCAGAACGTGATCACCAGGGACAACGTGGTGACTGAGATCAACGCCCTGCTGTACTTCCAGGTCATCGACCCGCGGCGGGCGATCTACGAGATCGCCAACCTCCCCGACGCCATCGAGAAGCTCACACAGACCACGTTGCGGAACGTCATCGGGGAGATGGATTTGGACGAGACCCTGTCCTCCCGGGACACCATCAACTCCAAGCTCCGGGTGATCCTCGATCAGGCCACAGACAAGTGGGGGGTGAAGGTCAACCGGGTGGAGCTTCAGGACATCAACCCGCCCGCCGACATCCGGGACGCGATGGAGAAGCAGATGCGGGCCGAACGGGACCGCCGCGCGGCGATCTTGGAGGCGGAGGGCCACAAGAAGTCCAAGATCCTCGAGGCTGAGGGTTTCCGGGAAGCCCAGATCAACGAGGCCGAGGGCGCCAAGCAGGCCCGCATCCTGGTGGCCGAAGGTGAGGCCGAGGCGCGCCGCAGAGTCGCCGAGGCGGAAGCCGAAGCCATCAAGCGGGTGACTGGTGCCATCACGGAAAGCGGGGGCGACCCCGGCAACTACCTGATTGCGCTGCGGTACATTGAAGCGCTGAAGGAGATGGTCTCCGGCAAGGACAACAAGGTGGTCTACTTGCCGTACGAGGCGACGGGCGTTCTCAGCTCCATCGGCGGGATTCGGGACATGCTGGAGGGGGTGAAGCCGGCGGCGGGCTAGGGTACC
>JABAOC010031258.1_pt1 | contig 10849 bp, 14 predicted proteins | sample 7062161 | NCBI WGS metagenome assembly JABAOC01 (sample SAMN14538625, study PRJNA623070) | marine sediment metagenome | biome: marine biome [ENVO:00000428]; feature: marine pelagic biome [ENVO:01000023]; material: deep marine sediment [ENVO:00002113] | place: India: Gulf of Khambhat ...
TTCCTGCCTTTTCAAATTCCTTGATTTTTGAGTGTAATTTTTTATGTATTTTTCTGGACAGCCAGATTATATCCTCTGGATTCATATAATTAAAATGGTGCGCTTCCACGTCCACTTTGCCGGTTACATAGCAAGGCTGCTTTTCGATTCTACCGGCTTTAATATCTGTTTGGAGTCTCGCATATATCCTGTGCTTTTGCCTGTAATTCTTAAATAGATTCAACTGCATAATAGATTGAAATCTCTTTTTTTCTTTATTAGGTTTGTGGTTTTTTTTTAAGTCCTCAATGTCTCTGCATTGAGTGTTAGGCTGGCTAATCGGCAAGAAGCCTTTTGCTTGCTGCTTAAAATCCTTATCCAAAAATAAGGATATAATAAACATATACTTTTCAATTTTGTTGTCAACTTTTATTTAAGTTTCTTTATTTGGTATTCAAAACTACAGAAAACTACAGAATATTTTTGATAAAATATTGATTCGTACCTTTTCGTACTTGCAAATATGATAGTTTGCGATAGTTTCAATGTTGTAACTTTGTTGTAACCGTAAATGTCGTAGTTTGTCGTAGTTCTAAATGTTGCAGTTTGTTATAGTTCTAAATTTCGCAGTTTTTCGTAGTTTTGCCTCTTGAAATAAAAAGCCTGCCCTTACCCCTTATACATGCCAAAAGTCCCGCCAGAAGCGCTGTATTTGCGTTTAAAGGCTATTATATAAGCCTTGCCCCTCTTAAATAGCTCTGAATTTGAAAAGTCAGTAATTACTAAAACATACGCTTTAATTTCGCTATATGCTCTTTTAATACCTGAATTGCTTTGACTCTGGTCTTATCGTTTGCCTTTTTAAGCTCCTTGACTATATCAAACATTTTGCGGTTTATATCTGCTATTAATCGCTGGTCAATATAAGTGCTTTGCTTTTTGCCTGATTGTTTCTTTTTGCTTTTTCCGGGTAGCTTCCTTTGCCTGCCGTCTGCTCCGATTCGTTTCAACTGGGTATTTTCCCCAGTTGATTTTTTTCTCATAGATTCAACCGTCTTATGACTCAAGCCGGCTTTTTTGCCTATGCTGCGGCTGCTGGCTGTAGGGGATTCCTTAAGCAATAATTCAGCTATGATTTTCTTTTGTTTTGGGCTTAAATGCCGTCTTGCTAAATTATCATTGATAGCTAATAGCTTTCTGGCTGCTGGCTTCAGGTCATTATAAAAATCAACGTCTATAGTTTGCAGATTTAATTCTTTTGCTATTTCTAATCTGTTAGCTCCTGCCAGTATACAAACTTTCCCGTTTTTATCGGTATAGACTTTTAAGGGGTCTCTGATTCCATCACGCTTAATATCTGCTTTAAGCTTTTCCCTGTCATATTCACTAATCGGGAAGTATTGCTGGACGGCTGCCAGCTCTTGACTTATTTCTAACTTATTAACTGAATAAGGTTGAATTTGTCTCATGGCTTCGCTCCTTGATTTTTATTTCACGCTGCGCTTTTAATAATTCGTCTCTTAATTCATAAAAACAATTTTTAGTGCAAAAATCAATAAGCATACTAATTGCACTTAAAATATCTTGCTTGTTTTTTGATAGCGGGTATTTCATGCTTTCACTCCCCTATAATATTTAATATTGGACTTAATAAATTATTAATTTGCCCTGCTGTCCAGTGTTTATCATGCTGACTTATTGCCCTCAACATAGAGACACGCCGGGGAATAGTGCCAGCATAATAAGGCTTGACCGCCTGCATAAATTCCCTGTTGATATCCGGCAAATAGCCCTGCCGTTCCGGACTGTATTCTTTATAGCCTATCAATACCACTTGCCCGGACTTCTTAATCTCTTTAAGTTTCTCAATTGAATAGAGTGTTGGCTTGATTGTGGCTTGACTAATATCAGCCGGGATAAATATCTTATCTGCTATCATAGCTGCTGCCCGGCTTATGCCCTGTATTGTCGGCGGGGTATCAATAATAATATAGTCATAGCTATTCAGTCCTGACGTGATTCTTTGCAGAGCGTAGGGGTCAAGAGTAGCAGCTATGCTGTCCAGCCGATAATCCGCAGGAGCCAAATAAAAGGTCAATCGTTCCCTTTTCACTTGCTTTATTACATTGCCGATATTTTGCAAGCCAGCCAATACGTCAAAAAGGGAACCGTCCCTGTTTGCTAATTTATCAATCAAAAAGCTTGTCATGCCGGCTTGACTGTCAGTATCAATAGACAGCACTCTTTTATTTGTTGAGGCAAGCGCCAGAGATATCAAGATTGATAGCGCTGTCTTGCCGCTCCCGCCTTTCTGATTGATAATACTGATAATCATATTAAACATCACCTTCCTTTGTTTTTGAAACTTGCCCTTTGACTTGACCTAAAGATTGTGTCACACATGACACAATCTTAAAAAAGAGCATGTTGCGCTGAAACTTGCCCTGTAACTCCAAATTCATTATAATTGAATTCATGCAATAATTTAACTTTATTTTTGACTCGTTTATATTAGCCGAAAGTCCAGCCTTTAGCTTCAAGTTTTTCAACTATGGAATAATCCACTTTCTCACCTGTAATTTCAGCCCGGATACTGTCACCGTCAACATTGATAAAATCAGCCTTAAGTTCCTTAAGCTCATTCCTGATTTTCTTATGCTCTGCTGCTGTCATCATAACAGCCTCAAGCTCGATTATATCATTTTTGTTAAATGTAATAATTATTTTTCGCATAATTTTTGCTCCCTTGTTTTTCAATGTTTGCAATTACACATTTGCAGCCATTGACACCGCTCGGTGATCCGCCAGCCTGTCTTCTATCGCATTTTTAAATCTTTTGATCCTATGGATATATCGAATAGACGTATTTAGGTCTTTATGCCTTGCGAACTCTTGCACATCATAGACGGTAGCCTGCTGGGATTCTACCAGCTCCGCTGCTGCTGTAATTGCCGTATGCCTTAAGCTGTGACAGGAGACAGTCGGGGTATTGATTCCAATAGCTCTTAAATATCTTTTTATCAATCGGCTTAACGAATGAGTAGTCATAGCTTGACCGTTATTTCTATTGCTTATAGAAATAAAGAGCGCGCTGTCCGGCTTGATTCCTGACCTCAATTTCAGATATTTCCGTATAGGCTGCAATACATCACTTGTCAATATCTTATATTCCTTGTCATCTCTGGCTTTGCCCTGAAAATATAAGACACTCCTATTATTAAGCTGCCGGATATCCTGAACCTTTAAGCGCACAACTTCTATTGACCTTAAGCCAGTTGCCAGCATAAGATTAATCATAGCAAAGTCTCTTTTGCCTTTATATCCTGATATCCGCTTTATTCGTTTCAATAAGTGCGCTGCCTGCTCTGCTGTCAATGAGTCCTTTCTAAACTCCCGGCTGGTCTTAAGGCTTTTAATCCCCTTTGATATATTAGGATATAAGCCCATGACTTCAGTCCATTCAAAGAATAGCCGGCACGCTGTCAAATAAGCGTTACTGGTTGCTGCTGACAATTCCTTTTCAAGCATAAGCCTTTTGTATTTGAGCAAGTCCTCACGTTCCGGGCTTGTTATTTTATGCTTCAGGAGAAATTTAAAAAACTCAATCAGTGAACGCCGGTAAGTTTGCTTTGACGATTCCTTGACGTCCAGAAATGACAGGAACCGGGATAGCAAAGTATTAAAGTTATTGACTGACTTGATTAATGACACCTTGTCAGTAGCAATTAAAGCTGTTGTTTTCATAATTGACTCCTTATTAATTTTTTCGCTCCCAGTTCTTTCTCCTGCTTTGCAAATACAGGAATAAAAGCAGTGCTGCTGCTGTGATTGCTAAAATTAAAATCATAGGATTTATATCTCACTCCTTTTAATATTTTGATTTGCTTTTCGCACTGATTCTATCAAAGCCCGTGCGGCTTCGATTGTTTTTAATCCCTCAAATAATTTTAACATATCAGCTCTAAACTTTTTGCACGCCTTACATTGACAGTTCTTATTCCATGATTTTAAAATCATTTGCCATTCCTTTTTTAATTTATTATATTCCTTGCCGGTAGTATCCGGCTTTATGCCGGATTTGCTCTGGGGAGTGCTTGACCCCTTGCAGGTTGCGCTCCCCTGTTTTGTTTTCTTTTTCTTTTTCATGGGTCTTCTCCTTTTTTTTAAATTTTGCCATAAAAGCAGAAATAATAAATAAGGGATACTAAAGATAAGAATAGTATCAAGAGAATTAATGTCCAAAATAAAGCATGGGTAGAAAATAAAACTCTGAAAAATATTTTAATCTTTTTAGCTCTTTTCAAATTATCACCTGCCTTTAATAGATTTTGTTATTTCACTCTTTAATCTATTTAACTTATCAATCTCTTTTTCCTGCTTCCTTATTTCAGCTTTGAATAAATCAATATCAATTTCGTTCTCAATGGCTGCCTGTATTTTCTTGACTAATACGTCCGGTCTCAAGGCGTCCAGTTCCACTGCTAACTCACCATATTTTTCAATATGTTTCGCTGTCCGGGTATCTGTTTCTTTTATAGCTTTTGGATTATGTGGAAGTCTATATTTTTTAATATCATCTTTAAGCAAGGCTATTCTTTTAAATTCTATTCCCTGTATGTCCAGCTCCTGACTCAAAGTAATTTTCATTGATTCAAGCATTTCCATTCCTGACGGGTCAAAGTCTCCAAAGTATAACATAACAGGTACCTTATCTTGCCTTAAAAGCCTGTCCCTGAAATCATTTAAAAAACTGATAGAAGAAAATCCCCTACATACTACCACCGGCACGCCGTAGTCAATAGCTGCCTTTGTAAAGATAGAGCTTAAAGCGTCTTTTTCAATCCATAGTTCAATATATTTTTCTTGAGATTGTAATAAGTCCCGCCGGTATCCTTTCAAGAAATTATAAAGCTCATAGTCAATAAAATTATTATGATCCTGCCAGCCTGTTAGATTATGAAAAGCCCGGACTCTGTCCTCAATATCATTCCAGTCAATATGTCCGGCTATCCTTGCCCATTTTAAAATATTTGACAGCATAACATATTCACTGGTCTTATTCTCAATGTAGCCCTTGCCTACCATTTGATAATAGACCTGCCTCAAGGTTAGCGGTTTATATTCGTTCAGCTCTTGCAAGATTGCCTGAATTTTCTTTAACTTGTTAAGCTGATTTTTGGTATTAAATCTTATTTGTGTTTTTCTTTTTTTTATTGCCATTGACCGCTCCCTTTTTCCAAAAAAATCTTTTAACATTTTGTTTGCAATTTTGTCAAGTGCAAATAAGCCATCACCTTTAAATATATCCTTTGTTAATTCATCAACTTGTTTTTTAAATTCCGGGTCATTCTCTAATCTCTTTTTAAATTCCTTTTTATCCATTGTTGTTGTTAAATTTAGCACTTATTAGATTAAAAAAAATCATAAACTTACAACAGATTAAAATGGTTCATTAGCTTTGTAAGGTTCTTATCACTCAAGCAATTAGTGCCGTTCAGATATCGGTTAAAATTGCTCCTGTCAATTCCCGTTTCTTTTGCTATTTGTTTCTGACTTTTGCCTGAATTTTCAACAGCTCTTTTAATTTTATTTCTGATCTGATTTAAAAACTTCGCTCTAATCATGTTGCGAATTATAGCACTTTTAAAAATATTGTCAAGCTAAAAAAAAATAAAAAATATTTTCTGCATTTAATAAGCTATATGATAGCCCTGCCCCCTGCCTCTGATATCTATTTCAAATTAGAAGCACCTTACAGCGCAAACAGTGAAGCGTTATTTTGGAAATACGGGGAATTATAGCAGCTTAAGTTTCAATCCTTGTTTTTAATGGGTCTGCTTATTCCGGACTTGCGGGGTTTCTATGAATTTATTTTTATTGGATTAATAGTATCTTAACAAACTCATTGTTAATCTATTGTTTTACAATTCACTCTAACCATTTATTCACCTATTTTAATGGACTTGCTTAATGCTATTCAAACTTCCGGAATATCAACAATTTTCGACAGTTTTCGACAGTTTCAAACATAAGAGAAGCCTGTAAAACAGGAAAATAACAGGGTTTCAATTGTTAGCATTTGTTAACAAAACGCTATTTCAAGCCTTTTTCGCTCCTTTCATTTCTTACATTCCAGCAGTCCCACTACTGGTGGCAATAACATAAGCTCCAGTAGAAGTGCTTTTTTTCTTCTCCTTTCCATTAATGAAAATGTAGGTTGTTATAGAACCAGTATCATAGTTATTTTGAGCAGAAATATAAAGAAAAAAATCCGGTTCTGTAGTAGAAAAAGAATATGTCCAAGGCAAAACAGCAGCGCTTTCTTGGGATGTGTCATCGTTTTTATTATGAAATGTCAAAAAAGCATCTATACATGCGCCAGTTCCTGTTACGCGGTATTTAATATTATAGGTTATTGTAGTTTGCTCTGGCTCAACAGGATTATCTTTTTCTTTTGAGCATGATAATAATATTGCAGCTAATGAAATAATTATTATTAAGAAATATTTTTTCATGTCTTAACTCCTTATTTTTTTATTAAAAATCTTTTCCCGTATTTTTTTCTAATATATTTTTACTGGTTTTCTCAAACTTATTTTTTTCTTTTTCTAAATCCTTGTCAACTATATATAAAACACAACAGTATCTAAAAGAAGTGGAAGCACAAATACCAATAATTATTTTTTTTTCTTTAAAATCCCATTCCGCACTATAAGAACAGTATCCAGCTTTCAAATGATACCACAAAGGCATTTTATTATATTTTGGTTTTCCATATTTCTTTTTTAATAAACTTACGCTTTGATTATATTGCTTCTTAATTTCCGTATCATAAGAAGCAGCCGTCTTATCAGGAAATTCAATAACAATTTTATATAGCTTTTTTTCATATAATTTTAATGTTAATTCAGTCGTATAATCAAGGAAATCATAAGAAATATTTTGCCAGATATCCCAGCCGGTTTTTTTTTCATTAGGAGAACAGGGCGGGGAATCACTAAAAGCTTGAGTCCATTTGTATAAATTGCCATAACAATCAATTTCTTGATTTTTATCTAAATATTTTAATTTTCTCCAGACTAAATTTTTATCATCTTTTAATTTTAAGCATTTGAAATCACCTTTTATTTTGGCAAAAAGGTCTTTTTCATTTTGGGTTAAAGAAATACCAAATTTTTCACTCTTTGAATATTTTTTATAGCTTCTATATCTTGGCTGGGTCATTGGTAGACAGTTTACAAAATTAAGGAATATTAGTGCCAGCGGAGCATAGATAAGAAATATAATAAATAAATATTTCCTTATTTTTTCCTGCATGTTTTTTTTTCTCCTTTATTTCAGTTCCAAATTTTTCTGATAGCCTATCTTTAGTTTTTTATCCAAGATATCCTGAACGGTCAACAATTGGATTTCAAAATTATCTTTTTTAGCCCGTGCTATTTCCTCATAAGCTCCTTTGGAAAAACTAAAAGCTATAATATAGCCCTTCATATCCCGCCGTCCATTTATATAATGTCTTTTCAATGCAGTCTCAAAATTATCAATGACATTCCTGCCTATATGCTCTGACTGCTTGACCTGTATAGGTGCGTGCTCCAAGAATGAAAATCCGTCAATCCCCATATCCCCCGATTTTTTAGGAGAACCGGAACCATGCAATTCATTAATGACCCAGTATTGAAATTCATAAGGCTTGAATTTTTTAACATCACTAATTTTTTGCGGCATTCCAATTATATCAATATCGCTTTCGTTCAATCCCATCTTATGCAGCCTGACTTTTTTTATCAAGGAAATTGCCGACGGGGAAATGTCAATACCTATCCAATACCTGCCTAATTTTTCAGCACTGGCAAGAGCTGTTCCGCAACCACAAAAAGCGTCAAGCACAATATCACCGCTATTGCTGCTTGCCTCGATAATTCTATTAAGCAGCTCCTTTGGTTTTTGTGTGGGATATCCCAGACGTTCTTTTGACATAGCATTTAATTTAATATCCCAGACGTCTGAAGGTATTTTCCCTTTCGGAATAGGTTTTCCTTTTTGACCCCCTTTTGTATAACGCCATTCTGTCATTTTACTTTTAAAAGGAATTAATATGTCATCTTTATTAAATGTATAATTAGATGATTTATGATAGCAAAATATAGTATCATGCTTTGACCCAAAGGCTCTTTTGCTTCTTGCTCCATAATCATAATGCCAGATAATTTCATTCTGGAAATTCTTATATCCAAAAATATCATCACACATAACTTTTATATAATGCCCTGCGTGCCAGTCACAATGCAAATAAAAGCTGCCTGTCTTTTTCAAGACTCGATACAATTCCATGACCCGCTGCTTTAGCCAGTCTAAATAAACGTTAATCCCCCCCTGCCATCTATCCACAAAAGACCTTACTTCAGCTTCATCTCCCCAGACTATTTCATAATTCTTGTTACTGAAAAAAGGCGGGTCAATATATATCAAGTCCATGCTTTCAGATTCCNNAAGCTTATTTCTAAACATATAACATGATTTTTTCCCTCATGTTTCGCTCCTTTGAGATATACTCAAATGTGATCTTAACTTTCTCCGATAAAATTATATTAGTGTATACATAGCCAATGTATACGCTATGGCTATTATAATAATTTATTATTATTTTGTCAACTATTTGTTTACTGGAGGGAAGGAATGAGGCAAAATTTTAAAAATTTCCGCTTTTTAATGAAGTGCATAATTTTAAAAAAGTTCTCTAAAAATCTAAAAGCGTTACGGCTAAAGAAAAAATTAACTCAAGAAACTATTGCTGATTTTTTACAAATTCATACGGTTACTTATGCAAGGTATGAAACACGTCCCTATAATATCCGGCTGTATAATCTCTATAAGATATCCAAAGTCCTTAACGTGAAAATTGACGATTTAATTCGATAAAAAAAAAGAGAATTTTTATTTTTCCCTGTTTTTTACAGAAAAAATAATACCATACAGGTCTATATATCAATGATTTACAATGATTTTTTTTTTTCATCCCATATATCAAGGATTTACAAGGATTTTTCCGGAAATACAACGATTTTTTTAAAAAAAAGCAATAATCAGGTCTATTCAAACACTATTCTATACTAAAACAGTATGATATTATTAAATAAAAGGCAATAATAACAGATAGCTATTTAAGAACATCTATTATGTCTGATACTTTTTCCGATTTTTTAATGTTATATATGGTTCTTGGGTCTAATTTCAGCTTATTTTTTAAATATTCCGGCTCCTGAATAGCCATCACGTCATTGAATGCCGATAGATTCCTCTGATTATAGGCTATATAGTTTTTATCAGCCGGTATGTGTAGCTGAAACCGCTTTGATTGTTGCCCGATAATATAAAAATCTGGATTCTTCTCTGGTAGTGTCATAATTCCCCTTTGCAATAAAAGCCTCTGGAAGTTTTTATATTTACTGCCGGCTATTGCCTGCCATATATCACTATGAATAAATACATATTTCCAATGCCCACGTGGAGCATAGAAACAGATTAATTTGAAAAGTTTTTTTTGGTTGCTAATCTGTCGCGGGAATACATCAGAGATAAAATCAAGATGACTTTGCGCTATGCCATAACCTAAATTATGGACAGGAGACGGCTTATTATTTGTGCGCATATATTTCTTATAAGCCCAGTCAACCGCTTTGGTAATTTCTTTACTCACTGCGTCCCAGCTCATAGCTCCTGATGATATATCTTTGCTTTGGTCATTGTGCTTGTTTATGATCCACTTCCAGATTAATCGTTTCGCTTGCTCCGGAAGAACGTTTTCAGAAATAGAGTAGAAACAAGCCAATTTTAAAATCGACTTGTGCCTTGTCCCGTATTGCTGTAAGCCCTTTTTAATAAGCTGACCTATTTCCTGTTGGTCTGGAAAGTATGCCGCCTGCGCATTATAATTAAAACTAAATTCTTCCTGTCCGTTTATTGTTGACAAGTCAATGGGTTCTATGCTGTTATATATCTCTATAAGTTGCTTCCAGTCATGCTGGAGCGGTTCAAGCGTTTCTTTGTCAAGTCTTGGCTGGAATGGACTGAACGGGTCGCACACTTTGCGCCAGCTCTGCGGATATAGCTCAGCTCCTATTTTTTTTGCTATTGGTAATAAGAAATCCCTATTCTTTTTTAAATATGTCGGCTGATTATTCCATTCTGGTCTTATGTAAATATGAAAGTGTCCCTTATCCCGAAAAGACAGGCTGCCATTAATTTCAAAATTATAATCCTTCATGTGAAGTTGGTCTTGCACATAGTCAACCGCTTCTGCTGCTGATAATTTCATATTGCTTTTATCAATATCAAATATCATAAAAACCGGATACCATTTTGACCTCCCGCCAGTCATCAGTTTTCCATCAAGATGACCTTGCCTTTGCTGAAGGGAGACCCGTCCCTTTTTGATAGTGTATACTTGCTTTTCGCTTTCTGTCTTTTTCTGTCCGGGTATTTTTTTAATCAGGATAAATGGAGCGTATGAGTCGGTTGTTTGCTGGCAAAAATTATCATATTCTTTTAAATTAGGATTATAATTAAATTTTTGAGAAGTGCCGTTGCTTTGTCTGATTTTGTTTTTCATAGTTTCTCCCATGCCTATAAATTCTGCTTATATGGGATACTATGAAATAAAATTAAAATTTTATTNNTTATTTGACTTTCTATTTAAAGCGTGTTATATTCTAAATAGAAAGGTTGTTATTTTAACTTCTTTTCATAGTTTCTCAATACAAGCAATATTAAAGCCGTTCACTTGCTGGGACGGCTTTTTTATTGTCTTGATTCTAACCTTTTCAAAAATAGTTTCAACTTTTTTCTCTTTAATTTCCATAGAGCTCTA
>JABAOC010022665.1_pt3 | contig 10847 bp, 9 predicted proteins | sample 7062161 | NCBI WGS metagenome assembly JABAOC01 (sample SAMN14538625, study PRJNA623070) | marine sediment metagenome | biome: marine biome [ENVO:00000428]; feature: marine pelagic biome [ENVO:01000023]; material: deep marine sediment [ENVO:00002113] | place: India: Gulf of Khambhat ...
CATGTTGGTCGAGATGGTCACGGCGCCCGGAACACCCGCCTGCGCGACAATCTCGGCTTCCAGCTCATCGTTCCGGGCGTTCAGGACCTGGCAGTCCACGCCTTTTCCTCTCAGGGCGTCGGCCAGTTCCTCCGATTCGGCGACGCTGCTGGTGCCCACCAGAATGGGCCGGCCGGTGGCGTGGACGGCGGTAATCTCCGCGATGATCGTCCGGCGTTTGGCCTCTTTGCTCACAAAGACCAGGTCCGGGTCGTCCCGGCGCAAGGAGGGCCGGTGAGGGGGAATGACCACCACGGTCAGGCGATAGAACTGCGTGAATTCCTCCGCGGCCGCCTGCGCCGTAGCCGTCATGCCGCAGAGCTTCGGATACAGTTGGGCAAAATGGATCAGCGTAACGGAGCCGCGGATCAAGCCTTCCGCCTGGACCGGCAGCCCTTCTTTGGCCTCGACGGCCGCCTGAAGGCCGTGGGGCCAGTGCCGGTCCTCGACGACCCGGCCGGTGAATTCGTCGACCAGCTTGACTTTGCCCTCGCGCACGATGTAATCCACGTCGCGGGCCAGCAGAACCTGGGCGTGGAGAGCCTGGTAAAGCTGACCCACGAGAAGCATATTCTCCGCCAGATTCGGGCAACGCAGGGCTTTCTCGGCCCGGTCGAGCCCCGCGTCCGTCAGATAAGCGTTCCGAGCGTTCTCGTCCGTGTCGTAATCCACCCCGGGCTGGAGGGCACGCACCGCTTCCGCTATCTCGTATGGATTGGCCACGACTTCGTCCGTGCTGCCCGCAATCACCAGCGGGATGCGCGCCTCGTCGATGAGAATGGAATCCGCCTCATCCACCAGGGCGAAATGAAAGGGTCGGTGGACGAGATTCCCTTTGTCCTGGCAAAGGTGGTCGCGCAGAAAGTCGAAGCCCGCCTCTTTTGCCGTGCTGTAGGTGACGTCGCAACCATAGGCGTCCTGCCGGTCTCGTGGGGCCATTCCCTCCTGGATGAAGCCGACGCTCAGACCCAGGAATTCATAGATGGGCCCCATCCACTGCGCATCCCGGCGGGCCAGATAATCGTTGAATGTCAGCACATGGACCCCGTCGCCGGTCCACGCGTTGAGACAGACGGGGGCGACGGCCGCGAGCGTCTTGCCCTCGCCGGTCTGCATCTCGACCAGTTTGCCCTGATGCAGAGCTATGCCGGCCAGCATCTGGACGTCGAAAGGATGCATGCCGAGTACGCGCCGGGAGACTTCGCGCACCAGGCCGAAGGTCTCGATGAGCAACTCGTCCGAAGAGACGCCGGCCCGTGCGCGAGCCGCCAGTTGCTTTGAGAGTTCCTTGAGTTGCCCATCCGATTGTTTCTTGAGTGCGGCCTCTCGCACGCTGATCTGTGCCAGGAGCTTCTCGTACGGCGTCAGATCGAACTCAATGCACCGGCCCCGAAAACGATGGAAGATCTGCCGCAGTTTGCCAACGATCATAGACGCTCCAGACGTCCGCACCTACGTACTCCGCCGGTCTGCCATCACGGGTACCTCGGCAGCCGCGGCCCTATTGTACCGGCTTTTCTCACACGGGGGAACCTCGGTTTCGCGAGCGTGAGCCCGCGCATGGAAGGGGCCAGGCGCGCTCGGCCTGGCCCCTTTATGCGCCGCTGACCGGTTACGACAATGCGCTATATCCCGCCGTCGAGCTGGAAACGATGGGCCTGGTTGTCGTTGCGAAGGGCGAGGTTGTGCTTCTTGATGTGCCCGGACTTGAGCCTGATCTCATAGGGTATGAACCAGCCCCGATAGTTGGCCGATTGGAACGGCTCGCCGATCGAGATGACCTCCAGTCCGCCCAGGTAGTCCTTCATAAACGGGGAGACATCCGTCTGGCCCAGGAACTTGATCAACTCGTCCCAGTCCTCCTCGGCACAAGCCTTGAAGAAGGCTGTTGCGGCCTCCTTCGGGGTCATCTGCTCATATCTCTCATTGTCGGGGAGGATTTCCAGCGGCGCGGTTCGAATGACGTCCTGCGGCAGTTCGAGACGGAACAGGGCCGGGTCCAGGTCGATGTTGTACTCGGCCTCGACGAGCTGGAACACCAGGACATCCCGACCATTGTCGTGGACGTAGATCTCCAGGTCCTCCAGCAGTTTCGTCCGGGCATTGAAACGGTAGATCTTCAGGTGGTCGGAGCTCTCGAGGTACTTGTTCCGCAGGTAGTCGGTCGGGGGGACGTTCGTTGGCATCTCGACGGCAACGACGATCATCTCACGGCCGTCGGGCCCCGTCTCCCGATAGGACGTGAACCCCGCCGGACGCTCCGACGCGCGCCGGGCCTCTCGGGCCATGACCTTGTTGACCTCCACGAGACATTCCTTCCAGTACCGCTCCGGACTGCGATCTTCCACCTCGTGGACCTCGTTGAGATGCTTCATGAACATGGTGGAGGTCCGGCCGTCCATGACGACCACCCGGCCTGGCTCTTCCAGCCGCCACCTGCCCCATTCGTCGCCGGTACACTGCTTCCAGAAATCGATGTCGGTGAAATCACGATCCAGGCGGATGCAATGGAAATTGTCGTTGGGAGGCGTACGCATCCGGACCTTGATGTGGAACGACATCAGACCGTTCATCGCCTCGGCCGCCTGGTAGAAGACCTCGGCAGCGGACGCCGTGGGGGTGGACCTGACCAGGAACGAAACCGGCAGAGCGACTGCCAGGATGACCAGAGCCGCCGCGGCCAGCTTGGTGATGGGACTCTTCATGAGGATTCTCCTTAAAGCCGGCCGTAGGGCAGCCGGTGGTTGCTTCTTGCGTTGTTTCAGCACATCGAGCAGGTGATCCAGGATTCTGCGGTGTGTCCCGACATCGGCCCGGCACCGCAGACTCCTGATCAGCCTTTCGAGCTCTCTTTCAGGTTTCATGTTTCCACCTGACCATTCAGTATTGACCGCAGTCTGTCCAATCCGTACCGGTACCGGCTCCACGCCGTCTTGGCGGAGATACCTTGCATGCGCGCTATCTCGCGGAATCTCAAGCCGCCATGCAGGTGCAGCAGAACGGCTTCCCGCTGCTCCCAGGGCAACTCCAACAGGGCCGTCGTGAGCCGCTGTTGCTGCTCGGCAACGATGGCCGCCTGGAGCGGCCCCTGCTGCCGCACTTCCACCGTCTGGGCGACCCCCAGGGGCGCGCCGGCCCGACGCCGGTCTCTCCGCAGGTAGTCCCGCGCGCGGTTCGCAACGCAAGTCGCCAGATAGCCCTTGAAGCTGCCTGTCAGCTCGAAGGTGTCGATCGACTCGATGAGCTTCGTGAACACGTCCTGCAGGACGTCCTCGGCCAGATCCGCCCTGCCGAGCAGGCTCCCGGCCAGTGTCAGCAGGTCGTCGGCGTACCGGCTGTAGAGCCGGCACAAGGCCCGCGGGCTGCCTTGTCGGAGTCGCCACACAAGGTATCGATCTTCGAGCATCGTCATTCGCGACCTGACGTCAGAACCACGAATCTTCACCCATATAACGCAAGACCGGCACCGTTTCCTCTAACCCGCCTCGAAATTGTCCTGACAGAGCGCATAGAAAAGCCGGGTCTCCGCCGACCCGGCCGTGTTCCCTTTGTCGATGGATGGGAGCTACCGTCCGATTCTGAACTCGTACTGATTGGCCTCGGCCTTCTCGGCATCCTCCTTGGCCCGGCAGCGGAGGATGAAGCCGTCCCCCGTCTTCTCGTATTCGAACGGCTGGCCGCTGAACAGGTCGAGCGGCGAACCGGCGGGGAGAGCATCGGGCAGCCGGCCTGTTCGGGCCTTCGTCGCGTACAGATCGACCGCCACTTGGAGAGCGTTGAAATGGGTGTGCAGCCTCGTCGCCAGCAGGTACACTCGGTGTTCTGCCGGCAGCGAGATGGCGGTCAATGTGGCGTCGGCATTCTCCTTGGATTCCGCGCAAACCTGGCGGCCGAGTTCTTCAAGTTCGGCGTACACCTGGGCATAGGGCAGCCCCGACTGCACTGTCGCGGCGAGCGTGCCGATGGAGTTGAACCAGTGCGTCCGGTTTCTCTCGAAGAACGCGTCGTCGCCTGCCAGAAGCCGGGTCCGACCTTCGCTTTGGGCGAAGTCGGGGTCATCCTGTTCCAGCATTTTGACTATAGCCGGAATCCTGTCCTTCTGCATCGACATGGCGCAGACCTGGGCTTCCTGCATCAGAGCGTCCGCCATGGAGGGAAAGGAGGCCTGAATCTGACCCAACTGTGTCTTGAGTTTGCTCAGGGCTTCGACGTCGGCCGGCATGGTCTCCAGGACCCTCTGAATCATTCGATTTGTCAATCCGCTGGTCGCAATTCCGATCAGGTACATGACGAGGGGCTTGTCCACGGCATCCCGGGACATCTTGTAGGTGACCATGCAGCGATCCAACGCAGTCCGGTAGTCTCCCTGTTCCGCCAGCAACATGGCTTCGCTCAAGACCAGATAAGTGATGCGCTTGATCGACTGAGGGTTTGCCAGCGTCAGCTCAAATCCTTGAGAGTAGTCGTAGCCCCAGTCACAGTGCGGGATCCCTGCGGCTTTGACGACATATTCGATGACTTGCCGGTTCTTGTCGAGGTGCTCCCGGATGGCCTCGTTGGAGGCGATTCGGCCGGCGCGAAAGTCGGTGAGCATCTGGTCCATCGTGGCGTCCGGCTTCTCGTAGAGCAGGAATGTCTGATAGTAGAGCAGGGCGGCGTTGTCGGTCTGCTGGCCCTGTGTCGTTGCGATGCATGCCAGCATCGTGGCGATGCAAACAATCACTGTCGTTCTGTGGTCCTGTATGGTCTTCATGGTCTGATCCTCTCGTGGCTCATGTTCCTTTGAGTTCTCGTGCGAATGCTCGAACCGAAATCCTCTCCGGCTCGGTTCCCAGCCTGCGATCGGCTTCTTCACACAACTGGTCGATTGCCTCGAGGCCGCCTCGACGGCAGGCCGCGTTGAGAGAACCCACGGTCAGCAACTCGGCTGCTGACCGCGGTCTGCTTCCGACGGATGGCGGCGGGGTTACCTCTTGTGGCCGGCGATCGATGACGATCAAGGCCAGGATTACTATCGCGGCCACCGCGACAACCTTCACAGCGATCCTCCAACCTTGCGGCCGGATGGGTGCGGAGACGCCGGCTGTCGCCGTCACAAGCTCTGCAAGGAGGTGCTGGCGAACTGTCTCATCAGCCCGGGGTTTCGACTCGACCTGTGCATGCTTGATGGACCTCTTGATGTCCTTCAGCGATCGCATTCTGACACCTCGCCGTTCAATGATGAACGCAGTTTCTGGAGTCCGCCGCGGTACCGGCTGAGGGCCGTCTTGAGGGGCACGTGCTGGAACGCGGCGATCTCCCGGAACTTCAGACCGCCCTGCAGGTGCAGGGTAATAGCCTCGCGCTGCTCGACGGGCAGCCGGGCCAGGGCTCTGGCGATCTGCCGGAGTTCCTCGCTGCACACGACCCACTGGTCCGGCCGCCACGTATCCGAAACGGCCCCGGCCGCTTCATCCAGCGAAACGGTCCTCCGAACCCGGCCCGCACGACTGATGTTTCTGGCCCGGTTGGCCACGCACGTAGCCAGATAGCTTTTCAGCGAGCCGCTTAGCCGGAATTGCCGCGCCTGCCGGATCAAGGAGGCGAACACGTCGTGCACGATGTCTTCGGCGAGGGCGGTATCGTTCGACAGGGACACGGCCAGTCGGAGCAGATCGTCCCGGTACTTCTCATAGATACGGCAGAGCGCCGGAGCGTTTCCCCGCCGCAATCTCGATACCAGCCATCTGTCTTCCAGCACTAAGCTGCACCTTTCCACCGCATGGACCGATCCATTTGCATCTATATAACACGCCTGAGGTGGTTTCTACTCATCGGAAAGTGCTTTTTCTTGTGCGGAAAGCGGCGGCGCAATAAAAAGGCCGAGCCCGAATGGCATGAAGATAAGGCGTAAGTCGTGCTGAGACCGGGCCTTGACAAAAAGGCCTCCCGTGTTTGAGTTGGTCATTAGGTCGTAGGAATACAGGAGATCAACTCAAGCACCAAGGAGGCCAGTCATGGCGAGTATGGCACATTTCCGCAACGTTCTCAAGGACCAATTGTTTCAGCGGCTGGACTACGTGGGTGAGTATCTGCGTGCGCAAGACCTGAGGGAGGCTGCGTTCGCTGCACACTATGAATGGCGTGACCGGATCTGGACTCCGGTGCAGACGATGTGGGCCTTCTTGTGGCAGGTTCTGCACCCGGGTTGGTCGTGCCGAGCGACCGTGGCCGCCGTGCTGGCGGAGCAGGCAGCGGCCGATTGCCCACCCAAGGCTTCCGGGGATCCGACGGCTTACTGCCAGGGACGCAAGCGACTTCCCTTGTCGTTGTTCCCGCACGCGCTGCGGACCGTCGGGTGCACCTTGGAGAGCAAGGTTGGTCAGGCGTATCGGTGGTGTGGTCCGCGGGTCTGGGTGGTGGATGGCTCCAGTTGCTCAATGCCGGACACACCCGAGTTGCAAGAGGCTTTTGGCCAGCCCACGGGGCAAAAGAAGGGTTGTGGCTTTCCGGTGGCCAAGGTGGTGGCCCTGTTCTGCTGGGCCAGCGGGGCGGTGCTCGACGTGGCGATTGGGGCTTATCGCAGTAACGAGCTGCGTCTGTTCCGTCAGCTCTGGGGTCAACTCCAGGGCGGTGATGTAATCGTGGGAGACCGGTTCTACTGTGCTTATGCCGATCTGGCGCAACTGGCGGCGATGGGCTGTGATGCGGTGTTTCGCCTGTGGGGCGCGCGGACCCGCACGATGGACTTTCGTCGGGGCCCACGGCTGGGCAAAGAGGATCGTCTGGTCACGTGGTCTCGATCCCCGACGTGCCCGCGTACGCTGTCGCTGAAAGAATTTGCCCTACTGCCGCCGATGTTGACCGTGCGTGTGCTTCGCTTCCACACCGAGACCAGAGGCTTTCGCAGTCGAACGATCCTGGTAGCCACGACCCTGCTGGACCCCAAGTTGTATCCGCTGGAGCAAATCGCCGCTTTGTATGGAGATCGCTGGACGGCGGAACTGCGGATTCGGGATGTCAAGACAACGCTCCGCATGGATGTCTTGCGGGGCAAGAGTCCCGATGTTGTACGCAAGGAGATCTACCTGCATTTCGTGGTCTACGACCTGATCCGCGCCCTGATGTGGCAGGCGGCTGGCGAGTGTAACCGACCGCTACATTGTCTGAGCTTTGCCGGGACGATGCAACGCTTCGATGCGATCGCGCCCTATCTCTACTTGTTCGCCGGTACCGCCAAAGGCATCCGGCTGTATCAGTTGCTGCTGTCGTGGATCGCGTGTGATCCCTTGCCCCATCGACCCGGCCGTATCGAGCCCAGAGTCCTCAAGCGAAGGCCCAAGCCATACAAGCTGTTGAATCGCCCTAGAAACCAGATGCGAAAAGCCCTTTTACGATGAAGACTTACGCCTTATCTTCATGCCATTCGTACCGGACCCCTTTAATTCAACAGAAACAGAACAACTGCCGCAGCGGGCGGCGCCGCAACGACCAACCATTTCGTTCTCTTCACGTTGAGACCCTCCTACGTAGTATTCCTTGGATCTGGTTCACCTACCCAGGCTCCTTGTGCGCAATCCACCCCCCCTCGGTGAACCGAGCCTAGATCGAGCCCATGTCCATCGTCTTACCGTTCTACTCTTTCTTTTCGGCGTAGAACGCACCGGAGACACCGGGTCCTTTGCTCCACTGGCCGTCCGTGATTTTCAGGATGCCGTCTTCCTCGGCAAGGGTGCCTTCCCAGTACTGGATGCCGAACCCTCCATATCGGGTGAGCTTGATATGATCGCCGGACACCTCCACATCCGCGATCTTGTCGCCATAGGTCCCTTCATGGACATCATCCAGGGTGCCGGAGTAAGAGTCTCCGTCCTTCTTCAGGGTGAACTCGCCGTGGTAGGGGTAGGGACCCTGGTCCCAAGACCATGTGCCTTCTATGTCAAAAAGCTGAAAAGATGGGCCTGATCTGGACGAGGGCTGTGTGGCGCAGCCTGCCAAGAAGAAGGAAACGATGAGTGCCAGAATCAGTTGAAGGCGGTCTGGTTTGAAGCGGTGCGTAGTCATGCGAAAGCCCCTTCAGAGAAGTAATGATGGTTGTGTGTTTTCCATACAACCTAGCAGGAGAATTAAAGGTGTCCGGTCCGAATGGCATGAAGTTAAGCAGTTGAACCCTCTGTTTTGAGGTCGAAAACGCGGATTTGTTGCCTCTCCTGGGCCTTATCTTCATGCCATTCGGCCGAGCCCGATGGCCCGGCCTGGATCGATTCCGGAGGATTTCACGCCTACGGTGCGACCGACGTGCGAACCTGTTGGGCCAGATCGATGACTTTCTGATAGGTCACATCCGCTGGTGCCTTGCCGTCCTCGCTGAGCTCCGCCATCGCGCCGAGAACCCATTCGTCGAACTCGGCGGCCGTCTCGATGGGGAACTCGGGCTTCACGGTCGTGTGGTCGAAGGTGAAGTGCCGTGCGAATTCGAGATTCCATCGGTAGAGCATCTCGTACCCGGTCGCTTGGACATCCGCGGGCGGTGTGCCGTTCGGAACATACAGACTCCATTCGACGAATCTGCCCTGTTTGCGTGTGAAGGCCAGATGGTATCCCGTATAGAGGGGCGCGCCGGAGCCGTTGTCCGGTTTGAGGGCATAGAATTCGATGGGCAGCTTCGGCAAGGGCCCGCCGAACGTCACGCCTTCGAAAAGCACTGCCTGCTTTTCTGCATCCATGGGGTCGAAGCTCTGCCATCCGAGAACGATGCTCCCATCCGCCAGAGCAAAGGCCAGCTTCGGACCACAATAATAGTACCAGTGTTCGTCCCTGAATCCGGGGAGCCCGCTTCTGCCAAGCTCCATGGGGTAAGCGGTCTGGGGGGAATTGCGCGCTGTATAGCCCTCGGGCGGTTCCAACGAGAACGTGCCCTCGGGCGGCTCGACGTTGTACTCGATGAGCGAGTAGTCCGTCGCGACTTTCCATTCGCCCGAGTCCACCTTTCGCAGGAACTGGGCCCGCGCCAGCCGGCCAGTATCGGCCGACAGCCACTGTCTCCATCGCCCGCCGTGAGCATCGTCCGATTGCCAGATGTCACAGGCGACGCCGTCGATTCGCTCGTCACCTACCACGATGGAATTGGAAAGCTGTGTGATGTCGCCGAACAGTTGTCCCGAGATCAGCTTGGAGATCCGGCGCACGCCCAGCTTCTGTTGATATTCGCTCACGCGCAAGTACACGACCGACCTGTCGCGGTGGTCAATCCGCATCCAGGAAGGACCATCGCGGATGACTTCGCTTACGTACACGTTGACGCCATCGGCGCCGCTGGTCAGTTGTGTTGTGGTGAACCGGGAGCGGGCGTTCACCACGTCGGTCCAGTTGTCGATCGCCGACGGTGGCACGTCGCTGCCGTCGGGCATCGTGTGTTTCGGGAAGTAATGCCAGCCCTGCACGTGGATCGTGCGGGCCTGCTCGAATTGTCGCGGCAGATCCGTGATGGCATAGGCCGGCGACGTCGATCCGTCGAGGACGATCAACGCGACGGCGGCGAGCACGAGGATCGCCGCGGCCGTGGCGAATTTGCTGTAACGACTCTTCATGATTCTTCTCCAAATGGTGTTTGTTCTTTCGTTCGTATGGAAACACTCAATCATTTGGAGCGCGCGCTCTTGACGATGTGCCATGCTCTCATCGATGCCGGCGAAGTATTCCACCAGCGAGGTGTCCTCCTGCCTCAGGGCCTGCAGGTAGTCGCGGCAGGGGGCACAGGTGCTCAGGTGCTCCTGTAGTTCCCGTTGATCCTGCTCGGACAATGGACCTGTGAAGGAATCCGTAATCCGGCGTCTGAATCCATGGCAGGTGTCACTCATGGGTACCCCTTTCGATCAGCAGCTCGTGCAGCGATTCTCTCGCCGCCCGGAGTCGCTCGTACACCAGGGACGGCGAGATGCCCAGCGTCCCGGCGATGCTCCCGGCGTCCTTGTGCTCGAAGTAGAACAGGACCAGGGGCAAGCGAAGCTCCTGCGGCAGCCGGGCAATGGCCCGTTCGAGGTCGTGATTCTCGTGCGTGGCCCCGGCGACCGTCGACTCCGGCTCGGTGGGCAGCCTCTTCGCCCGTTTTTGTCGCCGCAGCAAATCGAGGCACAGATTCTTGGCGATCCGCAGAATCCAGGGTTCGAACCGCTCCGGCCGGGCCAGTCGCCGGATGCTCTGGAAGCCTTTGAGCATCGTCTCTTGGGCGACATCCTCGGCATCGTGCACGTTGGCGAGCATGCCGAGACACAGGGCGAACACATGCCGGTAGTGCCTTTCGGCCAGCACCGAATACGCTGCCCTGTCGCCGCGCCGGCAGGCGCGAAACACATCTTCATCTGCATGTTCGTTCAACCGGAGCTCCTGAATCTGTTGCCCTAATCAAGACGAACGAGGGACCTTCCGACTACAGAAAAATCGCCGCACCCCCACAAAATGCCGGGGCTATCTTCCGGCCCTGGTTGCCTATTTGGCAGAGGTCGTGCTGAACAACTCCGGGATGAAGATGAAGTCGGAGCTGGAGAGGGACTGGTTGTGGACCTGGACGGCCAGCACGTTGGTTCCGGGGACCAGGTCTTTGATGTAGTTGCTCAGGTCGATGGGCTCGGGTGGGCAGGGGCCGGTCGGCGTGCCGGTGCCGCAGCAGGCCTCATGGCTTGACGAGGCCCGCTGATCGTACCCGGGCGAGGTGGGGGCGGACCGGGCGGCGACCTGGACGCCGTTGAGATAGGCGATGTAGCCGTCGTCATAGTCCATCGTGAGGGTCAGGCCGGTCAGTCGTGAAGGGTCGTCTATGAAGAACGGCC
>JABAOC010034347.1_pt2 | contig 10841 bp, 9 predicted proteins | sample 7062161 | NCBI WGS metagenome assembly JABAOC01 (sample SAMN14538625, study PRJNA623070) | marine sediment metagenome | biome: marine biome [ENVO:00000428]; feature: marine pelagic biome [ENVO:01000023]; material: deep marine sediment [ENVO:00002113] | place: India: Gulf of Khambhat ...
GGGGGAACGGGTGCTGAGCGCGGTGGCGGGCTTCACCCCAGCCCAGCAGGAGTCCGGCTTCCCGTACATCCATGATCAGGCTTACGGCGGGTTCCTCGTCCTGGGAGTGCTGGCGGTATGGGCGGCGCGCCATCACCTGCGAGCAGCCTGGCGCCACGCCCTCCGCCCCCGCTCCTTGCCCAATGCACACGGCTTGTCCACCGGCCGTGAGGCGGAGTCCGGCGAGGCGTTCTCGGACCGGGTCGCCTGCGCGGGCCTGATCCTGTCATCCATCGCCGTGGTGGCGTTTATGGCCGCCTCGGGCATCTCGCTTCCGATCGCTGTGCTTATGCTCGTGCTGATCGTGGTGCTCTTCACCGCCATGACGCGTATTCGCGCCGAGTCCGGGGGGCCCATCCTGGGCTGGATCCCCTACCTGAACCCCGCGTTGATGCTGATCCGGCTGGCCGGGCCGCAGGCCTTCGCTCCCCGCAGACTCACCGCCATGTCCCTTCACAACTGGTATCTCCAGTATGGCTGGGACCAGCCGATGCCCTATGGGATGGAGGCGCTGAAGATGGCGGAGGAATCGCGGCGTTCCCAGCGCCGCTTCTTCATCGCCGTCGTCGCGGCCGCCGCCATCGGCATCTTCGGCACGGTCTTCGTCGAACTCAACTTCGCCTATCGCCTGGGGGAGGCGGCGCAGTTCAACAAGACGGGATGGGACGTGCTCAACATCTGGCGCCGGCTCGACATCTGGCTCAGCGAACCGACTAGCGGCAACCTGGGCGCTGTGGGGGGAATGCTATTGGGCGCAGGGTTGACGCTCTTCCTCGCCATGATGCGCGTCCACCACATCGGCTGGGTTCTACACCCGGTTCCGTTTGTGACCACTGCCGTGGGTGGATGGTTCGTCGGTTTCTTCTGGCTGCCGTTTCTCATCGCCTGGTGCATAAAGCTCGTAATCGTGCGCTACTGGGGGTTGTCGGGGTTCCGAAAGAGCCTGCCGTTCTTCTTCGGTCTCATTATGGGCGAGATGGCCGGCGGCATGATGTGGCCGCTCTACGGGCTGCTCACCAATACCAAGTGCTACTCGTTCTTCGCCTGAGGAAGGCTGCGGTGCCGCCCAAAGAGTTTCAACGATTTGGGAAATAGGCAGTTTGCGTGACTATAAGAAAGGTAAGGCATGGCACGAAAAACAAAGATCGGTCTCATCGGATGCGGCGATATCATGGATTGGCATATCCGGAACTACGCGGCAATCACGCAAGCAGATATTGCTGCTCTCGTCGACATCAATCCTGACAATCTGGCTGCAACCCTTAAGGCGCACCCCCATCTTCAGAGCGTTCCCCAGTTTGCCCGCTACGAGGAAATGCTTGATTCAGTGGACCTTGATGGCGTTGTCATCGCCACTCCCCATACGCTGCATTTCGAGCAGATCATGACCTGCCTTGCCGCCGACCTGCACGTGCTTACTGAGAAGCCGCTGGCCTGCCGTGTCGATCACGCCAAGCAGATTATAAGGAAGGCGCAGCAGAAGAAGCGAGTGATGATGATCTCCTACCAGCGCCACTTCTCGGCGGCCTTTCGCCTCGCCAAGAACATGGTTGAGGAAGGGCAACTCGGCAAGATTACCTTCGTCACTGCGTTACAGGCGCAGGACTGGCTGCGTGATACTCGAGGCCTCTGGCGGCAGGACCCGAAGCTCAGCGGTGGCGGTCAGATCAATGACTCCGGCAGCCACCTTGTGGATATTATCCTCTGGGTGACCGGCCTGAGGCCTGAATCTGTCTTCGCGCGGATTAACAACCGCGGTTCCAAAGTAGACATCCTCTCGGCGCTCACCCTCAGGTTTAGGGGTGGCGCTATCGGCACGCTGTCCGTCGTCGGCGACGCCCCCGGCTGGTGGGAGGATATCGCTTTCTTCGGCGAGGATGGCAGCCTATTCGTGCGAGGCGATCAGCTCATTCACACCTCCCGCGACCCAAAGACCGGGAACGCAGTGACTAAGGAGCTGACCGCAAAGAGCGCCTACAACAGCAACTTCGATAAGAACTTCGTAGAGTCGATTCTCGGCAAGGACGAGCCTCAGACCCCACCCATCTGCGGTCTGCGTGTCATCCAGCTCACCGAAGCCGCCTGGGAATCGGCCAAGGCCGGCAAACCGGTGAAAGTGTTGACGTAGCGCATCCATCCAATGCGAGGCCGGCAAGACTAAGCGAGTCAAGAATGTGAGGGAAGTAGAAAGGATCACGGATATGGATCACTGGGAAAGGAGAGACAGATGCTCCAGAGTTTGAAAGTCAGTGAAAACGGACATTTCCTTGCAAGGGAGGACGACTCCCTCTTCTTTTGGCTGGGCGACACTGGCTCGGCCATCTGGAAGATTGGGCCGGAGGACGTGAATTTCTACATGTCTACGCGGGCTAAACAGGGCTTCACCCTCGTCCAGGTGCGCTGCGGCTATGACGTGGTGAACACCGATGGTCAGCGGCCTTATCTCAATGACGACACGGACACTCCCAACGAAGCTTTCTGGCACAACTTCGATGCGATCGTGAAGTCGGCCCAGGACCAGGGGCTCTATATCTCCGTTGCCCCTATGAAGGGCTGGGAGAATGAGAAAGCCTTTCGGGAGGACGCGGGAAAGGCCTTCCGGCTGGGCCAGTGGCTCGGCCAACGCTACCAGGATCAGACCCATGTGGTGTGGGTGGTGAGTTGGGAATACGACTCTTCTAACTACGGCGTTCCCATCAGCGCGCAGGAGAAGGCCGTCCACAATGCGCTAGCCCAGGGACTGGATGAGGGACATGGCGGTGCCCAACTCATGACGACCCACCCGGCATGGCCTATCACCTCCTCGACTGACTTCCACCAAGAGACCTGGCTGGACTTCAACATGCTCCAGTCATGCCACGAGGATGACCGGGAATCGTTTGGGCTTCCCGAGGTCCACACGACAATCCTCCATGACTACCACCTCATCCCAGCGAAGCCGGTCCTTGATGGGGAGCCTTTCTACGAAGATGCGCCCGACGGTTTCTATCGATACCAAGATGGTATGATCCACGCACGGGGAGGGGCGGAGGTGGTCAGAAGGAAGGCGTACTGGTCGGTCTTCGCAGGGGCCTGTGGGCACACCTACGGACATAATGATGTGTGCATGTTCTTCACCCCGAGCTACCCAGGCGAGACGGCGCTTTCGCCTGGAGGATCCGGGCAACGCCACAACTGGAAAGAGGCGCTGCAGGCACCGGGAGCCGGGCAGATGAAGCATCTGCGCGCGCTCCTGGAATCGCTGCCCTTCCTGAAAGGCATCCCCGATCAGTCCATCCTCGCCATGGAGCCGGGATCCGGCAGGAATCATCTTCAAGCGACGCGCGGCTTGGATGGGAGCTATGCGTTGGTTTATCTGCCGGCCGGAGGAACCGTGCTGATCAACATGGCGAAGCTCTCTGCTCCGGAGGTGAACGCCCGGTGGTTCGACCCACGCACCGGGAACTATGCAGAGATCGGTGTGTACCCCAGTGGAGCAACATGGGCATTCACCGCGCCAGGAGAGCCGACTTTGGGCAATGACTGGGTGCTGGTGCTGAGAGGAAGCGTTGAGTAGAAATGATGCTGGCGTGAGGAAGCGATAGTGGATCACGTCGGCTGCGCCTCCCGGAGGTGATGGGGTGTGGTTGCTCTACCACGTGTGAGAAGGCTGCCCCTGATAACGGAGTTCTCCTCCGGTCAGCAAGGTGACTCGGGGACCATGGGCAAGATGCGGGTCAGCTTGTGGTGAACTGGCTCAACCNNACCCGACCGCCGGCAGGACGGAGATGACGGTGACAGCTCCCGAGCGGAACCATGGTCGAGTTCAGCGTTCCATTCCGTGGTGGTGATGTGATCGCTCAGAACAGACTAGATCAAACTGAAAGAACACACGTTGCGCAGTCAAGCGAGGCGACTGCATCCTCCACACTGCGCGGCCGTTTCTGGATCGCCTGCACCTTAGTGGTCCCGGCCAACCTCGTATGGTGCGTGTGGATTTTCTCGGTTAACCCCGGCGGCCCCTGGTTTGATGAGTGTCCTCTTTTGGCAAATGTCGTCTTTGTTCTCTTTGCTTTCGCCGGCTTAAACGCGCTCTTTCGGCGCTACCAGCCTCGCTGGACCTTCTCCCAGACGGAATTGCTCTTGCTGTACACCGTGCTGGCCATTTCCACTGCCGTGGGTGGCTCTTGCTACGGACAGTGCCTGCCGATTGTCATGGCTTACCCGCTTTGGGCCGGGCAATTGTCGGTGGATGGGGTAACGAATCCTGCCGCGGTCCACGATTGGAGTTCGTTTCTCTCCTATCTCCCATCCTGGGCAGTGATAGCAGATTACCAAGCACTGCGCGGCTTCTGGATGGGAAACTCGATCCTGTATAACTGGGCTATTCTCCGCGCCTGGACGGTGCCGGTGCTTGCCTGGAGCGGTTTCGTTACCGTGCTTTTCCTTCTCACCATGTGTCTGAACGTGCTGCTGCGCCGTACGTGGGTCCACGCCGAGCGCCTCACCTTTCCCATCGTCTGGCTCCCTCTGGAAATGACCCGACCCTCCGGGGAGCTCTTCCGTTCCCGGTTGCTGTGGGTCGGTTTTGCTCCCGCCTTTGCCATCACGTTTTTCAACGGGCTGCACTTGTTCTTCCCCACGTTACCGGTGATACAGATTAGTCATCGGTCCATTCAAGGGTACTTCCCGGATCCTCCTTTCAATGCGATGGCAAACCTCACGGTCTGCCTTCACCCGTTGATGATCGGTCTCGGGTACCTTCTGCCCCAGGAGTTGCTCTTTTCCAGTTGGTTCTTCCATCTCTACTGGCAGGGACTGCGCGTGCTTACCTCTGTCGCCGGATTCACCCCGGCTGAGCAGCAGGTGAGTTTCCCCTATGTAAGCGAACAGGCTTTCGGAGGTTTCCTGGTCCTGGGCGTGCTCGCGGTATGGGGTGCGCGACGTGCGCTGCGGATTGCCTGGAAACGAGCCATCAGCACTCCCTCTTCCTCCGGGAAACAGAGCTCCGGCGAAGCGCTCTCCGATCGCGCCGCCTTCGTCGGTTTCATTCTTTCCTTTGTGGCTGTAGCCGCATTCTTCGTGGTATTGGGGATGTCACTGGTGACGGCGCTGCTGGTGCTCAGTCTCCTGGTGGTGATGTTTACCGCCATCACCCGCATCCGCGCTGAAACCGGGGGGCCGCTACTCGACATGTATCCCTACTTGAGCCCCTCTTTGAGCTTGACCAAGCTCGCCGGCACGAGCGCCTTCTCCCCCCGGGAGCTCACCGCCCTATCCCTCAATCAGTGGCACGTTGTGTATGGCTTCAATCAGCCGATGCCCTATGGTATGGAAGCCTTGAAGATGGCCGGTGAGAAGCGCCGCTCCCAACGGCGCTTCTTCATCGCCGCCCTTGCCGCCGCCACTATCGGTATCATCGGTACGGTCTTTGTGGAGTTGAATTACGCGTATTCCCTCGGCGAAGCACAGTTCAACAAGACCGGCTGGGCGCAACTCGAAATCTGGCCCCGGCTCAACAATTGGCTTACCGCCCCGGCAAAGGCAAACTTCGGCGTGGTTTTCGGGACGATGCTGGGCGCCGGAGCGACGCTACTTATCGCCATCATGCGTCTCCGGTATATCGGTTGGTGCCTTCATCCGGTTCCCTTTGTGGTGACGGCGGGCGCGGGGACTTTCGTGGGGTTCTTTTGGATGCCATTTCTGATCGCCTGGATCCTCAAACTCGTGATTGTCCGCTACTGGGGCCGCAAGGGCTTTTGCACCGCTTTACCGTTCTTCCTTGGCCTGATCCTGGGAGAGATGATCGGCGGTATGGTCTGGCCGCTCTACGGTGTGATTACGCAGTCGCGCTGCTACTCATTCTTCGGCGCCTGAGGCTTTGCTCGAATACCAGTCAGGAATGCTCATCCTAGTGCGACGAATTCGGGAGAGATATGCTGGAGAGGGGTACCCGATGTAATAGCTCGTCGTTCCCCTGGTCGGCAAGCCAAGGGTTCGCCAACGAAGAATCAGGAAGGAGAACGGAATAGTGAGCAAACCCATTGCAGTACAACTGTATTCAGTGAGCGATCAGTTAGAGGAGGATTTTGCCGGCACAATCAGGCGGGTTGCTGATATGGGTTATGTCGGGGTGGAAACGGCAGGATTCCCGGCTGATGTGAAAGAGGCGGCACAGCTCTTTTCCGACCTCGATCTGAAGGTGTGCAGCGCGCACACGGATTTCCCTCTCCCGGGCGCTGAGGGAGAGGCCATCGTCAAGAATGTGCAGATCCTCGGTGCTACACGAATCATCTCGGGTTTTGGACCGGAAGAGCTGGCCGATGAGGAGGCGATCAAGCGCGCCGCGGAGTTGCTGCAGCGCTCGGCGGAATTCGTCGGACCTTATGGCATGAGTGTCGGAATCCACAACCACTGGTGGGAGTTCACCCCGAGGGTCGAGACCCGGTATGGCTATGATCTGCTGCTGGAACTCGCCCCTGGCGCCTTTTCGGAGTTAGACGTCTTCTGGGCGGCACACGGTGATGCCGACCCCGTGGAGGTGATCCGCCGGTATCAAGCTCGCCTCCCGCTCTTGCACATCAAGGATGGTCCACTGAAGGAAGGACGCCCGCATACGGCGGTGGGCAAAGGCGACCTCGATATCCCCCCCATCATCAAAGCCGCCGACCCGAGCGTGCTGGAGTGGCTGGTCGTCGAGTTGGACGAGTGCGCCACGGATATGATGGAAGCGGTCCGGGAGAGCTGTAGCTATCTGGTCAGCGCCGGACTGGGGCACGGCAGGTAGGAACTACTAACACGTGGGCATTTACATTGGTCTGGACATAGGCGGAACGAAGTTTATGGCCGCCGCCGCAGGGGCGGACGGCTCAATCATCAATCGGATGAGAGCCGCCACCCCGCGTGGGGTCCAGGAGGGAACTGCGGAACTGGACCGCATGATTGCTGAAGTCGCCGCGGGGAAGAAGATCCTGGGCATCGGAGCGGCTATTGGCGGTCCCCTGGATTGGCAGGCGGGCGTGGTCTCTCCACTCCATCAACCCGAGTGGAGAGAGGTGCCGCTCAAGCGCATCATGCAGGATACCTGGGGCTGCCCGTTCTACGTCGACGTGGATACGAACGTCGCCGCCCTAGGAGAAGTGACATTCGGCGAAGTGGACGGCGACCCGTTACTCTATATCACAGTGAGCACCGGGATGGGGGGCGGTCTTGTCGTCAATGGTCGCATCTACCGCGGAGGGGGCGGCGCCCACCCGGAGATCGCCCATCAAAGCATTCGCTGGCGCAGCTCGCACCCCGAGCGAATCTCCTGCGAATGCGGCCTCCCCGACTGCCTCGAAGCCATGGTCTCCGGGAACGGTATCCGCCGAGTCTATGGGAGAACGGCCGAGCAGCTTTCCGAGAGCGAATGGGAAGAAGTTGCGTGGAACCTGGGGCAGGGTCTGCGCAATGCGGCCGCCCTCTATGCGCCGGCCGTCATCGTGCTGGGTGGCGGAGTAGCTCTGGGCGGAGGCGACCGGCTCATAGGTATGGCAGCCAGTGTGATGCGCGAGCACCTGCGGATCGTCCCCCCTCCGCAGGTCTACCTGAGTTCCCTCGGTTACGACACTGCTCTCCTGGGAGCAATCGCGGCGGCCGTCTACGGTATGAGCTAGCCCTGCAGTGGCCAGCGTGGTGGCCTGCCGCAGCGAATTCGGAGGCTGGGGCACAAGGTCCGTTAGATATCAGTTACTCCGGTCCAATAAATCGAGTAGAAAGGCAGCGAGCGATGACAAGACGGCAAGGCGCAGAAGTCGGTCGGCCCCGCCTCGCATCGCCCGCCTGCCCGCCTACGGAGTGAGGAACAGCAATGCGGGAAGAAACACGAGAGATTCCGGTACTTGACGAAGTGGACGTTCTCGTAGCCGGCGGCGGGGTAGCCGGCTGCGCGGCCGCAGTGTCAGCGGCGCGCGCCGGTGCGCGCACGTTGCTGCTGGAGCGAAATGGATGCCTTGGAGGCGTGGCGACGGCCAGCCTCATGGCTAACATTGGGAACTCCTACCTGCTGGCGGGCGGAGACCAGATCATTCACGGTTTCTCGGCCGAGTTAGTGGATCGCCTAGTGCAAGCGGGAGCGGCTTCACCGCACTGGCGGCACCGGGATGTGCCAGGGGTGGTGCTGGACTCGGAACGGCTCAAAGTGGTGCTGGCGGATATCCTGCAGGAAGCTGGCGTGGAGGTGCTGACCCATGCTCTGGCCGCCCGTCCCGTTACCGAGGGGCCGGCCGTGCGCGGGCTGTTCTTCGAAAGCAAGTCGGGACGCCAGGCTCTGCGCGCGCGAGCGGTCATAGACGCCACCGGGGAGGCAGATATCGCCTACCAGGCTGGTGCGCGATGCCGCGTGTCTGACACCTGGAAGTCCGCTTCAATCCTGTTCAAGCTCGCCAATGTAGACGTGGATGCGTTCGTCACCTATCTCCGGGAAAACCCGGAAGGCTTCCCCGCGGGCCACGATAGCGTCAGGGACCTGGAGACGTTCGAGCGGAACTGGCGCGAACGAGGGATACTGTTCTTCCCCCATGGTGGAGGTGCGATGCTTCCACTGGTCAAGCAGGCAATGGAGGAGGGTCATTTTGTGAAAGAGATACCTCCAGCCGCCGCCATGGAATCCCTCGGCATGTACGCGCTGCGCGGCACCGACCTCGTCGTCGTGAACTCGAATTTCTACACTATCGAGAACTTGGACATTCGCTGTCTCTCCGCCTTCGAACTGCATGCGCAGAAGATGTGCTACCACGTGGCCGACTTCCTGATACAGCGAGTCCCGGGCTTTTCGCGCGCGTGCGTGGCCCATGTGGGCGTGGATCTTGGCATTCGTGTAAGCCGGATAATAGAGGGGCGGGGTACGCTGGATGCCGCGGTGATAGAGGCGGCGAAGGCGGCTGTACGCTCAGATGACGTGACCGGCACCGCACCGGTGCCGGTCACGCAGCCCGGGAGCCCGGAGCCGGTTCGCGACTTTACATTTGACGTTCCCTTTGGCGTCACCGTGCCGGTGGGGTGCGACAATCTGCTGGTCGCCAGCGGCAAGAGCGTGTCGACGACCGAGCCTATTCTCAGGGGCATGGCCCGGTGTATGGTGTGCGGTCAGGCGACCGGCGCGGCTTCGGCGCTGGCCGCGCGGGCAGGCGTTCCCTCGGCGGAGGTCCCAATCCGCGAATTACAGCGTGAGCTGCTGAGACAGGGCGTGTTCCTGGGCGGTCCGGAGCGATTGAGGCAACTGGGGCTGGCATGACGAGTTGGTCTCTGCAACTATTACAACCGCCAGCGCTACCATCAGGCGTTAGGCAACGTCACCCCAGACGATGTCTGGTCAACAGTGACCTTTCCCCCAAAAACAGGTCCAGGTTGAAAGCTAGGGAAACCGGTGTGCTCCCCAATAATGTCGTCTCGCCCCTTAGTCAGCATCACGGCTTCTATGATAGCACGAACCGAGGACACAAGACAGCGCGATTGAAGGCCGCTCGACGGCAGCATCAGCGCGGGAAGGCGCACTGGATCGGCGTCCCATCACCGGAGATGATAGCGGGCGACCCTCGGCTGTTAGGCGGCGGTGCGCCAGTAGCGATGGTGAAGACCGCCCAGCACTGGAACCGAGATGAGCTGGCCCTTGCCCGCGGGGGACGACGGCACCGGCGTCTGGCCGTTGTCCTCCCCAGAAACTCTGTCTGGCCCGGTACCTGGCATGACGTCTTCCATGATAGCACGGACCGGGGACACAGGACAGCGCTATTGAGGGCCGCTCGACGACACCATAAGCGGCGGGGAGGCGCGTTGGATCGGCATTCCGCCGCCAACGATGATGGGCGACGATCGTCGCCTGCTAAGCGGCGGTGCGCCAGTAACGATGATGCAGGCCGCCCACCACCGGAACTGAGATGAGCTGGCCCTTCCCTGCACACGGTGACGGCACCGGCGTCTGCCCGTCCAATCCGCGGTGAGGCCGGGCCGGGTGGTAGTACTCCTCCAGGTACTTCTGGAGCAAACGCTCCAGGTGCCGCTGGTTGACGACGATCACATGATCCAAGAGCTCCCGGCGCAGCGTTCCGATGAAGCGCTCGATATAGGGATTCTGCCAGGGACTCCGATGGGCGGTACGCACCTCCAGAATCCCGCAGCCTACCAGGAAGGCGCGCACGGCCTGGCCGTAGATCTGATCGTTGTCCCGAAACAGATAGCGGGGTTGTTGGCCAAAGGGCATCGCCTCCCGCAACTGCTGCGTGATCCAGTCTACGGTGGGGTTCGGAGTCACAGCGAAGCGCAGGACCTTGCGTCTGGCATGATCGAAGACCAGGAAGACCGATAGCACGTGGAACCCCAGTGTGGTGACGGTGAAGGCGTCGATGGCCCAGGAGCAGTCGAGGTGATTGCGCAGGAAGGTGACCCAACCGGTGGAGGGAGACCGCGGCTTCCTGGGTCTCACCATGTACTTGCGGATGGTCTCCGCCGAGGGCGCGTCATAGCCGAGAAGCAGAAGCACATCGCGGATGCGATCGGGGGCCCAGAGGGAGTTCTCCCGGCTGAGCTGGCGAACCAGCTGCTGCATCTCAGCCGGTATCGGGGGCCGGCCAGGCCGGGAGCGTCGCCGCCAGAGAAGGCGCACGGCTGTCCTGTGCCACCGTACGACGGTCTCGGGCTTCATGAGATGGACGCAGTCCTGCCACCCGTCCATGAGCTTGGAGAGCACCACCCACAGCAGGCGGAAGGCCGGAGGGAAGCGGTGATGGCGCCTGCGGCCACCGGGCCGATTCAGCAGAATCGCCAGCTGGCTCTCGGCGGCCAGC
>JABAOC010034282.1_pt1 | contig 10838 bp, 14 predicted proteins | sample 7062161 | NCBI WGS metagenome assembly JABAOC01 (sample SAMN14538625, study PRJNA623070) | marine sediment metagenome | biome: marine biome [ENVO:00000428]; feature: marine pelagic biome [ENVO:01000023]; material: deep marine sediment [ENVO:00002113] | place: India: Gulf of Khambhat ...
AACAACACGCCCATCGACAGTGCCGGTCGTGGCGATGTTGCCGAGGGCGTCGATCGTCGCCCCGGATTCTTTGATCTGCTTTCCTGTGGCGCCATCGAACACAGCGACGGCCTCATCCACTGAGCTCGCAGGACCGGATACATCACCGGCAGTCCCCGCCGTGCTGATCTCAATCTCGTCGGCGTTCTCGGTCACTGTGACACCGGATACACCGACGATGGATCGGAGATTGATAACGGCGCCGGTCTTGTCGCGGTAGACCCCAGCACCGGCCCCGACGTTCGCGCCGTCGTTCGCCTCACCTGATGCGATCGGGCTCCAAAAGCCAATTCGGATGTATTCAGCGCCAGCGTTGACGATCAATCCGTTCGGCATCAGGCGCCCACCCTTGGATCCACAGATATCAGGAATGCCGGCGAGGTAAACTCATCGCCTGAGCCATCGATGCGGTGGATCTCGCATCGTTGCCCCTCGCCTGCCTGCAAATCGTCATCGTCCCAGGTAAACTTGCCGGCGGAACCACCCTGGTCGATCGCCGGCTTGACTAGGATCGTGCCATCGGGTCTGGCTACGCGCAGCTCAAGCGTGTAGTCGGCCACAAGCTCTCCGTCCGGCAACACAAAGCCGATCTCAGGGAGATTGTCGCCCTCCCTCCAGCGGGTCTGGAAGCCAGGTTGGCGATCGCATGGTCCGGCCATGGGCCCATTATCCACGATCTGCCGATCTTGTCATCCCCGGTAAAAAAACATCGCGGATTGCGCTATTTTTTCTTGCTGACGTCTTCATGATGTGTATAATGTATACATGATGACAAAGCGGACAAAGGCAGCAGCAATCGCATTGGCAGTCGCGCTGGCGCTTTCAGGGCAAGCTGCCCGCCCGGTTGTCTGCCGCGCCGAAACCACCCAAGGATCCTGACCATGACCATCGACCAAGCAATCGACAAAGCCCGGAAGCTCCTAGCCCTCGCGACGAGCGACAATCCGAACGAAGCCGCCTCCGCTGCCGCCAAGGCGCAGGCGATCCTCGAGCGCTATTCGATCTCGGTGGCGATGCTTGAGATCGACGGCGACGGCGATGCCCCGGATGAGCCGATCGACGATTCACGGTCAGGATCGGAGCCCCTCGACGCCGGATCAGCTCTGCCGACCTATCGTAAGGTTCTCGCGAACTGCGTCGCGCAGGTGAATGGCTGCTACGTGTATTCGCGCCGCCGCGCCATGGACAGCGGGCATAGGCGCTCATCGATCGAAATCGCCGGGCGAGCCTCCGATGTGGCTAAGGTGAGGTACCTGTATGCCTTTCTGGCCAAAGAGACCGATCGGCTGACCGACAGGGATGGCAAGGGGATGGGTCGGACATGGCGTAATAATTTCAGAATTGGATGCGTGCAGACGATCACCAAGGCACTGCGCGCCGCCAAGGCGCAAACCTTGCGCGATTTCAGAGGGCAGGCCGGTACGGATGAATGGGCCCTGGTCCGCGTCAACAAGGTGATGGAGCGGCTCGACGCGAAAAACCGTGAGCTCATGGACTGGGTTCGCAAGAATCTGAATATTTCCGGCTCCGCACGCTCGACCTTCACCGCAGACCGGGGCGCCTATGCTGCAGGTGTCGCCGCGGGTCGCGAGGTTCAGATCGGCGGAGCACGCAGGGCGCTCGGAGCCGGACGACAGCAGCTCAAGAGGTGACTGCGCGCTGCACATGTGTATAATAGCACCATGAGAACCAACCACGAAATAACCAGCGCCGACGAAGTCGAGCCCATGGTGCCGACCATGCAGAGTGAGGTCGACGCCCTTGAGACCGAGCTGATATCGAAGGCGCTCCAGCGGTATGGCGGCAACCTCAGGCGGGTCGCCGTGTTTCTCTCGATCTCGAGGTCTGGGCTCTACAAAAAAATGAAGCGCCTCGGGATCAGCGCCTGGGATTACCGCTGAGTCCCTTCGCCTTCCAGGCCGCGCACCCTGAGCCGCTCGCCGATCAGGATCTGATTCGCCTGCAAGGTGTCGAGCCGCTCGAGGATCTCGATCTGGCGCAGGTCCTGGGTTTCGATCATCTGATGGTTGAGCTCGATTTTACCTCTCAGCTGCTCGTGCTCGAGGTCCGCTGAGGCGTTCGTCTTAAATACGAACACCGTGGCCGCGGCGACGACACCGAGGATTCCGAGCGCTACGGTGATCCAGCCCTTGATATCAGTTCGCCGAGGCGGCGCGGCGGCGCGGATCTCTTGCCGTAAAGCCTCGCGTAGTTGACTCTCGTCGGAGAACATGATCGGTGGCATGACCCCTACCTACTGCCTAGGGTTTTCTCCAATATTATAGCTGATGTAAGGATGGCCGAGACTGTGATGGCGACGGAAACCGTGGCGACGAACGCCGGCGAACGGTACCAGGAGGTGCTCTCCTCAAGCGCCGCGGTCAGGATTTTGATGCGCTCCTTGTCGGACTCCCGTGATATGGAGCCCTTATCCTGGCATCGTTTGAGCTCGTTTAGGTGAAGGGCCTGGGTGTGGCGAAGATTGATACCCGCCTCCGAGCTGCAGCGCTCGATCTTCAGCCCGAGGCGCAGGGCCGTCTCGACCGGGAACAGATCGCCGGTGAACGGCGCTGGCTCACCGGCCTTGAGGTGGGTGACCCGGTTCTGCGACTCAGCCCTTGCTGGCCAGGCGCTCAAGCCAACGCACACGAGCAGCAGGATCGCGGCGCAGGCGCTCTGCTTTGACTGCTTGTCTCGCGTTGAGCGTCTCAAGCTCGTGTTTGTATTGTAAATCCGCCTTCTCGTTCGCGGCGTCCGCCCCCATGTCGACCGCGTCCAAACGCGCCTTCTCTCCAGCGTCGATCGCTCGTAGCTCATCCCTGACCGCCATCCTTGGGCCGCGGCGCGACCCCAAAAGAAACCCGACGAGCGCCACTGCCCCGATCAACGGGATATACCAGTGGCGCGCTATCCAGCGGATGGCGGTCATCTCAACCGCCGGTTCTTGATGCGATCGTCCTGCCCGAGGGCTGACTGCCGGAAGATCTTGTGGCCGTGCGCCGCCATGGCACCGAGGACGATGCCGAGCATGATCCTGCTGCCGACGGATACCCCCTCGGGGCCGGCGCCAGGGATCCAGACAAAACCTGAGCACAGGATGATCGGGGCCAGCGGTGCGATGCGCGCCCACACGTGGTGGCGCTGCAAGTTAGGGAAAATCCTTTGCTTGATGCCGATCAGCACGTAGGTTGCGCCGACGATCAAGAGATTTGGGACCTGGAAAAGATAATCGGTGAATACTGCGGTTGCGTTCTCCATGGCGCCAGCGTAGCCGTCATGGAGACGGCTGTCTACTAAGTGACTGTGACGGTGCGCGTCACTCCGCCGAGACGGACCTGCAGCTGATTTGTGCTGCTGTTGACCCACATATCGCCGTCAAACAACGTTCCCGGGATGCTGTCCTGGGGGACAATGCGCAGCGCAGCGCGGGCCGGCGATGTCGTGTCGGACTCCGCCCTAACGCCGTTTCCAGCGACGGCCAGGCCCCAAACGCCGGTACCGGAGCCGACACCCGTGCCCTTGACACCACCACCGTCCGATGAACCGCCGGTGAACAGGCCGCCAAATCCGCTGGTCGAACCTCCGTTGCCGACGACGCCGGCGCCAGCGCTGTTCCCGGTTCCAAGGACGCCGATACCCCCGCCGGCGCCACCGGTCGCCTGCACCCCGTTCCCGCCGTTGTTACCACCGTTCGCCAGCAGGCCCGGCAGCGCAGCGACCCCGACGGCCTGCACCCCGATGCCACCTAATCCGCCACCAACGCCCCGGATACCGATCCCGGTGCCGGAGCCGATACCAAGCACGCCGTAGCCAATGCTACCACCAGCTGTCCCGACGACACCCGCCGTCGCCGCTGCGGTGCCGCCAATACCCTCCAGACCGTTACCATTCGGCCCACAGGTCGCGTAGACTCCAGAACCGGATGTGCCGCCGCCAACAGCGGTGAGCCCGTGGCCATTCAGGCCCCCAACCGCCCTCACTCCGGCGCCCACACCGATACCTGTGAAATCACCGCCAAATCCGGCAGTCCCCCCACCCGTGCCCTTGACGCCGATTCCGTCCGAACTACCACCGACAAAAAGGCCGCCCTCCGAACTGCCTCCGCCCGTGCCCTGGATGCCGGGAGCGCCACCGGAACCACCGAACCCCTGCACGCCGACACCGGCGCCAACGCCAACGCCAACAACACCGCGGCCGTTTGGTGCGCCCCCTTGACCCCTGATACCGTTCCCGCTGGTCGTTCCGCCGGTGGCGTCGATTCCGTCCTGATTGCCCGCCCCAACGACACGCAGGCCGGTTTGCGCGGCACCGGCGGCCGTCACATTGACGGCGTCGGCTTGTCCGGCTGTTCCGGTCACGATGAACGATCGGGAGCCGACGATCCGCTCAAGGGAACCACTTGCGAGCAAATACTGCGTTGGCACATTCGGCGTTGTGCCGGACGCCCCGCCCTCAGCAACCCTGATCTCGACCGAACTCACCGCCGTGCCGGTGCTAGTGCCGCCGGACACAAGGGCTGAACCGCCCGGCTGATTGGTGCCGACTGATGTGCCGCCAATGCAGGTGGCATCGCCACCCATGCCGTTGACGACTGTCCCGCCGGTAACGACTACTGGGCCGCCATCAGCACCACCGCCGCCGAAACCGCCCTGTAACCTCAACTCACCGCCATCAGATGAGGAGTCGGGGGCCTTGATCGTGTAGTCCTCGTTTGTTCCGCCGTCGAAGTGCCTCTCGTTGAACCAACGGAACCAGCGGAAATACTGATATTGCAGCCAGTTGAAAAACGACGACGCCGGGGACTCATCGAGCTCCCACCCGGTAGACTTCTTCCCGCCCGTCGGCTCGGTCTGATTGCTCAGACTCGAATTCCACTCAGCGACGCGATCTGGCTTGTCGTTGGCCATTACTACACCTGCCTACAGGCTAATATCTACATTGAAAAGATTCATCTGGACAGTTGACCCATCAGCGACCGGGAGCCAGGTTGCATAGGCTTGAATTGTCGTTGCTGCCGTTGTGTCGATAACAGAGTTGTCCCGCTTGTAGTCGGGATTCATCTTGTCATTAGCTACGGTGCCGCCGCCGGATCCGATTCCCCCAGATCCAACCGATCTCATCGATGCGATGGTTGAGACGCCTAGCGTTTCAATCGTTGCGATTGCTTCAATGTACCAATCATCACCAGAGTCCACAGCCGCTGTATTCCGGATCTCGATGATTTCGCCGGCCGGTGCTCCAGGGTTAACCGTGATTCCGAGCGCCAGATCACGACCGCCGCCACTGATCGTAATTGAGCCACCACACCTGATCCGTATCGTACTGCCAACGCGCAGGGTATTGGCCGGAATCACGGCGCTCGCCCCTCCGAAAACCGTAGGCACGCCTCCGTCGACGATCGACCCAAGGGAGCCGACAGCTGAAACGATGTTCTGGACGATGCTTATCCAGGATGTGCGTGGGAGCGAATAGACGCGAAACAGGCCAGAAGCCTGATCGTAGAACACGTCGCCACCATCAGGTGAGCTCGGCTCTGCGTCCTGGGGCCCGACGCGGAGGCCTGGCTTCACCGGCGAAGTCGGATCACCGAGGCAAATAGCAGAAGCGTTGAAAACTGCGTTTGCGTTGAAGTCGGCCTGGGCATCGAAGTTAGACGTGGAGTTGAAATCCGCAAGCGCGTTGAAATTCGCCTGAGCGTTGAAATTCGCGGCAGCGCCGAAATCGGCCCCAGCTTGAAAATCTGCCTTCTTGACCGCCTCGACGTTTCCTGTCGCGCCGTTGCACTTGAGAAAATCCGCCGCGGGAAACAGTGTGCTCCCGGAGCCACCTCCCTCTGACGCCCGCAGCGTCACGGACGAGGCCCCGGTTCCGCGTGCAGCACCACCGGCGACAATGGCATCGCCGCCGTTCTCATCCGTACCAGCGGCGTCGCCACCGAGCGCCGACGCGTCGCCGCCCTCGCCCTGTGTCGTCGCGTCTCCTGCCTTGACTACCGCGGTTCCGCCGTCCGTGCCAGAGTCGGTTCCAGACGCCCCGCCCTCAAGGCGCATGCTGCCGCCGTTGTTGGCAGCGGCGACGTCNNGTAGGATTCGTTGTCAACTCCATCGAAATGGCGTTCGTTGTGCCATCGATTCCAGCGGAAGTATTGATACTGGAGCCAATTTAAAAACGCAGACGACGGCGCCTCGCCGAGCGCCCAACCAAGGATCTTCTTGGCGCCGCTTGGCTCCATCTGGTTTGCCAGGCCGCTGTTCCATTCTGCGACTTTGTCAGGCTTGGTATTGGCCATTCCTAGCCCTCGATCGTAGTGCTGAAGTAATACCCGCCGTCGAACTTCGAGCCACCTGCTCCATCGAATCGAAAAACAGGGTCGGTTACGTAATACTGCAAAAGACCACGCACGCCACCGGCCCTTGCTTGATTGATCACCTCTGCGGCCGTGATTGCGGTACTCGTTGGTATTGGGGCCTGATCGACGACGACCGTAAATCCCGCCGGAAACTCCTGCTTGAGCTCGATCACGGCGCCAGCGATCACGAGCTCAAGGATGGATACGATTTCCTGGACCGACGCGCCAGAGAGGTTGATCAGGATTTGGGCGCGCAGTAGGCGGCGGTAGGTGTCGTCGTCCGCGCCCTCGCGCTCTTTGCCGACGATTTTCCCTAGGCCATCGAGCTGGACGCCGACAGCTGTATCAAGCCACCGCTGGGTCAGGACCTCAAAGGCTGCCGTCTCGAACTCCTGCACTTCGGCGACGTATGTCTCGAGCAGCTTCTCGATGTTATTTGCCATTCGCTCAGCTCCTGAATTGCTGCGCTAGCCGCCGAATGGCCTCCAGCACGTATTGGGTGTTCTCGGTCAGCGCGGGCGGCGAGGATGGTGCTACCACGGTCGATTGGTAGTCATCCTGCGTTTCCTCGAAGCTAGACCAGGCGGCCGTCTGGGCGGCTAAGAGCGTGGTCTTTTTGGCGATGCTTGACCCGGCAGCGCGGACGATGTCAGAGCCCACAGCAGACACCGGCGACCAACTCACACCGTCGTCCGCGCTCAGGTAAATGTTGCCGGTATTGCCCGTGGCGAGCCAGTTCGTCCCGCCTAGGTGGTTGATTGCGTTGACTGTATCGGTGCCGCCAGTGCTGCGGAACGTCCATGTGCCAATCTGACCATTCGGAGAGGTGAACAGGATCCCGGCTGTGCCGCCGATCATAAACTGTCCATTCCCGTGCGCGCAGGAGTAAAACGAAGGTGGCCCAACTATGGTGTAACGCGTCCACGCGCCTGACGGATCAGATGTCAACGCGGCAAAGCCGACACTGCTTTGCTCGCCAACAGCTAGCCATGTGCCAGCTCCGTCGGTGCAGACGGCGCGGAACCGATCGTTGATGCCTCCGATATCGAGATTCGACCACGTGCCGCCTACGCCACGCTCGTAGATTGGCCCGTTGGCGACCGCAGCAACCGTCACGAACGTATCGTACGTGGTGCCGGCCGTGTTGGGGCCGGCCGCTATGCCGAGCAGGTTGTGCCCAGGTGCCGGCGATGTCTGCACGCCGGACCAAGTGATCCCGTCCGTCGACTCATTGAGCCAGTTATTGTCGCCGCAGATGATGGCGCGGCTCGCGTCTGACGCCACTCCGGTGAAATCTGAGCCACCGCCATCCGTGCGCGGCGTCCACACTGGCGCGCCGGTCAACAATGAGTCGTGGTCTGTTGTTAAGATTATACTTGATAGACCGCATAGAATCCAAAGATCCTCCTTGGCGAAATACCCTGCGCCGCCAAGATTGGCCGCGCCGTCAAGGTAGACGCGCCGCCAAACATCGGTCCAATTGATTGTGGCCATTGTGCACCCTAGACCGGCGTTGACGTGACAGTGATTCGTGATGTGTCAAAGTCTGCAATCTGTCGCAGGGCGATGACGATGTTCGAAGTCCCGGTCGGCGGCGAAACGGTGTCCATGAGGAACACTGGGCAGTCGAACACGCCGGAAATCGTAAATACTTCGGCTTGGAAGCGCTCATAGATCACGTCGTCGCCAACGTTCAGCGTCTCGCCAAGCGCCACGAGGGCTTGCTTGATCTGGTCGTCACCGTCCGAGGGGTAGCTATCGGCGATGACGTCGACCTCTACCTCGAACCAAATATCGACCGCGGCTGGCCGCGTAAACTCGATCGTATGGGGGAACCCCTGCGAGTCGTTGACGATCTCAGTCACCTTTTGGCCCGTGTGTCCGTAGGTCTGGATCCCGGCCGCGACGCTGTTGAAAATGGCCTCCGCGATTTCGGTGTCGTCGCCGTTTTGCACGATGCATTCGACCGAGTGCGGTGGCCTGCTGTCACTGTCCGTGAAGTCCGTTGGATTGTCGACGACGAACGCTTCGGTTACGCCATCGACGTCGAGGACATCAGCGCGAATCGCATCAACTGTGGCGCTCCCCTGGGCGCGCAGCTTCGCGGTCCGCGAGACACGGAAGGCCTCGTCCGTCTCGAGGTTGCTCCCAAGCACAGCGTCTAGCGAATTTGCCGCCGAAGACCAGCCGCTGACCGGGGTCTCGATCGAGAGCGTTCCGGCCGGTGCGGCCACGGGGCCGAACTCCTCGGACTCGAACGGGATGTCGACTGTGCCACCGATGTTGATCGTCCCATCAGCGATCGAGACGAAACGCGCACCTGACCCGGCGACACTGACCACGCGGCCGGTCAGCAAGACTGTGCCCGGCGTACCCGTGCATGTGACCGTCATCGTTGATTTGGTCGCAGGCGACCGAATGGCTCCGGTGATTGCGGCGACATTGTCCAGGGCCTCGCCACTCGCCGAGTCCGGATAGAACGACCGATAGACAGCAGAAAGAACCTCCCACGCCTCGGCGATGGAAGCCGCAAACGCAGAGTTGTTCTGTCCGATCACGGACTCGCCGCCGAAGTTCACTGACGATCCGAACGCAGCGATTTGCCGCGTCTCGATGTCGGAAATGATATCCTGGAGGGCCTTCTGCGAGAAGCCTGTAGGTAGAACGCCGAAGCTGCTCATAGAACATGCCTCCAAGACTCGCGCCGAACAATCTTTCCAATTTGACGACGAGACATAGAATACTCATCTGCAAGATCGCACTGACGCTTGCCAAGCAAAAAACCCCTTCGGATGGCTGCGACATCCGATTCATTAAGCTTTGCCCTGTGGTGCCCTATGCCGTGGTAATGACGCCTCTTTAGGTCGCGGTCACGGATGTTGTCGGCGTGGCTCCCGATTCTCAGATGATCCGGATTGCAGCATGATGGGTTATCGCACACATGCATCACAACGCGCCCGGCTATTGAGCCGAGATCAAAACCTGATGCAACCAAGCGGTGGCAGTATTCAATCCGGCCCATCCAATGGATCTGACCGTACCCGGCCGTTTTGGCTCCAGTCCACTCCCAGCACCCAGAGTCAGCGCGCACCACGCGCGACCAAAAACGTTCTCTTTTCATAAGATAAAAACTTCCGAGAAATCACGCGCCACGTCCTCGCCGGCGAGCTTTACCGAGAAATCGATCTGTAGTTCTCGTACGCTTGGATCGAAGTCGAGATCGAACCGCTCGATTTGCTCAACCCCTGGCGTTGACACGATTGCTGCCCGAAAAATACCGCGCACCGCGATCAGGTTTGGCGCCTTGAGCAGGATCGATTCGTAGTAGGGGATACCGACCCTTTGGTCGACAAACCATTCGCCGCGGAATAGGCGCAGGCGGATCAGCAGGTGCTGCGCAATAGCGTCGGATCCATCGATTAACTCAATGTCGTTCGCCGACAGATCGAGGTCACCGAAGTTGTCGAGCTTGAAGTCGACCATTAGGTTGCCTTGACCTTCTCGGCCGCCACGGAGTTCACTGGCGGCGGTGGGCTCATGGTCGGAATTGGCGGCCCCGTGGTGCCCGGGGCGCTGGTTACGGCGTGGGTGTGGCTGTTGTTGGTTGTCACGTTCGCGTCCACCGCATCGCGCAGGGCCTTGATCTCGTCAAAGGTCTTTTGCGCAAGCGCTACGAACTCGGCGGCTGCCTTCTCGTAGAGGTTGATCTCGTCGTCGGCGATGTGGATGACAGCGCCGCCGTCCTTCCCAATCACCATGCCATCCGCGTCGACAGCAGATATCGTCTCGGTGTCCGGGTACCAACCAAGGACCGCCACCGGGTCGGAGAGATCGTGCATCTGAAAGGACTCAGGGTCCTCGGCTTCATATCTGGACGTTGCGCCGGAGACCTCGCCCCCGCCGCGCAGCTGGTAGTTGTCGATCGAGCGCTCGCAAAACACAAGCATGCACCGATCGCCGGCGACGACCGGGAAGGTGATCTTATAGCCGTTCCCGGCGCGCGGAAAGACGACCGGAACGGCAGGGATCACTGGGATGTCTTCGACGATTTCGCCCTCATCCGCCTTCTGGATCCGCTTCAGCATCGGGGTGACGTCGGCCTTTTGCGTGTCGGCGTCGAACGACTCGATGCGTCCCGGCAGCATCGTGTGGACTTCGGCGAGGCGTGCGTCGATTGCGCTGCGGATGATCTCAGCCATGGTCGGCGTGCGCGTCATATCGGTTTTACCTCAAGGTCAGCATACCAAGGGCCGCCCCGTGTGTCTCCATTGAACACGGTTCGCTCAATACGAAAGAAGCCATCAACCTCCCTGGATTGCACCTGCACGCGTCGGCCCGGGATCAGGCTAGGTGAGAGCAGGGCGCGAACCTCAACAACGCCATCTTCGCCACTCTGCGGCGAGCCGATGAGCCCGCTAGTTGGAGTCAGCTTGAGGCTTTCGGTCGGATC
>JABAOC010008367.1_pt1 | contig 10836 bp, 10 predicted proteins | sample 7062161 | NCBI WGS metagenome assembly JABAOC01 (sample SAMN14538625, study PRJNA623070) | marine sediment metagenome | biome: marine biome [ENVO:00000428]; feature: marine pelagic biome [ENVO:01000023]; material: deep marine sediment [ENVO:00002113] | place: India: Gulf of Khambhat ...
CCCGTCCTGCTTCATCCAGCCGGACGGCGTGATTGCCGCCCAGCTCAGGCCCAACCGGCCGGGAATCATGGTCAACACGGTGGACGTGAGCCGGCATTTCTACGACCCGATGGAAGGCTTCCGCGAAATGGCCCTTGCCGGCCGACTCACCAACGGCCCCGGCAAGCTTGATGATCCAAGATCGAGAGATGTTGGCATCTTATAAGACGTGCAGCAGACGCGCCGAAAGAACTCCGCAGCCTTGCGGCATTTCAGCCTTCGCGCTTCAATGTCGCCGGTGCCGCCAGGATCGGCTCCAGCATGTCTGGCTTCGCCGCCAACAGCCACAACAAGCGAAGGGCCGGACCGCAGGGTGTATTGCGCCCCTGCTCCCATGCCTGGACAGTCTTGAGAGAAACACTCAAGACCGAGGCAAAGACATTCTGGCTCATGTGCAGTCTCTTCTGCCTCAGGTCGGCTATCTGCTCACCACTGATGATGGGCGGCGCTTCCGGAAGACGAATTGTCCTATGAGTGAGTTTCCGGCCCGTCTCGAGAGAACTAACGATCTCTTCCAGACCGGCCCGGATAGCTTCGAAGTATGCGTTGCTCTTCTTGTTCCTCATACGCTCACCGACAACAGCATGAGACTGAATACTTGGTTGTTGTTTAATCATACTATTCAATAGCACAAATGTCAAACGAAAAGAAGGGAAAACCCGGACTTCACAGGACAAAAAAGCTGATGCCGGCAGAAGCCAGCTACCGAATGTCCCGTGGAAACCGGCGTACGGATGGGATGCGTGTGCGACAATCGGCTTGAGAACACACAGTGTACTCGGTAACTGTGTTCCATGAAACGGAATTGTGAACTTGCATATACGGTATACAGAAAAGAATGTTATTTATTTTTGGCCACCTTGTAAGAAATTCACTTGACATGCACATCGCCAATCAGTAGGTTGTTGTATACTCATTGCTGGCAGGCTCTTTGTTGGAGGACTACAGGCATGTCTGACCACGTGATTACCGACCGGTTTCTGAAAGCCCTTGACCGTTATTTCTCCGGGGAAGCGGAAAACGCACGTGAGGCCGCCAAAGAGGCTGACTTGAGCGGTCCAAATCGATTCCTGGAGATTCTCAAAGAGGCATACCGTCGAGGCTACGTGACGATCCGCTCTCCCATAGATCTGCGATTGTCGGAACAATTCCGCCAGTGGGTCGGCCTTTCCCTGAAACTCGAAGCCTATATCGTCAAGGGCAAACCCGATCACCGCACCTTTTCTCTCAAGTCAGCCGAAGTGTTCCTTGTCTACCTGAAAAGGTTGCTGACAAACGACAGGGTCAAGGAAATAAACGTTGGCATCGTGAGCGGGTCTACTACTGCCCTGCTTGTGGAGGCTCTTGTCACGAGCCCTTTATGGGACGAAGTCTTGACTGAATCGGAGGTGGCGGCCATCCGCAATAAGGAGATCAAGATCATGAGCCTCAACGCGAACCCCGTGCGCGGCTGGGCGCTTCAAGGCGACGCGAACATGTGGGCATACCGCTTGGCAGTTCTCATGCATGCGAAACTGGTTGAGGGACGCAAGGAGGATGGCAATAAAGTTGAGCCGTGGGGAATGACCAATTCATTCGTCGTGATGCAGGATCCATCGCAAACCCAGCCCGATCGCGTCCCGATGGATCGCGTCAAATTGGAGATAACCGATCCTGACAGACTCAGGAATGACGGGTCGAAATCGAAGCTCGACATGGTGATCATGGGCATCGGTGCTCCGGAGCATAGTCTCGTCACGGAGATACTGCGCTCCGAACAAATCCAAGTGCCCGAGAGAGCCGTTGGTGATTGCGCCTATGTACCCATTGACAAGAATGGCCAGGAACTGGCTCTCACCAAAGACGGGAAGGCCTATAGCGTCTACAGTGCCATTCGACTCCCGATTCTGAGAGAACTCGTCGAAGAGGGAAAAACTGTAATGCTGGTTGCCAGAAACTCTCGTGTCGGTGTACCTGAGCCGGTGAATAAGACGCCGGTAATTCGAGCAGCTATCCGGGGCAAGTACGTTAACGTCATTTGCACTGATGAGCAGACCGCCGTAGAGATAATGAAGGAACCGGCGTGATAAGGCCAAGGTCACGCAACCGGAGGCGGAAGCATGAGCGAACGCAGGTATTCATGGGAGTACATCTTCATTGAGTCAAAGGTCTTTGCTCAGCACCACGGAACCATATCCGAGCCGGACCGTGAACGGCTTTATTTCGACTTGGCGCAAGGCAACGGCGACTTTATCCTGGGCACCGGCGGATTGAAAAGAATTCGGTGCGGCCTTGGCGGTCATCGCGGGACATCGAAGGATGCGTGGGAGGTAGTGTTTGCAGAATACGCGTATGCTGACATACGAAACCGGGTTTTCGTGCTGATAGACAAATGTCCCTTAGCTCTTCACAGGATCCTGTGCAAAGAGGAGAAAGAAGAATTGCGGCGGTTTAAGGAGAAGCTTGATGAACTCATGGGACGCTACTATGAGGGGATCCAGGAAGAGGATGAGTCGGACGGCTAACCACTCAAAAGGTTCTCGAATGGGTCAGAGAGCGGATTCGAGAATAGAAGACTTCATCGACAAGGTCCGGCAGAAATATAGGATAACCGAGGCCATACTCTTCGGCAGCGGGGCGAGAGGAGACTACCTCGCGGACAGCGATTACGACGTCGTGTTGGTCTCTCCTGATTTCCACGGCATCTTCTTCAGCCAGCGGTCGGCATTGATGCACGACTTCTGGACGCATTGGCCCCTGGAAATAGAGCCCTTATGCTACACGCCTGAGGAATTTGAGAGAAAGAAGAAGCAGATCGGCATCGTCGGCGAGGCTGTCAAGGAGGGAATCCCGTTGTGAAGTTCAGGGACAACCCTCGCGCGGTGCTTGGAGACAAGGCGTTTCGTAGCAGGCTGAAATGGACGAAATAATGAAGAACGATACTGTAACGGCCCCGCGGGGGTTCTTGGCGGCGGGTTTGGCGGCGGGGGTCAAGATCTCGGGGAAGCCGGATTTGGGGCTGCTGGTGTGTCCGACGGGGGCAACAGCGGCGGCGGTGTTCACCACGAACAGGATCGTCTCGGCGGCCGTGCAGGTCAGCCGGGAGCACATCCGAAGCAGAAAGACCTATGCCGTGGTCGTCAATTCCGGCAACGCCAATGCCTGTACCGGAAAGGCGGGTCTGGCCAATGCCCGAAGGATGTGTGCCCTGACGGCCCGGTCCCTGGGCGTCGGGCCGGAGGAGGTCTTGGTCGCCTCCACGGGGATCATCGGTCATCAACTGCCCATGGAGAAAGTGAAGGACGGAATCGCGAAAGCCGCTCCTCTGCTCTCGGACTCGGCCGAGGCCGGGCTGGCCTTTGCCCAAGCCATCATGACCACCGACACGAAGCTCAAGCAGGCTTACCGGGAAGTCAAGCTGTCGCGGTCGCTGGTGAAGATCGCCGGGACGGTCAAAGGCGCCGGCATGATCGGGCCCAATATGGCGACGACCCTGCTGTTCATCACGACCGATGCGGCCATTAGCAAGCCGTTGCTGGGCAAGGCCCTGAAAGAGGCTGTCGACAACTCGCTCAACCGCCTGACCGTCGATGGCCATCAGAGCACTAACGACACCGCCATCCTGCTCGCTTCCGGCCAGGCCGGCAATGTCCGCATCGCCAGCCAATCGGAAGATTATCACAAGTTCTTGGCGGCTGTCATCGACCTGTGTACCGACTTGGTTCGGCAGATGGCTCTGGATGCCGAAGGGGCAACCCGCATGTTCAAAGTGGTCATCAAAGGAGCGGCCACAAAGCCTGATGCGACGAAAGCGGCCCGGGCGGTGGCAGATTATCCGCTCTTCAAGTGTGCCGTTCACGGCGGCGACCCGAACTGGGGCCGAATCATCTGTGCCGTCGGCTCCTCCGGCGTGGCCTTGAATCCGGACCGGCTCTCCTGCAAGCTGGACAATCTGTACGTCTTTCGTAACGGGGCTCCCACGAGCTTCGATCCGAAGGCGGCGGCCCGCATCGTCGCGCAGCGGGAGCACACGATTACCGTGGATTTGGGCGTCGGGCGGGCCGGCGATTTCTACTACGGCTGCGACCTGAGCGCCGAGTACGTCCACATAAACGCTGATTACCACACGTGAGAAAGAGCGGGCATCGTTCAGACTCGCCGAGTCCAACACGATCCCATGTCGTGTAAACCCGTGAATTCCACCCCCGTTAGCTGGAAAACAGTTGAAAAGCATCTTTCTTTCTGTAAACTGCTTGGACTCTTTGTTCTGGTTGTGTGGCCAAGGCAGATCTGTGTTTCGAAAGGAGCTAAACAGTGACTGCGCTGAGAAAGATTGTATGGTTATCAGTGCCGGTTCTGGCCTTGAGTACGGCGGCGCTGGCCGCCGAGACTTCCGAGGCCACGGAGACCGCAGCGGCTTCAGGGACGCCGCTGTTCTGGTGGATCTCACCCGTTGCGGCGCTGTGCGCGCTGGGGTTCGCCATCTATTTTTATAAGAGGATGATGCAAGCCCCGCCGGGCACGGAGAGGATGGTCGAGATCGCCCAATACGTGCGAGAGGGCGCGTACGCCTATCTGTTCCGCCAGTACAGCGTGGTGGCCTTCGTCTTCCTGGTCTTGCTGCTGATTTTCGGCTTCCTTGCCTACCGCGGCATCCAAAATCCCTTCGTGCCCGTGGCGTTCCTGACGGGCGGGTTCTTCAGCGGTCTGTGCGGCTTTCTCGGCATGAAGACCGCCACGGCGGCCTCCTCCCGAACCGCCCAGGGGGCCAGCAAGAACCTCAATAGCGGCCTGCAAGTCGCGTTCCGGTCCGGGGCCGTCATGGGCCTGGTCGTCGTCGGCTTCGGCCTGCTCGATATCTCCCTGTGGTACCTGATCCTGGACAAACTCGTCTATAATCCCGACAACATGCGTGACGGCCTGACCTTCCTCGGTCTTACACTCGTCAAGCCCGGCATGGACCCCGGGCACAAACTCGTGGAAATCACCACCACCATGATCACCTTCGGCATGGGCGCCTCGACCCAGGCCCTCTTCGCCCGCGTCGGCGGCGGCATCTACACCAAGGCCGCCGACGTCGGCGCCGACCTCGTGGGCAAAGTCGAGGCCGGCATCCCCGAGGACGACCCGCGCAACCCGGCAACCATCGCCGACAACGTCGGTGACAACGTCGGCGATGTGGCGGGCATGGGCGCCGACCTCTATGAGAGCTACTGCGGCTCCATCCTGGCCACCGCGGCTCTGGGAGCGGCCCTGCCGCTGTCGGCGGTGGAGGCCAGCGGCATGGACCCGCTCAAGGCGGTGCTGGCCCCCATGATCGTGGCGGGTCTCGGCATCGGCCTGTCCATTGTCGGCGTCTTTATGGTTCGCTGCAAAGAGGACGCCAGCCAGAAGAACCTGCTGCGTGCCCTGCTGCTCGGAACGCTGGGCAGTTCCGCCCTGATCCTGGCGACCCTGTTCATCCTGGCCTTCACGGACTGGATCAGTTGGGGCATCCTCGGCTCGGTCGCCGCGGGCCTGATCGCCGGCGTGTTCATCGGGCAGTTCACCGAGTATTACACTTCCGACCAGTACAAGCCGACCAGGGGCATCGCCGACCAGGCGAGAATGGGCCCGGCCACCACCATCATTGACGGTTTTGCCACCGGCATGTATTCGGCGGGCCTGCCGGTCGTTACGATTGTGGTCGGTATTCTGGCGGCGTTCGGATTCGCCGGGGGTTTCTCGAACGTGGCGATGGGCTTGTACGGCATCGGTTTTGCCGCCGTCGGCATGCTCTCGACGCTGGGCATCACGCTGGCGACGGACGCCTACGGCCCCATTGCCGACAACGCCGGCGGGAACGCCGAGATGAGCGGGCTGGGCGAGGAGGTACGCAAGAGGACCGACGCCCTGGACGCCCTGGGCAACACCACGGCCGCCACCGGCAAAGGCTTCGCCATCGGCTCGGCCGCTTTGACCGCCATGGCCCTGCTGGCGGCGTATGTCGAGGAAGTGAGAATCTGGATCGGGCGGCTGGCGCAGGAAAGCGCCGACGGCCTTTATCACGTCGGTGAAGTGGTCTTCGGGCATGTCGAAGGCGTTCAGGGCGTCATCAACCCTAGGACCGCCGAACTCACCGACTTCATCGAAGCCTATAACCTGACCATCATGAATCCCAAGCTGATCGGCGGCCTGTTCATCGGCGCGATGATGGCCTTCGTCTTCTGTGCGATGACGATGAAGGCCGTCGGCCGGGCCGCGGGCGCCATGGTCGAAGAGGTGCGCCGGCAGTTCCGGGAATTCCCGGGCATCATGGAAGGGAAAGACAAGCCGGACTACGCCCGTTGCGTTTCGATTTCCACGAGGGGCGCCCAGAGGGAAATGATCCTGCCTTCCCTGCTGGCGATCATCGTGCCGGTCCTGACCGGCCTGCTCCTCGGCGTCTCGGGCGTCATGGGCCTGCTGGCGGGCGGCCTGACCGCCGGCTTTGTTCTGGCCATCACGCTCAACAACGCCGGCGGCGCCTGGGATAACGCCAAGAAGTTCATCGAGAAGGGCGCCCACGGCGGCAAGTACCTTCGCAACGACAAGGGCCAGTACGTTGACGCCGACGGCAACGTGGTCCAGGACCGCAGCAAGGCCAAGAACCCCATCCACGGGGCTGCCGTCATCGGCGACACGGTCGGCGACCCGTTCAAGGACACCTCCGGGCCCAGCCTGAACATCCTCATCAAGCTGATGACGATGGTCAGCGTGGTCTTCTCCGGCGTGATCGTCAAATTCGCACCCCAGGTCAGCGAGTGGCTCCACCTCGGCAGCCAGTAATCCCTCACGGCAGGCAACTGTCCCAAAGTGTGTGGTTGGCGGTCTTGGGCACAACTGCTCGTGGGCCGAGCCGCTCGAAAACTACAACAGGTGGGGCTTTTCAGAAAGTCCCACAATCGTTGGGACAGTTACCACGGCAGGCAATGGTTGACGTTGCCTGCCCATACAGGTAAGCTGAAAGGGTGGCTTCCGGGCCGCCCTTTTTCTTTGGCAATGGAGTCCTGCAGAATGGGGATTAGGCTTACTTGAGGAAGGAAGAATTGTCTTCGTGATTTTTCCTTCCGAAACGCCAATAGCCTTGTGCAGGACCCATTGAGCTGATTATTCAAGGAAATCCCAGAACTGATTTCCTTGAATAATATAAGCTTAATCCCCATTTTGCAGAACTTCTGTTTGATGACGAGGATTCGAATATTGGCGAGAAGGAAACCGAATAAGCAGGCGAAGGAGTTCGCCGAGGCGGCGGCGCAGATCGCCCGGAGCCGGCACTGCGCGGACATTGTCGTGCTGGACCTGCGGGGCCTGTCCCCCGCCACGGACTACTTCGTGATTGCTACGGGAACCAGCAACCGGCAGATGCAAACGGTCGCGGACGAGATCTCCGCGGCGGGACGGGAGCAGGGCATGCCGCGTTTCGGCCGGGCCGGCTACGAACAGGCCCGCTGGATTCTCCTCGATTTCGTTGACGTCATCGTCCACCTCTTCGACCCCGAATACCGCCAGTACTACGACCTCGAGATGCTCTGGGGAGACGCCGAGAGAATTGATTATTGATGCAACACAAATTGGCCCCAGAGAGCCCAGGCCGCCCTTCGGCCGGAAACCAACAAGAGACCTCATCGCAGGCAAGGGAGGGATGATATACGCGATTCGTCTACGATGGTTTTGAGTTTTGCCGCTTTGAGGCCACCGGCGGTTTTGGTATAATCCCCATATCGTTGCGGGGGATAGGGCTCCGCAGGAGTGCGACCTGAGCACCGCAACGGTGCCGAACGGCGCGGGGCCGGCGTCGAGAAGGTGCCGGCCCTGTATTATGAGCACGCCGGTGGCACAATGCGGTAAACTCCCGGCTCTCCGGAGGCGGGTCATGACACCAACGATTTGCAGGCAAGAACTTGCGACACGCGTCTGCAATTATCTGGAAGTGCTTTTTTTCCCGTGGCGGCGAATTGGTAGCACAGAGGACACTGAGACTTAGGCAAATTGATGCTGCGCCTCCTTGAGAAACTCGGCTCGAAGATTGTTGATCAGGTACTGGACAACCTTGCTTCATACGCGCTTGTTGCGATAGCTCCCATCGCCATCGGTGTCATTGTTGCAGTCAGAGCTTGGCTCTTGACGAGCTTCTCTATCGCCTTCCCGTTTGGAGTATGGCTCCTCGTTCTGCTCGGCGTGATAGCTTGCCTCGCTTTGCCTGCGCGTTCTCTGGCCAACTTACGCCGGCGCTTGACCAATCCTGACGATATCAAGAACGCTATCAATGAATGGTTCAGCAACGGCGAGAGGCAGATTGAACTGCCTGTGAAAGAGGATCGCCAGTACCATTTCGCGGAAGTCGATAAGGTTCCAGGAATTGAGCGAGGGTCTACCCGGCGGTACCTTCCGCTGCTAGCACGCCAGCACAACTATGCCATGCACTCAGGCGCAAGAACGTTTGCCTTGGTCAAACTCACAAAGGCAAACGACGTGGCGTTCATCCTGTCGGAACGCATCAGGGATAGCGTTCGCCAGGACAAGAAAGAAGTGGAATTCGACTGTAGCCTCCTGGCCAGAAGAACTGAATGGCCGGTAGAAGGGGTAATCCAGTTCTTTCGCGAGGCAAAGATGCAATATCTTCTTCTTGAAAGCCCGGGCGCTAGCAAGATTGACGTACTTGTAAAGGGGCATAAAGCAATCCTTAAAATATTAGAGCAGGCAACCGTCTTCATCCTTCTGGCTCGTATGGATATGTTGGATTGGGTCTCTGAGACCTTTGTGTGTTCTCTGCGGCCGGAAAGAAGCGTGCCTTCACTATTGGATCGAGATACTTGACTGAATGAAAACGACTCTGGATATACTTGAGGCGCGTATATCCGTTGCGATGGCGAAGGCGACGGGCTGGCCGGACTGCGCCGCCGTCGTGCGGCCGGCGACCGACCCGAGATTCGGGGATTACCAGGCCAACGGCGTCATGGCCCTGGCCAAGCAACTCAAAACCAACCCGCGCCAGCTCGCCGAGTCCGTGGTCGAGCTGCTCGATCTCAGCGACCTCTGCGAGCCCCCGGAAATCGCCGGCCCGGGATTCATCAACCTCCGCCTCAAACCCGCCTACGTCACCGACAGGTTGCTCCGCATCGCCGCTGATAGGCCGGACTACCTCGGCATCGAGAAGGCAACCGAGCGTCAGACCGTCGTCGTCGATTTCTCCAGCCCGAATATCGCCAAGGAAATGCACGTCGGACACTTGCGCAGCACCATCATCGGCGACTGCATCTGCCGGCTCCTGGAATTCGAGGGCCACAAGGTCATCCGGCAGAACCACATCGGCGACTGGGGCACCCAGTTCGGAATGCTGGTCCAGCACATGTTTGAGCAGGCATCCTTTTTGAAGGATGATACTGGTGTGGATACAATTCTGGAGGCCGTGCAGGCCGTCGCCGTATCCGATCTGGAGGAATTTTATCGCGAGGCGAAAGAAGAATTCGACCAGGACCCCACCTTCAGAAGTCAGACGCGTCAGCGTGTGGTTGAGCTTCATAGTCACAGCAATCCGGTGACGATGCAGTTGTGGCGTCACATTGTCGATGAATCCCGTAAGCACTATCAGCCAATGTACGACATGCTCGGTGTGCATCTGCAACAAGAACACGAGCGGGGTGAAAGCTTCTATGCAGACATGCTGCCCGGAGTAGTTCACGAGCTGAGAGAGAAAGGGCTCGCGCGAGAGTCGGACGGTGCTCTGTGCGTGTTTCCGCCGGGATTCAAGACGAAGGAGGGGGAGCCGCTGCCGTTTATCGTTCAGAAATCCGATGGAGCATACCTTTATGCCACCACCGATTTGGCGGCGCTGCGATATCGAGTGAACGAGCTGAAGGCCGACAAGATCATCTATGTGACCGATGCCCGGCAGATTCAGCATTTTCAGATGCTGTTCAAAGTCGCCGAGATGGCGAAGTGGGACCGGCGGGACGGCCAGAAGGTGGAGCTTGTTCATGTGACCTTTGGCAGCGTGTTGGGCGAGAACGGCAAGCCTTTGAAGACGCGCTCCGGCGAGAATGTCAAGCTCAAGGACCTGCTTGATGAGGCCGTGGAGCGGGCGCGGGCCGTCGTGGAAGAGAAGAATCCCGATCTGCCCCCGGAGCAGAAGGCGAGGATTGCCGAAGCCGTGGGGACCGGCGCGGTCAAGTACGCCGACTATTCCAACAACCGGACCAGCGACTACGTGTTCAGCTTCGACAGGATGCTGGCCTTGGACGGCAATACCGCGCCTTACATGCAGTACGCCTACGCCCGCGTCCGATCTATCGAGCGAAAAGCGGAAACCCGCAGCGTGAACGTTGAGGACGAGCTTCGAAGTATCCAGGGTCTCGATCTCGGCGCGCCGACGGAGCTGGACCTTGGCAAGCACCTGGTGCGCTACGCGGAGGCCATTGAGGCGGCCGACGGCGATTACCGGCCGAACTATTTAACATCTTACCTCTATGACTTGGCCCAGAAGTTCAGCGCGTTCTACGCGGAGTGTCCTGTGCTTGACGCGCCGCCAGCCAAGCGGCCCACCCGGCTCTTGCTGTGTGACCTGACCGCCAAAACGATCCGGCACGGCCTGAGCCAATTGCTGGGCATCCAGGTTGTCGAGCAGATGTAATTGTGCCAGGGTTCTTCCGCGGCCACGGGTTCATTGCCGGCACAGGCGGACCTTGCTCTTGGCGGGCAGTGCCCCCAGACCCCCCGCATTTTCCGCCTTCTGCCAATAGCATGACAGAAAAGCGGGACAACATCATCTCGGTGGACTCGGGCAAGATCAACTCCCAG
>JABAOC010000803.1_pt6 | contig 10831 bp, 9 predicted proteins | sample 7062161 | NCBI WGS metagenome assembly JABAOC01 (sample SAMN14538625, study PRJNA623070) | marine sediment metagenome | biome: marine biome [ENVO:00000428]; feature: marine pelagic biome [ENVO:01000023]; material: deep marine sediment [ENVO:00002113] | place: India: Gulf of Khambhat ...
AACCGCCATGGCATCGGCTGGTGGTTGGCCGAGTCAGCCGTGCAGCTCGATATGCCGGTACTGATGTGCATCGGTTTGTTCATGGGTATTGTATTCGTCATTATCAATCTAACCCTGGACATCCTTTATGCTTATATCGATCCGAGGATACGGTTAACTTAGATGAATCGGCTGGGTTTGTTCTGTGGGTTTGCTTGGTCGAGTCTGTTTGAAGTGAGGTGGGTTTTGGCGTGGATGGAGCCGCCGATTTCTTCCAGAAGGGTTTGGGCTGTCCATCAGGCTTTCGGCCGAACCAAGAGAACCCATTAAACGAATGGAACCGATAAGACCGAGGGTTTGACCGTGAGTCAGGAGCATCCGCGACTGCGGGAACTCAAGTTTACGCTTCACAGGATCTTCAGGAATCCTGGTGCAATCATCGGGTTCACCCTACTGGGTTTTTTTGTGGGCGTGGCCATTTTTGCCCCCCAAATCGCTCCCCCGAAATACGCCTATAACCCGTACATGATGCCCCACAAGGGATTCTCGCCCACGCCTAAACCGCCCAGCCAAACCAATATTCTGGGCACGACCTCAGGCCAGTATGACATTTTTTACGGCGCGGTTTGGGGGACACGGACCGCCTTCAAGATCGGGCTTTTCGTGGTGGGAATCGCAGGGCTGGTCGGTGTGACCCTGGGTGCTCTCTCGGGTTACTACGGCGGAATAACCGACGAGGTGTTAATGCGTGTGACCGATGTTATGTGGGCTCTACCGACCCTTGTGCTGGCCATGGCCATTGTGGTGGCCTTTGGCCGGGGCCTGGATAAGGTCATGATCGCCCTCGCAATGGTCCAGTGGCGATGGTATGTCCGGGTCATACGATCCGAGATACTTACCCTGCGGGACCAGGACTTTGTTCAGGCTGCGAAAATCATGGGAGTCTCGGACACGAAGATCATCCTTCGGCACATCCTGCCCAATGCCATTTATCCCATCTTGATCATGGCATCCATGGATATGGGCTCCATGGTGATCACGGCCGCTTTTCTGAGCTTCGTGGGTCTGGGTGCTCCCAGGGGGTACGCCGATTGGGGCCAAATGGTGGCCCTGGCCAGAAATTACATTGTCGGTCCTCCGGATGACCCGCTGCGATTCTGGTACACCATTGTCATCCCTGGAGGCTGTATCGTCCTGTTCGTGCTTGCCTGGAACCTGATCGGCGATGCCCTCCGGGATGCCTTTGATCCCAAAATCAGAAGGAGATAAGACGTTTATAACTTTCAAAAGATGAAATATTCACCGTCCGCTCACGACGTTCGTTCGAGGTGCAGAGTACACAGAGAGATTCGTTTTTGCGGGGCTCTCTGCGTCTCGGTGGTGAGATTAACAAAAACGAATCCACTATAGGGAAAACCTGAATGGCAAAACTGTTGGAAACCGTTGATCTCGTGACCAACTTCTACACTTATGAGGGTGTGGTCAAGGCCTTGAATCGGGTGAGCCTCGTCGTGGACCACGGTACCACCTTCGGGCTCGTGGGTGAATCAGGCTGCGGCAAGAGCGTGACCGCACGCTCCGTGATGCGCATTGTCCAGGAGCCCGGACGTATCGAAGGTGGGAAGATCATTGTCTATTTTGATGAGAAGAACAGCGAAGCCGGTGTCAATTTGCTTCAGCAGTCGGAGGCCTACATGGAGGCCTTCCGGGGCGATCAGATTTCCATGATCTTCCAAGAACCGAACGCCGCCCTGAACCCGACCATGAGCATTGGCGACCAGGTGTCTGAGAGCTATCTGTTTCACCAGAAAAAGGAGATGTCCGCCAAGATTCTGCACGACCTCTGCGCCCCGGAGTGCCGGGCCTTCTATCCCCTGAAAAAGCTCCAGCAGGCGATGTTCCGAGCGGCGGCCCGAGACCCTAACGCCCTTGTCCTCAAGATACTCGATCAGATTCCCCTCGGAAAACTCTGGCAGAAAAGACTCCAGAAAGAAGCAAAGAGACGCTCCACCGAAATCGTGGGTAAACTCGGTATCCCGCACCCGGAGCAGATCGTGGAACAGTATCCCCACAACCTCTCCGGCGGCATGAAGCAACGGATCGTTATTGCCATCGCACTGGCGTGCAGTCCCATACTGCTCATTGCGGACGAGGCCACTTCGAACCTAGACGTGACCATCCAGGCTCAGATTCTCGAACTCCTGGGCCGACTGAAGGAGGAAGGCATCTCTTCGATTCTGCTGATCACTCATGACCTGGGAATCGTTGCTGAGACCTGCGACCGCGTGGCTGTTATGTACGCTGGAAATTTGGTCGAAGTTGCAGACGTCAATGATCTGTTCAAGAAGCCCTTGCATCCCTACACCAAAGCACTCCTGGACGCAGTGCCCAAATTTTCAATGGAAGGGACACTCAAAAGTATCGAGGGGAACGTCCCAAACCTGGTCACGCCGCCACCGGGCTGCCGGTTTCACCCCAGGTGCCCCCATGCCATGGAGGTTTGTCAAGGGAGTTTTCCAGAGATGGTTGAGATCGAAAAAGATCACTTGGTTGCCTGCTATCTCTGGACAAATGGTGATGTGAAACCGGGCGATGACTAGAAGCGATTAGAAATTCACCACCCGCTGCGCTCGAGACACAGAGAACAATGCGCGGCAAGGTCGCAAGCAAATTCGAAACTCGAAATCGAATCGACCGCTTTCGATGAACTCAGGCCCCGAGTGAGTCAAGGGGCACTCGTCGCAGGCCGAAATACGACACAAATTCAAATGATCAAAACGATCACGCGTGGCATGGCTTCAGGCCCGCCATACATGAAATTCTTGATAGAATCTCAGGAAATCAAACGTTAGCGGCACAGAGCGCGTCTCTGTGGTTGATCTGAGAGATTTTGAATGGACAAGATCCTGGAGCTTCAGAATCTTCACAAGTACTATCCGATCCTCGGTGGAGTCCTTCGCAGAGAGGTCAACGCTGTCAAGGCTGTGGATGGCGTCGATCTGGACATTTACCGGGGTGAGTGTCTGGGCCTGGTCGGCGAATCCGGGTGCGGCAAGACCACTGCTGGCAAGACCATGATTCGGCTCCACGATCCGACAAATGGGCACGTTTATTACTACGGAAAGAATGGGGGGCCTGAGGGGCGGCTCGACCTCGGGTTCACGAAAAGGTCTGCACTCAAAAAACTCGGTATTCGAGGCAGATTGCAAATGGTGTTTCAGGACCCCACGACATCCCTCGATCCGAGGATGTTGGTCAAGCACATTATCGCCGAGCCGATCAAGGAGCAGGTGAGCCTGCCAGGTAGGGACCTTGAGGACCGTATCGTTAGACTCCTCAAGCTGGTCGGCCTCACACGGGACCATCTCCTTCGCTATCCCCACGAATTTTCCGGCGGCCAGCGGCAGCGTATTGCCGTGGCGAGGGCCATCGCCACGGATCCCGAGTTTGTTGTGCTGGATGAGCCCACGTCGGCTCTGGACGTCTCGGTCCAGTCCCAGATATTGAACCTATTGAGATCTCTTCAGGAAACGCTCAGCTTGACATACCTGTTCGTGACCCACCATCTGCTGGTGGTCAAATACATCAGTGACCGTACGGCGGTCATGTATCTCGGAAAAATCGTAGAAATTGCTCCTACGGAAGAGATTTTCTCGCGGTCCGTTCACCCGTATACCCATGCATTGCTCTCGGGCATTCCGATTCCGGATGTTGAACACAAACCCCGCCGTATCGTTCTCAGCGGCGATGTCCCGAGTCCCGTCAGTCCGCCCCAGGGCTGCCGGTTCCACCCACGCTGTCCCTTTGAGATAGAACGCTGCCGAAACGAGGAGCCACCCCTCGAGGAAGTCAGTATCGAGCACAAGGCAGCTTGCCACCGGAAATCGGAGGTGGAAAAGCTTGTCCGAAAGAAGTTTGGGAACCAGGTCCAATAAGGAATCTGGCCAGCTTTCCAAAGCCAGTGCAGTCGGTGGATCGGTGAGAATAGGGAACGAACCTACCGCTTAATCAGCCCTTTGAGATCCTCCCAGGAATCTGGGAGCATGGCGTTGGGAACGTAACCATGAACATAATCGCGATATGCGCGAACATTGATCTGCTGGTATAGGGGAATGCCAATCGCTTCTTCATACCAGAGCCTTTGTAGTTTTTGATAGATTTGCGCACGCTTTGCGGAATCGACGGTTGCGATACCCGCCTCGCATAGGTTGTCTACTTCCTCGTTTCTGTAGGCTATGAACCGGCCATACGCTCCCTGGGAATGCATGAAGGTGTAAAGGAAATTGTGAGGATCGGCGTAGTCCGCGACCCAGCCGGTGATGAAGATCGGATACATGTAACTCCGGTATTGGACCAGGTAGTCCTTCCATTCGACGTTGCGGACTTCAATCTTAAACTTGGGATTTAAGGACCCGATGTTTTCTGCCAACATGAGGGCGGCAGACTCGCGCATCTCGTTGCCGGTATTGTATGCAATGACCATTTTGAATCCTTTTTCCCAGACCTTGCCTTTCCATGCTTTTCTCATAAACGCTTTTGATTTTTTGAGATCGAACGGGTACACCGGAACATCTTCATGATACGGCAGCCCCCTGATATTCGGGCTCGTGGGCATGATCACCAGGTCGTTGAAGACGTCCTTCTTGTAAGTCTCCCGGTCAAAGGCGTGCAGGAAGGCTTTCCGCACGTTGATATCGGAGAAAAAGTCAAGTGGAATGCCCTTGCCGTCGAGCTTGCCACTGCCGATATTCGGGTTACCGGTGGGATCCAATTGCTGACAGAATAGAGCGAAGGAGACGGATAACTGGGGAACCTTGTACAGTTTCAGCCCCTTCATGGATTCAACCTCAGGGACATAGGGGATGTCCACCGTCACACGGTCGGCGTCGCCGTGTTGGAGCATGAGCTTTCGAGTGCTCCACTCCTTGACATATTTGATGATAGCGGTTTTCAAAGCAGGCTTGGGACCCCAGTATCCCTCGAAGCGTTCGAATACAAATTGTTTGGATGGTTCCCAGAGTTTCATTCTGAATGGCCCTGTGCCATTTTCGATCTTTTGCAGAGGCTCATGACCGGGAGGAGGGTTGTTGTACTTCGCGGCGTTCTCGACCTTGCCATCCCAGCAGCCTCTGGAAATTGCCCATTCTCTATCCAAGATGGATGAGGCAGAATACGCCAAGATGCCCATGAGGGGTGGATACGGCCGGGGCAGGTGGAAAATCACGCGATCGCCATTGACTCTGACGGCCTTATCGATGGCCTCAAACATCCCATCGATCATCTTGCCATCGCGGTCCCGTGTGGAGACATTCCCCGTGAGGGCCTCCATCAGCATCCACATGGGACCGCCATCGGGATCGACAATCATGCTACGTTTGAATGAATAGGCCACATCATCGGGAGTCAATTCACCGCCGTCATGGAATTTGACGCCCTTGCGAATGCGAAAGGTGTACGTCTTGCCATCGGCCGAAATTCCCCCGTTCTCAATCGTCGGTACCTCTGTGGCTAACACCGGAATGAACGCGTCCGTTTTGGATCCGTCGAAAAAAACAAGCGTTTCATACATGTTCCAGATCCGCTGAGAGCATGCTGAGTCATAACAAACGGCGGGATCCAATGTCCGAACCGTACCGTAGGTGGCCAACACAAATGTGTCCGGGTTTTTGACTTCGGCCTGAGCTCCGGGGAGGCTCATCATCAATAAACCACAGAAAATGAAAATCATACCGAACTGTTTCATGATCCTTCCTTTCAGCCACGCCCGGGGTTATTGGCACGGCGGTTGGCCCATCTGCCAAAGAGTTTCTTTTCGACTTTTTTGAACTGGCCAACGCGCTCTGAAGGCGCGGATTTCCCCCCTTCCTGCTCATCCTCGAAGGATCCCCACCGCTTCCGCAACGTCCCTCAGAGACAGGAGACTCCCTGAAAAACGGGGGAACTCCTCTCATATGTTATCAGGTTGACTACCGGGAGAAAAGCAACCAACTCGTCACTTATGGATCTCCGAGGTTCCCTTGAAAAGACCAAGAGACAGTGTGTATCCTGGTTGGTAGCAAAAACGATCTCGCCTCGTCCCTCGCGGTTCCATGAAGTCATACAATGCGTCTGGGTATTCTATCTTGAATCTTCTCGAAACGGGGGAATATGTGTCACACAAGCTCAATAAGCGTAAAGAGGAGACATGGCCCTTTTCTGTCAAATTGTGTCTTCACTCGCAAAAACGAGTAATTTCACGAAAGGTTATAATCAAATGCATCTGCTCCATGTCTTCGGCCGAGTCGGCTCTGTCCGACGCGAGATACCTCGAATTCTGGTTTGACTTTGCACTCGTTCACCCGAACAATAGAGCGTTTCATGGGTTAGACACATCCATCTGGCTTGAGAGGAGATGTCAGAATGAGAATCCTGATCGCCGTTGCAGTCGGGGTGGTCGTGCTCTCTGGTTGTCAGACCATACCGAAACCTCCGCCTGACCCGGAAGCTGAGCTTATCGAGAGGGGCAGAGAGATCTTTTTCAATGAGACATTCGATGGCAACGGGAGAACCTGCGGGACCTGTCATCCGGCTTCAAACAATTTCACGATCGACCCCGCTTTCATCGAGACCTTACCCGATGACGACCCGCTTTTTGTTGCCGAATTCAATCCTGATTTAGCCACTCTCGAGAGACCTGAGCTGATGAGAAAGTTCGGTCTCATCCTCGAAAACCTCGACGGATTTGATGACTTAGAGAACAAGTTTGTCCTCCGCGGAGTGCCTCACGTGCTTGGCCTGCGTACCTCGATTGATAGTCCCCAGGGACCCCGAACCGGTTGGTCCGGTGATGGGGCCCCCGGTGACGGGTCTCTCCGCGCTTTTGCCACTGGAGCAGTTATCCAGCATTTCGCAAAAACCTTGAATCGCGTCCCAGGTGTCGATTTTCGACTTCCCACAGAGGAGGAGTTAAATGCCTTGGAAGCATTCCAGCTCTCTTTGGGACGACAACAGGACCTTTCCCTCCCGTTGCCATTGAAAGATGTTGTCCCGCTGCGGGGCCAGGAGATCTTCCTCGATAACTCGCTAGGCAAATGTAACATCTGCCATCGGAACGCGGGTGCCAATGCAAGGCTCGGTGACCAAGATCTAGGGAATGCCAACTTCAACACGGGAGTTGAGGACCTTCCTGATCAACCGCAGGACCTAACAAGTGAGTTCGTTCCGCCTGACGATGGGTTTGGCACCCCCGGTGACGGCACTTTTAACACACCCTCTTTAGTGGAGGCGGCTGATACCGGACCCTTCTTTCACAACAACGCGATTGAGACGATCGAGGGCGCCGTGGCATTCTTCAATGGAGATGCTTTCAACAACTCCCCTTCAGGTCGTTTCTTGGCGAATATTGACCCGAATGGTGTTGGAATCAAGCTCGATGGCACGCAGGTTGTTGCCGTGGCTGCATTCCTCAGGGTAATCAATGCCCTCGAGAATATCCGCCAGAGTATAGCCTTTCTTCAGACAGTGGAGCGGGGCACATTCCGAACCCGGGAGGAGGCAACCGGCTTGCTAGAGCGTGCGCTCAACGAGACGGACGACAGTGTCAGGGTCCTGTCGGATGGCGGTTTGAATCCGGGTGCGGTCGCTGATCTCGGGGAGGCACGGAGGCTCACCAAGAAAGCGAGATGGAGCTTCTTTTTTAGACGCAGATACGCCCGAGAGGCCATTATCGAGCTGGAGAGGGCACGGGGCAAACTCGTGGAGACATCCTAACCGTGCTTAAACTTCGGGTAAGGGACAAAAGGAGGTCATAGATCATGTTGAGATTGTATATCGTACTTTTTGTGACAGTCTCCGTGCTAGGAGGTGTCTCCTCTGCACACTGTCAGAAAATGACGGAGATATTCATTCCCATCGGCCAATCCCCTGGACTCTCAGGTAAGTACAGCATCATTGGGAAGATCGAAACCGTAAATTCTCAGGGCCAGACGATTACCATCGTCGATCCCTCAGGAAGCCATATAGCAAGAATCACCGAACGGACGAAGATATGGCTAGATAAGAGCAAGCTAGGACTATCAAATCAGAAGGGGTCGTTTGCCGATCTCCGAAAGGGCTTGACGGTTGAGGTCAACTATGAAAAGCCCAGTGGGAAAGAAGGAGCCGAGGCTGAATGGATCAAAGTGGAGATTAGCGGCGGATAGGCGTAATACCGTGGTCATCCTTCAATATCCGGCGAGAGAGGCACTCAGGTTTCGTTAACTTGATCTCATGATATGAAGTCACACTTAAGTATTGAGTTTTAAATCAATTTCCTTCTTATATCACCTCAGAAACTTCCTATAAACCCAAGATTCAGCAACTGCCTAAAAGTTAGTAGAGAGAGGGCCGGCTACAATAAAGAATAATCAAACATCAGGATTTTTGCGAGCGGTTAGGAGGTTTGCAAAGAAGATTGTGAGAATGGTTCTGTTCTCTTGACGTTTCCCCGTGACCGGTCTAGAGTAAAGTGTCCGTCTCGGTTCTCTGAATTTGACGATGTGAAGGAGAGGAGTATCATGCTGCCATGGGAAACCTACCTCGATCATCAGAAAGACCGGTTCATTAGCGAATTGCTCGATTTTCTGCGTATTCCCAGCATCTCGAGCCTGCCCGATCATCAATCAGACGTCGAGAGGGCGGCGGAATGGCTCAAGGTAAGGATGAAAGCGGCCGGTATGGAGTCGGTTCGGATCATGCCCACGGGCGGCCACCCGGTGGTTTACGGCGAATGGCTTCACGCCTCAGGCAGACCCACCGTGCTGATCTATGGGCACTTCGATACCCAGCCGGTGGATCCCCTGGATCTCTGGAACACCCCGCCCTTTGAGCCGATCATCAAGGACGGTCGCATGTGTGCCCGTGGAGCGAGTGATGACAAGGGCAACCTGTTTATCCCGATTATCGTCGCTGAGGCAATGCTAAAAACCGACGGAAGTTTGCCAGTCAACGTGAAGTTCCTCTTTGAGGGTCAGGAAGAGATCGGCAGCCCCCAGTTGGCAGATTTTATCCTAGCCAACAAGGACCTGTTGGCCTGCGACCTGGTTTTGAGTGCCGACGGAGGCCAGTGGGAAGAAGACCAACCCGCCCTGATTCTGGGCACCCGGGGGTTGGCTTCTGTATTCATCGAAGTCGAAGGTCCGGATCATGATTTGCACTCTGGGACGTACGGCGGCACCATTGCCAACCCGATCCACGCCCTGGTCCAGATCTTGGACTCGATGCACGACCCGGAGGGACAGGTCGCCGTGGACGGTTTCTACGATGACGTCCGCTCGCTTACCGATGAGGAGCGGGCTGAAATAGCTCGAGTGCCTTATGACGAGGCCCAATACCTCAATGAGATTGGCGCGTGCTGCGTCTATGGGGAACCGGGATTTACCACCCACGAGCGGGCCTGGGCTCGGCCGACCCTGGAGGTCAATGGTATATACGGGGGTTATCAGGGAGAGGGGCTAAAGACGGTCCTGCCCAGCAAGGCTCACGCCAAGGTCTCGTGTCGATTGGTGGCTGACCAGGATCCCTCGAAAATCGCCGACCTGCTCGTGGCCCACGTGAATAAGGTGAGCCCACCTTGGGTAAGGGTGACGTCCACCAGGGCTGAGAGCGGAGCGATCCCGTATCTCATCCCGGCGGAACACCGTGCCATGCATATCGCAGCTTCAGTGCTTGGAGAACTTTACGGCAAAGAGCCCTATAAAATCCGAGCGGGAGGGACGATCCCTGTAAATGCTCTGTTCTTGAAATACCTTGGTGCCTATACGGTTGTTTTTGCCTTTGGGCTGAAGGACGAACGCCAACACTCGCCTAACGAGTTCTTTCGGCTGTCTAGCTACGAACGTGGCCAGAAAGCCTATGGAGTGCTCCTGAAGCGGCTGGGAGAGGAATTCAAGTAGGCCTGGGGTCGGACCTTGTTATTGAGCTTTTGAGGATTTTCCTTGAAGGATCAAACATCCGGGTTCGAAACTCTCGACTTTTGTCTGATGAAAGTGGGAAAGGAGCGCTCTTCGCTGCTCGGAAATCTTTTTGTGCGGCCGTCAGTTGTCGGTTTTCAGTGGTCAGTTGCAACGATCAATTCACGTCATTCGGTTGGTATCAAATTCCCTGGGCCTGTTACTCGAATAGCCGTGGATGTGCAAATCTAAGTCTTTATACAACGAACCACGGACCACGAGCACAGACTTTTGGGTCAGAGCTTCCCTTCCCACTTTCTGGTGAAGTACTCTCACAAAGCCGTGACCAGAGTGTTCTCAAGGTATTTGGAAACGGCGCGGGGAATACTGACACCCCTACACTGCAAGTGTCCCTCAGGGACATGACGGTCCACAAAACTCAGGAAACTTCTCGGAAAAATCTCTTGACAATTCATACCACATCGTGGTAAACACGCACTCTGCGGTCAAAAGAGACAGGCTGATCTGAGAGAGACCTCATGGGATTCCCCGCAGAATGCAAAACCTTAAGGTGGGATGACAAAAATGTTAAAACGCAAATTACAAGAAGTCAATGAACCTGAACTATTTCAAGACATGTTTCCTTATAGCCTGCCGCCGAGAATCGTTTTTGATCATGAAGGGGTCGATTTGAATGGAAATTTCTCTGAAAGGAACTTAAGGATAAGTGATACGACTTTTAGAGATGGACAACAAGCGAGACCTCCTTTCACTGTTGAGCAGGTGGTTAACCTTTTCAACCTGTTAAATAAAATTTCCGGACCAAATGGAATTATCGATAACAGTGAGTTTTTTGTTTACAGCGATAAAGATAAAGACGCCGTATTGGCTTGTTTGGAACAAGGGCACAAATATCCTAGAGTAACAGGTTGGATTAAAGGAAC
>JABAOC010003408.1_pt1 | contig 10830 bp, 8 predicted proteins | sample 7062161 | NCBI WGS metagenome assembly JABAOC01 (sample SAMN14538625, study PRJNA623070) | marine sediment metagenome | biome: marine biome [ENVO:00000428]; feature: marine pelagic biome [ENVO:01000023]; material: deep marine sediment [ENVO:00002113] | place: India: Gulf of Khambhat ...
ACTTGTCCGGTAATCCAGGCGGCCTGCTCTGAACACAGGAAGAGTATGGCATTGGCGATGTCTTCCGCTTGCCCCAGTCTCCTCATGGGAATGGTGGGCACCAGACTTTCTTCAAGTTCTTTGTCTATATACCCAGTCTGGGTGGGGCCGGGGGCAATGGCATTTACCGTGATACCTAACGCGCCAAGCGCGGCGGCTGCAGCCCGCGTGAACGCTTCGATTGCGGCTTTGCTTGATCCATATGTAACCTGAGTGGTGAAGTGCTGTGCAGGCCCGGTGCTGAGGTTGACAATGCGGCCCCATTCTCGCGTGTTCTTCTTATACCTGCGCACATATTCGGCAATCAACAGCAGCGGCGCGCGGGTATTCACAGCATAGGTCTGGTCCATGATTCCTGCTGTGAGGTTTTCTATCGTGTCAGTGTCGGATGCATAACACGCATTATTCACCAGCACATCCACAGGCCCGAACTCTGCTTCAACTCTGTCGAAGAGCAAGGGTATATTCTCCGCGTCGGTCAAATCGGCTTCCCAAGCGGCGGCTCTTCCTCCCTCTTTTCGGATGGCCTCCAGCACCTCCTCCGCTGATTTCATGCGCAGGGCATTATACCGCGCCCATCCCGGCTCAGTCGCCTTCTTCACCTCACTAATCGGAGTGTCCTTCCGCTCCGGCGGCAGCCGCAAATAGGTGAGGAAGACACTGGCGCCTTCCCGCGCGAAGTCTTTGGCAGCCGCCGCGCCAATTCCCAGCGGATTGTTGGCACCGGTTACCAGCACTGCTTTTCCTTTCAAACCCTTGTCTGTCATCCTGCGCTCCTGCTGCTTTCTCTGGAAAGCAGTCCGTCCCTCGCCCATAATCCTCTTCGCCATCCACGGATTCCAGACCTGCTCCGGTCGCTCTAACACGGGATCGAAAGGATTTCATCGTTTGGGCAAGTATTGAAGGGGTAAAACCGCTTAATCCCGCCCCTTCCATATGACAGCGGCAGATGCCGCCGGACTCTTCATTGTGAAGAGATTGTCCAACTTACTGTGTTTGCCGGGTCCTGACAGGCCCGTAAAACAACATGCCCGCGTCGCGCGGGCATGTTGGTCACAGCAATAACGACAACTGCTCTTCGTCTATTTCTTTTTGAAAGGTGTCTCGATGACGACTTTGACTCCCTCAACACCGGCGGCGGCCACACCGGTGACGGCTTTGATCGCAGACTCGCCAATTCCTTGAGCCGCTTCCATGGCCCCCGAGCCGGCCGCAGACGCGGCTTTCTCGGTGTTCACTCCCACGCCTTCGGCCGCCCGAACAGCCGCGACGATGGCATTTCGAGTTACCTCCGCCACATCTCCCCCCACTTCACCGGTGGCCTTGACCAACCCGGAGGCAGAGGCGCGTATGGCTTCAATCACATCACCGCCCACCTGCTGTGTGCCGTGAATGGTGCCCCTGATAGTGCTGCTCGCGGCTGTGGTCAAATCACCTCCCACATCCTTGGTGCCCATTATGGCACCTCGCGCTATGCCCGCGACCGCGTCTTCCAGGCTCACAGCCGTATCCTTTGTCGCGCCCACAACACTTTGCGCCAGGCTCGCGGAAGCATCGGCCACATCTCCGCCCACCTCGCCGGTCCCTTTGATAGCGGCGCGGACAGCATCAGAGATAACACCCACTGTGACGGTGGTGACTTCTCCCACTCCCTTCACCACCCCGATGACAGCCCCTTTCGCGGTTGATCCCACCTCCGCGCCGACTTGCGCCGCGGCTTGCAGAGCGCCGGTTATCACCTCCGCAACCAAACCGGACGCCGCGCTTCCCGCGTCACCAACACCGCGAAGCGCAGATACAGTCGCCTTTCGGGTTTCCTCAATCGTGGCACCCAAAATATCACCGGCTCCCCGGATGACTCCGACCAAGGAGTCCTTGACTTTCTGCCCGATGTTTTCGAGACCCATTTCAAGCCCTCCTTTGACCAGTAATCTGCCTTATATGCTAGGCCTCGGTTACAGCTAAGTCAAACGATTATGTTCGATACTGCAACAAAACCCTGCAGCAACAATCGCCGCTCGTGCTCATGTTGACACATAAGAGGGCTTCTTGTAGCCTTCACGAGGCTGTTGAAACGCTTCCAGAACGCGTCCGGAAGCACTCTCCCAAAGCGGATTTGAGCGAGGATCGAAGGATGAGGGAAGAGAATCAAGGCAACGAACCGAGAATTGCAAAGCCCTTGGCAGGAATAACATCATCTGCGGCGAGTTTCACGCGGCGCAGTTTCCTGAAGGAGAGCCTGCGGGCGGCTGCGCTGGCAACTCTTGCGCCGAGCGCGCTCTCATTATTGGCAAGTGGTTGTGCCCGCCGACAGACCGGCCTCAGCCGCGCCCTGGTGCAAGGTTCACTTCGCGTCGGCTTGGATGCTGATGTAGAGACCCTCGATCCCGCCATGCATCGCTCCCGCACTGTGGAGGCGGTGGTCCGAAATATCTGTGACGGCCTCGTGGCACGTGATCTGCAGATGCAATATGTGCCTCAACTCGCCGTCTCCTGGAGCGTGGAGGGTGACACTCGCTGGATCTTCAAACTGCGGGAAGGTGTGCGCTTCCACACCGGAGAGCCTTTCACCGCGGAAGATGTGAAATTCACCATAGACAGAGTCATCGGCGCAATAGAAGGCCTGGCCCCTTCTCCCAGAAAGGATTTGCTGGGGCCCATCACAGGTGTGGAAGTCATTGATGAGCACACTGTCGCCATCATCACCGACGGGCCTTATCCCATCTTGCACAAGAAACTCGTCTTTCAAGAGATATGTCCGAAAGCCTACTTTGAGCGGGTAGGCGCGGAAGAATTTGCCAGAAAGCCGGTCGGAACAGGGCCCTTCAGCCTGGTGGAATGGCGGCCGGGAGAGCGCATCGTCCTCGAACGCTTCGAGGATTACTACGGCGGATCACCTGACATTCCACCTGTGGGAACCGCAAAGATGCGCGGGGTGCTCTTCAGGCCCTTAGAGGAGGCGGCCACACGCCTTGCCTCCCTGGAGGCAAAAGAGGTTGATGTGGCAGTGAACATTCCGCCCGATCAAGCGGAACATATAGGAAGACTATCTCACGCGCGGCTTTCTGTTGCACAGGGCACCAGAACCCATTTCATCGGCCTGAACTGCACCCGAAAACCTTTCTCGGACAGGCGCGTACGTGAGGCGATGTGCTTTGCCATTGACCCCAAACCCATAGTGGAGCAGTACCTGCTGGGTCGAGCGCAAGCGCTTCCGGGGATACTGGTGCCGATGGCCTTCGGCTATGATGATTCTCTGCCCCAGCCAAGACAAGACCTCGCCCGCGCCAAAGGCCTGCTCAAAGAGGCGGGCTATCCACAGGGCTTTGATATCACACTGGATTGTGAAGCAACAGATAAGCGAATCGCGGAGGCCATCACCGGTTCTATGCGGGCGGCCGGTGTGCGCGCCGAAGTGCGGGTGTGGAAGAAGGACAACCTGTTGAATCAAATGCGCCAACAGCAGCGGGATATGTTTCTCACTTCATGGGGCAACTCCAGCCTGGACCCCTCCGGCATCTTGCCTGTTCTCTTCCGGTCTGAAGGATACTCCAATTACTTCGGCTTCCAGAATGCTGAGTTGGACCGCCTGCTGGAAGAGGCGGACCGCTCCATGGAGGCGGAGACCAGGCGTCAGAAGTACATTGAAGTACAGCGTATCCTGCACCGGGAAGCTCCCACCTGCTTCCACTTCGCGCTGGAGGAACTCTACGGAGTCTCCGACCGCGTGGAGAACTTCGAAGCCCGCCCCGATGGTATGCTGCCCATGCACGATGTCTCTCTGCGCACCTGATTTGAGGGTGGGAGGATGTGGGGACGATTCATCACTCAGCGGCTCTTGCAGCTCATTCCGGTTCTCATCGGAGTGAGTTTCATCGTATTCTTCACCATGCACCTGACCCCAGGTGATCCCATCGAGCATATGTTGGGCCAGGCGGGCCGCATAACCCAGGAGCAGATAGAGGATCTCCGCGCCCACTATGGACTTGACCGGCCTCTTCTCCTTCAATACGGGCTCTTTCTTCGCCATGCCGCGGTGGGGGATTTCGGCTCCTCCTACAGCCACCAGGGAAGAGCCGTCAGCACGGTTGTGGCGGAACGGCTGCCCGCCACCCTTGAATTGACATTCTTCGCCTTCGCCATAGCCCTCATCTTCGCCATTCCCGCCGGTGTCATTGCATCACTGCGCCCTCAGGGCCCCTTCGACCGGTCCGCAACTGTCGCCGCTCTCTTGGGAATCTCCATCCCCGGTTTTTGGCTGGGTATCGTCCTCATGATCATCTTCGGGCTTCGCCTCCACTGGCTGCCTATCTCCGGGCGGATAGATTTAGGGCTGGTGCCACAATCCATCACCGGCATGAACACCATTGACGCCTTAATCACAGGAGATGGGGCGGCCTTCTGGAGTGCCTTCAAACACCTTCTTCTCCCCGGTATAGCCATGGCGGCGCCGATGGCGGCGATGGTGATGCGGATGGTGCGCTCCTCCATGATCGGTGTACTGGAACAGGACTATGTGCAGTTCGCCCGCTCCAAAGGGCTGCCGGAAACAAGCGTGGTGGGAAAACATGCTCTCAGGAATGCGCTTATCCCCACGGTCAATATCGTCGCCCTGCAGACGGGTCTATTGCTGAGCGGCAACATGATCATCGAGACCGTATTTCAATATCCCGGTTTAGGGAAACTCGCCGTGGATGCTATCGCCGCGGCCGATTATCCGCTGGTTCAGGCGGTCGTGCTCATCTACGCGCTTTCTTATGTCCTGTTGAATCTCGGCGCGGATGCTCTCCACGCGGTGCTGGACCCGCGGGTGCGGGCGGCACAAATGTGAAGCGAGAATAATGCAGCAGCCTATTACTGAAGATCAAGTCCTGGAGACGATGGCCGCCACCCAGCCCGGAATGCTGCGGCTGCTGGTGAGCAATCGCGTGGCTTTGTTGGCGGGACTGATAATGCTCGGCTTTGTCGCCATGGGTATTTTCGCTCCCGCATTAGCCCCACATGATCCGAATACCCAGCACCCGGAGGCCATCCGCGCCGCGCCGTTCTGGTATTCGGGGGCGGAGGGCCGCTTCCTGTTGGGAACCGACAGCTTGGGGCGGGATCTCTTGAGCCGCATCATGTACGGGGCGCGTGTATCCATTTTACTTGGTGTAGTGGTGGTCTTATTGACACTTGTGGTTGGCACCGGACTGGGGATGTTGGCGGGATATTTTCGGGGCTGGCTCGATGCATTCTTGTCCCGCGTTGTAGATATATTGCTCGCATTTCCCTTCCTCATCTTCGCGCTCGCCATCATGGCGGCGACAGGGCCGAACCTAATCGCTCTTATCTTCGCGTTAACCTTCAAAGGTTGGGTGGATTTCTACCGGGTTGCACGGGGTGATGTGCTGGCTGCGCGGGAGGCCGATTATGTAACCGCCGCCCGCGGATTGGGAGCCGGCACCCCGCATATTCTCTTCAGCGAAATCCTCCCGAATATCGTGCCTCCACTTATCGTGCTGGCGACACTGCGCATGGCAACCATTATCATCGCGGAGGCCTCCCTCAGTTTCCTCGGCATCGGTGTCCCGCCCAGCATACCCGCCTGGGGCACCATGGTGGCTGACGGCCGCGCCGACATCGCCACCGCCTGGTGGATAGCGACCTTCCCCGGGCTCGCCATTCTTTTCTTAGTGCTTTCCGTGAATCTCTTTGGAGAAGGCTTGCGGGATGTGCTCGATCCCCGCATGAGAAAATGATGGAGCGAACTCTGCTTGAAGTGAAGAATCTGCAGACTCATTTTTCCACCTACCGCGGTACTCTCCGCGCAGTAGACGGGGTGAGTCTGACCGTGCGGAGGGGAGAAACTCTCGCTCTGGTGGGAGAAAGCGGATGCGGGAAGAGCGTTACCGGCCTTTCCATCATGCGCCTGGTGCGCAGGCCGGGGCGTATCATACAAGGCGAGATATCCTTCGATAAGGAAGACCTGCTCAAGAAGCCACGGGCTGAGATGCGCCAGATACGGGGAGGCCGCATCGCCATGGTCTTCCAGGATCCGCTCTCGACACTGAACCCCGCCTTTACGGTACAGAACCAGATCAGCGAATCCTTGAAGATCCACGGGGTGGCAAGTGGAAGGGAGGCGAAAGAGCGCAGCATCCAACTCCTGGAGGCAATGGGAATACCCGCGGCGCGGGAGCGTTTGCGCAATTACCCCCATGAACTGAGCGGCGGCATGCGCCAGCGCGTCATGATCGCCATCGCCGCCTCCTGTGAACCCGAACTCTTGATCGCCGATGAACCCACCACCGCGCTGGATGTCACGCTCCAGGCGCAGATTATGGACTTGCTCGCCCAAATCAAAAAGGAGCGCGGTCTCGCCATCATCCTTATCACTCACGATCTCGGCATCGTTTCTCAATTCTCGGACCGCGCCGCGGTAATGTACGCGGGTCACATCGTCGAACAGGGAGCAGTCGAGTCACTTCTCGAAGAACCACTGCATCCATACACGCGCGGGCTGCTGCAATGTGTGCCCCGCCTGGGCCGGCCCGATCTTCCTATTACCCCCATCGAAGGCTCAGTTCCGGATATGGCGGCACTTCCAACCGGCTGCCGTTTTGCGCCGCGCTGTCCCCATGTGATGGAACATTGCTGGCAATCGATGCCACTGACATACGAGCCGGCCCCCGGCCGAAGCGTTCGCTGTTTTCTCTATGGTGAAGCGGGAGACTCTGTTCGCGGAGTAGATACCACCTGATGGCATGGCGCATCGGAATTGACATTGGCGGAACATTCACTGACCTGGTCGCCGCAAATCTGGAGACCGGTGAGACCTGTTTGTACAAATCCCCCACCACTCCCGCAAACCTTGCACAGGGAGTAGCCGCGGGCTTAGCCGCGTTGGGAGAGAAAGTCCCATTGCGGGCAATCTCTTTTCTCGCGCATGGAACCACCGCCGGCACCAATGCCCTGATCGAAGAAAAAGGCGCCCGCACCGGTTTGATCACAACCGATGGATTTCGAGACCTATTGGAAATCGCCCGCCAGCAGCGGCCCTCATTATATGATCTGCGAGCCCGCAAGCCGCGGCCGCTGATACCGCGCCGTCTGCGGCGAGAGGTCGTCGAGAGAATGCAATTTGATGGGAGTATCCTCAAACCCCTGGATGTGGAGTCAGTGAAGCGTGAACTTGCACTCCTTGCGGAGGAGGGCATCGAATCACTCGCAATCTGTCTGCTGCATTCTTACGCCAACTCCTCCCATGAGCGCGCCGTGCGGGATATGGCGCGGGAATCGCTGCCGGATGTATATGTAACGGCCTCCTGTGATCTGCTGCCGCGTTTTCGCGAATACGAGCGCCTCAGCACCACGGTCATCAATACATATCTGGGCCCCCTTATGAACGGCTATCTGAATCATCTTAGCGAGCGAATCATGGAGGCGGGCATCTCCGCTGCTCCTCATATCATGCAGTCAAATGGGGGCATCGTTCCACTTGAAGAGGCGCGCCTGAAACCGGCCGGCACAGTGCTCTCCGGCCCCGCAGCCGGGGCTGCTGCGGCCGCCGATCTCTCTGCCCGACTGGATATCGAGCGCGCCATCGCAATAGATATGGGCGGCACAAGCACCGATGTATGTCTCATAGAAGGGGGATTGCCCGCCAGCGCAGCGGGACGCAAAGTAGGCGGCTACGCGGTGGAATTGCCGGGAGTGGATGTTCGCTGCATCGGAGCCGGAGGGGGCAGCCTGTTGTGGGTGGACGCGGGCGGATTGCTGAATGTGGGGCCTCACAGCGCGGGGGCCCATCCGGGTCCGGCTTGCTACGCGCAGGGCGGCGAAGAGCCCGCCATTACCGATGCTTTCCTGGTATTGGGCAGAATACCGCCGAGCGGCCTGTTACAGGGCGAGATGACACTCGATCCGGAGGCGGCGCGCAAGGCCGTCACTGAGAGAATAGCCGCGCCGCTTGAGGTGAGTTTGGAGCGTGCCGCGCTGGGTGCAGTGGAATTGACCGTCGCCAATGTGCGGCGCGCCATCGAAACAATCACTGTAGCGGAAGGGCGTGACCCGCGCGAATTCTCTCTTATCGCTGCGGGTGGAGCCGGCCCTCTTATCGCAGCCGAACTCGCCGCGGAAATGCAGATTGATGAAGTCATCATTCCCGCCTCGCCGGGGAATTTCTCCGCCGGCGGTCTGCTCGTCAGTGATTTGCGTCGGGACTGGGTGAGGACCCATCTTATGGCGGCCGCCAAAGATAACCTGCCCGAGTTGATTGATGGATTTCATTCACTGGAAAGAGAAGCCTGTGAGTGGCTCGCCGATAACCTGGTGTCCGACGGAAAGGCAGTGTTGCTGCGTCGTGTGGCGGCGCGCTATGTGGGCCAGGATTATGAATTGGAGATAGAGGTCCCCTCCGGCAGACTGACGGAAAGAGAACTTGATGGCTTGGTTGCCGACTTTCATCAAGCCCATGAAAGACACTATGGTTATGCATTGCCCGGCCGGCCCATCGAGTTCGTGGACTTGATGATTACTGCTGTGGGGCAAGTTCCTGCCGCGCCAAGCGCGCCATCCGTGCGCTCCGATAAGAAAGGTGCAGCTAAAAAGGCCGAAAGGTCTGTATACCTTAGCGGGAAGGAAGAGTTTCGGGATTGCGCGGTATATGACCGCGCCAACCTTGGAGTAGGGGAGGTAGTTGAAGGCCCGGGGATCATCGAACAATATGATTCGACGACCTATCTGCCAGCCGCTTGCCGCGCCCATGTGGACGAAATGGGCAACCTGCGGTTGACAAGGAACGGAAGGCGATGAAAGGAAACCGCCGCGAAAAAACAGACCCCATTACCCTCGCCGTAATCAGCAGTGGGCTCATCGCCATTGCTGAAGAGATGGGGGAGGCTCTGGTGCGAAGCGCCTTCTCACCCAACATAAAGGAACGGCGGGACTGCTCCACCGCGGTCTTCGATTCTCAAGGGCGTTTGATCGCACAGGCAGAACATATTCCACTCCACCTGGGCTCTCTGCTCGGTGTGGTGGAGGCTGTGCTCAAGCATTTTCCTCCTGACACTCTTCGCTCAGGCGACGCGTTCGTAGCCAATGATCCTTACCTTGGCGGAGGCACTCATCTGCCGGATGTAACTGTTGTATCCCCATTTTTTTGCAAATCCGAGCTGGCGGGTTTTACAGCAAATGTGGCGCATCACGCGGATATCGGCGCAAAGGCCCCTGGTGGCATCTCCGGAGATGCCCGCTCGATTGATGAAGAAGGTCTCAGGCTGCCTCCCACCAGGCTGGCGACGGCGAAAGGCATATGTCAGGAAGTCTTGGATCTGTTCCTTTCCCGCTGCCGTATGCCGGAGCAGCGGCGGCTCGATCTCACCGGTCAATTGGCCGCGAATCAGGTGGGTTTGCAGCGCTTGCAGGAGGTCTTCGATAAGTACGGTGCAGAGAGATTGTCAGAGGCAACAGACGCGCTGCTAAACGCAACGGAAGTCCGCGCCCGCGCCGCAATCAAAGGCGTGCCGGATGGATTCTATGAAGCCGAAGATCAAATGGAGGGCCTCGAAGGAGAGGAGATGATTCCCATTCGGGTGGGACTCGAGGTGCGCGGTGATCGGCTCCGGCTCGATTTTTCGGGCAGTGGACCCCCTTCACGGGGTGCCATCAATGTGCCGCGCAACGCGCTTCTCGCCACAATCTACTATGCGGTGAAGGCGAGCCTGGATCCCGGTCTTCCCTCCAATGCCGGACTTCATCGCGCCATCGAAGTCTCAGTACCTGAAAACAGCATCCTCAACGCGCAGCCGCCGGCCGCGGTGGGTGCCCGCACAGACACCTGCCAGCATGTCGCCGGCAGGATCATCGAGGCCTTCGCCCAGGCCCTGCCCGGGCGGCTGCCCGCACCGGCCAATGATGCCAGCACCGCGGTGGTGTTTTCCGGCGTGGACCCTCGCAGTGGGCGTGAATATGTATATGTGGAAGCCATTGCCGGAGGCGCCGGCGGCGGCCCTGATGAGGATGGGCTGGACGGTGTGCAGGTCCACATCACCAATACCTCAAATCTGCCGGCGGAGGCTCTGGAACACGCTTTTCCGCTGCTGGTGGAGCGCTATGAACTGGTGCCCGATTCAGGAGGGCCGGGTGAGTTCCGCGGAGGGCTGGGTCTGCGGCGTGATATCCGCGTGATTGACCATGAAGCAATTTTCTCCGCCCACGGAGATCGCCACAAGAAACCCGCGCGGGGCGCAGCCGGCGGATTGCCCGGTGCTTGTGGAGCCTATGTCGTGAATCCGGGAAGTAGTGCAGAACAATCACTGCCGCCGAAAGTCTCGGATGTTCACCTGGCACCAGGGGCCGTGCTAAGAGTGCAGACACCCGGCGGGGGTGGTTTTGGGAAACCGGAAAAACGCAAACCCGCGCGCATTACCGAGGATTTGCAGTCAGGCCTTGTCTCCCCGAATGCTGCGGCAGAGATTTACAAAACGTCTGCCGATGAGGAAGGTTCGCAAACCTGAACACAATGAACTCAGACTCGGCATTGATGAGAATAGATAATCTGGTGAAGTTCTTTCCCGCCGGACGTGGAAAGCAAGTCCACGCGGTTGACCGGGTGACCCTAGACATTATGCGGGGCGAAACACTCGGGCTGGTGGGTGAAAGCGGTTGCGGGAAAACGACCCTGGGCCGACTGATCTGCCGGCTGGAGGAGCCGACGCGGGGCAAGATATTCTTCGAGGATGTGGATATGCTGGAAATTGCCTCCGGCGAACTGCGCCAACTGCGCCCGAGAATGCAGATGATCTTCCA
>JABAOC010034647.1_pt2 | contig 10825 bp, 15 predicted proteins | sample 7062161 | NCBI WGS metagenome assembly JABAOC01 (sample SAMN14538625, study PRJNA623070) | marine sediment metagenome | biome: marine biome [ENVO:00000428]; feature: marine pelagic biome [ENVO:01000023]; material: deep marine sediment [ENVO:00002113] | place: India: Gulf of Khambhat ...
TCTCCTGCTGTCGATCGCCCTCCTCTTTTTCTTTTCTTTTTCCTTCTCTTTTTCCTTCCCCCATAATCCAAAGGTTCTCGAATCATCTGCCGAGGATTCCCCTCAGGTCAGCCCGGATCGCAGCCTGAGGAAGAAAAAGATCGTGATCATCGATCCTGGTCATGGTGGCCTGGAGACTGGGGCCAAGGGTAAGTTCGGAACAGAAGAAAAAAATGTCACCCTGGCCATCAGCCAGAAGCTGAAAAACATCATCGAGAGGAATTTGGCCTTTCGAGTCATTCTCACCCGAGACAAAGACATCGATGTTTCTCTTGACAGGCGAGCGGCCATAGCCAACAACAACAGAGCCGATGTTTTTATCAGCATTCATATCAACGGTTCTTACCGAAAAGAGGCTAGAGGAGCAGAAACCTTCTTTCTCAGCAAAGATGCTACCGACGAAGAAGCCAGAAGGTTGGCTTATTTAGAGAACAGCTCGGCTGAATTTGACGAGGGGATCATGAGGGATAACCAGGATGAAATCCAGATGATCCTCTGGGACATGGCTCAAGCCGCCTATCTTAAACAGAGCAGCCAGCTGGCCGAGTATATCCAGAAGGAGCTGAATTTGCTCCAGGGGACAGCCAATCGGGGAATTAAACAGGCCCCGTTCAAGGTCTTGACGGGAGTGGCCTGTCCTGCCGTGTTGGTTGAAGTGGCCTTCATCTCCAACCCTGATGAAGAGAGAAGATTGGGGACAGATGAATTCCAGCAGTCCGTCGCTCGGTCGATTTACGGCGGATTGGCCAATTATATAAAGGCGTCAGCACAAGACTAAAGCCGAATGGATACGAAAAAGGTATTAATTCTTGTCTCCCTCTTTGTCCTGCTTGTTATCCTCGTAGTCCTTTTCTTCAACAGGGGAGGAGAGGAAAAGATTAAGCCGGGACCCGAGGCCACATCACCACCGCTGGATATTGAACCAGGAGAAGAAGCCGAACTCAAAACAATAACCCTGTTTTTTCCCTCCGAGGGAGATTCTCTCCTCCATCCTGAAGAAAGGGAGATCGTTGCCTCTCCTTCTCTCGTCAAGGAAGCCAAACAAGCCATCCTGGCCTTGCTCGAAGGCTCGAAGAACGACTATCTCTCTCCGTTCCCGCCAGAAACGCGATTAAGAGAGATTTATTTCACGACTGAAGGGATTGCCTATGTTGATTTTTCACGAGAGATTAAGGATAAACACATCTCCGGCTCGACAGCCGAGATGGCAACCGTGTTTTCGGTTGTCAATTCTTTGGCCTATAACTTCAAATCCATAAACAAAGTCTTCATCCTGATCGAGGGAAGAGAAAAGGAAACTCTGGGTGGCCATATAAACCTGAGCCGTCCTTTCCTTCCAAAGTATGATTTAATCGCGGAGTAAGGGAGGCGTCCCCTTTTCCGGGAGGCCGCCTGTCCAGAGGTGAAATGCCCCCCTTTTGGTTTTCCAAGTCAAAATGAAGAAACTGGCTAAAGTTTCCATCATCGGTTTTCCCAACGTGGGAAAATCCACCCTCTTCAACCGCCTTTTAGGAGAAAAAAAATCTTTAGTTCATCACCTCCCTGGTATGACTCGGGATCGGGTCTCAGCAAGATGCACGTTAGACGAAAAAGAATTTATCTTGGTCGACACGGGGGGTTTTTTCGATACCCAAGAAGATCCTCTCTCTTCTTTAATCAAAGATAAAGCTTGGGAAGCCTCCTCAGAGGCCGATCTCCTCCTTCTTGTTTTCGACGGGAAAAGAGATATCCTCCCCGCCGAGGAAGAACTGTATCAATCCCTAAGAAAACTGAACAAACCAGTGTTTGTAGTGGTCAACAAAATCGATTCGGTTGCAGAAGAGCAAAAAACGGGAGATTTTTTTCGGTTCGGAGAGGACATAGTTTTTGCCATCTCAGCTGAGCACAAGAGGAATTTAGAAAGCCTCGAATCCGCTATCGTTCAAAGCCTGCCTTCCCGACCGACCCAAAAAACAGAGCTTAGGCCGTTAAGGATAGCCGTCGTCGGCCGCATCAACGTCGGAAAATCTTCCATCGTCAATCGACTCAGCGGCGAGGAAAGGCTGATCGTCAGCGAAATTCCAGGAACAACACGAGACAGTACGGATACTCTGATCCAGCGGAATAAGAAAGGATTTTTATTGGTTGACACAGCCGGAATCCGGAAGCTAAGCCGGACCCGGGACAAAAGAGAAAAAGCCAGTATCATCAAAGCCAAAAAAGACATCGCTCGAGCAGATGTCATCTGTCTTGTCCTGGACGCCCAGGAATTGCCAACCCGTCAGGATACTGCCATCGCTCATCTCGCTCAAGAATCGGGTATGCCGATGATCATCGTTGTCAACAAATGGGACTTGATCGAGAAGGATTCCCGTTCGGTTGATGAATTTAGAGAAAGAATTTTTAGTAAACTCTATTTTGTCGGTTACGCCCCCGTGCTTTTTATATCGGCCGTGACGGGGAAAAGAGTGATACGAATCCTCGATGTTGCTGAGGAAGTCTTTACCGCAGGCTGTCAGAAAGTCAAGACATCTNNGGATTAACGAGAACTATCCTCCACTCTCCAAGAAAAAGAGAAGAATCAAGATAAAGTACATGACGCAGATCAGAATTCTTCCGCCCACATTCCTCCTGTTTACCCATTCCAGAGTGTCCCTAGGTCCCTCGTACGAGAAAAAGTTTGTCCGGCTCCTGCGAGAGAGATTTGGCTTTTATGGGACTCCCATCCGACTCTTCTTAAAAAAAGGACAATGAAAGTTAACTTGTTGGAGACGGCACATTTGGGAGGAAAGACTGGGCCCTCTTGCAAAAAGTACAATCCCATGTTTCCCTTGACTTTAATGGGCTATTCCTTTATATAATTCTTTTAAACTTACAGAGAACGTGCCCAAAAGGAGGTCAAGATGATCCGAAATATCAGAAACACCACACTTGTCATCCTGCTTGCTTTGACATTCATCCTTGCTGCCACGAGCTGTAGCAAACTGAATCCTGGCCGACTCAAAGCGAATTATCATTTCAATAAAGCCAACAGCCTCTTCGGTGATGGCCGTTATCGTCAAGCCATCGAAGAATACGAGGCAGCTCTAAATTATAACCCTGAGCTCGTCGAGGCCCATCGCTTCTTGGGGGAATCCTACAAGAGCCTCTTCAGGCCTGGAGTCGAGTCCCCAGAAAACATGGAGAAAGCTGATAAGGCTCTCGAGGCTTTGAATAGAGCCGTAGAAATTGATCCCACTAACAAAGATATCATCTACTCTCTTGGAGACATGTATGATAAGCTCCGGGATTTTGAAAAAGCAGAAGACCAGTATCTAAAAATCCTGGATATGGAACCAACGAACATGAGCAATTACTCTGTTGTCGCTGAATTTTATAAAAGATATTCAGGCAAACAGGATGAAGAGGCAGAGGAAGCCTCGGAAAAGAAAACACCTTTCCAGAAGGCCGAGGAGATGTTCCTGCGTAGAATCGAAGCCGATCCGGAAGACCCACAGGGTTACGCTTACATCGCCCAATTTTATGAAGGCATATCGCCGCGTCCTGAATTTGATAAGGCCAATTATTTCCACGAAAGACGCATCCAGATGGAGCCTGAAAACCCATCCGCTTGGCTGTCTAAAGGCGTCAACCGCTGGTCAAAAGCGTACCGTATTCCGACTCTTCCCAAAGCCGAGCGTCTGGGTTTGGCCCATGATAGTGAGAAGGCCTTGAAGAAAGCCAGCGAGTTGGATCCGACCTATCCCGAACCCTATTCCTGGTTAGGCGTCCTGTACAAGAGCGTGCTGGCTAAACTTGAGCCAGAGAAAGCTGAGCGTTACAACAGAGAAGCCGATATATACATCGAAAGATTCCAGGAAACAAGAAAAAGACAGATGGAGAGAAAGAAGCTGGAACGAGAGTTAAGGGAGTCTGAGATAAGATAATCTCGCCCGGCTGGAAATCCATTTTTTTGATCTCATAAGCCTCTTGCATAATGTTTATCCCTCTTAAGGATGATAATCCGACTTCCCGTTTTCCGTATGTGACGGTTTTATTCATTGGACTGAATATCCTGATTTTTTTCTATCAATCCCTATCTGGTCCGGGACTTCAGTATTATGTCTATAAAATGGGAGCCATTCCGTATGAAATCACTCATTTTACCTCTATTTCTTCTTTTCCTCGAGTTTCTCCCGTTTTGGCTTTGATCACCTCGATGTTCCTTCACGGAGGGATATTCCACCTCCTCGGCAACATGCTCTATCTCTGGATATTCGGCAACAACATCGAGGATTTTTTAGGCCCGTTCCGATTCGTGATTTTCTATCTTCTTTCTGGGCTGGGAGCCAGCCTGACCCATATCATATTTAACCCGAACTCTCAAGTACCGATGATCGGAGCCAGCGGCGCCATTGCTGGAGTGCTCGGAGCTTATCTGATCCTGTACCCTCGAGCTCGGGTTCTAACCCTGGTTTTTCTGTTTTTCTTCATCCGGATCATTCCGATTCCGGCTGCGTTTGTCCTCGGGATATGGTTTTTTGCCCAGGTCCTGAACATCGGTCTCGGCGGAGGAGTGGCTTGGTTTGCTCATATCGGGGGATTTTTAATTGGTCTGGGATTGATTAAAATATACGCCCGCCAGCGAAAGCCGCGCGTCTGGATTCATTAGTGACAGACCTCGCCTACCCTGGCTAAACGATTGATTCTGCCGCCTGTAGTGGTTGACAATAAACCTTAGATTTAGTATTTTAGGACATCACTCTCAAAAATCAACATGGTCGATTAAGATGAAAACATACGTGCCCAAAAAGGACGAAATCGAGAGGAAATGGTGGCTCATCAACGCCGAGGACAAAGTTCTGGGCCGTCTGGCTACCGAGGTTGCTGTCTTACTGAGGGGCAAGAAGAATCCGAAGTATGTTGATTTTANNCGGAGATTTTGTGATCGTTATCAACGCCGAGAAGATCAAAGTAACCGGGAAAAAAATCGAACAGAAAAAATATTACTCTCATTCTGGCTATCCTGGCGGAGTGAAGGAAAAAACGTTCAAAGAGCTCTTGGATAAGAAGCCAGAAGAGGTCATCCGGAAAGCTGTTTGGGGTATGATTCCCAAAAACAAGCTTGGCCGGGCTGTCCATAAAAAGCTGAAGGTCTACCGGGGCCCTGACCATCCCCACCAGGCGCAACAGCCGCAGGAATATCAGTTCTAGGAGGTAAGTTGAGTTTAATTCAGTATTACGGAACCGGAAAGAGAAAGACGTCCATAGCCCGAGTTTTTCTTCGTCCAGGCAAGGGTGACATCACCCTGCATGTGAATAAGAGGATTCGTCCGTTCGTCGAGTATTTCACGCTGGACAGCCTGAAGAATACCATCAAGCAGCCGCTCATGCTGACCGAGACAGAAAAAAAGTTCGACCTCTTTATCCGAGTCAACGGGGGAGGGAGAAATGGTCAAGCCGAGGCCATCCGTTTGGGTATCTCGAGGGCACTGGTGGAGTTCAACAGAGAGTTGAAGCAAACCCTCAAAGGAGCCGGTTTGCTGACGAGAGACTCCCGGGTAAAGGAGAGAAAGAAATATGGATTGCTGGGCGCGCGAAAGGCTCCCCAATACCATAAAAGATAAGCGGAGGAAGAGAGTTGGTGTCTGTTACGATGAAGGAACTGTTGGAAGCAGGAGTGCATTTCGGCCACCAGACAAGAAGGTGGAACCCAAAGATGAAAGATTTCATCTTCGGGCAGAGGAACGGTATCTATATCATAGATTTACAGAAAACGATAAAGATCTTCAAGGAAGCCCTCCAGTTCATTTCCAGTGTTGTAGAGGGCGGGGAAGAAATTCTTCTGGTTGGTACCAAGAAGCAGGCTCAAGATATCATAAAAGAATACTCGCTCAAATGCGAATCTAGCTACGTTAACCAGCGCTGGCTCGGTGGGTTGTTGACCAACTTCGATGTTGTCAAAGGAGGAATAGAAAGGCTGGTCGAGCTAGAAGAAATGAAGGAAGACGGACGGTGGGATCTTCTCAGTAAGAAAGAGCAGTCCAAGCTGGAAAAGGTCTTCAGGAAACTCTCCAAGAACTTAGGGGGGCTGAAAAGCATGACCGGACTTCCAGGAGCGGTGGTCATCATCGATTCCATAAAGGAAGACATAGCGGTGAACGAAGCTCTGAAGCTGGAGATTCCGATTGTGGCCGTGGTGGATACCAACGGAGATCCAGAGAATATAGATTATCCCATCCCAGGGAACGATGATGCAGTCAGGGCGATCGAGTTGTTTACGTCTAAGATCTCAGAGGCTATTCTCGAAGGAAAGAAAAGAAAGATCGAGAAAGAACTTCAAGAAGCCAAGAAAGAGGAAGAAGAGGCTCAGGCCGAAGAAGAACCGACTCCTGACTCCGAGGTTGCGGAAGAGATTACAGATAAGAAGGAAGAAAGCAGCCCTACGAGTTCTGAGGAACCGGCAAAATAGAGGAGATAAGATGGACATCACTGCGGAGATGGTCAAGGAGCTTCGCCAGCGAACTGGAATCGGAGTGATGGAGTGTAAGACAGCACTCCAAGAGAGCAAAGGCGATATCGAGAAAGCCATCCTTATTCTGAGGAAGAAGGGGCACGCCCGAGCTAAGGAAAAGATGGGACGGGAAACAGGAGAAGGAACCGTCGGGTCATACATTCATCTCAACGGGAAGATCGGAGTCCTGGTTGAGGTCAATTGCGAATCTGATTTTGTCTCCCGCAACGAGGAATTCAAAGAATTGGTCAAGAATATTGCTATGCATATCGCGGCCGCAAATCCCCAGTATGTTTCCTCGGAGGATGTTCCCAAAAAAGTCATGGAACAAGAGAGTGAAATCATCCGCGAGCAATTCAAGGATTCCGACAAACCTCCGGAGATCATCGAGAAAATTGTACAAGGAAAATTAGGCAAGTTCTTCCAGGATGTCTGCCTTCTTGAACAGGCCTACATCAAAGACGATAAAATATCCGTCAAGGAGCTTATCGCGTCTTTTATCGCCAAAGTCGGGGAAAATATAAAAGTCAGAAGGTTTGCCCGGTTCGAGTTGGGCAAGCCATAGTGTGGCCAACATGGCTCGACCGAAACCTGCCTACAAGAGAATATTACTCAAGCTCTCGGGGGAATCTCTCCTCGGATTATACGATTACGGCATAGACCTCGAGATCACATCGTCTATCTCCAGAGAGATTAAGGAGGTTCATGATTTGGGCGTCCAGGTGGCCATCATGATCGGCGGTGGGAATATTTTTCGCGGCGTTCATGGTTCCAAAGCTGGGATGGATCGAGCTTCGGCGGATTACATGGGCTTGCTGGCGACGGTCATGAATGGAATTGCCCTCCAAGATGCTCTGGAAAAAGAAGGCGTCTTCACGAGACACGTATCAGCCATGGAGATCAAAGCCGTCGCCGAGCCTTTCATAAGGAGAAGAATCATCCGGCATCTCGATAAAGGACGGATCATCATATTCAGCGCGGGCACAGGGAGCCCTTTTTTCACGACAGATACAGCCGCTGCGCTGAGGGCATTAGAGATCAAGGCCGATGTGATACTGAAAGCGACCAAGGTCGATGGCGTCTACTCTGCTGACCCTATGGTCGATAAGACCGCCAAAAAATTTACTTCCATCAAATATTTGGATGTGATTAAAAAGGGATTGAAAGTCATGGACACCACGGCCGTTTCTCTGTGCCAAGACAATCACATGCCGATCATAGTCTTTAGCTTAAGGAAGAAGGGAAACATCAAGAAAGCGGTTCTGGGGCAGAAGGTGGGAACTCGAGTCTGGTGAAGATCAATCCTCACTCCCTGAGAAGGGATGTTCACATAGCTCAAATTTATTCTATTTGTAGAGGGCATACAGATGGTTAAGGAAATATTAAGGGATCTTGAAAAAAAGATGAAGGGATCCGTGGAACATTTTCGGAGTGACCTGAGTAAGCTGAGAACTGGAAGGGCGAGTATCCAGATGTTCGAAGGTATAAAAGTGGATTACTACGGAACGATGACGCCGATAAATCAGATGGCAACCCTCGGAGTTCCTGATCCCACGTTGATCACGGTTCAACCCTGGGACCCGACGCTTCTCGAAGCGATCGAGAAAGCCATTCGAGTTGCCGATCTCGGACTCAACCCCATCAATGACGGCAAGACATTAAAAATCCCGATTCCTCCGTTGGNNGTTGGATGAAGAGAGACGGCAAGACATCGCCAAACACGTCAAGCGTTCGTTAGAGGAAGAGAAGACAGTGCTTCGGAACATGAGAAGAGAAAGCAAGGAGGAGATCGAATTCCTGGAAGAAGAGAAGGAAATCACGGAGGATGATAAATTTTGGGGTTATGACAAGCTTAATGAATTGACCGAAGAGTACTCGAAGAGATTAGACGAAATCGCAACTGCCAAGGAAAAAGAAATCCTCGAACTATAGAAAAAAGGACGGTTCTTTTTTTCCCTTCTCGTCATTCCAGCACCCGCCGGAGCCTGTACCTGCGCAGGCAGGGGCGGGCACAGGCTGCGGCTGGAATCCAGCTTGTCCCCGCGCCTGCGGGGATCAAGTAAAAAAAAATTCTGGTTTCCCGCTTCCGCAGGAACAAGCCTGGGTACCTGCTTTCATAGGTATAAACTTCGGCGGGGATCCAGTAAGAATAAAAAAAGAATCATTCCTCTTCTCTTCTATTTCCTCCGGAACCAGTTTTCCGTCGTTCCGAATTTGGTGCGGATGACGACTCCCCAACCAAGGATGCTCAGCACAAACGAAAACAGTGAACCCAGAATCGGGATAAAGCTGATCACTCCCACTAAAATCAGACCCAAGAGAACAGCCAAGAAGGCGCTGGGTTGTTTACTGCCGAAAGCCCTGGCCAGGCTTTCTCCGAAGAAATAGAAAAGGACAACACGGCCGAATATTTTGATGACCACGCCGATGATGATGAGGGCCAACAGAATCGGAATGCCGATAAGAATGAAACAGAGCAAGGCCGAAAAGATAAAGAGTCCGATAAAGATGATGATCGTCAGGAGACCCGTACCGAACACGGGCCAGAAGGATTTGCGGATTTGAGAAGAAGCCAGGGATAGCTGACGAGGGAAGAAGGCCGCTAGGATCACGGCCAGTATAAACCAGATAAATAGGGTAATCAGTTTGATGATGATGAGAATCGGGATCAGACCGGCAATCCCGAAACCCCCCAGGATTGAGAAGACATCTTTCAGACTTTCCATCTCCATATAAATGGTATCGCCATCCACACGGCTTCCCGGTTCTTTGTCTAGGGTCCCTCCCAAGGAGACGACATCGCCGTTGATTTTGGCCGTCGATTTGAGTGTTATCTGGGTGCCGAGGCCAAGAACGACTTCTCCCACTTCCCCTTCAATCGTGACTGTCCCGCCGAAGGCGACGACGCTTTCCTCGACTTTGCCTTGGATGAGAACCTCACCCCCCAATGAGATGACGTTATCTTGAACCTCATCTTCGGCCACATGGATGTCTTTTTTGATCACAACCCCTTGAGCGGACAGGGGTAGGGAGAGGGAGAGGAGTAAAAGAAAGATCAGAGGGAAAAGGCGTTTATTTTTCATGCTTTGTCTCCGGTTAATAATTTCCGCCTCACTCCGAAAAGGAGTGAAGTCGATAGAATAACGGTGAGGATGATCAGGACAATCTGCACTTCAGGACTGATCATCGCCGTCAAACGGGCCAAAAACTGGATAAAAATCTCGAAAATCTGGACGATGACCCGGATGAGAAGACCGATGAGCTTAACGATCTTGAGGAGGAAAACGGAAACCGAACGGAGAAGGTTCAATGATCTGAGACCGATACTGCTGAGAGAACTCACTAGAGTTTGCCCAGAAAACATGATATAAGCCAAAAACACGAAAGCCATCAAGGCGAATCCCGCCGCTGTCACGGCGATCCACTTCCGGATGGACATTCGGACCGGGAAGAGCCGGGCCATAACCTGGTGCGTAAAATCTGGAGGAGCTTCCCAGAGAGAAAGACTTTCCGAGGCCTGGAGCAGCCGCCGTCTTTCTTCGACAGCATCCCGACATTTTGAGCAGGAAGACAGATGCTCTTTGACCCTGTTTTTTTTTGACAGAGGGAGTTCTTCCTCCAGATAAAGATACACCTGATCCACACGCAAGCAGTTCATGATTTATCCTCCAGAAGGTGGCGGATCATTTCCTTGGCTTGGAAAACTCTGTTTTTTATTGTCCCGACAGGCATGTCCTTTATTTCTGCCATCTCATCGTAACTCAAATCATTGATGTGTCTCCAGATGAAGAGCTCTCTGAGAGCAGGGGGGATTTTTCCTAAAGCGGTTTCGATTTTTTCTCGGATCTGACTGAGTTCATATTTTGAGACGATAGAGGGTTCTTTATCAGGAATTTCGTACGAGGGTCTATCTTGATCCCAGGAGTGAGGCCGATCGAAGGAGAAGGTGTCCAGTTTTCGCTTCCGCCAATAGTCGATANNTCTTGAACAGCCAAGTCCGGAATTTATACTGAGGTTTATAGGTATGGAGAGATGAATAGGTTTTGACGAATACTTCTTGAGTGAAGTCGAGGGCCATCTCTCTTTCTCCGACCATTCGGCCGATGTAATTCAACAGGGGACGTTGGTATTTTCTGATGATCATGGCGAAAGCCTCTTCTTCTCCTTCAAGGGTTTGCTGGATTAATTCCTTGTCTTCATCCATGGAGGACAGCCTGTCCTCAAATCTAAGTACGAGTTTGAGGCAAGATGGTTTTGATCTTTATCTGATATACGAAAGCGGACGACAAAATATTGACCCGATCGAGGTATCGA
>JABAOC010002281.1_pt5 | contig 10824 bp, 13 predicted proteins | sample 7062161 | NCBI WGS metagenome assembly JABAOC01 (sample SAMN14538625, study PRJNA623070) | marine sediment metagenome | biome: marine biome [ENVO:00000428]; feature: marine pelagic biome [ENVO:01000023]; material: deep marine sediment [ENVO:00002113] | place: India: Gulf of Khambhat ...
ATTTCATCTATTCCAGTTTTTTCTTGTATTTCTTTCATTTCATTCCTCCTCAAGATATTTATTTTTGGGTTTTCTAGAGGAAACATCATATTTCCCATCTGACTTTTTAGCTATCCATTTTTCACTTGAAAGATGAAAAATTTTTAATGGGCTAAGATCTCTTGAAATCATATCTGCTATTCTTTCATTTTTTGGACTTCCGCATTTGGGACAAAAATCAAAATCATCAGGCAACATTTTTCCACAACAACCAAATTCACTTATTATCCTTACATCATTAGGAGTGGGTTTACCTTTTTCAATCAACTTTTTACAATCTTCACAATAATCTTCTTCGCTATCGCCATCCAACCAGTTTCCTTTTTGGCTAAGGATATCAGTACATCCCTGACAAGGTTTTGGGGGCAGCTGGCATCGACATTTAGAAGGCAAAATATCAGGCACTTCCTGACCAGTTAAAGGATCAATCATTGTAGGAAAATTATATAGTATTCCACTATGCTCACACATCTTGTTCACCTCTCTAACATTTATAAGTTTGGAATTTCTGATAATTTTCACCTTAGCGATATCTTTTAAGCAAAAGGATCTGATCAATGCGCGCACATCTTGATTTAGAATTCTGCTTTTTTAATAGACTTTTTATTTTGACAATTCGTTCTTTTAGAGCTTGGGGGCTGTGACCATGAATAGAAGCTACAAATTCTTTAATAGTAGAGCCTACATTGGCTAAAGCCATCCGATCCACCTCAACCTCTTCACCACAAAACAAACAAATACCTTTAATTGTCTTATCCATCTCTCCTCAACTCCTTTTGATATTCAGAAATAAGTTCAATTTTTTCAGTATAAACACCTAAAACTCTCGGTAATACTTTAATATTTCTTATCAATTCCATTTTGTCTTTGGCAGTAATTTTTACTGGGTAAATAATAAGTATTGCTTTTCCATTTCCTCTAATAGGAATTTTTGTATGTTTTAAATTCTCTGCCTTTTCTCCATTAATATTAAATTAACTAATGAAACCATCAATCTTTTCTTCTATGCTCCCTAAACTATCTTCTTCTAGACCAACTCTAATTTTTATATCCTCAGGATCAGGAAATTTTAAGACTTTGACTGCCATATCAACCATTCCTTCTATCAATCTAAAGGGTTTTTAAGTATTCGGAGAATATGTTTATCATTTTTCTTTATAATCTTTACACATCCTCTAAATTCTAAAGATGAAAGAGAGTTGGCAATTGATTTTCCATTTATTTTAATTGAGTAAGGGTTAGAAATTTCGGCACCATATCCATGCTTGTTAATAAGAAATTGTAAAACTTCCTCTAGCTCTTTTTTATGCTTTCTATCTGGTCCTGTAATAAATTCTGAACTACCTGCAATTCCTCTTCCATCGCCATATACATTCGAACCTCTCCCCATTTTCTTCCTCTCCCTTAAATTAGAAAATCGAATGGACAATTCTATTATGTTAAAGAACGGATATTTAAATTTATCATAATGAAAAATATTTGTCAAAATTTTTTTAGCGTTAAATAATTAGCGTTTAGCAGAAATACAAGACTTTATAAATTCTCTAAATAATGGATGTGGAATCTGGGGTCGGGACTTAAATTCCGGATGGAATTGACAGCCAACAAGAAATGGATGATCAGTAATTTCTATAATTTCTACTAATTTTTTATCAGGAGATATCCCGGCGATTCTCATCCCATTTTTTTGAAATATATCTTTATATTTATTATTAAACTCATAGCGATGTCTATGTCGTTCTGAAATTTTCTCTGCTCCATAAGCTTTATAGCTTAAAGAATCTTTACTTAAGACACAAGGATATGAACCCAGGCGCATGGTGCCACCTTTTTTGGTCACTTTTCTCTGATTAGGCATAATATAAATCACTGGGTTTTTGGTTCTGTTATTAAATTCAGTGCTTGAGGCATCAGACATTCTACAAACATTACGAGCAAATTCAATTGCTATTGTTTGCATTCCCAAGCATAAACCAAGATAAGGAATTTTATTTTCCCGGGCATACTGACACGCTTTTATCTTTCCTTCAATACCTCTTTCTCCAAAACCTCCTGGGACAATAATTCCGGAAACCTCTTCAAAAATTTCCATATTTTTTTTCTTTTCTAATCTCTCTGAATCAACCCAAATAATCTCTGGTTTTACATTATGATACCAACAAGCTGATTTTATAGCTTCTATAACAGAAGCATAAGTATCTTTATTAGTCAGATATTTAGCAACTAAAGCTACTTTAATTTTTTTCTTTTGATTTCTAATTCTTTTAATTTTACTTATTAAAGATTTCCATTTTCTTAAATTAACTTTCTTTTTGGAAAGACCTAATTTAGAAATCATATAATCAGCAGCTTTATATTTTTCAAACATCAAAGGCACTTCATAAATACTAAAGGCTGTTTTGAGAGGAATTATAGCTTTAGGTTCCACATCACAATAAAGAGAAATTTTATCTATAAGTTTTGAGGTTATTTTGTGATCTGAGCGACAAGCAATAACATCAGGTTGAATTCCTAATTCTCTTAGAGTTATTACACTATTTTGAGCTGGTTTAGTTTTTACTTCACCTGTTGTGGAGAGATATGGCAGAAAAACTACATGCAAATACAAAATATTTTCAGAACCAATTTTCCTTTTAATTTGCCTTAAAGCCTCCATAAAATGCAAACCTTCGTAATCCCCTACTGTCCCTCCAATTTCTACAATATGCACATCATATCCTTTTGAAGCTTCTTGGATTAATCTTTGAATTTCATTAACTATATGAGGAAGAATCTGAATTGTTTTACCTAAATATTCACCTTTTCTTTCAGCAGATAAAACATTATTAAATACAAATCCAGCCATTAAGCTGGATTTAAAATCAAGATTGCGATCTAGGAATCTTTCATAGTGCCCCAGATCCATATCAGTCTCTGCACCATCTTCTGTTACAAAAACTTCTCCATGTTCCCCAGGATTTAAAGTCCCTGCATCCATATTTAGGTAGGGATCACATTTTTGTAAATTAACTTTAAGGCCTCGGGCTTGCAAGATATTACCTACAGAAGCACAGGTTATCCCTTTGCCCAAGCCAGACAGGACCCCACCAGTTATGAAGATATATTTGGTCTTGACCATTTGTTCACCAATTAAATTAAAAAATCAAATATTAAAATTTCATATCAAAATTTAAAATTATGTCTTATCTTTTTAACTTTAAATTGTCATTTTACATTTTGATTTTTAATTTTTAAACTTATTTCTTCTTCTCTCTTACAACCTTTACCCCTACTTTAGCCTTCACCCCTTCTCCCAATTTCACCTCCACTTCATATTTTCCTAATTGTTTAATGGGCTCTTTTATCTCTATATTATGTTTGTCAATCTCAAAATCTCCTTGAGAATTTATAAAATCAGCTATTTTTTTAGCAGTTACAGAACCAAAAAGTTTTTTACTTTTTGGGTTTGCAGTCTTGGCAGGAATTTCTATTTTTAATTTTTCTAATTGACTAGCAATCTTTTTAATCTTTTTCAACTGTTCTTCTTTCTTTTTCTTCTCCATCTCAATTTTAGCTTGGGCTTTCTTAACCTCTTTATCTGTAGCTAAGATTGCCAAACCTCGGGGAATAAGAAAATTACGAGCAAATCCTGAAGCAACTTGCTTAATTTCTCCAGCAGTTCCTAAATTTTCTACATCCTCTTTTAAAATAATCTTCATAAGTACTAACTTTATTAATTAATATCAAAAATTAAAAATTAAAATTACATATCAAAAGTTAAAAATATTTATTCTTCGACTAAGTCCCGACTTGTTGGGACGCATAGAGAAGTACATTATGATTATTTATATAATTCAGTTCTCGACTCGGGCTTCGTCCTTGCTCGAACAATAATATTTTTGCATTTTGCATTGTTATTTTACACTTTGATTTTTGATTTTTTAATTTTCTATCTTCTTCCCTTCAAATACTCAATAGCTTTATCTAATTGAGGATCTCGATCAACCTCATAATCCTCATCAGTCATTTGTATTTCAATATTAGGTTCAAGTCCTTCTTCAGAAATAGACTTTCCTGAAGGAGTCAACCAATGAGCTACTGTAATTCTTAAACTAGTATCATACATAAAATTTTCTATCTCTTGGACTGAGCCTTTACCAAAACTTTCCTCTCCAATTAATATTCCTCTTCCTCTATCAACAATAGCACCAGCTACAATTTCTGAACCAGAGGCTGACCCTTGATTAATTAAAACAACCAAAGGAATATCAGGAAAATGAGCTTTAACCGTCGCATTTAATTCCTCTCTTTTCCCATCTTTACTTTCTTCAATAGCAATTACCCCATCTTCAATAAATTCACTAGCTATATCCACAGCTACATCTAAATAACCTCCGGGATTATTGCGAAGATCTAATATTATTCCTAAAGGATCCAAATCAGCAATTTCTTTTGCTATTTTATCAAATTCAGTTGTTGTATCTTCATTAAATCTATTAATTTCAATATAAGCAATGTCATTTTCTTTTACACTCCATGTAACACTTTTAATTTCAATAACATCACGAGTAATTTCAAAATCTTTTGGTTGGGAAAGCCCTTCCCTTTGTATAGTCAAAGTTACTTTTGTCCCTTTCTCTCCTCTTATTAAACTCACAGCTTCATCCAAAGACATATTTTGTGTATCTTGACCATCAATTTTTAAAATTATATCTTGAGGCTTTAAGCCAGCTTTGAAAGCCGGTGTCCCTTCAAGAGGAGAAACAATAATTATCCTATCATCTTTAGCTTCTACTTCTGCCCCAATTCCAGAAAATGAACCTTCCATTTCCTGATTAAATTGGGCGGTTTCTTCAGGATCTAAAAACATAGTATATGGATCTCCTAAGGCTTCAACCATTCCAGAAATAGCTCCAAAAAGCATTTTTTGATAATTAATATCTCCTGTATATTTTTCTTCTACTATATCCCAAACATCCCAAAAAAGTTTAAAATCAACCTCACGGGGTGTCTCTGGCCTTTTGTTAATGATTACAGGAATAATACCTTTTTCAAAGCTAATTTTTGCTCCCTGACCTACTACTACACCTATTCCATAAGACCCACAAACCAATACAAAAAGAGAGAAGGTTATAAAAATTTTTTTCAGTTTATTTTTATCTATTTTCATAATAGAGTCACTAATTTAGTCGCTAATAAAATGTATGATTATTTATATCACGAATTAAATTATTCCGTAAAGAATCAAAATTAAGTACTAATATTATAAACACAAATGGACGCTAAACTTTGCACAAAAGGACACTAAAATTATTTATTCTTCGAGCGAGTGACCAAAGGGAACGAGTGGAGAAGTACTTTATTAAATTTATAATAAAAATAATGTGGTTCTCGATGCGGCTTCGCCTTAGTCTAACAATAATACTTTTAGTTTGCGCATACAAATCTCTACAAATATTATATTTGTAACCTATTCGTATAGTAATTTGTAATCATTCGTAATTATATTTTCATTTTTCATACTAAAGTAGACTTGGGTTATTGTCAACCCATAAACCAGAGCAAAGCTCAATTCAAGACAGGTTCCTAAAACCAAACACTTTGTTTGGATTCAGGGCGGCATACCATAAACACCTGGCAAATTCAACACCCGGTGTTGAATTTGGTACATATAAAAATCACCCTTTTTTTGATGGGTAATTTTTATAATTTATATTATGAATTTAAATTTTTATGGTAAATAACCCATAGGATCTACAGGGATACTGAAATTATCTCTAATTTCAAAATGTAAATGATCGCCGGTAGAAAATCCTGTTGAACCAACATATCCTATTACTTGACCTTGGGCAAGCTGAGCTCCTGATGAAACAGCCAGAGTAGACATATGACCATATATTACTAAATGATTTCCATTAACTACCATAACACAGTTTCCATAACCTCCAGCCCATCCTGCTATAAATACTTCCCCTCCTGTTGCTGAAACAATTGGAGTGCCATATGGTGCTGCAATATCAATTCCTGTATGGAAAACCCCAGGGAAGTAAAAATTACTATATCCAAAAGGAGCAGTCAATATTCCATAAAGTGGCCAAATATATCCTGAAGCTGATCTATCTCGTCCGGCTCCATCTCTATATTTTTTATAAAGTTCTGATTGAATACTGGCTATTTCGGAATTCATTGCGGCCTGTTCTGCCTTGGCTTTCTCTAACATGTTCTGATAATTTGCTTCATCACTCTTTGTTTGTTCTAGTAATATATTTTTGGAATATATTTGGTCAGCTAATTTCTTCTCTTGAAGCTCTCTCTCTTCTTTTAATAAAACTAATTCTCTTTTTTTATCTTCCAATTGAGCTTTTTTGTCATCTAACTCTTGCTTTAATCTTTCTATTTCATCAAGAGCGTCTTGAGTTTGCTTTTCAATTGATTCTATATATTCCATTTGAGCCAAAAATGTAGAAAAAGAATCACTGGAGGCTATGATTTCTAAAGTACTTGTTTGATCCTGCTCACACATTATTAAAACACATTCTAACAGAAGATCTTTCTTTATTTCAATTTCTTTTTCTTTTTCAGTAATTTGGTTTGATACATTTTCAATTTCCAGCTCATTAGCTTCAATCTTGAGTTTGGTCTGTTCAATCTCTGCTCTGGTTTGATCAAGCTGATTGTCCATTGATTCAATTTGAGCAGACAAAGTATTAATTTCTTGCTTTTTCTCTTCTACTTTATCTTCATATTCCTGGGTCTTCTTATTAATCTCCTGAAGCTCCTTTATTTTGTCATCCAAAAGACTGGCATTAGCTGGATAGGAAAATAAAAACAGAACTAGTATACTTAAAAACATACAAACTAATTTACTAGTTCTTAATCGACTGACAATATTATTTTTATTTTTATTGTTGATCATCTTGCTCCATTAAGAATAAATGGCTGTTTCTTATCCAGTTATCCCCAGAATCAACAATTATATCCCAGTATATCAAAAAAATCCCTAAATGTCAAGGAATATGGCTTATACTTTCTTTAAATAGCGCTGCATAGCTATAATACTGCTTATTGTTCCTAACAAAATACCTGTCAATATCATCAATCCTGTTATACTTATAAAATGACTGTTAAAATATGAAAACATTGTTTGTCCATAATTGTCAAAAGTTTGATAAATATATGGAGAAACAAAGTATAAAATTGGATAAAGTACAATAATAGAAATCACAGTAGCTATAATTCCATAAAAAGAACCCTCTAGGATGAAAGGTCCTCTTATATACCAATTAGTAGCCCCCACCAGTTTCATTATTTCTATTTCTGAAGCCCGAGTAAAAATAGTAATTCGAATAGTATTTAGGAGAATCACCAAAGCAATAATAATAAAAACTAAAAATAATCCTAAAACTATTTTTTTAACAATATCAGTAAAATTTAAAATATTTTTAATCACTTCTTCTTTTTGTTTATAGCTAATTCCTTTTATAATTTCTTTATAATCCTCTTTTTCTAAAAATCCACTAATATTTTGCAAATTTTTTGGATCTTTTGCTTTAATTTTTAAACTAACTGATAAAACTCCCTCTGTTACTATATCAATCAATCTGGGATCTTTTTTAGTTCTTTTAATAAATTCTATTGCTTCTTGCTTGGCTTCTTCTTGATTAACATACTTTACATCTTCTACATCTTCAAGAGATAACAGTTCATATTTTACATTCAAAACTTTCTTTTCTTCTGTTTCTTCAATAAAAGAAACGCGCATATCTATATCTTCTTCAACTTCATCAACTGCAATATCAACCACAAAATTCAGAATAATAAATACAGAAATTGTAAACAAGGTTAAAGTTACAATTGTTGTAGCGGCAACAGACATCCAGCCATTACGCCAAAAATTTACTGCTCCCATTTTAATTATTCTTAAAAAACTAGTCATTAAATGCTCCCTTTGGTCACAAGTCATCAATTAAATGTGTCAAATGTATCAAAAGTTATTGTATATTTTTAACATCAGTGATACCTATGAAAATTTTGACACTTTATTTATATTGACGCCTGTATCACCTACAAAACTTTTGGCACCTATATCTTATATTTCCCTTTTTTCTTATCACTTGTAATTTTTCCTTTATTTAAAGTAATCACTCTTTTTTTAAGACGATCAACAATTTCTCTATCATGAGTGGCTAAGACCACTGTTGTTCCTGCCTCATTAATTTTAATTAATAAATCAACAATTCCATAAGCTGTTTTGTGATCAATATTGCCAGTTGGTTCATCGGCAATCAAAATTTTAGGTTGATGAACCAAAGCACGGGCCATAGCAACTCTTTGCTGTTCGCCTCCGGAAAGCTGCTGAGGAAAACTATCTTTTTTTTCTAGAAGTCCTACTAATTTTAATATTCTGGGAACTATTCTCTTAATATCTTTGTCGGTTTTACCGCTAACTTCCATAGCAAAGGCTACATTTTCAAAAACAGATTTTAAAGGCAATAATTTAAAATCTTGAAAAACCATTCCTATCTCACGACGCAAATAAGGAATTTGTCCTCTTTTTAAACTATTGACTATATTTCCTCCAACAATGATTTCACCTTCTGTGGGTTCCTCTTCTTTTGTAATCAATTTTGCCAAAGTAGATTTACCTGCTCCCGAAGGCCCTACAATAGATACAAACTCTCTACCTTTAATTTTAAAACTAACATCCCGTAAAGCAAAGATATCTGGAGGATATAATTTGGTAACTTCTTTAAATTCAATCATTGGTTAGTTACCTGTTATTAGTAATTAGTTTATTAGTAAATATTCTACAAATTATATTAGCATAATTTATAAAAAAAGAAAGTACTTATAATAGTTAATATATTACATACACTTTTGTATTTAGTTAGATTGGAATTTTTTGCCTAAGAAAACCATATCACAGGCCACCTGCAATGAATACTTGAAAATAAGACTAAATATACTTTGGTGGCCGAGATTAAAGCAGTGGCTTTAGATAAACTTTCGGTAAAGACCAAATAGCCAACTGCGCCTGCCCCGTATACGAGCATAATGAGTTGTTCGGGGTGTTTTCGTGACAAAAATTCCAATTAGCTATCCATTATATATTTGAAAATTGACATCTTTTAACTTTTACTTTTTTTATGCCAGCGGAGCCAATTTTCTACAAACTTATCCAAATCTCCACCTAAAACTTTATCTGTATCTGAAGTCTTAACTTTAGTGCGGTGATCAGAAACCATTTTATAAGGATGCAATATATATGATCTTATCTGAGAACCCCAACCTATCCGGGCATATTCACCTTTTAATTTAGCTTCTTTTTTTCTCTTTTTTTCCAATTCTTTTTCATAGAGGCGAGATTTTAGAATTTTTAAAGCGGTGTCTTTATTTTGTCTCTGTGATCTCTCATTTTGGCAAGAAGCAGTAATTCCAGAAGCCAGGTGAGTAATTCGAACTGCTGAGTCCGTGGTGTTAACATATTGTCCCCCGGCAGAAGAAGCTCTGAAAGTTTCAATTTTTAAATCCTCAGGTGAAATTTCAATTTTGATTTCTTCTTCAATTTCCGGAATAACTTCCACTAAAGCAAAAGAGGTATGGCGAAGATGATCGGCATCAAAAGGGGAAAGTCTAACCAACCTATGGACACCAGCTTCTCCTTTAAAGTAACCAAAGGCAAAAGGTCCTAAAATTTCTATTGTTACATTTTTAATCCCTGCTTCCTCTCCAGGTGTTATTTCTAAAACAGAAGCTTTAAATTCTTTCTTTTGGGCAAATCGCAAATACATCCTCAGTAGTATCTCTGCCCAATCGCATGCTTCTACCCCTCCTGTAGAAGCATGGATGGTAAGTAAAGCATTATTTCTATCATATTCCTCATTCAGTAAAGCATCTATTTCTAGTTTTTTAAATTTTTTTTGTAAATTTTCTTTTCTTTTCTGAAGCTCTGAGGCAATACCAGTTTCTTTTTCGTCTAAAGCTAATTTAGTTAAATCAATCAATTCTTTACATTCTTTCTGTAAATTTTCCCATTTTTGCAAATATTCAATAAGCTGATTTTTCCTTTGCATAATTTCCTGAGCTTTTCTATGATCTTTCCAAAAATCTGGTTTCTGTGATTTTTTTTCTAAATTATCTATTTCTTTCTGAACTTTAACTAAGTCAAAGACACCCCTTTGTATGTTCAATTTTCTTGTTTAATTCTTTAAATTCTGTAAGTAATTCTTTCATGATATCAATCCTCCTATCAATAATATCAAATATTAAAAATCAAAAAATAAAATTACAAATAAAAAATATTTTAAATTTTACATTTTCATTTTGCACTTTACACTTTGAATTTTGATATTTGTTAATATTATATCACAAAAGAGACCCTTGGGGGTCTCTTTTATATATTTAAAACACGACAGGCGCCACTTTTTAATTAACTTTTACCTTCTTTAAAGCTAACTTAAATAAAATTTTCTCTCGAAAATAAAGATATCCACTAGCTAATACCAGAAAAATTCCTAATAAGATGTTTAAACCTGCTCCTACTCGGGGCAGAGTCTTAGTACCTAAAACCTGTGGTTCTGGCTCTGAAGGAACCTGAGGCTTTTGTGGCTCCTGTGGTTCTTGAGGTTTCTCTGGTTCTTGCTGAATTTGTTGCTGCTGATCTTGAGATGGTACAGGTGGCTGAGGAATCTTGGGTTCTTCTGGTTTTTCTATCTTAGGCAATTGAGGTTTCTTTTCAATTATTGGTTCTTCTATTTTGGGTAATTCTGGTTTTAATTTTTCTGGTTCCTGAGGTTTTTCAGGCTC
>JABAOC010021869.1_pt3 | contig 10821 bp, 8 predicted proteins | sample 7062161 | NCBI WGS metagenome assembly JABAOC01 (sample SAMN14538625, study PRJNA623070) | marine sediment metagenome | biome: marine biome [ENVO:00000428]; feature: marine pelagic biome [ENVO:01000023]; material: deep marine sediment [ENVO:00002113] | place: India: Gulf of Khambhat ...
AACGGCAGATATACTCGATAGACGCCATCTTCACCCCAGGGTTGTCGGATGAGGATGCGTACCTTTTGTACCACTCCACCGGCTACTGCTCCGACGGCATTGGCTACCTCAGCATGTTCAGGTAAGTGGAGCTGCGTATTTAACCCCTCCGCCAGAGGTGCCAGATACGTGGCCGCCGGCGCGCCGATACCAATGAGGGAACGCCGTAATGATAATGTCACCTTGAAGTTCCCGCTATCCTCAGCACCCAGTGCGCGATTAATCAGAAAACGCCCTACGTTATCCCGGTTGCCCGGTGAGACACCGTATTCCCCGGCCAGTGCACTTTGAATCACGGCATTACCTGCTTGTTTTATGACCTGCTCTACAACCTTTTCGCAGAATTCCCCCTTGGTGATGCCAAGTTGCTCCGCCCAGAGTTCAGCGCCCAATGTCGCTGCCTTTACAGAACCGTGGCGGTATTGTCCCAGCACATGAACCGCATCGGTAGGTGTGAAGGCACTCACCGCGACGAGCCCCTGCTCTATCAGGTCTTCCAGTGAATATCTAAAGTACCTTGGAATCTCCCTATCATTAAATAAATGTGTGATAGATACCGGCCCATTTTCGAGCAGTTCCCATATCTTTCGCTGGCTTGAAGAGAGATTATTCTGGTTAGCTCCCAGTGGGCGCTCACGCATAACGAAGCGTCCCGCATCTCCACCCACACACCTCTCCAGTTGGTCGCATAGCACATCTGAGGTCGCCGGGTAATCCACGGCCAAAAGGCTCAGGGGAACCACCCGACGCGGACCCACAACCAGATTTCCGGCCTCATCCAGATGGACTTCGCTATCCCCTCCCAGACCGGTGGTATGGATATCCATGGTCTCAACCATGGTCTGCCAGCCGCTTACCCGGGCTCCCTTTGGGTTCAGCACCGGGCAACCGTTCTGAACCATGGCAACATCAGTGGTGGTACCACCTATGTCAACGACTACGGCATTTTTTACTTTACAGAGATAGAGCCCTCCGATAACACTGGCCGCCGGACCTGACAGGATAACCTCCACCGGCCTTTTCAGTGCCAGACCGGCATCCATCAGCGACCCATCTCCCTTGACTACCATCAGTGGAGCACGGATGCCCTGAACGGTGAGAAATTGGCGAACTTTAAGTATTAATTGCTGCATCAGGGGTATGAGCCGTGCATTCAAGGTGACCGTCAGCGCCCTGAGCGGGGCATCCAACTGAGTTGTCAGTTCATGTCCACAGGTCACTGGCAAATCGGTCAGATGGGATACCAACCTCTTTATCCTCAGCTCATGCGTTGGATTATACACGCCGAAAAAACCGGAGATGGCGAAAGCGGCAACGTTCGGTGCCTGGGTTAAAATAGCCTGCCGTGCTGCCTTGGTGTCCAGTGGACACTTTTCCTCACCCTCAACAGTATGGCCTCCCGTCATGAAAACGATATGGTTACTGGCCACTAGTTTTTCGAATCCCATGTCTTCTATTAGCTGAGGTTCGTAGCCAATAAGGAGCAGGCAGACAGGACTGCCCTTTCCTTCTACGATGGCATTGGTGGCCAATGTCGAAGATAGCGAGACTAATTTTATATCCGGGGATGGGTGGGGCAGCGCCATTTGGACCGCACTCTGAATTCCGATGGAAAGGTCGTGCCTCGTAGTGAGAGCCTTTGCCGTGCTGATGATACCACGTTCATCATCTAAAAGCACAGCATCGGTGTAGGTGCCACCAGTGTCAATACCTAAGAAAATAGACATGTCACTTCCTGAGTTAAACTTGGCATAATAACTATAGAAATAGATAATAACAAAAAGGTCCACATTATATCAAACGAGTCCCGGGTTTCAGGAGAAATAGCAATGGAGATGCCATCAGCAATCACGGCAGCAGCTATCAGCCGGGGGTTTTAACGCTCGCTCCACCCTGAAAAGTGGTACAATTACTGGGGACAGGTTAATATTTAGCCCCAAATAAAAACAGCAAAAATACGATTGGGTGCTCATAAATCCGAGCTCGGTGATTTACGGCAAACCTGTCTTCTTAAGTGTCGACGAGGGAGATGTCAAAAAAATTTATTCTTAATAATCGCTGGGCAGTAGCGGCAATTGCGGCAATTTCCATGTTCGTCATTTATGGCGTCCGTCACTCTTTCGGCGCCTTCTTCCCATCCATTTTAAATGATTACGGGTGGACACGCGGCAGTACAGCACTTATGTTCTCGATTAATGTCCTGCTTTACGGAATACTTGCCCCGATAGCCGGTAGCCTCGTTGACCGCTGGAGACCAAAGCTAATGATGTTCCTGGGTATCCTGATAATAGGAATCAGCACCGCCGCTTGTGCGCTGGCGAATGAGCTGTGGCAATTCTACTTGCTATTTGGAATTCTTCTGTCCCTGGGTACTACATTCTCCGGTGGACCGATCATGATACCGGTTGTGGCAAGATGGTTTACCCGGAGAAGAGGTGCGGCAATTGGTATTGTGGTGGCAGGCGGTGCCCTGAGCTTTTCCATGGTTACCTATGCTGAGTACCTGATATCGGTGTTTGACTGGCGTTTAGCCTTTGCCCTGCTGGCGGGCACGGCCATCGGCATTTGTGTTCCCCTGGTTCTGCTATTTTTCCGAGGCCCGTCTAAGCAACCGGAAATTCCATCCGTTGCAAAGGAGGAGATATCCATAGCAGCCAGAGAGAAACCCCGGGGAAAAGTCGCTTTAAGCCGTAATTACGGGGACCTACCCCTGATGCAGATATTAAGGGACCACCGTCTCTGGCTAATCGCCCTGTCTTATATGCTGTATATGGGAATAGCCAACTATCTGATAGTCGCCCATCAAGTAGTCTTCTTTCTGGATTTAGGGTATGACAGTCTTTTTGCCGCTTCCATCGCGGGAGCGGTTGGAATCCTGGCCGCGCTCGGGGCTCTTTCCGGGTTTCTATCTGACAGGATAGGCAGGGAGAAAATATTTACCATATGCTGCCTGTTATCGATAATATCTCTGCTTATCCTTCTCTCTCTGAAGGATGCGTCAAATCCCTGGGCATTATATATATTCGTAGTAAGTTTTGGCTTCCCGATGGGGCTGTTTTCACCGGCTCTTATTGCGGGGGCCGCTGATATATTCTATGGCAAACACTTCGGCACGGTGAACGGTATTCTATTTATGGGATTTGGATTGGGCGGTGCTATTGGCCCATGGCTGGGGGGATATATATTTGACGTTACTGACAGCTACTCACTTGCCTTTATTATCTGTATAGTCGCTTACACCATAGCCTGCATTAGCTTCTGGATAGCCGCTCCCCATAGGGCGAAAAGACGTGAATGATATTCCCTTTTAAGCGATAAAAACCCTCATCCACATCCAAAATCCCGAAGTCGATTACCTCCGGCTCAGCCACAGGACGGCAGAGCAGATGACAAATGTAGCCGCGAGGGCGGCGCTGCCTATGGTGAAGCTCGTCTGGAAACCGAAATGATCGATTGAGTAACCCAGCAACGGGGTCAATACTCCAGTGCCTTCCATGCTGCCGAAGAAGTAGAAGCCGAGTGCTGTGGAGCGATTTTTAGCCGGAGTCTGTTCAATAATGTACGCTTGCGCCACGATGGTGCTGAATGCGGTGACCGTTCCGATTAAAACCAGCACCACAACGGTGCCGAATCCATAGGAAACTATGTTCAGAAGGTAAATCACGATACTGGCCACAATACAGGTGGATATTATCATAGTCAGGTGACCAAGGCGGTCCGAGAGATAACCGGCCAGTGGCCCTGCCCAGAAAGCCATGGCATACACAATGGATAAAGACGCCGCTGCCATTTCCTTGCTGGTGTTATAAGTATCAACCAGGAAAAGCGGGACAAATGACACGATGGACATGGCCACTGCCATAGTCAAGGAACCCAATACAATCACGGTTATCAGGCGGCGCATATAACCAGGAGTCGGTGGAGTGTCCGAGACGATGCTGGCGTCCTGTGCCCCGGTTTTCCGGTTTGCCATGCGCCTTACCAGTGCTATATGGAGCATGATGCCGATGCCGATACTGGGGATGGCCATGGCAATGAAAGAACCACGCCAGCTCCAGACCGCGGCGATGCCGGCGGCGAGGAGCGGCGCCAGGAAGTAGCTCAGACTGCCGCCAACCAGGTGAAAGCCGAGGGCCCGGCCGCGGGTCTTTGGCTCAATCACCGCCGAAATCATGGTGGTAGAGGCGGGATGATAACCACCCCCCAGCATGCCCATCAGCACCAATCCCGTAATTAAGATAATGTAGTTTGGCGACATACCGACTATAAATCCAGTGGCCCCCACGCCGATAACACCAAGGGCGAGCAAAATACGAGACCCGAAGCGGTCGGCGAGCCATCCCGCCGGCAGCTGACAGACGCCATAAATCACACCGAAAGCGGAAATGATGAAACCGGCGCGAGTGTAATCCAAGACGAATGCGTCACGAATATAGGGCAGAAGCGGCACCGGCAACGCAGTAACCAGATGGTGACAGAAGTGGGCCAGCACAAAAAGGGGCAGCAATCCACGCAAGCGTGAACGCAAACTGTATCTGCTGATGATAGCGGCTCCTTTCTATGTCAGGACACCAAAGACCTGTTGTTACTGTATGCCTATCATACCATGAGAGGGGAGTGAAATTCCTGCTGCCGGGCCCGCCTTGGCCATACGTTCGGCTGGCGAAGATTTTGCAGTATAGTTATAATTTACCAAGACAAGGAGGAAAAGATGATGAGCAGTGCCAGTCTTGACCTTTATGAACCGGCAATAGAGACCATGAGCCGGGAGGAGATTCAAAGTTTACAGCTCAAACGGCTTAAATGGCAGCTGAAAAGATGCTACGGAAATTCAGCATTCTATCAGGAGAAATTTGATAAGGCTGGCGTCAGGCCAGAGGATATCAGGTCAATTTCAGATATAACGAATTTGCCAGTGGTCACCAAACATGAGCTCAGAGAGGAGCAGGAAAAATATCCTCCTTACGGCAGATATACTGTTTCCCCGTCTAAAGACTGGAGAGAAATACACCCGACCACAGGGACGACGGGGGCCCAGGTTTACAACATATGGTCCGAACAGGACGTCCAGAACATAACGCACTGGACGGCCAGGACCCTCTGGAATTTTGGCGTACGACCTGGCGATGTTATACAAAATGCTTTCAGTTACGGACTGTGGGTTGCCGGAATGTCCAGCCACTACGCGGCTCGTGAACTTGGCTGCCTGGTCATCCCCATCGGTGCTACCCCGGCAGACAGGCAAATAGATTACCTTATCGGCACCCGCGCCACCGTTCTTCTGGCGACACCTTCTTTCGCGCTTTACCTAGGGGAAAGGCTGGCGGAAAGGCGAGTTTCGCCCGGGAGCCTCGCTTTGCGCATCGGTTGCTTTGGCGGTGAGCCCGGAGCCTCTGTAGCTTCCACCAGAAAAAAGATTGAGAACGGCCTGGGTATCGAAGCTTTTGACTACTACGGCCTAGCGGAAATTGGGCCAACCTGCGCCTCCGAATGCCCGGAAAAATCCGGCATCCACTGGGTTGAGGACCATGTTCTGATTGAAATGGTCAATCCGCAGACGATGAAGTGGTGTGAGCCAGATGAAGCAGGGGTATTGGTGCTGACCCACCTGACAAAGGAGGCTACGCCAATGCTCAGGTACTGGACCAATGACATTGCCAAGCTTGATACGGAGCCGTGTGCTTGCGGTCGAACTCATGCCAGGTCACCGGGGGGAATTCTGGGCAGGGCTGATGACATGATAGTTTATCGGGGTGCCAAATTTTATCCAACGCAGGTGGAAAAGGTGTTACGAGGTTTTAAGGAACTCGCCGATGAATATCGAATAGAACTTACCACCGATGAGAAAAGGAGCACCAACATCTGTACTGTCGTTGTGGAATGCATGGGAGAAGAGACAGATATAGACCAGCTCAAAGAAAGGGTTAGGCTGGCTTTGCGAGAAGAGCTTCAAGTCGCACCATCCATCAAATTTCTTGAATTCGGTACTCTAGAAAGAACGACTTTCAAGGCGAAAAGGATAGATGACAGGAGAAAGACTGATTAGGATGCCGCTGACTCTAGCTTAAGAAGCGGTATCCTTATATGGGGCAGGTTAGTTGCCAGTATTATATAAAAATCAACTGGCAGGTACGGTTAACGGGTGGAGTAATCTAAATAATGATAATTTAGAATAACTGAAAGAGGAGAAGGCCATGAAAGATTGGAAATTACATCACATAGCAGTAGTAGTCCATGATATAGACAGAGCCGTCCAATATTATGAATCGCTTGGTATTGCCACAGTCGGCCGCGAAGTCATATTTCCAGAATCAAAACCCAAAATTAGAGCCAAGTTCGTTGAGGTTGGAACGATACCTATTGAGTTTATTCAGCCTATCGAAGGAGAAACATCAAGATATCAAGAATTTCTGGACAGCAAAGGCGAGGGCGTCCAGCACATTGCCTTCGCTGTCGACAATCTTGACGAAGAAACCGCGAAACTGGTAGATAAAGGGGTATCAATTATAATCAAAGGTAAGGCCCCGGCTGCCTTCGGCAGTATCTCTGCCCACTTTGACACCGGCCAGGTTGGTGATTTCGCAATACAGTTGATACAAGAGGCAAAGTAGATAACCCTTAGCAGCGCTGTGTTATGAAACCGAGCTTGTAGAAACCATATAAGCAGGCCTTTCTCAGCGAATCGGTTACGCACCTGTTTCCGGGGGTATATGAGCCAGACCGACCGGGTTTAATGCCCAGCATTAAAGCAAATGTGGATGCCTAAATTTTCACCTCGATAAAAGCTCCGACCGGAGTACACAGACCTAGACCTACATCCTCATCCATCTGGCTGACCATTTCAGCATCAGTCAGTTCAACGATGAAGGCATTGAGTGTTCCCAGAACCGTATTGCCGCCTTCGGCAAGGTGTCCGCCCAATATTTTCCCCTCGCTATCCGAGAACATGCCGTGCAGGTGAATCATTGTCTCACCTTTCTCTGACTGGTAGACGACGCCTTTGAGATTAAGCAGTTCTAAAGGGCCAGGCAGGGCCTGGGGCTCGGCCAGGCGCACACCATGCCTAGCCCTGGAATCGGGTACCAACAACTGGTAGTTTAATTGTCTTACGTTGCCGATGCCATCGATAGACCCGTATTTGATCCCGTTTTCTTCACAAACCGACCGCAAACCCTGTGTAATGTCGGTATGCGTTTTTAATCTCACCGGGACAAATCTGCCGCATTTACCCGAAGCATAAAAGGCACCGAGTCGTGTCATGCTATTTTATCCTCCCTTCTTTTATCGGGATTGAGTTTACCGGTGTTCCGGCGGGTTGTCAATTCAACACGCGGTGTCGTCCCGCAGAGTTACAATCTGCTCTATCCGCATTTTTCACATCAAAGCTATGGACCACTTAGAAACGAGAAACGGTTTGTGCCTGCCCCAACGGAACACAAACCGTTTCCCAACGGAGGTGNNAGTGCTGACGATCTCAGGTGCTATCGGGATTAATCCGGATAAGACGCCTCTAGATTATCTATTTTTATCTCGGAATCAGCTTTGAGGTCTCCCTTTTTTACGAAATTGCTAATTAATGTATTGGAAAACTCAGCGACGGCGCCACATCGCCTGCATTTGCCATAACTCGTATGGCCATGTGGAGCCTCAATCATCCAGTGATGGGGACACTCCTGTCGTTCAGCGCTTGATTTTAACAAGGTCATTCCTCACTTCCAGATGACCACAGCGCTCGCAGTAATAGTAATTGCCCCGTGCATCGAAATGGTGACCGTGAATAAGGCATTTCAGAAAATCAAAAAGCCAGATAAGCACCTTATTTTCACCTGAAGTATTTCTCTCACACTACCGGGAGTACACTCCGGCTGTATTCGCTTCAATAATAATATTGTATGCGTTTAGCAGCTTCAGATTTGTGGTGCAAGGTAACAACTGATTGCTTTCAAATAATTCAACATCCTTTTCACGGACACAAGCTAAACTGGCTACATCCCGGGGTGTTAATTGCTGTAAAACACGCTGAATTCTGGCAATCATGCCCAGTGATATATCATCAAAAGAAATCGCTTCATTCATCATAGCCATCATCACTCTTTATTTACTCCTGGGAAAGAAAGGATGACGCCATAAAGGATAAATTACATGACGCAGTGAACCGCTGGATGGTCGTTATACTGTCTATCTCGAAAGAGATTGTAATTCCAATTATTGGAAAACAAAGCGACTGCGCCGCAGCACCTGCATCTGCCATAACTGGTAGGACCACTGTGCGGTTTAATCATCCACATATGTACGCACTTTTTCCGTTTGTTACCTGACTTTGGCATGGTTCTCCAATATCCTGCTATAGTAATTACAATTATATATTCATAAGCATTGCATATAGCAATATTACTTTGGTCTAAATTTTAAAGTACAAAAGTACTAAATTTATATAAGCTACCTCAATGTGCGCTGGAGGATTTACGTACTTATGGCCACCCGCGTCACCTTTAATTATATTAACCACAGCTCATATGCTCCTATATGACTGAAAAATCGCCAAGAAACAACGGAATAAAGAGATGACAGGTGTAATAAAAGCTAAAGGTATAAGCAAGTTGACTAACAGGCGATTTGACACTCTCGAAGCATCGTATGTTTATAATGGAGCAATGATAGAAGGTAGATGTCCTAGGTGTGGCCACTGTTTCGTTGGGTGGGCGCTACGATTCCCTCGTAATCAGATGTGCTCAAATTGTGGTGCCGCATTAGAGATTTACCTGGATGGCAAACGTATATCTGAGGGCTATTCGCCTTTTACCGCTGAAGAACATTCCGTCAATCTTCCCCCCGGTGCCCGTTCTGCACCCGAGAGTGTGGAAAAGGCACGACAGTCTGAAGACAAGCGCAGCCAGTCTTAGTGCCTTTTTTACGGCGATTAATTTTGCCACTTGCTTCTTTTTAAATTTTCCCTTTAGTATATGAGCACATTCTCTTTATCTGCTCCGGTTTCCAAGATCGCCTGCCCTTTAATTGTTCGGAACACATCTTTGCATTACCGGCGATTAATTTGTATTATTGAATATTGAGTCTTGTGGAGAATTCGACTTGACAGGCATGTTCCGGAAATTTTTCAATCAGGAAACACCGAAATTCACGGATGCCGAATTTAAACATTATTACATTGAATTCTGTAACCAGCGAATAGCCGAGCTGGAAAGAGAGTACATGGAGTTAATACAAAAACCATATCAAGCGGGCAGGTTGAGTGAGATTATATCAGAGCTAGGCAGTATATGGAATGAGAGATTGAGATATGAAGATGTTGACAGTGCGGTAAATGGAAATGGTGCCAAAAACTTGGGGCAAGTACAACACGAAGTGAGCCATATCGTGCAGGAGGCAAAACAGCAACTTGCTATATCAAGGGAATCCGACGATAAGCTTGCTGTTTTCGAAGAGAGTTTGTTAAAGCTTAGACAGGTACTAGATGAATGGGAGCCAGGACTTCAGTAGAGATTGACGATTCCGCTTGTCATAGCCAGATTTCTGGCCATTGATTTCCCTATCGATTTCCCTCACTACCTTCAGCTCAAAAAGCGATATTGAACTGCCATTCTCCCCATTATTAATGAACCGCGCAGAGTTTAATCATCCTAAATGGTTAGCCTTTTAGTCCTGTGAAATCATACCTTTGCAGGATTGTGGGCTGTCTCGATATGCTTTATGATTATACCGTAATCGGATGATTAGGACTCAACTGGTGGGGGCGTTACGGGAAGCTGGGAACAAGTTGAGTCCTAATTATATTCAAATAGACGGCAAGCAAAGGATTAGGTTAGACCGAAACCTGCCCAAAGGCTAGAGCGGTATAACCCGTACAATGGCTAATCGCTAGCGAACACTTTCGCTGGGCATTTTACAAAGAAATGAACGTATTGAAAATCCCTAATCGTTTCAGCGTCAACAGTCGTACCACGAGGTTTATGCTATATACGTTATTCGGCATCATAGTTGCCGATGGACTGATAACCCAGTTTCTGGTGACAAATGGACATGCATCTGAAGCGAATCCTTTCTTGCAGGCCTGGGTAGGCCAGGATTTCTTTTTAGCTATAAAGATATCAGGTGCATTTCTGGTTACATTATTTTTATGGATTAAATACAACGCGAGGCCCAAGCTCATACACCGTATTACGGCGGCATTTCTGGCATTTTATACCAGCATTGTTTTCTGGAATTTGTTTGTCTATCTTTCTCTTTAACTGTGAGCTTTTTCCCTCGGAATCCCGAAGCGAAACCGCACTGCTAGATATGAAGGCACACTTTTCCTTAGCGGCATTCAGACAAGCTTAGCGGAACAATCACCTGCCTGGTACCAGCTTTATCTTCTCATTCACTGGAATGAAAATAATCCTCACCAACTCAATGCCAGCAGGCGAGTTATCAAGCTAATCACCGAAAGTTGAAACGGGAAATCCCAACTGATAATATAAAAGTATGACAACAAAGATGTAATCTATACGTTTGTAGCATCTACTCACTGTGTGTATCGAGTTTTAGCTAAAACGGAAAGGAATCAATAATGGAATTAAGCTCTCAGGTTAAGGCTATTGCCCGGGAGAATGGGGCGGCACTGGTGGGCATTGCCTCCAGGGAAAGGCTGGCTGAAGCACCGCCTTCCGCCGACGCCGATTACCTCCTGCCCTCCACCCGGTCTGTTATCTCCTTCGCCATACCGCTGGATAGAAAGATTATTCGGGACTACCTGAGTAAAAGGGACTGGCTGGCCCACGGCGC
>JABAOC010010699.1_pt2 | contig 10816 bp, 11 predicted proteins | sample 7062161 | NCBI WGS metagenome assembly JABAOC01 (sample SAMN14538625, study PRJNA623070) | marine sediment metagenome | biome: marine biome [ENVO:00000428]; feature: marine pelagic biome [ENVO:01000023]; material: deep marine sediment [ENVO:00002113] | place: India: Gulf of Khambhat ...
GGACGATAATGTTGTAACATATCAAAGTTTGCGGTAATGAATCCGTGGGCGTCGTGACCTAAATTACGAGCCACTGTCAATGCTTTGAGAAAAACTTCTGGCAGGATGACCGCGGAACCAAAATTGAGAACTACACTCCCTTTGCTCAATTGTGCCACTTGCGCACAAAAAATTTTGAAATCGAGGTGGGACATTTCCCCGACAATTGCGCCATTTGTACTTGGATGCTGGTGCAAAATATCTGTTCCAATGGCGACATGAACGGTAATCGGGATGTTATGTTCATAACCACAAGCCAGAACGCTCAACTGCTTATGAGGAGCATTGCTGTCGCTAATTTTTTTTCCAATTGCTTCTCCCAGTCCAAGTTCCAATTGATGTCCTTGTTCCATAGCTGTATTAATAAACTCGGCTGTTTCTCGAACCATTCCAAAACTGCCATCATTCAATGCCTCAGCCACATCCTCGGAAGTCATCCCCCAGTTGGCAACTTCTGTGTCATGAATAATACCGGCTCCATTCAATGCCAGACATTTGACAATCCCAACTTCCATCAATTGATTAATTAATGGGCTTAACCCGCATTTAATGACATGCGCCCCCATCATAACAATGATTTGCTTATCTGAATGATAAGCCTGCACAATCTTTTCAATGAGTCCTTTAAAATCAGAACCGATGAGAATGTTGGGAAGATTGGAGATGAATTGCTTCAGTGAGGTTCCTTTTTGATAGGGTTTAGTAAAATCAGCAGTATTCACCTTGCTGAATCGGTTTGCAATCGAATAGGTCTTTATCTTTTGCAGATCTATTTCCTTATGTACCGACATCTTTTTCGTTTTTAATCCCTTCCATATCTTTTAACTCAGCCGTGATATACCCAACTAAAATTTTACTTTTCATCTGGACAGGTATCTTTCTTTCATCATCAGTTAACCAGATCAGAAGCCGTCCTTTACTCTTGAATAGTCCACTGGCTCGCAAAATTGGTTCCACCACCACACAATCGAATTCACCAGCTTTAACTTTCACCCGCTCTTTCCTGTGAACTTTAATTTCCAATGGATAAAGTTTATTATCTGCATGATTATCAATAAAAATTGATCGTCCGACTTCTAACTCCTGGGTGCGGACATAATAAAAAGAGGAAAGGATATCCTGAACACAGGTCGGAATTCTCATACTATCCTTCTTGTTGCTCACAGCCCAACCATTCATTTGATCGTATTCCACGTACTGGTCGGAGCGATATTTCCCTTCTCGAAGATGTTTTTCAAAACGCCAGGTAAACAAGCCGTCTCGGTCTACATAAGATTCAACCTGATCTCGAACTTTAAAAAAAGCTGAGAAAAAAGCACTGGATCTGGCTTCGGTAATGATTTTATAAGTTTCGTATCCCTTTATGTGTGCAATCTCTGGAATCGACATTGTCGACGAGCCTGCAACCACAGGTCCATATCGGATTATAAAAGTTAATTTTTCACCCACCTCAAAAGCTTTGTTCGGCACCACGCGATCAATCGACTGAGAAGCATCAAAATAGGCAAATTTATCTTTTTTTAAAGTTACTGGTAGACGAATCTTATCTATCGTGTCCATTGGAGTCGGAATTATAATATCGTCATTGGCGAATAGATTATCAATAGAATCAATGTAGGCTTCATCCAATTTGGGGGGGACACGGATTTGTTTAAGGCGGGTACTATCTAAAATAATTTTTAATTTACGAGTTGTATCTTGCAATGCAGAATCTTGCGCGACGGATTTTAACGAATCGATTGTAATTTTAGCTTTCTGTTTAGCATGAGTTGGAAAATGAAACAGAAATAGCTGGACAAGGATCAATAGAATTGGCCAAATTATCTTCTCTAAATCCACCATATTTTCATATCGTCTGTTGCCAATCATATTGCCACCTTGCCCTGTTCATGTTGCTAATTGTTAAGCATAAAATAGGCCCCTGTTTATTCATCACTTAATTTATCATCAATTAACGCCTTTAACTGAGGGAAAATTCGCTCCAATTCCTGGTCGATTTGATGGATGATACGACGATAAGTGGTTAATCCATCCCCAATTGGATCTTTTATAGACAAATTTTTTGGTTTTTTCCCTTTCAAGTTAAAGGCTTTAAGGAGAAAAACATTTTCTTTATATTTTGGATAATATCGATCAAGATATTCTTTATGATGGTTGGCCATCGCGAAAATAATATCGACTCCTGCAACGAGCTTTTCATTTACACCTTTAGAAATATGATTAGAAATATCTACTCCTTTTTCTTTAGCTGCAGTGATTGCATGAAGTGTTGCTGGATTGCCATTGATCCCCAGTGTTCCAGCCGATTGAACTTTTACTTTGTCTCCATAAATTGGATAAAGTTTCTTTTTTAATAGACCTTCGGCCATGGGACTGCGACAGCTATTCCCTGAACATACGAATAAGACCGTGTATTCATCATTATTCTTATTTTTCTCTTTCATCCATCAATTTTCCAGCGACTTGTTCGATTTTAATTTTTGGGATTATCCCCACCCGGATCAATTTAATATTATCGTTATCAATAGCCACAACCGTCGATGGAATTCGTGAGAGAGACGTTCCACCATTTATAATTAAATCAAGTTTATTTCCAAAATTTCTATATACTTCTTCAGCACTAATCGGGTTCTTCTGACCTGAAATGTTGGCACTGGTTGATGTGATAGGTACGCCACAAAGCCTGAGAAGTTCCAAACATATTGTGTTATCTGGAATGCGAAGGCCAATGCGATTCCCATCTCCTAAAAGTTGTCGCGGAAGTTGCGGTGATGCCTCAAGAACCATTGTTAATGCCCCGGGCCAGAAAGATCGAGCAAGAATCTCAGCCGTCTCTGGAAATGAAATCACTAATTTTTTAACCTGTTCGACTTCGGATAAAATTATTAAAATAGGTCTGTCTTTTTCTCTCCCCTTAAGTTGAAAAATCTTTTCAATGGCTCTTTTTTCTAAGGCATTCGCACCCAAACCATAGACTGTTTCTGTGGGGTATCCAATGACTCCATTGTTTAGAATAATGTCAGCAGCTTCCTGTAACAATTCTAAATCTGGTTTGTCCGGATCAATTTTAAGAATTTTCATTTTAAATAATTTTCCAAAGCGTATCGATATGCTTCGGGAGTATCGATATCAATCCAATATTCATTTTCACCGATGAAAACAGCCTCCATATCATTATTGAGGATTAATCCATTAACTGCCGCACTTATCGAATCGTTATTCATCTTTAATTGTTCACGCATTGATGAAAAAAAGTTTCGATTTAATCTGAATATTCCACAATCAATGCCATTGTAATCCAAAATTGATTTTCCTATATTAGTAATAGAGTTTCCATGAACTTCAACTTTTGTCGCATCGTCTAGATCAAAAATATCATGTATCTTGGGATCTACTAATAACAAGTTTTTAGAACTTTTAGATTTTACAATACGATGGAGCGCCTTCACAGAAACGATATGATCAGACATTGAAAGGAGAAAATTTTCATATCCCACTTCTTGCTTGGCAACAAGGACAGAAATTCCATTTCCTTTTTGCCAATCAGGATTATGGATAAAGGAGACGTTGTACCCGAAATTATCATTATTTTTGAAATAGGTAATAATGCGTTCGGATTGATAACCAATAACTATAATAAAATCCTTTATGCCCACCTGGGATATATTTTTAATTATCGTGTATATAATTGTTTCGTTTCCAAACGGCAATAAAGTTTTAGGCATGCTATTTAAATTATGATTCCAAAGCCGACTGCCCTTACCTGCTGCAACAATAACAGCTTTCATTTAGTACTCCTGATCTATTGGTTAAACTTTGTCATACACCTCTAATGTTTTTTGCGCCGTATTTTCCCAACTAAATTTTCGAGCCTGAGTCAATCCTTTTGCGATATACTCTTCCCTTAAAGACTGATCTTCAAGCAACTTTTCAACACTGGCAGCAAAACTGTCTACATCCATTGGGTCGTGTAAAAAGGCTGCATCGCCAGTTATTTCTGGAATCGAAGTAGCATTGCTGGCAACTAATGGGCAACCAGATTTCAAAGCTTCTAATACAGGTAAACCAAATCCTTCATAAAATGAGGGAAATAAAAAAACATCTGCCGCATTATAGAATTTTGCCAGTCTTTCTTCTGAAAGACTTCCAAAATAGCTAACATTCTCTGATAATGATAACTTACGAACAATATCTTCTGTCTCTGGCCGTTTCGGCCCAATTCTGATTAGTAAAATGTCGGTAATATGTTTTTTAATTTTTTTGATAACATGATATATAACCTCTGGATTTTTCCGAGGCGCCTCTGTACCGACATGCAAAATAATTGGACGATTCGACGACAACCCCAATTCTTTTCGACATGACATCTTATCTCTCGTTTTAAAAACCTTGCTGACACCATGATAAACTACAGCAGTTTTTGATTCATTATAATTTAATAACTCAAGAAAATCTTTTTTTGTACTGTTTGAGACAAAAATTATAAAAGCAGCTTTAGTCATAGCAATTATATTTTTTCTTCTGATGTATTCAGTCAATACATTATGGTTTTTTCGAAACTTAAAAGGTATAATATCATGGCAGGTAATTACAGTTGGATGAACGTAACGAACACTGTTACCCATCATTTGGTTGGAGATGTGATAAATTGAATAGCCTTTTGGAATAACCTTTGGAAAATAAAAATAAGACAATAAATCATATGTTAAATCAAAATTCCCACCTTTAATATAAAATGGACGAAATTGAGCGGGTATACCAGGTAAGGATTTAACATGCTTTTTTTTCATATTTTGTATTAGCATATAAAAAGAGTATTTACTGTCTTCCATACTGCGAAATATTTCAAAAATCTTAAACGCATATATACCAATACCGGTTCTTGCATGATGATCATTTATGAATAGTATCTCTTTACGTTGTTTTGATTTCATCACTGGTATTTCTCTTTTGATAATATTTATATATATTCTATAAATTTCACTCAGATATCGATTTAATGAAGTTTAATGCTCGATCGACAGATTTTCCGTCATTAAAATAAAAGCAATTATTAAGCAGTTCATTAAATTTGTCTTCATGTTTTTGATCTGTTAAATTTTCATTTATCAAATCTAATATTTTTTGACAACCATCGTAAATAGAAACATGCTTCATGATGTTCATATGATCGGGCATATGATGAAGATCTTTAAAATTACTCTGTACCACAATAATTGGCTTTCGAGTGATTAAATATTCGTATAAAATTGATGAAGTATCACTTATCAAAATGTCTGAGATAACAAAATCATGCATGGTATCACATTTTTTCAGGTGAGCTGGATTTGAAAAATAAACATGTTTTATTCCATTCAGCTTCGCCCATAATTTTATTCGGGGAAGATATCGCCTGTCATGATGATGAGGTCGATTAATCAGATTATATTCTTGGGTAATTTCTTGTGTAAATTGATACACATAGGTTTTGAAGGTTCCACCACCCCACCTCCAGGTCGGCGCATATAGTACATTTTTCCGACTGCGATCGACAATACCAAGTCGTTCAAATTGCTTATCTCTATCGATTTTATTATTCAAATAATCGTCAAACCGTAAGTTACCTATTTTTATTAATTTTTTTTCAGGAATTTTAATGTTGAGGTCTCTAAGTTTTTCCAAATGTTTCGGTCCAGATATAAAATGGTAATCATATCCCTCAAGAATTTTTCCATTCGCGCCATATTTTTTATCCCCAGTACCATGCCCGATAAAAATAGTTTTGCATTTTAAATGATCACAATTTATTGAAGTTGTCGATAGAGAGATGATAATGCCCTTTAAATCAGTTAAGTCATTTATATCGCGCCATAGAATCGGGGGTGTATTTAAAAACGTTCTTCTATTAATCGGTGTATTAAGCCCTCTCAAATATTGTTTGGTCTGGAATAACTTTTTCACTTTGTTTATAATAAGAACGCCACCAACTATTCGAAATATGGGCAAAGCATTGGAAAATTGATAAACCTGATTCGCAAAATAGTATATATTCAATTTTATTAATCCTTTCGAATCTAATTTCTTACAAACCAAAAACAAATAATTAACTTTAATGATCTTTAATTGATGTCCCTGTTGATTTAGTACCATTTTTTCGCTTCGACCACATTATGCAGCAGTCAGGGACTGCTGCTACCCAATATGTTATGGGGCTTTGCTAACGATTTGATATTAAATCAACAGAGTCATTGATCTGCTCATTCGGAAATTGAATGAATAAAATCCACCGCCCGATCGACAGACTTCCCATCATTAAAGTAAAAACAATTATAAAGCAGTTTGTTATACTCAACTTTATATTTATTATCAGAAAGATTTTCTTCGATTAAAGTCATAATATTTTGAGATCCATCATAAATCAAGGCGTAATTCATGATATCCATCTCTCCGGGCATTTTATGCAAATCATCATAATCATTCTTTGCCACAATTATCGGTTTATTCGTAATTAAATATTCATATAAAATAGAAGAAGTATCGCTAATCATGATGTCCGATACTACGAAATCATTCATTGTATCGCTTTTAACAAGGGAGATGGGATTGGAAAAATATACATGTCTGATTCCGTTGGATTCTACCCACCTTTTGATTTTAGGTATATATTTTCTATCATGATGGTGCGGACGGACAATCAGATTAAATTTCTGGGTAATAATTTCAGAGAAGTGATAAACATATTTGTGAAGTGTACCATTGCCCCATTTCCACGTCGGAGCATATAAAACGTTTTTTCTGCTTCTATCAACCACTCCCAGCCTCTCAAGTTCTCCTTCTCGATCAATTTTTTTGTTGACATAGTCATCAAATCGTGGATTACCAACTTTTATCAATTTATTTTCGGATATATTCATACTCACATCTCTTAATTTTTCTAAATGTTTTGGACCTGAAATGAAGTGATAATCATAATCCTCCAGCAAATCAACGTTGGGTCCGTATTTTTTATCTCCTGTACCATGACCGACAAAGATCGTAATGCACCTTTTGCGAGGAGAGTGAATCGGTGCAGTCGACATAGAAATAACGATTCCCTCCAATTTATGAACCTGTCTTACTCCGAGTACTTTTACTGGCGGCGTATTCATAAATGTCTTTATATGTGAAAGCGCATTTGTATCTTGCAAATACCTTTTATATTGAATAAAACGCTTGAGTGATTTGGCAATAAAAACACCTTCAGCTTTTTTATAAATTGGAAGTGCGTATGAATATTGATAAATTTGATTGGCGAAATAGTAAATTTTCATTTTACAAGCTCATCAATTTTTGCTTTGACACGCATGCTTGATTTCCCATCTAAACCAGTAAAAAAATAATTTCGATACTCGTCTAATTTCTGTTTCATCTCATCAGTTGGATTTAATGCCGATTCTACAGCCTCCATTAATTCTTCTGGAGAAGAAATATGTGGGTATGCACCTTTTAACCAGTCTTTCGGATCGATGGAAAGTATTGGCATGCCGTCACTATGGGTTAATTGCTCGTAAGGCAGTTCATAGATGATTCCAAATTTGCCCAGCGCTAAAAATTCATTGATCACACTCGATGTATCGCTAATTAACGTATCAACTAAATAAAGATATGGATAGATATCATAATCTTCTTTTGGAATCAGGAAAATTTCTGGCTTGGATTTTGCTAAGCTTTCATAAAATCTGTGTTGTGAATGCGGTGCATATTTCCCGCCCCAGCTATAAGGATGTAACTTTATAATAAGATTGTATGTTGGAATCAAGTCAATCACTTTCTTTCTAACGTATTTGATACAACTTGGACGATAGGAAGGTGCAAACAGAACTGTTTTTTTATTTGGATTCAAATTTAATTTTGTAATCAGTTCTTTATTATTATAATAATTTTCCCAGAAAAATGGATCCAATTTCGGAATTCCAGTAACATAAAAATCTGCTTTATTTTCCCAGCCTAAACTTTTGATATAATCATACCAATATTGACCTTCTAAAAAGACATGATAATGATAATCCTTTTGTCTGACAATGTTCCGAATTCTCAAAGTTTTTATACCCACGCCATGGTCAAGATGGACTCGAAGGACATCTCCATATTTCTCAGGATTTTTTAATGCATCGCCACAGACCACAACATCAAAACCCGATGTTTCATCCGTTACTTTGTAGCCCTTTATTTCTAAATTAGAAAGAATTCGCTTCTTTTCAGAAATGACAAATATTCCCAGAAATCGTTTTTGATCCTTTCCAATATGCAGCCACAGATCATAATCAGGATCATATGACATTTCCTGATAGAGTGGAAATAATGAATTGAAATAATATTCTTTTTTCAAATCAAATAAAACGTTTATCATCTGTTCCCTTATTTATGAAAGTAAAAATCGTATGTCACCCCTCAATAATCTCTTTTTACCGCTTTGTTATTTGATTCTCTACCTTTACATTAGCAAAAATATCTGTTCATTAAAAAAATAGCTATGTTATCCTATTTGTCAGATAAATGATACATAACTTCAGTGAAAACGATTTTAGGTGTAATAAGTTTCATACAGTTATGATGTTCCAATGGACATTTTTTCCCCCCATGAAATCCACAGGGGCGACAATCTAATTCAATTTCGATCACTTTATCATTCTCCCGGAAAGGATAAAAACCAAAATCTTTAACTGTGGGTCCGAAAATCGCTATGACATCTGTTCTGACAGCATTAGCGATATGAAGGGGTGCACTATCATTTGTAATCAACAGATCTAATTTATCAACTAATGCTGTAGATTCAAGGATAGTTAACGAACCTGCCACGTTGGTGGCATTCGAATAATTCTTTATTTGATTGCAGAGCTCATAATCATCTTTTCCACCAATCAATAAAATTTTAATATTTTCTTTTTCGAGTAACTCAATAAGCTCTACATAATACTCTTTTATCCAACGCTTCGTATTCCAAATTGATCCTGGAGCAATCCCGATAATGTGCTGATATTGATTGTTATACTTTTCTAATATTTGATTACTTTTCCTTTCTTCCTCCTCTGTCCAAAATATTTCGGTTTGCAGTTCAAATTTTTCGTTTGTCAACGGTTCCAAAAGGCGTAATATCTTTTGAATTTTATGCAACCCTTTCGTATGCGGTACTGATAACGTTAGAAATTTTTGTCGAGTAAATCCCAATCTTTCTGGAACACCGCCAAATAAAAGGAGAAATGAGGATGTCAACGAACTTTGAATTGAAACTGCAAGGTCATATTTTTTCTGTCTAATTTTGAAAATCAGACTAATGAACGAAACAATTTTCTTGAAAAGCTGCTTTTTATGAAAAGAGATAATTTCATTGACATAAGGATTTTCTCTAACGATTATTCCCGTTTCAGGAATCATCAAAATATCTAGATTTGAATCAGGAAATAATTGTTTTAGCGATCTTATTAACGGGGTACTTAGAATGACATCACCCAAAAATGCCGTTTGGAGTACTAATATATTTTTATAATTGATCATCTCAGATGACAAAAGTTCAAGTTTTTAAGAGACATTACCAAAGTTTTGTTTTATCTCGGTTGATGATATATCAGGCGTTCGGGGTAGATAAATGACTTTACAAAATTTTGATAGATCATCAAATTTCCCCTCCCAGTCATCTCCCATAACTAAAATATCGATATTATGCTTTTTAATATCAGTTTCTTTTTGCTCCCAATTTTCTTCTGGGATGACTTTATCCACATACTTGATGGCTTCTACAATCTTAGCTCGATGTTCATAGGGATACACACATTCTTTGCTCTTAATTCGGTTAAATTCATCCGTTGAGACACCAACGATTAGATAGTCACCCAATTTCTTCGCTCGTTCTAATATTCTTAGATGCCCATAATGAAATAAATCGAAAGTTCCATAAGTAATAACCTTTATCATTCAACAGGATCCTCTACTTTATAATTGATGATATAATTGAATATTTTTATCCAGTGTATTTCTAATATCAAATATTTTAACGGTCTCTAATGAATGGACTCCAAATTTTTTACGTAATTCTTTATCATTTACAAGAATCAATATTGCCTTAGCCAAAGCTTCTTCATTTTTCGGTGGAACTAACAATCCATTTTTTTCATGACTGACAGCCTCCGAGATTCCTCCTGTATCACACGCTACAATTGGTAAACCAACCGCCTGGGCATCCAATAGTGATGTGCCCAGTCCTTCTAAATGAGACGCTAAAACAAATATATCAAAACTTTTCAAAAATTGCCTAATATCTCTTTGAAAACCCGCAAAAATAAATCGCTTCCCCAATTGTAACTTGTGTGCTAACTCCAGAATTTCGCTTTTATTCGGACCATCCCCTAAAGCACAGAAGGTCACATTATCTTCTTTTTCGATCACAATTTTGGCAGCTTTTAGAAGATTGGGGTAATCCTTATGACCGACCATCGCGGCAATCGTCCCAACCAGGACATGATCTTCATGAATACCGAATTTTTGTCTCAAATTTTTCTCAGGAAGAACGTCATCAAATTTATGGACATCAATTCCACTGTGAATTGTAACAATCTTATCAGCAGGGATCCCATCCTCAATTAAAACATTTTTAATGCCATTTGAAATGCAGACGATCTTATTTAATAACTTTGTTCGATATTTTAATTGGCTGAACCAATGCCTTTTTATATGAAAATCAACACGACGAACAGCTATAAGTTTCAACTTGGAATAAAATATTTTCGCCCACAATCCAATCGCCAATGTGTGCGCGGAGTGT
>JABAOC010002086.1_pt3 | contig 10815 bp, 8 predicted proteins | sample 7062161 | NCBI WGS metagenome assembly JABAOC01 (sample SAMN14538625, study PRJNA623070) | marine sediment metagenome | biome: marine biome [ENVO:00000428]; feature: marine pelagic biome [ENVO:01000023]; material: deep marine sediment [ENVO:00002113] | place: India: Gulf of Khambhat ...
TTCAAGCGGCTCCTGGCCACGGCGAGAGCTTCAGCAAAGTCGTTGCTCACAATGGTCAATTCGGAAACCTTTTCACATCCAATCAGTGCTCCAACCGGCACAAGCCACATTTTACGTTACCTACTCATCATTCCGCCGTCTTGTTCCCGCTCCAAGCCGCATTTTACCCGTAGGGCAAGAGGCATCAAACATGGAGACTCTCCTGAGAGCCTCCAACAAGATAAGCGCGCCCCGAAGTCGCGGCATTTGCCGCGCTCCGCGCAGGTCTGCCACCCCTGCGTAAAACGTCTGGATTCCTGCCTGCGCAGGAATGACAGAGTCGTAATGGGCGACTTTGCTTTTGCAAGGGCAGGCCCTGTGCCTTGCCCTGAGGCTCCATCAGCCTTTGCACGCCGTGCTTGACCCGGCCACTCGCTGTCCTTTAGTATGACGCCCGCAAGGCGGGTCGGTCCGGCAAGATACGGGCAAATGCCCGGGCCGCGACCAGCCTCGTTTTGAAGTGAAGGACACGATGGCGAAACAAGAGCAGATTCTGGTGGTCGAGCGCAAGGTCTTCGAGGAGGTCGGGGCGTTCCACGGCTTGCAGTTCGAGGTCGGGCGGTACCTGGACCGGCTCTTTGCGCCGGGCGTGCCGCGCTTCATGCCCAGGCCGCTGGCGGAGAAGGACCCGACGCACAAACAGCTCATTCCATACGTGATCATGACGTGTGAGGGCAGGTACCTCACGTACGTGCGGGGCAAGCGGGCGGGCGAGACCCGGCTGGTCGGCAATCGCTCCATCGGCATCGGCGGGCACATCAATCCGACCGACGACGCGGCGCCGCTGTTTCGCAGCGACTTTCGCGAGGCCTACCGGGCGGCCGTCGAGCGCGAGGTGGCCGAGGAGGTTAACGTCGAGGCGGGGCACCGAGACCGCATCGTCGCGCTGCTCAACGACGATTCCAACGAGGTCGGGCAGGTGCATCTCGGGGTCGTACACTGTTGGGTGCTCGATGCCCCGAAGGTGAGCCGGCGCGAGCAGATGATCACGCAGATGGAGTTCCTGACCCTCGACGAGCTCCGGGCCGTGCGTGACCAGATGGAGACCTGGTCGCAGTTGTGCCTGGACGGCCTGGAGAGGATAACCGCCGCCGGCGAAGAATCCTGAGAGCCCGCCGCGTCCCGTCCGCGCGGGCTGGATGCTTTACTTCATTCAGCATGACAGACGCGAGTATATCCGCTTCATCACGAGGGGGGCGAGCGGGCTTGCATAATTCCCCGGCAGGAGTATCATGCTGGGAAAAAGCACCGACCGTGTATGCAGGCAGGTACGGAGGCACCACTGAGCAGGACCGATACGCACGCGCCGCTTTCGCGAATCCAGCGGCTGATCGCCGCGCGGATGCTGGCCTCGAAATGGAACAAGCCGTGCTTCTATCTGGAGACGAGGGCCGATGTAACCGAATTGATGGGCCTGCGGCACACGCTCAGCAAGGCCGCCGGTGTCAAGATCACGAGCAATGCGTTCTTCATTCGTGCGTTGGCCTTGGCGGCGGCAAGATACCCGCTTGTGGTCGGGCGATTCCTGTGGCAGGACCCGGAGGACCCGGCGGCCGGTGCGGCGATTCGCATCGCGGAAAACGTCAACGTGGGCTTCGCGGTCAACAGTCCGCAGGGCCTGATCGTGCCGGTCATCAAGCAGGCCCAGTGTAAGTCGCTGGCGCAGATCGCCACGGAGGAGAAGCTGCTCACGGCCAAGGCGCGGAGCAACAAACTGACGCTCGACGACCTCGAAGATGAGAGCATCGCGCTGAGCAATCTGGGGGCGTACGACATTGACTCGTTTCTGGGGATCGTGCCGCCGCCGACGAGCACGATTCTCGCGGCGGGCAAGGTGGCGGACACGGCTGTGCCTCGGGAGGGCCGCATCGTGGTGCGCCGGCTGGTCAGCCTGTCGCTGGCCGTGGATCATCGAGTTATGGACGGCGAATACGCCGCCCGCTTCCTGCAGTTTCTCACCGAGCAACTGAGGAATCCCGAACGATGGATATAGGCAAACACCCAAATTCGGCTTGTAAGGGGGAACACGAATGACCGGTCGCAGGAGAAGCATTCCCTGTCTTGGTGCCGTGATTTTGTTCGGTCTTGCGTCAGGGGCTGTTGGCGCTGAGCCGAAGGTCGAACTGCTGTGGCCCGGCGGGGCCCCGGGGGCGAAGGGTGAGACCGATGGCGACAAACCGACACTGACGATTTATTTGCCGGCGCCGGAGAAGGCGACCGGTGCGGCGGTGGTAATCTGTCCCGGCGGGGGCTACGGGGCCCTGGCGCTGGACCACGAGGGGCACCAGGTTGCCCGGTGGCTCAATTCCTTCGGCGTGGCCGGCTTCATCGTCAAGTACCGCCATCGCAACAGCGGGGCAGGCTACGGCCATCCGGCCCCGCTGCAGGACGCGCAGCGGGCCATCCGAACGGTACGGAGCCGGGCGAGCCGGTGGGGCGTCGATCCCAATCGTATCGGTATTCTCGGCTTTTCCGCCGGCGGCCATTTGGCCTCCAGCGCCGCGACGCATTTCAACGAGTCGTTCTGTGAGGCGCGGGACGAGATCGACCGCGCGAGCTGCCGGCCGGACTTCGCCGTGCTCGTTTATCCGGTCATTGCGTTCGGCGAGCCGTTCACGCACACGGGCTCACAAAGGAATCTGCTCGGCCCCGACCCGGACAAGTCGCTCGTCGAGAAGATGTCGAATGAAAAGCGGGTGACGCCGCAGACGCCCCCGACGTTCCTGCTTCATACGTGGGAAGACAAGGGCGTCCCCGCCGAGAACAGCATTTCTTTCTATCTCGCCCTGCGCCGGGCCGGCGTCCCCGCCGAGATGCACATCTTTCTCAAAGGCCCGCACGGGTTCGGCCTCGGGCACAATCGCGGCGCCGTCTCGGCCTGGCCGAAGCTCTGTGAAAAATGGATGGAGGAATCGGGATTCCTCCGCAGAGAATNNAAGAGCCTGCCCTGAGCGTAGTCGAATGGGCCGAAGGCTTTGCCGATGGCGCGTGGGTCGAACCGTCGGCAAGCGCGAGCTTGCCGCTGCCACCCAGGCCTTGACGACGTGCTACGAGGAACTCACGCGTAGTTGAGATGAGCGCGGCGCGGGGATACGCTGGGAATCCTGCCCTATGGTTGAGGGGTCTCCGCGGGGATATCACGCGCGGACCCGGGCGGCGTCCGTTCGGATGTGTCCGCGGCCGGCTCGGTGTAGATCGGGACCGGCGCGTAGCAGCGCGGGACGGGCAGATTGACGGAGCGAATCTCGACCGGTGGTGCGGCAGGGACCGGCGCCTCCGGCTCTTCCTCGATGCCCAGGAGGAATCGGGCGACCTTGCGGTAGTCCTCGGCCCCGTTGCAGGTCGGATCGTACTCGAAGATGGTCTTGCCGTAGCTGGGGGCCTCGGCCAGCTTGATGTTCCTTCGGATGAAGGTCGGCAGCACCTCGGCCTGGGACCACGCGCTGTTCGAGCCGCGGGCGTTGGTGAGGAATTGCTCAATGTCGGCGCGGACCTCGTTCGGGAGCGAGGCCCGCGTGTCGTGCATGCACAGCAGCACGCCCGTCACCTTGACGTGCGGGTTGATTCGCTTGTCGACCAGGTCGATGGTTTGCAGCAGTTTGCCGAAGCCTTGCAGGGCCAAAAAGTGCGGCTGCAAGGGAATCAGCACCTCCTGGGCGGCGGCGAGCGCATTGAGCGAAAGCAGCCCGAGCGACGGGGCGCAATCGATCAGGCAAAGGTCGAACTCAGCCGCGCTCGCCTGCATGGCCTCGCGCAGGATGATCTCCCTGCCGACGACACTGACCAGCTCCGTCTCGGCGCCGACGAGATGGATATTGGCCCCGAGCAGCCAGAGATTGGGGCGTACCAGCATCAGGCTGGCCGCGAAGTCTGCGGACTGGGTCAGCACCTCGTAGGCGCCGGCCCCCATCACCTGGGGCTCGACGCCGAGATGGATGGTCAGATGGGCCTGGGGATCGAGGTCGATGACGACCACCCTCTGGCCCGCTTCGGCCAGGGCGGCCGCCGTGTTCACGACCGTCGTCGTCTTCCCGACCCCTCCCTTTTGATTCAGGACCGCAATCGTTCTCAAGCCATTCACCTCGCTACTGAACTTCTGCAAAACGGGCATCAGCAGGGGCGAATGATGATTCGCCCCTACAGATTTTCATTGCCAGACCATCAATGTCTGACAACGGTTCACTCAGGCTAATTCTTCAAGGAAATCATAAAATGGATTTCCTTGGAGGGGTCCCCAACGCGTCATTGCGCGGCGATGGTTTCGCTCCTCTATGAGGGAGCCATCGCCACGCTGCGCTTGACGATGCCACTCGGCCTTACTCTTCTCCAGATCAAGCACGCGTTTACTGTCGGACCCTCCGGCCGTCGGCCCGGAGCTTTTTCAGGACGGCGTCAAGCACGCCGTTGACGAAAGGACCGGACTTCTCGGTACTGTATCTCTTGGCCAATTCGATGGCCTCGTTGATGACCACCTTCGCCGGAATCTCCGGGCACGACGTCAACTGATACACCGCCAGACGCAGAATGCTCCGGTCCACCGGCGACAGGCGCGAGAACTGCCAGCGGATGGTCGCACCGGCGATCAGCTCGTCATACTCGGTCACGTGGGCCCAGGTCCCGTTCATCCAGTCCCAAGCGAGCTTGCGCGTCCGCTCGTCGCTTTCGGCCTCCGAGAAGAAATCGGCCATGAGACGCGGCAACAGGTCGGAGCCCTGGATATCGAGCTGATAGAGCGCCTGCATGGCGAGTTCTCTGGCCCTCGTTCGTTTGTCCATACCTCTATCGAATCTGCTCCATGACGTGGGCCATTTCCATGGCGGTCATGGCCGCGTCGGCGCCGGCGTTGCCCATCTTCGTGCCGGCCCGCTCGATCGCCTGTTCGAGCGTGTCGCACGTCAGGACGCCGAAAACTGCCGGCACTCCCGTATCATAGTTGATCTGTCCAACGCCGCGGACCACCTGCTGACAGACCGCGTCGTAATGCCCGGTTTGCCCGCGGATGACCGCGCCGAGGCACAGGACGGCGACGTATTTGCCGCTCTCGGCGAGTTTCTTGGCCGCGATGGTAATCTCACATGCCCCCGGCACCCAGACGACCTGCATCTGCTCGTCGGCGGCGCCATGACGGCGCAGGCCGTCGATCGCACCTTCGAGCAGCTTGGAAGTAACGAAATCATTGAACCGGCTGACGACGATCGCATATTTCCCTTTGCCGGCCGCGATTCGACCATGAACTTGCTCGATCATGTTCTGGCTCTCCAACAGTGCTGGCACACTCGGTGCCGAGGGCGCGAGCGCCCTCGAACCACGGGCAGGATACCCGCGACACAAACTGGCGGCCACCGGTACATTATAAGACTCTCGGCGGTCTGCTTCCAGGAAAACAGGGGCCGAGATACGGCCCGTGCATCGGAATCCACAATTCTATTGCGTTAAGCACAAGTATTGTAAAGGGTTATCGCTCGAATAGCCAACATAATCCGGCTCCGGACAAAAACAACCGCCGCCGCGGGCAAAAACGCTAAGGCACGGCGGCTCAATGGGCGATAACGTCGCTAGGCAGCAACTTGGCACTCGAACTGACGAGGCGTACCGTCAGGCTGGACGAAGTGAAGTACTTACCTCTGGAGGTGTGCGGGGCGTATGCTGTTCGACGGTGCGGACTTCGATCCCTATGACAAAGCCGAGCGCAGTGCACGCAAAGCCTACGAGTTGTACGAAGACGGCAAGCTGACCCAGGCTCTGGCCCAGTTGGACAAGGCCCTGGAGGTGAACCCGACGAACAGCGCCTGGCGCTTCAACAAGGGCCTGACGCTCGACGCCATCAACCGGTTCGAGGAGGCGATCGCCGAATATGAGACGGTCCTGCAACTGAGCCCGAACGATCTGGAGGTCCTCAACGCCCTGGCCGTGGACTACACCCGCACCGGACTGTATGACAAGGCCCTCCGCACGTTCGAGTACATCCAGGAGCTGGACCCCAAGTTCGAGCCGTGCTACTGCAATCGCATCATCACTTATGCCGAGATGGGCCAGCACGACCTGGCCGAGCAGATGTTCTACCTGGCCCAGCAGATCGACGAGGACTGCGCCCTGTGCTACTACAACATCGGCAACAGCCTCTTCGCCCGCGGGCAGTACCGCAAGGCGGTCCGCTGCTGGCTGCGCACCGCCGAGCTCGAGCCGACCCACCCCGAGATCAACTATCGCATCGCCCAGGCCTACTGGTCCGACGGCGACCGGCAGCGCGCCCGCGAGCATTTCCTGGCGGAGCTGCGCGTCAACCCCGGCGCCGGGGACACCATCATGGATTTCGCCTTGTTCCTTCTCGAAGCCGGCGACCTCGAATCGGCGAAGGAGAAATTCCGCCGCCTGCTTGAGCTGGACCCGGACTTTGCGCCCGCGTTGTTCTACCTGGGCGAGATGGCGCTGGACGAGGGGGACCGCCGCCAGGCCGTGGGCTTGTTTGAGGAGGCCCTGCAGAGGGATCCCGACCTGCCGGGCCCGCACTACCGGCTGGCCCAGTGCGCGTTGATCGAGGACCAGCCGGCCAGGGCGCGAACCCACCTGCGCGCCGAGCTCGAACAGGATATTGCGAGCGCTGAGACCCTGATCTCCATGGCCTCGATGTTTCTCACGATCGAGGACCGGGAGCACGCCATGCAGTGCCTGTTGCGGGCCGTCGGCCTCGACACGCGCAGCGTCGGGGCGCATTATTACCTCGGCGTCACCGCGGCCAATCGGGGACAGCTCACGGAAGCCGAGCGGTTCTTTGCACGTACCCTCGAACTCGATCCCAATCACACCGGCGCGCTGCGTGACTCCGCCTTCACTCTCCTGGCCCTGGGTGACACGGACCGCGCCGGCGAGCGAATCGCCCGGGCCCGCGTCCTGCTGCCGGACGACTGCGAGCTGCGCATGCTCGACTACAGTGTTCGCCTGCTGCGCGCCCTCCACCGCCTGGGCCGTACCGTGTCCCGCCTGGACCCCCGCAGAATCCTCAGGACGCCACGCCGCTGACCCTCAGGTTCCACACCGTCCCACTTTGGGTGTGGCACCCATTGGTCGAGAATCTGCCTTGCCCATGGGCCCGCCGCGGGCTATGATATTCCTGAGCCTCGCCACTGCCCTCGGGCGGCGCGCGGCAACTGTGCAAGAGGATCGAGTGAGAGAGATCGAATGACCCCAAAAGACCAGCAGCGACCTCCGGTGGTATTCATCAGCTACAGCTATGACTCGCCGGAGCACATGGACCGCGTCCTGGCGCTGTCCGACCGCCTCCGCGCGGAGGGCATCGACTGCATCCTCGACCAGTACGAGGAATCCCCGCCCGAAGGCTGGCCCCGCTGGATGGACAAGCACATCCGTGACGCCGACTTCGTTCTGATGATTTGCACGGAGCGTTACTACAAACGCGTCATGGATGAAGAGGAGCCGGGCGTAGGGCAAGGCGTCCGCTGGGAAAGCAATCTGATCTATCAGCACATCTACAACGCGGATGCAAAGAACACCAAGTTCATCCCCATTCTCTTCGAGGGAGGACAGGTATCGCACATTCCTACGCCGCTCCAGGGAGCAACGCGTTATTATGTTGATGTAACGGATGGCTATGAATTGCTCTATCGCCGTCTGACGGGGCAACCTCGTGTCCGAAAACCCGAGCTCGGCAAGGTGAAGAAACGTGAGCCGGTCGAGCGTCGCGAGCGGAAGCAAGATTTCGCTTCGGTGGCACAAGGCCAATGGCCCGGTGTCTCGTTGCCGCGTGGCGGGCCGAAAGTGTCGGAGCCGTTTGCCGGACGCGAGGACGAATTGAAGGAACTGGACACTGCCACGAGCGGCGACAAGAAGGTCGTGGCGGTGGTCGGGTTAGCGGGGCAAGGCAAGAGTTGCCTGATCGGTGAATGGTACAAGCGTGGGGCCAGACCGCCTCAAGGCGTTGGCCTGTTCTGGCGCAAGGTCTATGAAGCTGGATACACCTTCGACCAATTCTTGGACGAGTTGCATTTATATCTCGCAGGCGAGCCCATCGACCGCATGCAGGTCAAGACCGTTCGGGACCGGGCGACGGTTGTGGAGGGTTTGTTGGCAGGCAAGCCGTGCTGGATCGTCCTCGACGGCGTAGAACGGTGGCTGAAGAGATGGGTCAGCGAGCCAGACGCAACCGCGCAGAATGCAACGCGCGACGACCGTGCTGGGCACGATCCGGTCCTGGATGAGTTCCTGAAGGGCGCTTCCTTTTGGGAGAACGCCTCGCGATTGCTTCTGACGACGCGCGCAGTGCCCAGCGCCCTTGACGAAAACCTGCCTCTCATGATCGGTCAAGAGCACGGGCGCGAAAAGCAACTAAAGGACCTCAAACTGGAGGAGGCAATCAGATTGCTCGACGAGCTTGAGGTCGAGGGCCAGGAGAAGACAAAGGGCAAAGCGGTGCGCGCCTATGGTTGTCATGCCTACGCCGTGCACGTGTTGGGCGTCCTGATCCGTGACCTCTATGGCGGCGACGTCTCTCGCTGGAAAGAGGTCAGTCCCCTGGAAGAGTTCAAGCTGGCTGATCTCTTTGGGCGAATTATCGAAACGTGTGTGGACGATCTGCCCCTTCTCGAACTGGTGGCCTGCTCGCTCGGTCCGGCCCCTGTCGAAATGCTGGCCGAGCTGACTACTCGCAATGGGACCTCTACTCGCAAGTCGCTGGCCGGATTGAAGAAGTGGCAGATGGTCGAATTCGGGGGAGCTGACGCCGAGCAGCACACGGTCGTCAGGCAGTTCGTCATCACCCGGATGGGGCCGGACGCCGAGAAGGCCCAGCGAAGACAAATAGCGGCCTGGTGGGCACGACAGAAGACGCCTGTGAACCCGACGCGAATCGACGAGATTCGTCCGTTGCTGAGGGCCGTCGAGCACCTAGTGGCGGCGCGTGAGCCAAACGCAGCGGCCGGCATCCTCATGAATAAACCTTCTCCAGAGAGCCGTTACACCGCAGATAGGTGGTTGCGAGACTTCGGCTACCTTGATGTGAGCATCCGTGTCAATGGATTGGTGGTTGAGGCATGCATAGACCTTATCAAGCACGAAGGTAGACGCGAGCTGGCCGATTGTCTGGCGTTCTGCTGCAACAACCGGGGTCTTACCTTGGAGCACCAGGGCCATCTCTCGCAGGCCATCGCTGACTACGACCGGGCGATTGAGATCTATGAGAAGCTGATCGAGCGGGAAGGCCGACGCGAGCTGCGCAATTACTTGGCGATCTCATACAACAACCGTGGTATTGCCTTGGGGGTTCAGGGCGCGCTGCCGCAGGCCATTGCCGACTGCGCCCGGGCAATAGAGATCACGGAAGGGCTGGTCGAGCGCGAAGGCCGATGCGAGCTGCGCAATTACTTGGCGATGTGGTACAATAGCCGAGGGAACGCCTTCGAGGCCCAAGGCCATTTGGCGCAGGCCATCGCCGACTACGCCCGGGCAATAAAGATTACGGAAGGGCTGGTCGAGGGCGAAGGTCGGCGCGAGTTGCGTAATGACCTAGCGTCGTGGTATAACAACCGGGGCCTTGCCTTGCGGGCTCAGGGCCATTTGGCAGAAGCCCTCGCCGACCATGGCCGGGCGATTGAGATCTATGAAGGACTTGTCGAGCAAGAAGGCCGGCGAGAGTTCCGCAATTACTTGGCAACATGCTACGCCGAGCGAGGTCTTGCCTTGGCGGCTCAGGGGCATCTGTCTGAGGCTATCAGCAACTACATGCGGGCGATAGAGATTACCGAAGGGCTTGTCCAGCAGGAAGGCCGACGCGAGCTCTGCGACGCCTTGGCGCGTTGGTACAATTGCCGGGGTCTTGCTTTGGTGGCTCAGGGCCACCTGCCAGAGGCCATCAGCGACTACGCCCGGGCGATGGAGATTACTGAAGGCCTTGTCGAGCGGGAAGGCCGCCGTGAGCTCCGCAGCGACTTGGCACATTGGTACAATAATCGGGCGAATCTCCTGGTGGATCAGGGCCATCTGGCAGAGGCCATCGCCGACTATGGCCGGGCAATACAGATTCGAGAAGAACTGGTCGAGCGGGAAGGCCGACACGAGTTGCGGAGTGACCTTTGGATGAGTCTGTTCAACAGGGCTCTTGCCCGAAGGCGGACGCGTGAGTGGCAACAGGCCAGCGCGGATATCGAAAGAGGTTCAGCCCTGCTATGCGCGCTCGTCGAGGACGGGCAGCGGCATGTCCTCGGCTCGCTTCTCAAGACGCTCGGCTTTCGCTGCCAGTATGCGAAGAAGTTGGGCGATCCGCCGAAGGCCGCAGAGGCGGCAAATGAGGCGATGCGATGGTTCCTCGAAGAGGTCGAGCAGGATCGCACGACGGAGCCACTGCTGAAAGCGGCGGCGGGATTTGCGGAAGGCGTGCGAGGCAATCGGAAGTTTCTCTCGAAGCACGGCCTGGACGAGTCGCTCTGGCGGCGCTTCCAGTCGAGCCTCGACACGCCAGGCGGAGGTTCATCCCCCGTGGAGGCATAAGCCTCATTTCGTCTCATACCCGCCGTTTCATTCCGCTATTCCGGCCTCTTACAAGTCCGCGATAGGCTAATCCCCCACATGCCTGGCACCAGCGGTCGATTTTTCTTTTGTCAAGAAGGCCCTGGCGACTATAATACCGTGTCCGGAGCAACAGGGGGCTGCGAAGGCATATCCTGCAGGGTCTGTTTCCCCGCCGCATCCGGATGATGCAGGAGCCGGCCGAGTGGCGGAACCGGCAGACGCTGGGGACTTAAAATCCCCTGCCCGCAAGGGCGT
>JABAOC010022843.1_pt3 | contig 10815 bp, 3 predicted proteins | sample 7062161 | NCBI WGS metagenome assembly JABAOC01 (sample SAMN14538625, study PRJNA623070) | marine sediment metagenome | biome: marine biome [ENVO:00000428]; feature: marine pelagic biome [ENVO:01000023]; material: deep marine sediment [ENVO:00002113] | place: India: Gulf of Khambhat ...
ACCATGAGCTCCAACTGGTAGTCGCCCTGTTGTTCGTAGTCGGGCAGCCACTGGAATTCACCCGTAGTAGAATCGAAAGTTGCACCGTCGGGTAGCACGGAAACAGCCGTAAATGTCAGGTCATCGCTGTCAATATCACTGGCTGTGACTGTAAATTGCATGGATGATCCTTCCTGTCCCCACTGCCCTGGCAACGGCATCATCACAGGCGCTTGATTTGTATTATTCACGGTGATGTTGATAGTCTCAGCGATTGACATGTTCCCATCGCTTACCTGAATTAATATCCCCTCATATATCCCTTCGTCGAAGATTCCCGGCGTCCAGCTTATAATCCCCATTGCTGGATCGAGTTCGGCTCCGGTAGGCAGTCCGTTTGCATAATACGTAAGAGCATCGCCGTCATCATCACTTGCTGAGAGTGCGATTATCAATTCCTCTTGTTCGCTTACGACCTGGTCGCCAACCGGCGTAAGCACTGGGGTGGTGTTATTATCCCTGACAACTATACTGATTGTCTGCTCATCGCTTAGAATCTCAGCAGGATTGCCGTTACCGCTGTCAGTTACTCGGAAAGTTGCTGAGTATGTACCTAAATCAGCCACCGTGGGGGTCCATGTCAGAATCGCCGTTCCATAAATGGTCCCCGGAATCAGCAAAACATCAGCACCGAGCCCATCCACTTCGAACACCAAAGGTTCCTGGTCAAGATCACTCGCGAAAATGGTAAATTCCAGCAGATCACCTACAAGTGCGACCTTATCACCAATATACGCAATCTCCGGTCTTTCATTGACCGACAGCACACTGACCACAAATGTAAAGCTGTCGGACAGTACGGCAAATTCGCCTCCACCATCGCCATCATCAGTGGCTGTGACTTTTATGGTGTAATCGCCTCGGTTACCAAAGCCGGGCTCAAATCGAAGCAGCGCCGTTCCGTCGCCATTGTCGGTGAATGTTGCAAATTCAGGCAGAGGATAGCCCTCGATAGCGCTGTCGGCGGATATAATCAGAGGATTACCATCCGGATCAATTGCCGTAATTGGAATCTCCAGGACTTCGCCTCTGCTCATTTCATAGTTGACGATTTCCGCAATCTGGGGTGCCCGATTGATATTTATCACTGTGATTGGAACATCGATAGTTGTAAACAGGTTTATGCCCGTCTCGTCGCCATCATCTATTGCTGTGAATGAGACAAGATAGTTGCCCTGGTCGTCATAATCCGGTGTCCACTCGAATATTGCCGTCTCATAATCAAACATAGCACCGGCTGGCAGCCCTGAGACGCTATATGTAACCGTTGCTTCGCTACCTTCGAGAGCACCAAGGGTCCCATCCGACAGACGTTCTGGTGGTATATAGCCTGGATTGTCCGGGTCGTATGCAAAGGCCCTTTGACGAATCGTCTGGCCTTCTGATATTTGCCAGCCGCTGAGATTTTCAAACACAGGTGCTGCGTTGACATTGGTCACGGTGATAGTCATGTTTTTCGGCGTTGAGAGTTCGCCGTCACTCACCGCAAAAGGAATATCATAGACGCCGGCCTGGAAGTACTCGATAGTCCATTCGAACGAGCCGTTATTTGGATTGAGGATTGCGCCGCCCGGCAGCATGTTACATAAAAACGTTAGCGCTTGGCCTTCCGGGTCAACCGCTGAAAGCTGGAACTCTACAGTCTGACCTTCCTCGACGGTACGGTCCACCGGCAATACCAGTGTCGGTGCCTGATTAGTTGGTGCTATCAGGATTGTGGTCGTTTCGTTTACCCTGTTGACGCCGTCACTGACAATGAACGTTACGTTCTCATATGTACCTGCATGCCCATGTTCCGGTGTCCATTGCAGCGCCTGAGCAGTCGGATTGAATACGGCTCCCGGTGGCAATTCATCCACCCAAAAAACAAGCTCATCGCCGTCTGGGTCGGTTGCTGATACTATAATCTGTAAGGGCTGACCTTCAAATCCACCGATTTGGTCTGCTATCGGCGCAATTAAAGGCGCCTGGTTGCCTCCATCCACAGTTATGGCAAATTCCTGTGTGGCGTATCCTCCCCGCAGGTCGTAAACTCGGAGTACCACGAATACCTCAGCCGGGCTCTGGGTCGATGGCTCCCAGGTAATCAGTCCGCTGCTGATATTTACCGTCATTTCCTCCGGACCATCATAAAGAAGGTAAGTTAAGGATACGCCGTCCGGGTCGGTGGCAACCGCTTGATAACTGTAACTTAAACCTGCTGTGACGTTTGTCACGGGGCTGGACTCGAATACGGGTGCCTCATTGGCTATCGGCAACGTAAAGATTCCATGCTCGAATAGAACTCTTTGGCCTTCAGGATTCTTTATCGCAACGGTGTAACCTGTAGTTGATTGGCCCGGTTGTAAAATGCCTCCACTTGGCATCACATCGCTAAGATCTATCAGCCAGATAGTATCTTCAGTTTGATAAACCGCGTTGGTTGGCTGTCCGTCGAAATATCCCGCCGGGTCAAGTACTAAAAGAACCGGCAAAGCAATAGCGTAATCGCCCGTGTTTGTTACCAATACGTCATATGAGACCGTTTGGCCGCCCCGGTCTGAGCGTACCGTTAAAAATTCTATCGATACATATGCTGAAAAGTCCGACACTGCAATAAATTGTGAGCTAAATATTTCGGCAAGCTCCACTCCTTCGGCACTTTGAACACTTGTTAATACCTGTATCTCATAATTTCCCGGCATCAGTGCATCGAAATAAATCAGTGCCGTCTTAGTGACAGAATCGTATATCACTGAATTCAGAGTTATTTGCCCGGCGGTTTCGCCTATCAATCGATAGTTTGCACTATTCAACACAGAGCCAGCCTCGCTGGGGGCGCCTATCAGCATATCTTGGTCAAAGGTTATCGCAATGACACCCCTTGGTAACGCCACAATCGCATCAGCCGGTGGATTCGTATAGGCCACGCTCGGAGGAACTGTCGGCTGAAGTACATCTATTTGGTTGGACTGACTGATTAATACCTTTCCATCGGCGGTCGTCTTGACAATATCACCGCGACTTCCACCGGTTGCCAGAGCTATCTGTTGTAATGTAGCAAGGTCGACCATCGTAAGATCACTGCCTCTGGAGTCGAAGCCGTTGTTGTGCGAAATGAACAAAAGCCCTTCCAGATTACTTCCATCAAATCCAAAAGCTATCGAATCGACATCTGTTTCGAAGTTCAGCATCAATTCTGCATTCCCGTCTTCATCGAACCTGACTACATCGCCTCGGTTAGGCCAGGTTGCCGCCCAAAGTTCACCTGAAGGCGAAAAAGCCATATTGCCCACACGTAAGTCACTAAAGTGGGTAAACGTCTGTGTCAATGGATTAAAAATTTCAATTCCGAGGTACGATGAGGTATAAATCAGGCCGGTGTTCGGATCGATTGCGAGTGTCTGGGTCAGTCCGTCGGCAAATTCATCTAAAATTGTCCCTGTGTGGGTATCCAGCAGTAACAACGGCCCGCCGCCTGTCGTTGCCCAGAGGTTTCCATCGGCATCGAGAGCCATATCAAAGATCGGATAGGGCAGCGAAGCAAACGGGGAACCGGCCTGGCCGCCATATTCTGAGAATCTGAATAATTGCCCTCGTGTAGCCCCACCGCTGGCAATTACAGAGCCGTCCGACAGAACTACTATTGCCATTGGCCCGATATTCGCATGGCTTTGCCCGATACCTGTGGCAAAGGCCTTGGCACCGAAAGGCCGCAGCACAGATTCAAATTCCGACTGCTCTACCGATTGACCGGCCGCCGGTATGCCAACCTGCGCTTCAAGGAACAGTGGATTAGTAGCTGGTGTCTGGCTCGGTTCCGGCGCCTGGCCTAGGTCAGGCGCTGTCGTCTCATCTATCGTGGGCAATCCGCCAAGGTTTACACCTGAATCGTCGCCTGCCTGCACGCCGATGGGCGGTTGTTCATGATTGCCGGCATTATCCATCGCTAATGCCAAAAATTCATATGTATGGCCTGCGAAACCTTCATAAACCGCCGAGGTTTCTGTTGTCTGACGTCGCCAGATAGCAAAGTCTCCTCCATCCTCGGCCACATACACAGTAACGTGTTTGACACCTGAGCCGCCGTCGTCATCGACAGCACTCCATTCGACCAGTGTATCCGAACCTCCCTCTACTAAGGCCGTTGTGGTCAACGTTGTTATAGGAGCGTGGGAGTCAATAATACCGGTTACTGTATTGGTATCAATCGGTGGACGTGTATTAAACAAAACACGAGCTTCGGATAAAATCTCTGTACCGGTTGCANNGTTGCAACATCGGATTTGGCCTTAACGGTATACCCTACAAAACCGGAGCCGGAGCCTTGAGCATCATTTGGTAATAAAAGACCGATATCCGGGTCCTGTATAACTTCACCGGTGTCAGGATCGATTGCCTGTATCAGCCAGCTGGCGGTAGCTGTCTCGATGTCAATCCCGGCGCTGAGCCGTAAAATGAATCCCTTACTCTGGCCGAAATCGAAATCTCCCTGGAACGTGCCGTGATTTGTCGGGATATGAACCTGAACATCACCGAACTGCATGTCTCCCAGGCGGAAGCTGTACGGATCCAGGCCGTCATCAAGTTGGGTAAGTATCTGAATCTGGCCTACAGCGCTGGAAGCACTGGCGTCATTTTCGAAATAAACCGTATAGGGTAGCGATGTCTCAACTGGTAAAAAGTTCTCGTACCCAAAGCCCGCTGGCCCTACAAGAGTGGCGAGTTCACCTACCATACCGGACGCATTGAAGTAGCTGCCGAAGTTCAACGGTGTGATAGGTGCATTACCAGGATAATCAAGATGGCAATCACCATAGGGCACATATACATTGAACCACTCAAAATGCGTTGGATGTGAAAGGCCTAAATCATAGTCATCTGCATCAGGGTCGGCCGGTATCCGCGGGTATTCGCTTACCAGGTCGAACATGATATTTTCATTATGACCGTACCATTGGCGCACCTGCTCGAAAAACTCTACCAAATCACCGCTTGTAATAATCTCTTGTCCCTGCGGCCCTGCGAGAATGCCCGTGCTGAGTATCGCCATTAAACTCACCACAAATGGGTCTTGACGGGCCGAAGGCGCATCACCCTCGGGCCTTAGCATCCCCGCTTCTTCCAGAGCCGCCAAATACGCCAATATCCAGCCCTCTGCATCGGTGGCCAGGAGCATCAAAGATGGTGATGCCGTCTCGTCCGCCAGAATCTGCTCGCGCAGCGCAAGGGCTTCTGTCGATTGTTGAGCAACAAACTCATCTCGCGTCATTACTGTAGCACTTGCCAGAATATGGAACTGGAACGCAACATTTGAACATGGCGGAGTAACTGAGAGCATCAACTGGGGATACGTTTCCAGGAGTTCTGCCAGACCCGGATACGTCTGTGCGGTAAAGCTTAGCCCCATATAGTCGCGGTCGGCAAAATCGAAGATAAATCCCGGTGCGAGCATCTCTCCGTAAGTATTCACATCTGAAACAAGTGCCGCCCTGGGCACATCGCTCAAATAATCTGCTTCTGGGCTGCCGCTTAAATTTGTCGCAAATTCAACGTAGGGAAGACCGCCCTGAGCCTCCGGGACAGTACTGAATAAGATATTGTCGCCGAGTTCAGGCAGGCCGAACTCGAAGTAAACATAGGGTGTGTCGACGTTGGTTGTGCTTTCTATTGAAAAACCGTAAAGTCCGGTTGATCCCAAGCCTATTACTCGCGGTCCGCCCAGACCGATTCTTATATCCTGTTCTATGGCTCGTTCGACAAGATATCGATAGGGCACAATGGCTTCCTGGCCGTTCGGATTGATTACTTTCACATCGTAAAGTCCGTGAGGCGCATCGCTCAGATCAAATACCGCCGTAATACGCGTACTGTCGATTACTTCGTAGCTTACAGGCTCGTACTCCGCAAATCCTGGGCGCACCAGTTTAACGATTGCATCGGGATGGAATTGGGCACCGAGTATCGTTGTCGCGTTACATACCGGCTATCCCCGCCGACGTCCGGTATCACATCCGTAATCGCAAACGGCAGCACCTGGGCAAGGACTGTCACCGGAGTATTGGGTACCGGCTCATTATAACCACGAATAAGAACATAATAGACGCCCGGCGTTGTCGAAGGCACAACCGCCGTCTGGTTCGCAGCCAGCGGTCCGCCGTAAACGGCATCATAAAGTACTCCCGTCGGCACTTCTCCATAACGCAGGAACAATTCATTGATCGCATCGTCTGCTTCGCAAGTAAGCGTTACCTTCAATGTCTGATTCAGCTCAACTTCCACCTGGAAAAGGCGTTCCTGCCCGCTGCTGAGAGTTGTTTCCAATTCAACGCCAAGTGTTAGCTCATCTACGACGACGCTGAAAGTGTCAGTTGAAGCGGTTTTATTGTTACCCTCACCGATATCTTCATGCACCTGATTAAAAATGTCGGTACGAACAATAATATGGTATTGTCCGACGGCAGTTACTGGCAACACCGCCTGCAGCGAGCCCGTATAGCTTTCGCCGAACCCGAGCCCACCTGACTCGGCATTGTAAACAGTCCGTCCTATTAACCGATCATTAATATCCCATGTCGCATCGGACGATAAATAGACCGCGTCGCTCCAGCTTCCTGTAGCCGCTTCAGTATCGGTATTTATCGTCGTCCACTCAATCTCGACTGTCTCGCCTGTTTGTGCCTCCGTGGGAATTGTTATGTTCTCAACCACCAGATCCGATGGCGGCGGCAATTCAATTATAATCGGCTGCGGGCTTGGAGCGGCGTTGTTGTATTCATTTTCTCCTTCAAATACATCACCACGAGGATTGGATGTTGATCCAATCGGATCGGCTACAACAAACATGTAGAACGGTCCGACCAGATATGGCGGCGCACTGACATCCGTCATTGTAACATCGTAGCTTGCCCCTGCCGCCAAACCACCTGAATGAGACTGATAGCCCAAAAAGATATCGCTTTTCATATCCAAGAACTCATCACGCGACATAAAAATCCAGTCTGTCCACGATGATTGTCTGGCGGGTGTATCTCCGGTCCCGAGATTACCGACACTGTATGAAGCATCAAAAACCTGACTTGCAGTGACATGGGTAGGCACTATTATTGCTGTTACCTGTAAATCGGGCGGCTCACTCAAGATGACTATTATCGGTTCAGCGGTAATATTATTTCCTTCGTCCCGGTACTCTAATACTCGTGCTAATATCCGGTCACTTCGCCCATCAAAACCCAGACCAGCCTCGCCCGGTGGAAATGGACTGTCAATGTTTGAATCGGTAAATACTAAAATGTAAAAATCACCTTCGATACCATCCGGAATTGCTACATTCGTACTGGCTTGATACGTACCGCCTGGCTCTAATTCAAACGACTGCCAAACGCCGCCGAGATAATAATCGGTCTCATCAAGTGACGGGTCGCGCGATAGATAAATACGGTCAACCCACGAACGCTCCCCGGCTGGTAACTCAATCCAGCCTTGCTTGGCGCTACGAGTGCCGAAGTTCTCAACTTCCCACGAGATGGATATCGTCTCTCCGGAGTAAGGTGATATCGTCGGCACTGTTAGATTTGTAACCTGTAGGTCCGGCTCGCGATAGATTACCTCAAACGCCATACCGCCGAGGTTGTTCGTAATATCCGTTTCATATACATTTGAAGTAAATTTTCTAATAAGTGTACTGTTAGTCCCGTAAGCTGTATCTTTACCGCCTATATTGGTCTTGATATATATGTAATACTCTCCTTCGATACCGCGTGGAAGAGTGAATTCCTCTGTATGGGTATAACTTTGGCCTTGTCCTAACTGTGGTTCATGAGCATGAACAAATGAACCAAGCCATTCCCTCCAGCCACCGACGATATCTCCCGAATCATCAAGATTGAGATTGGGATCGGTCGAAAGATAAACCGCATCTGTCCAGTAGCGAGTCCCCGACCATACGTCACTACCGATGTTTTCGATAATCCACTCAACTGCGAAATCGCTGCCGGAATATAGCTCCCCGGTTGGTTCATCGAGTGCGGTTACATTCACCGAGGCAACTATCAAATCCGCTGGCCGTTCGGTTACGTTTGTCGGCCCTGCAAGCCAATTGTTGTCGTAGTTCGGATCAGGATTTAAGATTATGCGGCGATTATAATAATGAGCCGCTACAATCACATAGCTGCCGATAGTCGCCGGTGACAGATCAAAAGTCTCATAGCCGATATAATTTTCTCCCGGCTCGAGATCTGTGAGAAGGTCTGTCGAGCCGAGCAAGAATTGCTGACTGCCGTGTTCGTTGTAAACATCACTGTCGGACAAATGGAAGCTGAAACTCCAGTCTTCGGCGTAAATCTTCCTGTTGCCCTGGTTTTCAACCGTCCATTCAAAAGACAGGCTTTCGCCTGCATACACCTGTACATCGGGTACTACTGAGATAACAGCCATATCCGGCACTGTTATGATTATTGTAATCGGTCTGGCCTTGTAGTTGTTGTTATCCAGTTCATTCGGATCGTCGGGATTAGTATTACCTTCAAGTGTGTCCTCCAACACAACGTCATAAGCATCACACCAGGGAGTGATATACCACTGACCCTGAACGGACTGAAGGTAAGGTACACTCTCCGGAAGCAGCACCACAGCTACTTGTTCATAGCTTTGACCAACATCGAGTAAGCCGTAATGTGTAAAACTGCCGAGGAGGATATCCTGCGGCTTATTGTAAAGGCCGGGATGAGGACGGTTTCTGTCCCGACACAACCAAATCGTATCAGTCCACCTATCACCGCCAGTACCGTCAACGACCGTTTCGCCAATCCCCAAGTTCGTAACCGTATAACGTACTTCTATCCATGTGCCTGCTATTGCCTGGTCCGGAGCAGCCACATCACTGGTGACGAGATCAGGCGGTGGCAACGGCTGAACTTCCAGTCCGACTACCATCGTATTGTTGTCTTCATTAGGATATTCATCCACACTGTTGTTATACGAATCCGCTACAACAACCAGATACATATCACCGCGCATACGCTTAGGAATGATGAGACCGCTCGCGATGGTAAGATAAGCTTCACCGTGCTCGAGCGCCGAGCCGTTATCGAACCTGCCCAGCAACGTGTCATCACTGCTGTATTCGTTATCGAGGGAAAGATATACGCCGTCATACCAGTGTGGGGTTGTTGTCCCGGCCTGTCCTTGATTCGTAATGACGAATTCCACTGATATCGTTCCTCCAGCCTGAACGCTCGCAGGCGCAGTTACCGATTGAACCTGAAGGTCCGGATGGGGCGAAAGATCGATGAGTAGCACATCAACATCCAAAGATGTATTATTGTCGGTAAAGCCATTTTCGTATTGTAACCTTGCTCCAGTGGTGAGACTTCTCGCATTTGTTATTATCTTAATTCGATACGTTCCTTCAATGTTATTCGGGAGCGTAAACTGTTCCCTGCGACTGTAGCTCATACCCGGCGCCAGTCCTTCACTGTAAATAAATTCGCCAAGACGATACGTTCTCTGTCCGTCGGTGCTTCCTAACCATATCTGGTCAATCCACCTGTCGGCTGCGATACCTGCCCCATCGTTTTGGACTGTCCATTCGATGTCGATTCTCGATCCCGCGAAGACCGCCTCACTCGGAGCGACAATATCAGTAACAATCAAATCCGGTGCCGGCGTATATGCTATTTCCACCGGGCCTGAGACGCCCGTATTGTTATCATAGTGGATGGATTCATAAGGTGAACCCGTTTGCACAACGACATAGTAAGTACCAGCGGCAAGGTCATATGGCAGTATTACATCAACGGATCGCGAGTAGCTTGCGCCAACAGCTAAAGTTCCCAGATGGTCGAAACCGTCGAGCCATTTTGTTATGCCCGTTCCATCGGGTGCTGTTGCCAGCATTATCTGATCATACGTGGCTATCGAATCGGTCGTAGCTATACCCTGATTTGTTACTGTCCACGATACTGTCAAAGGCCCGCCCGTATTTCCCGTCGGTTCAGCTTCCACCGATGTCACAATCAGGTCTGAATATGGCTTGTACGCAATCTCAAGCATATCCGAAGGCTCACCCACATTGTTCGCCTCAGCCTCGCCTTCAGGCACAACCTCAAGTGCATCTGCAACAACAAACAGATGGAAGTGGCCGCTTAATCCACCCGGTAGGACAATTGTTTCGCTTTGCGAATAGCTCTCGCCCACATCCAGAATACCGTTATGAACAAATTCCCCTATAACGTAGTCGTAACTATCGTCCGGGTGCTCATCGTGCGAAAGGATCACAAAGTCGGTCCAGCTGTCAACATTGCCAACAAATGTGCCGACATTGTCAACTGTCCAGCTGACTGTTATCGTGTCCGGATTACCGATAGCAAGACTCGGAGCTATAACTTCCGTCACAGCCAGGTCCGCCGAGGCCAACAAAATCGGCAGGGCATACAAATTGTTGTCCTCGTACTCCTCCGGTTGCTCGCCGCTGCCGTTGGCCACNNGGCCACGAACAGCAGGTAACGATTGCCGAATCCCGTATTTGGTATAACTATATTCTGTGTTACCGTGTAGCTCTCGCCGGCCGAAAGGGGCGCGTTTGAGCCGGTCCATTCAGACGTGACAAATGTATCGGAAGAATCCAAAGTGCCGTCGTCGGAGATATAAATATGGTCGAACCAGCCGACCTGAGTGCCGGCTCCACCTTGGTTGAGTACCGTCCAGGAAACCTCGATAGTCTCATCAAGGTTGGCTGACGCTGGCGATGTAGCATCTGAGACAATCAGATCGGGTGCTTCAAGCTGTATCGCAAGC
>JABAOC010023310.1_pt3 | contig 10810 bp, 10 predicted proteins | sample 7062161 | NCBI WGS metagenome assembly JABAOC01 (sample SAMN14538625, study PRJNA623070) | marine sediment metagenome | biome: marine biome [ENVO:00000428]; feature: marine pelagic biome [ENVO:01000023]; material: deep marine sediment [ENVO:00002113] | place: India: Gulf of Khambhat ...
GATAAATGGCAGCCAGATGCTTAGTCCGGCACTCTGGCCGAGGTATCCCTCTACCACGTCGGAGATACCGGAATTCTGCAGGACCTTGCCGAAAGCCCCGCCGCAGCCGGTTATTATGATAATCGTTGCCGCTGCAATGACGGCCTGCCCGACCCAGCCCGAAGCCGAGAGCATCTCTGTGGTCAGCTTCTTCGGCAGCAAAAAGGCAAAGAAAACGCCGATTAGCAGAGCCACGACTGGCTGTCCGATAAAATCGATAAAAACGGCCATATTACCCTCGCCGAATGGTTGTGTCTTGAGATCTCCAATTGACTTGAGCACAATCAAAATGATGGGCAGCAATATTGGAATCACAGATTTTAAGACCGAGGGTGCTTCTTCAGAGATTTTTGCTACATCTGATTCTTCTAAATCCTTCTCGGGATCAATATATATCTTAGCGGCGAACTTTACCGAAAAAAACCAGCCGGCAGCCAGAGCGATGATACTCACCAGAGAGCCCCACAGAACAACCAAACCAAGGTCCGCACCAAGCAGCCCCGCCGCCGCTACTGGTCCCGGCGTAGGGGGAACCATCGTGTGGGTAGCGTAAAGGCCCAGGCTAAGCGCCACGGCACTTGCTGCTAACGATATTTTCGCTGTACGGGAAAGTGCCCTGCCCAACGGGGAAAGAATAACGAACGCCGAGTCGCAGAACACGGGTATACTCACAATATATCCGATTATCCCCATAGCCAAAGGTGCATTATTTTTACCCACAAGCTTTATTGTACTCTCAGCCAGTTTATACGCCCCACCGGACTTTTCCAGAAATGTTCCGATTACCGCCCCTGCCAGTATTACTATGCCGATGTAGCCTATCGTATCACCAAAGCCGACATTTACTGATTTTATAACCTCATCCAGCGACATTCTTCCGCAAAGTATGCCGTATCCGAAAGCAGAGATAAGTAGAGCCAGAAACGGGTGCAGCTTTAACCTGGTTGTCGCAACGATGATGAAAACGACAGCCAGCACAAGAAGAACCAACAGCCACATATGTTTTGCCCTTTCATCGTCACAGCTTTTTCTAATAATGGGGTACAAATGTAGCGGCATGCAACGTATAATCACAGCGCTTCAAAGATATCTAACCGTCACGGCACCATGTGTCAATCAATTTTCGTCATCTAATTGACGTATTTGTATAGTATTGCGTATAGAACCCGGTCGAATCAAAAACATCTCAGCCAACGGTTAAATATCGATATTGAGCGGAACACTTCACAACATTCATACAATTCATACAAAACAAGTTAGGTATCTATATATCATACTATTTTATAGCTGCTATTTTATTAAAGCAAGGCAATTGTCAATCGCGGGCTTGTAGAAAAATGACACAATCATAATAAAGGTTAGTGTCGTCGATCTTTTACACGAAATTGCCAAAGTTCCTTCTACAAATTCATGACACATCCTGTACAAAAGCAAAGGGCGAGTCGAACGGTTAGTTTTTCTGTGCTAAGACATAAAGCAAGCTTTGAGCCGTAGATTGATCATCATAATGAAATATTTTAGCAGGAATGTTGCCCCCATGCCCGACGGTTCTTTTGTAGAACAGCATCGTAACCGGATGAGTCAAGATGCCAGAGATTTTCACATCGTGATGGAGGGGGGAGCATAAAAATCAGGACGCCAAGCACTGACCAATATTGTTTTTATCGCCCTTCTTGTTAATCTTTTCAAAATCTTTATACATCCTTGCGATTACCGCTGTAATAGAATCTTCCCTCCTGCTTGTTTTGCGTGATTGCGAATATAGAATAAAGCTATTTGAGATATCTGTTCCTGCTCAGAAAATTCATATTGAATCTAATTTAATCCTCAATATACGCTATTACAAGTGCCTGCATAGACTTATTTTACATATTCTGCTATGATGTTTCACGTGAAACATTCTATTCTTGAGCCGTTTCCATTTACTTGTAGAAATCATATACTATATATAATTATGCGTTTCACAGGCAATATTAGTAACATTTAATGACGATAACTTTAACAATCGATAAGCCTGTTGAATCAGACCTCTCTTCACCATGCAATTTTTCAATTAAAAAATATCAGATCAAAATCCCTTGTATATATAAACGTGCGTTCAGGCCGGCTTTCCATTTTTTCTCATATCAAATTATACGATAAAGGTCTGGTCAGATAACAAATATCTACATGTATTTCTGTTAAACTGGAGCTATTTTAACATCAGTTCTAATGCTCGATTTATCTTCCTTTTATTGTTTCACGTGAAACATTTTTACTTAAATTTGATTTTTTGGTCTGGCAAAACTACAGAATTTTCAGTAAATATTCCGAAATAATAATTGATTTAACACTTTTAGATAAGTTAACAAAAGGTAAATGATGTAAAAACACCATGCAACTGCGTAAAGGAGAGTGTATATGGCCGACAGGAAAAAAGAAAAACCAAGACATCTCGGCAGGGGGCTACAATCCCTGTTGGGTCCTATAACTTCCGATAATGTGGAGGCAGAGCAGGTATTACCCATCTCTCCATCAGTCTCTAACTTCCCTGTTGATAAGGAGTTGCGTGAATCTCTTCAGAAAATCAGGATTGATTCCATATCACCTAATCCTTATCAGGCGCGGACAGTATGGAATGAGCAGGAATTATCCGAATTGACTGAGTCTATCAGGGCAAACGGCATAATTCAGCCGATTATCGTCCGTCCAATAGGAACCGGTTTTCAGCTTATCGCAGGGGAACGCCGGCTTCGAGCTGCCGAACTGGCATCTTTTAAAAGCATACCCGCCCTGGTTCGTCGTGCAAGCGATGAGCAGTTGAATGAGTGGGCCCTGGTTGAGAATATACACCGTGTAGATCTCAATCCTATCGAACGAGCAAAAGCTTACCAGGAATATATAAGCACATTCTCTTTAACACAGGCCGAAGCGGCCGAAAGACTCGGCGAAGGCCGTTCTGTAGTTGCTAACTATATACGGCTACTGGACTTACCGCACGAAATCAAGCAAATGCTGGGTGATGGTCGGCTTAGCATGGGCCATGCACGGGCAATCCTTGCTCTACCAACTGATGAGCTTCGACGAAAACTGGCAAATCGAGCTATGGCAGGGCGGCTTAGCGTTCGAGAAGTTGAAAGATTAGTTCGAAAATATCTTGCAGGTGCCGGCCAGGCTAAACCAACAATACGCTCAAAACCACCTCATATACTCGACATTGAAAACAAGTTGTCCGGTCAGCTTGGCACAAAAGTCAGCATTGAGACGCGGAAAAACGGGCAAAGAGGCAAGGTTATAATCGAGTTTTACTCACTGGATGAATTCGATGGAATCCTGGAAAGGATTGGTTTGGCCTGTGCAGAAGAAATCTAAAAAAATACCGGAAAAAGTGGAATAAAAAAATTTTTCGTGTGAAATTGGACAAAATGATGTATAATTAATTAGCATCTAGATTTGTTTGCCCGATAAATACTCAGTTAAATTGCTAATGAGTTATATTTAAAGTTAATATTTTCCGGAGGACATACCGTGAAGCATTTGATCATTTCAATATCGGTTTTTTTATTGTTTGCATCTTTAGCTCTCGATAATGCCATTGCTCAACGACCAGGGAAATCCCTGAACCAGGCCATCGTCGAAGGTGACATCGACCGGGTCAAATCTGACATTTCATCGGGTGCGGATGTGAATTCGAAAGATGGAAGAACGGGCTGGACACTGCTCCACATAGCAGTTCGGAACAAACAGACCCAAATCGCTCAACTACTTATTGACAAAGGAGCTGATGTTAACGCAAAAGACAATCATGGGAAGACGCCTATGCATTTGGCGGTGGAGTCCGGCCAGAAAGCCATAGTGGAAGCACTAATTGCAAAGGGAGCCGATCTCAATGTTATGGACGGCAGGGCCGACAACGCTTTGACATTGTCAAGAAAGAACAACCAAAAGGAAATCACTGAGCTGTTGATTAAGAATGGAGCAGAAGAACCGGATCTTAGTCTTTTGCAAGGTGACAGGCTATATTCTTCGCCGGGCAGACCGCAGGGAGCAAACTACTATCAGGGTACGGCAAGCAGATACCAGGCACGAACAAGGAGCATGACAACCAGTCAATCATCCGTACAGGTGGATATACTTGCCGATCCAAACGAGATAAAAAGCAGGATCAAGACATTCGATGGCTTAGGTAAAGAATTAAAGGTTGTAGCAGATAAAAGCCAGGATGAATTACGTCATTGGCCGCAGTCAAGATACGATAACAGAACAATCCTGGCAAGATCTATTGAAAAACAAATCGAAGAAGAATTACAATATGTGCGAAAAGTGGCAGTTAAAGAATCAGCCAAAAAGACCACATCTGCAATCGATAATTTACTGAAAAGCAGGCAGGAAAGATATACAAAGGTCAACAGGGAACTATTACAGCAAAAAAGAGAATTGAAACAAGCCGCATCTATGCGCACACGCGGCCGGGGCCGAACAACCGGCAGAAACACGAGAGGCCGGTATTCACAAAGAGGACGGGCTTCCGGAACAAGCACAACAAATACTCTCTATCGTAGCGACGCAGTTAACATGCCAAGAGGTTACGGGTCAGATAGCTCGGGCCGTCCGCCTGAGCAACTAGACCCTCAAACACAAGAACAAATACGTCTGTGGCTGCAGACAACCCCGGATAAAAAGTTAGATTTGGCAAAGGCCGTTCATCCGCTAATTCAGGCAGAGATGGGTTCTATACGGGCGATAGCAGTTGAAGAACAAGCTAAAAAGACGACGGCTGCTATTGATGGCTTATTACTGGCAAGGAAAGAACGATTCGACAAGCTTGTATTAAAAATGGAGGAAGATCAAAGGAAACTGCAAGAAAAGCTGCAAGAAGCACAGAGCCGGTATAATAGAAATACGGATAATTTGCAGCAGCAGAATACACGCGGAACGCGCACTCGGCGGCGCTGAGACCGATGGCAGAACAGTTAGCCGGTAAAGTAGCAATTGTAACGGGAGCCAGCCGAGGGATCGGCAGAGCGATTAGCGTGGCGTTAGCGGAAGAAGCTGCAACAGTCGTCCTGGTTGCACGGTCAATTCAGGAATTGCAAAAAACCGCCGAGCAGGTGACAAAGGCGGGTGGACAAGCAAAGATCGTTCATGTCGAACTGACCGAAGAAAAGTCTATTCGGAATCTCATTCAAGTGGCCGGCGAAAAACTCGGCCGGCTGGATATCCTTGTCAATAACGCTGGTGTCACTCACTCTGCACCGCTTGGGCAGACCTCGACAGAAGACTGGCAGCGGTGTATTTCAATCAATGCCCGCGCACCGTTCATACTATGCAGGGAGGCCCTGCCGTTATTAAAAAAATCAGAGTCGGCCCATATTGTCAACATTGCATCGGTAGTCGGCGTCAAAGGTTATCCTCTTCAAAGCGCTTATACCGCCTCCAAGCACGCTCTTCGCGGCATGACAATGTCACTTGCAGAGGAGCTTAGAGGTTCCAATATTCGAGTGCACCTGCTCTGTCCCGGGGGCGTAGATACTGACATGGTTGACAGGGTGCGTCCGGATATTGCCAAGGATGAGCTGATAAAACCGGAAGAAATCGCTGAACTGGTTCTATATTTAGTGACACATAAAGGTAACGCCGTCGTGGACGAGCTGCGCATACGAAGAGCAACTTCGGCACCATGGTTTTGATAACGAAAGCGACAGGGAAGGAACAACTATGCGGATGGTTTGTCAACGTGTATTGGAAGCAAATGTTACAGTCAACGATCAGCCGGTCGGCACAATCGGCAAAGGCCTGCTTATCTATCTCGGCGTCGGAAAGGGCGACACTGTGGATGACGCTCAGTTCATGGCCGATAAAATCATGAACCTGCGAATATTCGCAGATGAAGCGGGCAAGATGAATCTAAGTGTGCAGGATGTTGCCGGTTCGATTCTGCTTATCAGCAACTTCACCCTTCACGGCGACTGCCGCAAAGGCCGCCGGCCGGGCTTCGATGCCGCAGCCGAACCGGTGCTGGCTCAGCAGCTATACGAAAAAGTCGCCAGCCTGATAGCCGAGCAGGGCGTACCGGTTGAAAAGGGAGCTTTTGGCGAATACATGCACGTGGCCAGTATCAATGATGGCCCCGTGACCTTCATGCTTGATAGCGCCAAGCTGTTTTGAACTGCCAATAATATTCTTAACAACCTGCTCAGGAGCCGAAGTACGAGTTCCCGTTAAACAGCAAGGTTATGATTTGTCAATAATTCTCATTTCAGCAAGATCATATCGGATTATAAAAACGGTGTAATGAGGCAAATTCTCCCACTGGTTGATAGGTGTAGAATCAGTCTCAGCAAAGAATCTGTACCATTTCTCGTTCACGTTGATACCGTGTTCTTTCTTGAATGACTCATCTACCTCTATTGAGCCCCAGGCTGGAATATCAGCATTCTTGAGTGCATCTGTAAATTCTGAGATGCTTGTTGATTGCCGCATCAGGGATTTTATCTGTTCAATATGTTTCATAGAATTTCAAACCAGTCCAGCCACTGTTTCTATAACAAACTATAATTATAAAGAACGAACACCCAACTTGTCCAATCCGCTATATAACTGGGTAAAGCAAAAAACGCTATGAACCATAAAGACATGCCAGCGTAGAAATGACAAGAATTAAAATTACGCTAAAAAGGAGCCCATTATGAACTATAAAATTATGAAAATTGCAGCCTTAACGGTTCTGGCTATACCAATTATGCTATATGCGAAAGAAAAGCCCGTCAAAGCACCGGACTTTAAGTTGAAAAACCATGATGGCAAAGAAGTGAAACTGGCCGATTATAAAGGCAAAATTATTGTCCTCGAATGGATCAATCACGAATGTCCTTTTGTGAAATATCATTACGAGAAAAAATCGACGATGAAGGAACTTGCCGCCAGATTCAAAAAACAGAAAGTCGTATGGCTCGCAATCGACAGTACAAGTCATCAGCAAACTGAGAAAAACAAGAAATATGCCGAAAAAAACAAGATTTTGTATCCAATACTCGATGACCGCTCGGGGAAAGTCGGCAAGGCCTACAAAGCAACAAATACGCCGCACATGTTCATCATAAATACTGATGGTAACATTGTTTACAACGGAGCGATTGATAACGCTCCCATGGGAAAGGTGCCTAAAGACAAAGAGTTAGTAAACTACGTAGATAAGGCTCTCAAGGAACTGACCTCTGGCAAAACTGTGAGCATCGCAAAGACAAAGCCGTATGGATGTACGGTTAAGTATAAAAAATAAAATAGCGTGCAACTGTTTCTCGTCGGTTGAAGTGACATAGTTGGTGGTTTTGTGCTGTAGGAGAGCTTAATCGGCAATTTCGCCGCTTATATGATCGGCGTGCTTGTGTGCATCGTCTCTCTGAGAGATTAGCTGGGCCACGGCCTGCACGAAGGCGAACATCTCTTCTGCACTGGTCTTACAGCGGTCATCAATAGGCACATCCACATAAAGCAGATCGACGCTCTGGCCGACGGCNNAGGGCCCGCGGACTGAACTCGTCGATCAGCGAGACGGTGACCTGCGTATCACAGGAAAAAATGCTCTTGGTCATCAGGGGACGGCCGTCTTTCCTTACGGCTTCCAGCAACCGATGAGAAACGCGAAATGCCAAATGTGACGGACTGCTACCCCCACTCAATTCTGTTCCGGTATCCCCCGGTTTACTGCCAAAACAGCACGCTATTACGTCTGGAGCTGCGAGCGTAGGCACGGCGGCGCTGGGAACCCGGAATACTGCGGCCGCTGTCTTCGGGTCCTGAGCCAGCAGGCGACACACTTCAGGATAAACTGCTTCTGACTCGGCCGGCTCTGACAAACACCGGCTCACTTGCTTGAGCCGTTCCGGGCAGGGTTGCTGCTCACAGTCTTCCAATCGCGGCTTATCGTAGAAGACCTCGGTGCCAAAATCCTCAATGATAATATTAGGTGCTTCGATGCAGGGAACCGTGGCCTGCTCGACCAACGGACTGAATGACAGAGAGGCCATGCCAATTTCTATGACATCAGCCCGGGAAATTGGACACGATTTGACACGCTCGCCATTGACAAAAGTCCCATTACTACTGCCAAGGTCTTCCACAAACCACTGCCCATCGGAAGTTGAGAAGATACGGGCGTGTCGACGTGATACGTGCTTGCTGTCTATTACGATATCGCATTCATTGCTGCGTCCGATGATAGTTCCCGCCGGTATCAATTGTGCCTGCCAGCTGTGGTCGTCCTGGCATACTCTTACTGTTTCCTGACGCATAATCACTCTCCAGACTGGTGAGTTCTCAGGATTTTCAATACGTCTTCTATATCGCTAAATCATAGTACATTATGGATATCACCGCCATAGGAAATTTTCGTCGCGAAAGGAGTATTTGCAAGAGGGAAGCTGCTGACGGCTACGTAAAAGGCCGATTTGAATAAAAAAAGCTAATTTTACGCTCCTGTGGAGCAGGAAAAAAGCAGGTGCTATAGCAGCATACAAAGGCGAGGATTATAGAGTTATCCAAGGTTGAGCCAGTCTATGACCAGAGCCGTTACATTATCGTGCCCCCCCGCTTTGTTGGCTGCGGCCACGAGTGATTCACAGGCGGCCTGAGGATCGGTTTCTGCCTTCAGTATGGCGGCGATGTCTTTGTTGGCTACCATATCAGTCAGGCCGTCAGTGCATAGAAGGATACGGTCAGCCTTTTTCAAAGTGAATGAGCGGACGTGAGAGCGGGCCTTTTCTTCCATGCCGATGTAACGGGTTATCTGTCCCCGGGCAACGTGATTGGCCACCTCCTCAGGCTCGATACGACCCTTTTCGACAAGTTCGGATATGACCGAGTGGTCCCGGGTGAGCTGTACCATTCGACCCTTGCGCAGCCGATAGGCTCTGCTATCGCCAAGGTTGGCGACGAAGCAGCGGCCCTTTCGCAGCAGGACAATGACGAGCGTGGCGCCCATGTCCCTGAAACCTGTTTCGCTGGCGCCTTCCAACTGCAATTGTTTGCTCTGTTCGGCAATCATTCTTTCGAGCAAAGCTCTGATAGTACGCGGGGTGCCGACCTTCAGCCTGTCGAGGGCGTTTTCTATCATCACGGGCAGATCCTCGGCGACGATTCCGGATGCGAGGGCGCCGCCCCGGTGGCCACCCATACCATCGGATACGAGAAAAAGTGCCGGCTCGGGATCGGCGAAGAAGCTGTCCTGGTTTTCCTCGCGCTGCTTTCCGGCATGCGTCTCGGCTCCCCAGCGGAAATGAGTGGGCGGGCCGGCAATGAGCATCTGTTCCGGCTTCTCGGTCATTTGCAACTCCTAATGTTCAATGAATCAGACAAGGCTCTGCTTACACCACGGGCAATAATTCCAGAACGCCGAATCCACCGACCAGCCGCAGCGTGTGCATATTTCCGGGAAGGGCCGAACCTGCCAGGGCCGGCGAACCTTCCGGCGGCACCAGGGACAATAACGCATGAAGCGCATGAGTTTTCCATCGCAGTGTTTGCAGCGGCTGTGGTATCGCGTGCCCATCGTGCCTTTTGCAGCAGGCGAAGCGAAACCCGGCCCATAACACCACGAACAGAAACGCCATTCGGGAAGAACGCCCCGGTGGCAGCGAGTGCAGACGTGGCTGAACGGAGTATTCGTATCGAAACGGTTGCGGTCGCTGCCGCACCACGGACATATTAACATGCTCTCGGCGATCGGCTCACCGCAATCGACGCACCTAAAGACGACGGGGACAACGGCCCCATAGCGTCTGATGAACGCCGTGCGCCGCATCTTCTGCCAGTCGAGTTTCTTTCTCCCGGTCGATTTCAGGAAGGAAACAGGCTTGAGTTTCCTGGGCACGGCCTGAAACAGGGCCAACCGCATCTTCTCAGCATTTGCGAAACGTTTGTCCGGGTCCACCACCAGAGCCTGTTTGACAAATCTAACGAATACCAAGTTGGTTTTTTCCCGGAGACGTTTGCAGCCCCGGGGCGGCCAGCGAAAAGGCCATCTCGGCAGAACTCCGGTGAGATACTCGTAAAGGATAAGGCCAACGGCAAAACAATCGCTGCGATAAGTGGGCCGGCCGTACGCCTGCTCCGGAGCGACATACCCCGGCGTGCCGAAGTCGTCCACGGTCCTCATTCTTCCTTTGAGCTTCAGGCCGATCCCGAAATCGCCGAGCGCGGCCCGGCCGTTCGGAAACAGGAAAATGTTGCCGGGCGTCACGTCACAATGAACCATCCGCTTGCGATGGGCGTAGGCAAGACCGTCAAGAACCTGGGCGGCGATCGATATAATTCTGCGAACGCTCATCGGTTTCGAGCAGTCGGCCAGCGTGCCGACGGACAACTCGGTCGCCAGAACGGCCTGGCCGCCGATAATATCGGCATTCTTAACCGGCATAATGTGGGGATGGCGCAATTGTGCGACCATGCGGATTTCACGAAGCAGGACCTGGTTGTCCCGTTTGCCGTGAACGTCGGCAAGCGGTATCTTCAGGGCCACCCAGATGCTCTCGACAGTATCTCTGGCTTTCCAGACCTCGCAGCTTCCGCCTTCGCCGAGGTATTTTGCCAGCCGATACTTGCCAAGTCTCTGGCCGGCTTTGAGATCAAGACTCGACCGACCGGTCGTCTTGATTATCTTTGTATCACTCGAACGAACCATATTCTGTCTTCCCGATGTACCTTATCGGACACCGTCCTCGCAAATATAATATCAGAAATTCTCGAAACCAATTTCAAGAAAATCGCAGTAAAGTCAATAAAATTTTCAGAA
>JABAOC010007319.1_pt2 | contig 10804 bp, 9 predicted proteins | sample 7062161 | NCBI WGS metagenome assembly JABAOC01 (sample SAMN14538625, study PRJNA623070) | marine sediment metagenome | biome: marine biome [ENVO:00000428]; feature: marine pelagic biome [ENVO:01000023]; material: deep marine sediment [ENVO:00002113] | place: India: Gulf of Khambhat ...
AAACCGGTCAGCGACATCTATCAGCCCATGGGCTGGTAGCTCACCAGAAGATGACGTAAAAGACAGCTACGGCGGCCAGCACAAGGCCACCGGCCAACTTCACTTCAAAGGCCGTCTTCATTTCAAGCTCTGTGCGGGCAGGCAGCACCCTCGGTCTTTCCAGCGGCTTGAGGAACGTGATCAATCCCATGATCGCCAGCACCAACCCGAAAGTCAGGGCGACCTGAATCAGGAAGTGCAGCTCCGGCGTGGACTGCTGAAACAGCCCGTAAATAATCGGACCGCTCAGCAGCGCCGCCACGCCGGCGGCACCAGGGGCACGAGGGACCACCATTCCGACGAGGAAGGCCGCCACGACGCCGGGCCAGATGTAGCCCTGAAACTGCTGGATGTACTGGAACACGCCGCCGAATTTCGGATCGGCCAGTCGGGGCGCCAGCAAGCAGGCGGCAACGATGAAGACCGCCGTCGCCGCACGGCCCAGAAGCAGCAGCCGTTGCTGAGAAGCGTTGCGGTCGATCACCCGATAGTAGATGTCCATCGTGAGGATCGTCGAGGCGGAATTCAGCATGGAGCCAAGAGAGCTGATGACGGCCCCGGCGATGGCGGCAAACATGAACCCGCGCAGGCCGACCGGAACCAGGTTGCGGATCAACATGGGAAATGCGTCATCCGGCGTTTTCATCTGACTACTGAAGAGCTGATACGATATGATCCCCGGCATCACGATGGCGAAGGGGACCAGCAACCACAGAGCGCCGGCGAAGATCACTCCGAGCTGACCGTCGCGGAGCGTTCGGGCCGCCAGGTTCCGCTGCACGATGAACTGATTCAGACCACAGTAGTAGATGATGACAATCCACATGCCGGACAGCACTCCCGTCCAGGGCAGCGCCCGGTGGCCGGCCGGAAGAACCATGTGGAGCCTGTCCGCGTTGACAGCGGAGAACTGCTCCCAGCCGCCGCACGCGTGCAGACCGAGGAAGAAGGTGACGATGCCTCCCGCCAGCAACGCCCCTCCCTGGAACAGGTCGGCCCAGGCCACCGCCTTGAGACCGCCCCAAACGGTGTAGAGTGAGGCGATCAGTCCGATGAGCCAGACGGCTTGAGTCAGGTTCATGCCGAACACCTTGTTCAGCGTCAGACCTCCCGAATAGAGCACCGCGGTCAGGAGAACGACCACGTAGATGACCACCGTGGTCAGGGCCATGAGCACTCGGGCGGCAGAGTTGTAGCGATACTCGAGGTATTCCGGCATGGTATAGATGCCCGCCTTCAGAAAACGCGGCAACAGGGTGAACGCGATCACGACGATGCCGATGCTGCCGAACAACTGCCAGTTGGTCACCGCCAGACCGACATCGCCCGCGCCCTGNNCCCTGGCCCGCCATGCCCACGAGCTGTTCCGTGGAGATATTGGCGGCGACGATGGACAGTCCGATCAGCGGCCAGACCAGGCCGCGACTGGCGAGGAAGTAGTCCTCGCTCGTCCGCTCCCGGCGGCTCTTGAACATGCTGAACGCGACGACCACGCCGATGAATGCCAGGAAGAAGGCGATATCGAAGAGGTTGAGATCCATAGGCGTGACCGCTCCAAACAATCTTGAGTTCTCCGTCTTGAGTTGACGAAGACCGAGCCCCCGTCACTCGGAGCCGGACCTCACCACTCACGACACACCAGAGCCTGCGGTGTCATTATAAGCAGGGACCGACGGCGCACAACGCCCAAGTTCTGGGGATACCGTCTGCAGACTCCCGGCACTTTTCGCTTTCGGGCGGCGGCATGAGACAGAACATATAGAGGCCGCGGTCACGCTTGCGCGCGGACGTGTTTCGCCTCACTCTACGGGCGTGTCGGGTGGCACCGACAAACTTGTTTGTCGGTGATGACCGCGCGGGGCCGAAACATCCGAGAACCACGGACAAACAAGTCGGTCCGTGCCGCCTGTTCCTGCACCTGTCAAGCCGGATACCGTGATTACACCAGTGGCCATGCAAGCGACATGGGTGACGCTTGGGTATTGCAGACCAGAGGTGTTTGTGGTACAAGAGGGCCGCTGCGAACCTGTAACGTTCACCGTGGAAAGGGTGCACAGATGTCTGACAGTTTGAACTGTGGAACGACGCGGCGACAGTTTCTTCATGCGGGGCTCGTAGCGGCGGGCGGTGCGTTCGTACTGGGGACACGGCACGGTTCGGCAGAGGCCGGACAGGAGCAGGCCCGTTGGGCTTTCCTGTCGGATACGCACATTGCGGCCGATCGGGAGAACAACTACCGGGGCTTCTGTCCCTATCGGAACCTGCAGAAGGTTGTCGAGTGGATCGGGTCGGATCGGCCGGAAGGGCTGGTCATCACCGGCGACCTGGCGCGGCTGACGGGCCGGCTCGGCGATTACGAGAATTTCAAGAGGTTGCTGGTCCCGATGATTGAGAGCCGGCCGGTTTGTCTGGCGCTGGGCAATCACGACGATCGCGACAACTTCCTGCGCGCGTTTGAGAACCCGGCGGGCGACCGGCAGGCGGTCAGGGGCAAGCACGTCGTTACGGTCAACACCGGACCCGTCAGGTTCATCCTGCTCGATTCGTTGTTGTATGTGGACAAGACGCCGGGCCTGCTGGGCAAGGCACAACGCACGTGGCTACAGGATTATCTCCGCGCGTGCGACGAGAAGCCGGTCATCCTGTTCGTTCACCATACGTTCGGCGACGGCGACGGGGACCTGCTGGACGTCCTGCGGCTGTTCGAGCTCGTCAAACCCCTCGCCAAGGTCAAGGCCATCGTGTACGGGCACTCGCACGAGTGCGGCTACTCGCAACTCGACGGCATTCATCTCATCAATCTCCCGGCGACCGGATACAACTTCAACGATGCCGAGCCGCTCGGCTGGGTCGAAGCGCAACTGACAAATACAGGCGGCAGGTTCACGCTGCACGCCGTCGACGGCAACACCGATCTCGACGGCTTCACCAAGGGCCTCTCCTGGCGCTCGTAATCGGCCCGCGCACAGCACCGACAAACGAGCATATCAATGCCACCCAGCACGCCAAGAGACCGAGGCGATTGAGTCTCACATACCGGGTCATGCGGGCGTGAGTTCTGGGTAGGGGCGAATCTTCATTCGCCCCGCTTGGCACGAGTATCGCAAATGCTGTACGAGGATGAACCACAGGGAGGCGAGCGAGGACGCTCGTCTACTCTGCGGCTCGAATCGTGCGCGATTGAATTTCGTGGCGAGCCAGGCACGGAACAGGCAGGAGGGGTGAATGATGATTCGCCCCTACACGGTCAAGCGCGATGTTCTGGTCTTGGGGAACTTCTGCAATTCATCCGGCATGACAGATGCAGGCTGGCCCACAACATATAGTCGTACACTCCGAATCCGCCACGGAATGCCAACCGCGCGGATGCCGCCGATCGGCACACAGCGTCTCGCGTACGCAAAATCCTGGCCGATTCCGCGTTCCTTTCCTATGGCGTGCTCCCCGGATCGCCCGTTATCACTTCTACTGGCACAACACACTCTTACTTACGCGAACATTAACTATACTTTAACTGGAGAGACGGCATTGCCGTGCCGATAGTCCTCCTTGGGGATGAACTGACAAGAGTAGAGGAAGGGTGTGCTATGTCCGATATTTCCCAATGCGAATGGAGCCGACGGCAGTTCCTCAAGAGCGGCCTGGCCCTGGCCGCCGGTGTAGCTACCTTGGGGCCGCGACAGGCTCTGGGCAACGAGCAGGACGACTACACGCGCTGGGCGCTTCTGTCGGATACCCATATCGCCACCGATCCTGACAATCATTTCCGGGGCTTCTACCCGTACCGGAATCTGCAGGAAATCGCGGGCCAGATCGCCTATGACATGCCGGACGGCGTTGTTATCACGGGGGACCTGGCGCGGCTCAGAGGTCATACCACGGCCTATGAGAATCTCAAGACGGTGCTGGCGCCCGTTGCGGCACAACGCCCCGTTCACCTCGGCCTCGGCAATCACGATGACCGACACGATTTTTTCCGGGCCTTTCGCCATGGCGGCGATGACGCCGGGGCCGTCGAGAACAAGCACATCATCACCACCAATACGGGGCCGGTCCGGCTGGTGGTTCTCGACACTCTGCTGGTTGTCGATACACTCCCGGGTTTGCTCGGCCGGCGGCAGCGCACCTGGCTGGACGCGTTTCTGCACGTATGTGACGATACGCCCACGATCTTGTTCCTGCACCACACGCCGAAGGCTCATCTGCTGGATACCGGGCGGTTTTTCGACATCATCCGGCCGGTGGCCAAGGTCAAGGCCGTTGTCTACGGGCATTCCCACCGGTACGGATTCTCCGAATCCGACGGGATTCACTTCATCAACCTGCCGGCGACAGGTTACAACTTCAGGGGCAGCCAGCCGGTGGGTTGGATGGAGGCCCGTCTGACGAGACAGGGCGGCGAGTTCCTCCTGCACGCCATCGGTGGAAATCGCCGGCCCGACCGGCAGGTTCTGAAACTGCGTTGGAGAGCGTAGCGGCCGCCACAAAAAAAATTACGTTGCGAGGTAATCAGGCCCGATAAAACATTGCATAACGGTATCGCTTCTGATAGAAGGGTGCCGTTAAGACAGATTAACCGCGCTTGACTGCGCTTCTGGGGTGTGTGATACCGATATCCCTCTCAGGTCGCAAGAACCGGTGAGGGGCGTCGCGATCAGGATATCTTTGGGGGTTCCGAACCCTTTCAGGGATGGTTTTTCTGCTGTCCGGACCCGCCTTGCGGCACCGACGCGATGGTGTCGCCGGGAACGCCGGGTCCGAATCGATCACACCTCCGAGAGCGGCCCGCGCATTCGTTAGAAAGGTGCTGCCCTATGTCCGATACCGTGGGCCGACAGGTAAACAGGCGACAGTTTCTCACCTTGGGTTTGGCCGTTGCAGGCGGCGTCGTTTCTCTGGGGCCGCAAAAGGCCCGCGGTGTCGAGCCGCGGAAGGATTTCACGCGCTGGGCCTTTCTGTCGGACCTCCACGTGCCCGCCAAACGCGACGGTCGTTTCCGGGGCTTCTTCCCCTATCAGAACCTCCAGAGGGTCATGGATGAGGTCGGGACCAGTCTGCCGGACGGCGTGATGATTACGGGCGACTTGGCACGCTGGAGGGGACAGATCGATGCTTATGGGAACGTTCAGTCCCTGCTGGACCCGATGGCCCGGACCCGGCCGATCCACATGGGAGTCGGCAATCACGACAGTCGCGAGAACTTCCTGTCCATGTTTGCGGGCGGCCATGGCGGCGGGCCGACCGTCGCGGGCAAACACGTCCTCACGACCAATGCCGGCCCCGTTCGGATGATCGTCCTCGATTCGCTGCTGTTCGTAAGCATGTTCCCGGGGATGCTGGGCAAGCCGCAGCGCGCCTGGCTCCAGACCTACCTGCAAATCTGCGACGAGCGACCAACAATTCTGTTCATTCATCACACGCCCAGAGCCGACCTGCTGGATACCGGCCGGCTGTTCGACATCATCGTCCCCGCCGCGAAGGTCAAGGCCATCGTCTTCGGGCACTCCCACAAGTACAAATTCTCCCGCTTCGAGGGAATTCACTTAATCAATCTCCCGGCCTCCGGGTACAATTTCACCAACCGCCAACCGGTCGGCTGGGTCGAGGCGCAACTGACGGCCCACGGCGGCGAATTCACTCTGCACGCCATCGGCGGCAACACCGACGAAAACGGCAACGTCACGAAACTCCAGTGGCGCGCGTAGCATTTCGCGGTTTCGGTTAGACAACCGTCAAGATCGTCCTACTGAAACCACAAGATCAGGTCTCGCGGTAGAGACGCAGAGAGCGCCAGGGCTAAAGTAAGCAGGGTGCGTATCATGCACCGCTGTGTCTTCTTCTCTTTCGTCTTCTTGCGTTTCTCCTTATTTGCCTCAAAAACAAGCGTGGCGGCCTTCGTGACCGCCACGTTCGCTAAAACCATCACTTAACTGCCGGTAACTTCAATATTATCGATATCGGCGTGTTCCATACTCATGTTCGCGTTAACCCGGAACCTGATCTTGAACGACGGGTTGTTGCTTGCCCCTGCACCAAGGGCGTGATCGTAGGCTGTCCAACTGCCAACTTTCATTTGATTGACAGTATTCCAACTGCTGCCATCGTACCACTCGGCGTAAAACCACTCATTTTCGCTCTGACCATCCAACTGGAACGTCTTACAGACATACTTAAGATGGATGTTGGTGTAGCCCGACGTGTCGATGGCCGTTTCCATCCACGCTGTTCCTGAGATTCTCGCTCCGTAGCTTCCCTCATAAGCGGCCTGACTTTTAACCTCTGCCGTGCCTGAAGTCGTCCAGTTGCCCGTTACAAAATCACCGCTTTCGAAGCCGTCAGAATATGGCAGCCCACCTCCTGGCGGATCTGTCGTCGCAGATTCTGCTGTCGATTCCGCTGTCTGATTCAGGTTGGGGCTTTTGTCTCGCGCCTTGACGGTGTAGGTGTAAGTGGTCTCGGGTGAAAGGCCTGTGTCCTGATATAACGTACTAGCCTGCCAGCCGCTGTCGTGACCGCCACCGCTTATGCAACTGAAATAGTACTCGACGCCGCTCTCGTCGTTAGCTGTTGTCGCAACCATAGCGATTGAGCTGCTGCCGGTAGCATATGGCACTGTTGCCCAAGTCATCGGATCGGGACTCGGCGGTGTGTTATCCGGCGCCGGCTGGATACTCGTGCTCAAACGCACATTGTCGAAGCCAACCCAGCTTGTCCCGCTGTCGATATTATCAAGCTCTATGCCAATTGTGTTGCCAACCGAAGCTGGAACATCGTCGGCAGAAAACGCCAGCGTATATCTTACATAATTGCCGCCGGGGTGGACTATCTTCGATGCGATATTGACCCTGCTGCCGTTATCGTCGTAGTACAGGGCAATATCGAAATTGTCACTCGATCTTGCATCGACAGCAAGAAGGAGCTTCTCGCCGGATGTGATAGTGTGGCCGGTCAGATTCCATACGGACGGATCGCCGCTCATCAGAAAGCCCCTCCATATTCCGTCTGTCGTGGGATAATCGCTTTCCACGCCTGAATCCGATGCTACACTATCGCTGCTCCAGTTTGGCACATTCTCCCAGTTTTTCTGCTTGGTAGTGCCGGGCAGCTCGAAACTATAATTGCCAACCGTGAGAGGATACAGAATTACCGGCGTCTCCGAGGCCTCGTTGCTGATACCGGACTCGTTGCTGTCCAGATCCGTGGCAGTGAGGACATAGTAGTAGGTCGTGCCGTTAGTCAGCCCCGTATCGGTGTAGGCACATACCGTCAGATTCGCTGCAATCTGGGAGTATGGGCCGCCCGAAGTCGTGCCGCGATAGACGGTGTAGTAATCCACGTCCCACTCAGGACTGGGGTCCCAGTCCAGGGTAATCTCGGTATCACCGAAGGTAGCATCCAGGTTTGTCGGGGCAGATGGGGGCCCGGGAGGTGCCGGGACCGCATAACGCTGGACGACGATGTTTCTCGCATAGTAGTAGGTGGGGTCAGTCGGGCCGGGCGAGCCTGATGAGCCCTCCATCTGAAGGTTGACGATTAAATCGAACGGCTCTCCCACGAAATCTGAGCCGGTGTGCGTGGCCTTCAAAACTCCGTCGAGGTAGAACTCGACCATGACTTCCGTATCATCCAGCTTAGTCAGGTGGCATCGATATTCGTGCCAGGCAGTCGGGGCATCCGCAACACGGACTCTTTTCGTTTCCCAACCGCCGTCATAGGTATTGAACCAGTTGAATGCGTCGCCTTTGTACTCGAGGATGTCGATTTCCGGCGGCCAGCCCCAGGCACCGGTTGGCCAGAATGCCGGCCATGAACCTTTAACAGTCGGAGCTTTGAACTCGCCTTTGATGTCCCACTCGGGATATTGGCCGTTGCAGATAATCCAGTCCACAGAATTAAAGGCCCCGGAGCGATATTTCCATTCGCTTTCAGGATCTGGTGTTTCTGCTACTATCGTAGCGGTTCCGCTGGTATCGAGGGTGACTTGCTCGATGTACATTTTAGCGCTTCCGTTATGGGTGTCTCCCCACGGGTAAAACCATTCCCAATACGTGCTGAAATTGGTGGGTGTGAGGGAGTCATTGGGTATGACGGTTTCCCAATCGGCCTGTACCACGTTCGTCAGTCCGAGGTACAAAAGAACCGCTGCAACACTCATCAGAAATAGTTTGTTCGTGCGTTTTCTTTCCATTTTGCACTCCTTTTCAAAATGTATATTACTTTCAAATATGTTTTAATTACTTTTGTTTGTTCTCATTGCACCTCCTTTCGAGCCGACCGTCACGGCCCTAAAGGAGCCTATACAAATCACTTCCACAATAACAGTGGTTTGTCGAAGAAACTCCCTATGGATTACGCGAAACAGGCGAAAAACCAGCATAAACCCGCAACGATTTATAAAGTCTCCGAATAAAACCTGGATAGCATAGAGAATAGACCCGTGTGACATCTTATGCCAGACATTATTTAGTGATGTCAACCCAAAAAGAATTAAGAGCTTTTGCGTCGGTCCGCCGACACAAAAGCTCGGTTGGACGCCGTCGCGGAGCGCCTTGGAGCTTTAGCGGGCAGGAAATCGGAATTGCATCTTTCATCCCATCAGGGACAGAGGTCAGTCCTCGGGAATAAGCCTCGCCAAGAGGTGCTCTTCGTGGACGACACGGACGGGCGGATGTTTTCGGAGACGCTCGGCCCGACCTGTAGCCATCCGGCCGGGTTCTTTCTTGAAATTCCGGGGGCGTCTTTCATCTCGGTCTCGACTCGGGTATCGTGTCCTCGGATGCAGAGGACACGTGTATACTGGGCCGTCGTGACGATGAAGGGTCTGGGCATGAGAATGAAAGAGGGTGTTGTGCTGCCCGTGGTCCTGTTGGGACTTAGCTGTTGTGGAATATGGTGTGATGCTAAGGAGGTTGATGGTGCCGCGACCGCGCAGCGGCGCCGGGTGATTGTCTCCACGGACATCGGCGGCACCGACCCCGACGATTTCCAATCTATGGTTCATCTCCTGGTCTATACGGACCGGTTCGACATCGAGGGGTTGATCTCGTCGCCGTACGGCCCGGGCCGCAACGAGCATATTCTCCGGGTGATTGACCTCTACGAGCGCGACTATGCGCACCTGAGAACGTATTCCGGCACATATCCGACACCCGACGCACTGCGGGCGGTTACAAAGCAGGGCGCCGTCGAGGGGGCGGGCTCGGAGGGATACGGCAGCCCGACGGAAGGCTCCGATTGGATCGTCCGATGCGCGCAGCGCGACGATCCGCGGCCGCTCTGGGTGCTCGTCTGGGGCGGGATCGAGGATCTTGCCCAAGCGCTGCATGATGCGCCCGACATCCTGCCGAAACTCCGCGTCTATTTCATCGGCGGGCCGAACAAGAAATGGAGCGTCAATGCCTATCAGTACATTGTGACCCACCACCCGCGGCTGTGGCTCATCGAAGCCAACGCCACCTATCGCGGCTGGTTCGTCGGCGGCAACCAGCAGGGCGAATGGGGCAACCGGGCGTTCGTCGCTGCGCACATCGCGGGCCACGGCGCCCTGGGCGATTTCTTCGCGACCCAACTCGGCGCCACCCTCAAGATGGGCGACTCGCCGTCTGTCGGCTACCTGCTGCGCGGGACGCCCGATGACCCGTCGCGGCCAGGCTGGGGCGGACGGTTCGTCCGGGTCTGGGAGCGGCCGCACGCGGTCTTCCGGCGGCTCACCAGTGAGGAGGACCGGATTGAGCAGTTCGGCGTTTTCGAACTGGCCCTGCCGCTCGGCCAGGAGACGCCGGAACGGCCGGAGGCGAGCTTGCTGATCGAGAATCAGTCGCTGACCGGGTTCGTGGACGCGGCCGGCGTGATGCGCTTTCGGCTCTCGCCGAAGGATGCGAGGACCTATCGTTACACGATTCGCAGCAATGTGCCGGCGCTCGATGGAAGAGCCGGCATGCTCACGTCCTTGAGGCCGTCGCCTGACGCCGCACAGCGACCGTCGCCGCGGCTGCCCAACTGGTGGACGGACGATCCCGCGCCCGAGGTCGCAGAGGGGCCGCACATCGGTGCCCGGACGGTGAGCCGGTGGCGCGAAGACTTTCTCCGCGAGTTCGCCGCGCGCATGGATCGCTGCCAGGCGCCGGCAACAACGGGAATGACAGGGCCAGGCACCAGGCAGAGACGGAAGTAAACGATAACGGTCATCAATTGTCCCTGCGTCACTTCGACTCGGTCAGGTGGATGTTTCGGAAGCGGCGCCGGCCGCCGCCCGGGGCCTGGGCTTGCAGCAAGAGCACTCCGTCGTGTGAAGTCACAGCACGGGCCTTGTTTCTATAGAGGTTGCTGGATGGGTCTGTAACGGTTATCATGGTGCCACGGCGTCGTCGCGGCGCCGGCTCATACACGAGATTTGGGACAGTGGGTCTTTGGAGAAAAAGGAAATGTCGAAGGTGACTGCGAAATGGTTGGTCGTTCCCACGTTGTTGGTTCTGGTAACGCTGCCGCCGGTGGGCTGCGGCTCTTCCGCGGGAGACAGTTCTTCCACGCAGAACGATTGGGAGAATCCACAGGTCGTCGGGCGCAACAAGGAGCCGGGCCACTGCACGCTCATGCCCTATCCCGACGTCGAGACGGCGCTGGCGTGCGAGCGCGAGGCCTCGCCCTTCCACCAGTCGCTCAACGGGCCGTGGAAGTTCAATTGCGCGCGCAAGCCCGCCGACCGGCCGAAGGACTGCTATAAGCCGGAGTTCGACGTGAGCGGCTGGGCCGAGATTCCCGTGCC
>JABAOC010021640.1_pt1 | contig 10801 bp, 6 predicted proteins | sample 7062161 | NCBI WGS metagenome assembly JABAOC01 (sample SAMN14538625, study PRJNA623070) | marine sediment metagenome | biome: marine biome [ENVO:00000428]; feature: marine pelagic biome [ENVO:01000023]; material: deep marine sediment [ENVO:00002113] | place: India: Gulf of Khambhat ...
GCTGCATTGCTTTTAAACCGTCTTCGAATTTTCTTAATTTCACAAAAGCCCATTGCAACGTTATGTATGCTTCTTCGGACCCAGCAACTTTTACGTACCTTCTGGCGAAATCAAGCATTTCTTCATTATTTTCTAATGCACTATGTGTTGAGATCATCAAACTCAATACCGGTTCAAATGTTGAATCAATTTCAATTACTTTATTAAGGTATTTTCTGGCAGCTTCCAGATCATCCGAAAAGTATGAAAATCTCCCTAAATGATAATACATCTCTTTATCATTCGGGTACGATTTCTCCATCTTCTTCAAAATTTTTATTGCATCTCTCTCACCTTTATAAATTAATGTGTAATACGCTCTCACAAGATATCTCTCTCTTTCAGGGATGCCTGATATCAATGAGATAGCTTTTCGCGCTAGCTCCTCAATAGGCTTTATAGATCCGTAGCGGAAATAGGATGCATAGGCAAGTCGAAAATACGCAAGTCCAAAAGTCGAATCTAACGCAATGGCTTTTTTGAATTCATTTATTGATTCAGGATATTTCAATTTATAGAGCATATTGATACCAGCAAAATAATGCTGATAAGCTTCCAGGTTTGTGGTAGTTATATCAGCCACTTTCATACTCGCATGATCAATTTCATTTTGTTTCTCCTTTAAGCCTTCTCGAGTCTTTTTCGCTAATTTGTCAATAATTCTGGGGATACTCTCCTGATCTTCACCCTCTTCCTTAATAGCTAAAATAATATCACCTTTCTCAGGATCAATTATTTTTAGGTCAATAGAATATAACCTCCCAAATTTTCTAACAGATGAGAGAACGAGATTCCGGATATTTGCCTGTTTACAAATTTCCCTTCCAAGCTCTTCATCAATGTAGTCTATATCCCCTTTGTTCATGGTTTTAATTATATCAAACATTCGTGAACGTGAGATAACGGAAAGCCGATATGACTGTTCCAATGATGTAATGAGCATACCAGAAAGACTGTTTAGTTCTTCCTCATCTGTCTCATTCACAAAATCGACAACCATTATGGGAATGCGTTCTTTACTTTGTATTTTAGTACTAAAAAAAAGATACCGAGCTATCAAGGCGATTACAACTACTAGAAAAAATCCAGACACTGTTAAATATTTTAGCGGTCTTCTTTGAACTGTTCGGTGAATAATTTTTTTGAATGGAAGGATACCAGGGATTAATTCATCTTTCAATTTCTGTAAATCTGCAATTAATAGGCCTGCGTTTTGGTAACGATCCAAAGCCTTTTTTTCAAGACAGTTTTTGACCACAGTTTCCATCTCAATGGGAATTTCTTTATTAAATTCCTTGAATGACTCAGGCTCTTCATTCATAATCGAATACACCACAGCCTGGTCATACTCCCCTCTAAAAGGTAATTTGCCTGTCACCATTTCATACAACACCACTCCAAAAGACCAAATATCTGTCCGATGATCGACATCTTCTCCACGAGCCTGTTCTGGCGACATATAAGCGATTGTTCCAACAGTCGTACCCGTCTTAGTAAGCCCAACCTGCCCAGCTAACTTTGCCAGACCAAAATCGAGAATCTTTACCATGCCATCTTTGGTAATCATAATATTGCCAGGTTTAATATCCCGATGGACAATTCCATGTTCATGGGCTTTAACAAGCCCCTGGGCAATCTGAATGGCAATATCGATCACTTCATTGACTGCCAAACCCCCCCTGTTTCCCCCCTCGAGGGGGGACTAAGGGGGGTGTTTTTGATTTTCTGTTTCAGAGTTTCACCTTCATAATACACCATAGAGATAAACATCTGCCCGTCTTCAGTCTCATCGATTTCAAAGATGGTGCAGATATTGGGATGATCCAACGCCGATGCCGCTTGCGCTTCCTGAATGAAGCGTTCTTTTGCCTCAGGATCTCGTGTTAATTCAGGTGGAAGAAATTTAAGGGCAACGGTACGTTTAAGTTTTAAATCCTCGGCTTTGTACACGACACCCATGCCGCCTTCGCCGAGTTTTTCGAGGATTTTGTAATGGGAGATTGTTTTACCTAACATTTTGAATCCTTGCATATTTAATGTTCGCAGATAATGCTATTATAAATCATTAATTTAGAAAACCCAATCTTTTTTTCACTGTATCATTTGGTATTGGGGTAATACCTTTGATGTCCAATCTGTATTTATCCATATATTGGGTTTGGGCATAAAACTCTATATCTTCTTTGCTCAGTATTGATGTAAGCCTTTCATTTGAATAAGTGGATTTTAATCCCTCGAAAAACGGAGTCCATATTCCTCCCCAGTGCTGAGGGATGAAGACTTTGGGTTTAATAATGGGAATCACTTGTTCCACATGATATGAATTGTGGTATCCGAGCCAGAGATCAATAGAATCCAATTTTTCTGCATCCATAGCTTCGATGAGGTATTCTTCTATCGATTTTTCCTGAGGTATGATTTCGAGATTGTTCATGGTGATGTTATACTCTTGCAGGAATGCTTCATCTGCAATCTTGGATTCTTTGAATGTATTGGCATTTCCTGAATTGGACCAAAACCAGGTCATCGGATGTTCAGTGTGATTCAAGGTAAAAAGATATGCCCAAGATCCGCCACCGTTGGGACCATCTTCTAAAAGACCAGGCCTCAGCCCTCCGGTCTTAGGATCGGGTACTGGTACATCGATCAATTCCATAGGAGTTTGCAACAGAAGACCTAGAGGCGTTGAAATATCACCGCTGTGATGCCAGCGCACAACACGAACACTCAAGTCGCCACCCAGGTCAAACGTTTCACCCCCCTGGACTATTGTGCACTGCGATTTAGGTATGCCTTGAGCGAATGCCTGCAAACAAGTTGATCTGGGTCCGATGATATGCGCTCCTGTCAACTTGGCCCACGCAGCCGTATCGAAGGAATGGTCAAAATGGCTGTGACCGGATAAAATGTAATCTATTTTTTTCTCTCCATCCAGCGCCTTGAGAACACGGTTGACACCTGCTGTATCGGGTACGACTGGCCGCATTTTGATTGTTTCCAGTTTTCGGAGGTCTGGACGCGCTGGACGCGGAATACGCGTTATCCAACCGTCTAGAAGAATTCTTACATCTGCAGTTTCGATGAGCCAATTGGTATTGGACATCCAGGTAAAATCTACATAAGATGTATCTGTGGTTCTCTGGTTATGAGTACAGACAATAAACAATCCTGCAAACAAGAGAATCAATATCTTTTTAATGAGTGACATTTTATCCTCCTTAATACTAAATGATTACCTTATATTTATGGTTTTTCCCAATATGCATTATTTTTATTACATGACGAAATTTAAAATTATCATCACTTCGTAGCTCCGCATCATGGTCGGCGGAAGGTACATGAGAGCCTCGGTGCAAATTTTTTTTTGCCACAAAACGTTCTAATTTAGTATCTTGGGCTTTGTAAACGACACCCATGCCACCTTCACCTAATTTTTCGAGGATTTTGTAGTGGGAAATTGTTTTACCGATCATGATCTTCTACTCCACAAAATATATTCAATCTAAAACCAGGTGATTCTGCTTTCTGAACCAATGTATCTCCAGTGGCTGTCTTTATTTATTTTGTTTTTCCACTTCGATCCTGTCTGTTATTCATCACTCGCCTGTTGACAACTCCGCCATCCAGAGATCGCCTATGCGCTCCCAAAGCGGAAAATAGATCCGTTCACCATCGCTCCCCAGCGCATAGCCTGGCTCCTTCAAGCTGCCCCTGAAGTCCATCAGGGGTCGCGCTGTACCGTCAGACACCGAGACTGCCCACAGGTTGGCACCCTCGTTGCCTGGTCCCCCGATCCCCCAGGCATAGATCGTTTGTCTAACTGATGACCAAAAAAATGGATAAATTTCTGACCACGCCCCGTGAGTAAGTTGCACCAGCTCGCCTCCTTCGGAGGGGATAAGGAACAGCTCTCCGCACCCGGTACGTTTAGAGCCAAAAACAAGTCGTTTTCCATCAGGCGACCAACATGCTATTAAATCCTGCGCTTCATGGAAGGTCAATTGTATAGGTTCGCCCCCACCACTCGGCACTGTCCACACGTCCATATTACCACTGCGATTTGAAAAAAACGCGATCCTTTCTCCATTCGGGGACCAGATGGGAACAAAGTCCTCTGCCGGATGGCTCGTCAATGACGTAACCGCTCCACCCGCCACTGGCATCACGTAGATATCACGATTCCCACGTCGCAAGGAATGGAATACAATCTGCTTTCCGTCGGGCGACCACGACCCGACCCAGTCGTGTGCAGTATGCGTTGTCAACTGTCTCTGTTCAGTGCCATCCTTGCGCATGATCCAGATATCCTTATTCCCGCTTCGGTTGGAGTCGAATGCGATCCACTTCCCATCCGGTGAGATAGATAATAGTTCGATATAGTGATTCTCCGAGGTTAGCACCAGGGCGTCTTCTAATGTGAGCGTGCGATCCGGAACTATTGTGATCGAACAGATGTTAGAACGCTCCACAACTTTTGTGTAGGCGAGTTTCGTCCCATCCCCTGAAAGGGCGATGGCTCCGACCCCAGCGCCCGTTGTCAAAGGACGTGCGTGACCAGTGGGCTTTCCGCGGGTATCGACCGGTACCCACCAAACGTCACGGCTTCCTCCCCGATCAGAAATAAAGAAGAGTTGCCCTCCATCTGACGACCAGACCGGATTATAATCGAAATTCTTTCCCTCAGTTACCGGAAATGGGTCAGTCCCGTTGCGTTGCACCGACCAAATCTGCGATGTGGTCACTCCTGTTCCGACGATACCGGTGCACGCAATGCGTTCCCCATCGGGTGACCAAGCTGGCTCGGAATACCCGACTATAAGTCCTGTGGGTGGTAAAGGCACACGCTCAGGCATGCCGCCACTGGGTGGGATTGTATATAGACTTCCGGCAACAGCATAAGCCAGATTTGTTCCATCGGGCGACCAACAGACCGGCGGTATGGCACCAATATATGATAAAGATGGCGCAAAGGACAACGATAACACGCGTTTTGGTATTCCACCCAGGGCAGGTATTAAAAATATTCCACCACCATCCCGCTCAGAAACGAAGGCAATCCATTCCCCATCTGGCGACCAGCTAGGTTTTCCGTCGTAGCCTATATGGTCTTTGGTTAAATTCACTTTTTGCCCGGCAGCAATCTGCTGCACCCAAATGTCCATGTTTCCCCTCTCGTCGGAAGCATAAGCGATGCGCCTACCTTCTGGGGCCCAGGTGGGATCTTGCTCCAGTCCAGGTGCTGTCGTCATGGGCAGGGTGTGCTTGATCTGGAATTCCCTGCCTTCCCGGCGGATTAGTAGATAACCCACAATGAGAAGCACGAATAAGAGTCCAATCGCTAAGGCTCCCAACAGCGGTTTGGACATGTCTTTTGGAGACTTCTTTATCTCTGGGCGTGGAGGAGATACCTTTTTGAGAGATCTCAAATCGACCAGCATCTCATCCGCATGCTGGTAACGTTCAGCCGGATTTTTGACCAGTGCTTTGTTCACAATCCGTTCCAGCTCCATTGACACACCTGTTCTAAGCCCGGTCACTGGTTCCGGTTCTTCGTTCAATATGGAGTACACGATTGCCTGCTCGTACTCACCTTTAAAAGGCAATTGTCCAGTTATCATTTCATACAACACCACTCCATAAGACCAAATATCAGTTCGGTGATCGACCGCTTCGCCTCGTGTTTGCTCTGGTGACATATACGCTACAGTTCCGACAGTAGTGCCTGTTTTTGTGAGTTTCATTTGACCTTTTATTTTAGCCAGGCCAAAATCCATAATTTTAACGCGATCGTTTTCCGTCAACATGATATTGGCGCTTTTGATATCGCGATGAAAAACACCTTTTTTGTGCGCCGCTTGCAGACCGTCGGCAATTTGCATGGCGATGTTCAGTGCTTCATCCACTTTCAGCGGACCAGCATCGATCCTCTGCTTCAATTCCTGCCCATCGATGTATTCCATTACGATGAACATTTCCTCATCGACTTCTTCAATCGCATAAATCGTGGCGATATTCGGATGGTTGAGTGCGGCAGCAGCCTGGGCTTCGATTTTAAAGCGCTCGCGTTCTTCCTCGCTAGCAGCAACATGACGCGGTAGGAATTTTATCGCCACCTCGCGCTTAAGTTTAGTATCCTCTGCTTTGTACACGATACCCATGCCACCCTCGCCGAGTTTTGAAAGGATTTTATAATGAGATATGGTTTTGCCGATCATATTTAATTCTTCCGCTTTTTAGGATTCATCTTAAGTTATAAATAAATCTTCATGAATGCAACAGGCTATCTCTACTTTCGTAGATTTTCAGTATCGCATCTGCGATATCATCCATATCATGCTTTGTTCCCAGTAATTCAGCATATTTTTGTTCAAATTCATCTCTCTTTGTATCTCTGCCCCTCCACCAATTGCCACTACGTAGAACTGAAAAAATTTCATCTTCAGCATCTCTATCCCGAATTGGCCATTGAGGCCAATCTCTTGTTCTCACTGTCATGCCACCTTGAATTGCTAACTTGTTTGAGATTTTACTTGCTTTTGAATACACTGCCATAGGGCTTGAAGCTAGTGTTGCTAATGCACCTGCAGAAGTAGCAGCTAAAAATTTTCGTCGCTCAATTTTTTATTTGATCATTTTGGTCTCTCCTTTGAAGTCAAACATGAGACGTGAAACGTAATATGTGTGATTTTTTTCGTTTGACTTTTCACGTTTCACTATGTTAACCATGTTCATGATGATAAGTTTTTGGTGTGTGGTTGTGGTACATTCCAAATTGATGCATTCGGTTGTGTAAGCTGCGATGAGATGATTCCAACACCAATCGCATCCGTTTGTATGCAATATCGTCTGTTCGAGTGCCGATGGTGTCTAAATATGCCAATGCGCCTTCGATCTGTTCGAGAATGGTTACGGCATCTGCTGCTGCGAAAAATTCTGAACCGCTGACTTGAACCATCACTGGCGAAGAATGGGCCGCGATTATTTCCGGCTGATCCTCATAATGGCCGCGCACAAGAAGTGCAAGCCACGAGCATTTATCAATCTTTACAGACCAATGCCCATTGTCTTCCCATTTGTGAACAGACCGTCCTTCTTTTATTTCACCATTAATAACAAGCTCCACTTTTGACATCGGTACTGTTACGCTTGCCACTTTCCATGTTACATCGACTGTTCCACCGAAGGAAGACATTTTAATCCAAGTGCCAGACGCCTTGCCATCAACTGCAAACTCAAGCAACGGACCATAGGTGACAAATGTATGTCCTTTTCGAATGGCTTGCTTCCAGACGTCATAATCAAATTCATCTTCATTTTCGATTTTTGCATAAGTGCGAACGGTTCCGACAGCCGTGGAAGCGGACATTTTGTCCGTGCCACCTACTGCTGCAACAAAATAGCCACAGTTGAGGTATCGGTACCAATCAACGAGAGAGTATGGACTAATACCACTGTATAGATTCCCCCACGACGTCATTTCCACGCCATCGATTTCACCACTGACAATACTGGCAGCATGTTCCAGTCGTGGATTTGGAAAGTGGGGCAGAATTACCACTCCATTTTGTTTTTTACATTGTCGTGCCCACTCGGTGAGCAGCACTTCAATCGGATCGCCCAGGGCTGATTCATCCGGACCACCTGTGGTCATAGGTGTAATCATATTTCCATTGTATCCCAATAGGGAAATATGTCCCAAAACATGCTGCCTGTTTTCTGTTCCTACTCGGACTAAATACTCTCCATCGCCACCGGCTTCTTGTGCACCATATGTTGTTTTGCCATCAAAATCACCTACATTTGTCATTAATTCACCCCATTGAGATGCCAGCAGATTGACCACATTGATCCCTTCTCCTGCTCCTTCAAGGAGTGCAGAACCAGGCGATAAAAAATGAACATGAGTATCTGCTGTCACCCATCCTTTCTCACGCCAGGGAAGAACCTTTTCAATTTGAATTGTAATCTGTTTGGTTTCTAATGAAATTTCTACAAACTTTCGGACGGGCTTTATTTCAAAGCCTTTAGACACCTCAATATATACCTTACCAATCGGAAGTTTTATCATTGTCTCACCAGAGATATAGGTGCAGTGATGAATACCGCGATGAGTAAAATCAACACTGTAATCTTCAAACCAGGCGGGATTTGGAATGCGATGCCGGTCGATTGGCGCAAGATATTCTCCAGCTTCACCATGGACATGCAATTTTACTGCCACTGGAGTATGACTGTCTTTATCAACAACACGGATCTTAACCGTTTGTAATGCGGGAGCAATTGGTTTCAGTTGATCTGGCTTGGACTCTTTTGCGAGAAAAGAAACAGGTACTGTTGTTCCATCAAATAAATGAAATTGGGCATCAACATGGGCAGTGTATTCAATAATTATTTCTTTTGAAGATGTTTCTGGCAATTTATTGTTGTACGTTTGTGCCCATTCTTTGTTAGGGTAAAGCATTCGAGGTGTCGCAGAGATAATCTGTCCCATATCGAGCTGTATTTGGGACAGAAGCCCATCTTCATCAAGACTTGGATCGAAGTCAACATTGTTCGGAAGGGACAATATGGCTTTACGCCGTGATACCCAGCGGAGCGGATTGGAAGAAACATTTCCTGCCGAAATAGCTGACAAAATGATAATGCCCGATTTTGGTTCAAATTGAAAACCTGCAATAGATTTTTTTGGATGAGGATTCTCCCAGGCCCATAGCCAATAGGTCCACTTACCTCTATCCATAGTGTTCACTCGAGTCTGACTTCCTCCCCAATTTCGAGTCTCCTGTTCGTGATTTGCCCGTTTGGGAATCGGTTTGTGGTGAGCCACTGATTCAGTACAATTTTCTCCCCACCCGCGTTGAAACATACCTATCTGATGCCGAAGTTTAATTGGTATGTGTTCTTTTGTTCCATCATCATAAATGACAGTATATTCTGCAATGTTTACGCCTAATTGTCCAGCGCCTTTAAATGGTGTAGCATAAAGTCCGAATTTGTCCTTCTCCATCTCCACAGTATCAGCCGTGTGTAGAAAGATTAACCAATTCGTGTTGAATGAGTTTAAATTTATGTGAACTGGAGTCTCTTTCAGGAATATGATCTTTTTGCTGATATCGAACGGTATACCCCACGCTGTACATTGACCTGTAGGTGCATGCTTTAACGCCTGTAACATTTTTTCTGATATAACTGGCATGTTAAGTTCTGGGAGCGTTTTATTACCTTCTATAAAAATAGGATTGAATCGTAAAGAAAAGGGGCCATCTGAGATGCGTGGGATGAATTTCTTTTTATACTTCTTATTCTTGTATAATAAGGTTGATACATTCTTAATGCTGGATTCTTTCGTGTAAAGATTTTCAGTAAGATTTGAAAAGAAGGCCTTGTTGAGTGGAACGAGTAAAGAAGAGGTCGTTAAGACTTTCAATGCATCACGACGGGTTAATTTAAAATTCTTCATTTCTATCTCCTATGTTTAAAATTATTTAAACAATCTAATATTTTCTCAATCGTTCGGCTTTGTATAAGACGCCCATCCCGCTCTCGCCGAGTTTTGATAGGATTTTATAGTGAGATATAGTTGTAACAATCATTCCACTGGACCTAAATGACGATCTAACCAGTCGAGTGTTTCTTTTGCCAGAACAACTTTTGGCACATAATGTCCACCTTCATAGACAACCCATCTTTTAGCTTCCTTTGGCGTACCGAGTAGCTCAAAAAAAGGTTTTTGTGAAGTCTCAACCGGGAAAACATAATCATATTTCCCATTCAACATAAGAACTGGAATCGATATGTGTGGAAGGAAATGAATGGGATCAACTTCGGGTAAGGATCGTTCAAATCTCAATCCGGCAACATACAAAACACCTACTTTAATACGCTTTTCAATCGCAAGCATATTCCCACCCATAAAACCTCCCCAACTAACGCCCCAATATGCGAGTTTATCGATGTCAATATCATCCCGTGTCTCCAAATAATCGATCGATCGGGCAAGATCCTTCGCCCACATGATCACGTGCTCTTTATAAGAGATGGTTTCGTTTGGAATGCCATTTTGTACCTCATCGCCACGCTCATAGGTACTTTTATAGATTGGATATAGAACCGATCGTCCGTCTTTGATCAGAAAATCTACAATTGTCTTAGGCAAAGCATCTTCGCTTGAAGCTGATCGAATGGCATTATCACCAGGGAAATAGACTACCGGCTGGTAGGGAGGTGTACTCTGTTTAGGAAGAAAAAGATAGGCGATGATGCGTTCATTCCCATAAGCAGCATCAAACGTAATCTTCTGTTTGATCCAGTCCCTTTTGTTCTCGTCCACATACTCAATTGCGGCATTCAATGGTTTTTTATCGTATGCATACATCCGAAGAAAAATGTTGAACGTTTCCTCAGACACCGGCTTCTCTTCAAAGAAATCTCGGTAAGGGATGTCGATAGCTCGAGAAAGGACCTCAAAATTCTCCTCATAATCAAGATATTTTATACATCGAAATCCATTTGTGAGCGAACGGTCAAAGGTAGGCTGAGCGGAAGCAAAGGCAAAAGTATAGGCAGCATCATTCCAACCACCACCTAAAATCGACCGCTGCCCATCATGACCAATCTCGTTCCAGCACCATTCCCGTACGTTTCCAGCCATGTCATAGCTGCCAAATGCGCCCATACCCTGGTGATGACCCACGGGGGCAGGACCACTACCGTTAAGATTACTCAATGGGATGATCTTGGAGCTTAGACCAATCCCAGCCGC
>JABAOC010018256.1_pt6 | contig 10799 bp, 8 predicted proteins | sample 7062161 | NCBI WGS metagenome assembly JABAOC01 (sample SAMN14538625, study PRJNA623070) | marine sediment metagenome | biome: marine biome [ENVO:00000428]; feature: marine pelagic biome [ENVO:01000023]; material: deep marine sediment [ENVO:00002113] | place: India: Gulf of Khambhat ...
TCCACATAAACCACATTGGGAAGTGTTTTTGCGTATTCCACCACGTCAGGAATACTGACGACTCCGGCGATGTTTGTTCCGCAGTGGCAGACGAATACTCCAATTCTCGGCTCCTGCCCTTCCACGTCAATTTCTGGCGGATATTCCTTTGCTGTGATTAAGCTGCCTTTAACGTCTTTGAGGAGTGATAAGACTTTAGATGAAGCACCTGAAGCCTGCATGACAGTTTCAGGTATATCTTTGGGTTCTGTGAATGGTCCAGAAACATAAACTCCTTCGTGCGTTGACTCAACCGGCTTAAAAGGAGGTGTTTTGCAGAAATCATATTCATTTAATTCAATGCCGAATTTTTCTGAAATTTCCTTTATAGATTTTGGAGGTTGGAGACCAACAGATAAAACCACAAGGTCATATTCACGAGATACCTTCTTATCGTCCTCAGCCAAATATTCGATGATAAGATTTTGCGTTTCGGGAATTTCTTTCACAGACGCGGGGCGACATCTGATGTATTCGACTCCAAGCTCCTTTGCCCTTTGATAATACTCATCAAATCCTTTACTGAAGGCACGCATGTCCATGAAAAATACATCACATTCCAAATCTTCACCCACATGCTCTTTAGCGATGATGGCTTCTTTCGTGGCATACATGCAGCACACCGAAGAACAATAATCCCGGTCCACGTCGCGCGATCCCACACACTGGATGAATCCTATCCTCCTTGGCTCAGTTTTATCGCTGGGTCGCAAAACATGACCGGCAAAAGGCCCTGAAGCAGATAGTATTCTTTCGAATTCAAGCGAAGTCACAACATTGGGATACTGTCCGTATCCCAGTTCTTCCTTGATTTTTGCATCAAATATTTCAAATCCCGGGGATAAAATGACTGCACCCACGTTCAATTCGATTTTCTTTTCTTTCTGTTCATGATCGATGGCATCTGCTTCACAGAACTCTTTGCAGACTTCACAGGCATCCTTGAGGATGTGCGCACAATATCTGTCATCAATGGTGGCTTTATTGGGAACAGCCTGGGGATAAGGAATGTATGCCGCTGACCTTTGAATCAATCCTTCATCAAATTCACTGACGATGGGGAGGGGTTTGTTCTTACTGGTTTCTTCAAGTTTTATCCTTTCAGTCGGACAAATAGAAACACACGCCCCGCAGGTCTGGCAGACATCAGAGGCTGCGTCAAAAGGAGGGCTGACTTTACGCCTGGAGCCACGATTCAGAAAATTTATGGCACTGATGCCCATCCTTTCCTCACACATTCTTACGCACAGCCCGCACAAAAAACAATCATCGTGCTTCTTTTCGAATCGGGGTTCTTTTATGCCGTATTCTTCAGCGATTTGCTGAATGGCCGGCGAATCAGGACATCGTGTGAGCAAAAGCTCGGCCATTATTTTGCGTGTTTTTTCAACTCTTTCTGTGTGGGTGTTGACCACAAGGTTATTCAATGCGGGATAGGTGCAGGATGCCTGAATAGACGACCTTCCATTTTGCCCGACTTCCACCAAACATAACCTGCAGGCTCCATAGGGAGCTAAGGCCTTATGATAGCAAAGAGTCGGGAGCTTTATTCCCACACTCTGAATGCATTCGAGCAGTTTTTTGCCTTCAGGAAATTTGTGCTTCTTGCCGTTTATAGTCAGCTCTATCACGCTAAGCCTCCGCTTATTTCATGTTTAAAAAAATTATCATCTTTTATCAATCCAGGCATCCTCCTCTCCTCTGATGCCCAAGTTTTCTTTTCAAGATACATAATTCTTTTCTCCATCGATTATTCTTCTTACTTTTTCTCTTCTGTTTTTATCTCTGGTATCTCAATGACGGCTTTAACTTTTTTGACTTCTTTTTTTTCCGCTTTTCCTTCTTCAGTCGCTTCGGCCTTTCCCTCCTCTTTTTCTTCTGCTTTGGCGGTTTCTTCCACTTTTTCTTCCACTGGTTCTTCTTTCTTTTCCTCTACTTTTTCCTCCTCCTTTTTCTCTTCTTCTTTTTTGACTTCAGCGGGTTCCGCTTCTCCTATTTTCATATCCGGGATCTCAATGACGGCCTTTGCTTTTTTCTCCTCCGGTTTTTTTTCTGCCTTTGCTTCTTCGGTCACTTCGGCCTTTTCTTCTGCTTCTACCTCTTCCTTTTTCTCTTCAATTTTGACGGCTTCTTTTTTCTCTTCTTCCTTTTTGACTTCAGCGGGTTCCACTTCTCCTGTTTTCATATCCGGGATCTCAATGACGGCTGCAGCTTTTATCTCTTTTGGCTCTTCTTTTGGTTTAGCGGCTTCCTCCACTTTTTCCTCCACCGCTTCTTTTTTCTTTTCCTCTACTTTTTCTTCGATTTTTTCTGGAGCTGGCGCTTCGACTCTTTCTTCGGCGGCTTCCGCTACCGGTACAGCTTTTTCTTCCACGACTTCTTCTTTGACTTCTTCAACTTTGACTTCCTCTTCCTTTGCTGCTTCTTCGACTGCTATCTCTTCTGGTGCGGCCTCTTCCTTTTTCTCTTCTATCTCTTCGACGACTGGCTCTTCGATCCTTTCTTCAACTTCGACTTCCTCTTCCTTTTCCTCTAAATCACACCTGAGACACCGTTTCGCTTCAGAGATTGCCTGAGCCTCCGTAAATCCCCATTCGACTTCATTAAAATCCGTAATCCTTTGAGCCACAGGAGCCGATGACATTTCCTGTTTTTTTAGGCTCTGAACCTCTTTTTCAGAAAGCTCGATCGCCTCGACATGAACGGCCGGGCGAGTGACTTTATATTTTCTTTCTAATTTCTCTCCGCGGATGTATTTGTCTATCATTTGAGCGGCTAATTTGCCGTGGGCCATAGCTTCGGTGACTGTATTCGGGCCGGTGACCACGTCCCCACCCGCAAATACTCCGTCTATGTTCGTATGAAGATTTTCAGGAGCGACTTCGATCGTGCTCCACTTGGAAACTTTCAGTCCATTTCCACCTAAACCAGACACATCGGGTTCCTGGCTAATGGCCAGGATCAAGGTGTCCACGTCGACTTTATACTCAGATTCCTCGATCGGAACAGGCCGCCTTCTTCCGCTGGCATCGATATCCCCCAACTCCATTCGGATACACTCGATAGCGTTCATTTTCCCGTTACTCGATAAGACATTGACGGGAGCGGTGAGAAATTCTATATCGATCCCTTCAGCGATAGCCTCTTCGATTTCACTCTTTATCGCGGGCATCTCTGCTTTAGTCCTTCTGTAGAAAATTCGCGTATCTTTACCAAGGCGCTTGGCGACTCGAGCCGCATCTATGGCTGAGTTACCACCGCCCACGATTATCACCTTGTCCCCGATTTTTACTTCCTGCCCGAGGTTGATATCCCGCAGGAATTCAACAGCATCGAGGACTCCACCTGTATCTTCTCCCGGGATTTTCATTTTGAGCCCTTTCCAGGCCCCGATAGCAATAAAGATCGCTTTGTATTCTTCCTTGAGCTTTTCAAGCGCTATATCTTTTCCGATGGTCGTGTTCGTCTTAATTTCCACACCTAATTTTTTTATCCTGTCTATTTCGTATCTCAATACATCCTTGGGGAGCCTGAATTCAGGAATTCCTAAGGCCAGCATACCGCCCGCGACTGGCTGTCTTTCAAACACGGTGACTTTATATCCCTCCAGAGCCAGATAATGGGCACAGGTGAGTCCTCCTGGACCCGAGCCGACTACAGCGATCTTCTCCTCTCTCTCCGCTTTTGGCTTTTCCTTAACGATTACGCCCTTCTTCATCTCATAGTCCGCGAGAAAACGTTTGAGTCCTCGAATGGCGATAGAATCCCCCCATTCTCCGGCCACACACTTTATTTCACAAGGTGTGTGACAGACACGTCCGCAGATGAGAGGGAGCGGATTTTCTTTTCTCACGACTTTAACGGCTTCATCGAATTTTCCCTGAGCGATCAGCCCTATGTACGATGGCACATCCTGAGACAGAGGACATATGTGTTGGCAGGCTGATGAGATTATTCCTTTACAGACGAGAGCAGAGCATCTTTTGTATTTAACGTGTTCCAAATATTCGTCTNNAATGTGCTCAATACCGGATTCGGCAGCGTCTGGCCCAATCCACACATCGAGCCATCCTTAATCGCTTCGCTGAGTTCTTGCAGAGCCTGGAGGTCTGACTCCTCACCCCTTCCGCTGGTTATTTTTGTGAGTATTTCGAGCAGCACAGCCGATCCTTCACGACAGGAAGCGCATTTTCCGCAGGATTCATCATTGGTGAACTCTATAAAATACTTCGATACATCGACGACGCATGTATCTTCGTCCATGACGATCATTCCACCGGAGCCCATTATAGAGCCGGCTTCAGTTAATTTTTCATAATCTACCGGCAGGTCGATCAAATTTCCCGGGATACAACCCCCTGATGGACCTCCTGTCTGGACGGCTTTGAATTTTTTCCCTCCGGGAATTCCACCGCCGATGTCATAAACGATTTCTTTGAGGGTGATTCCCATCGGGACTTCAACCAAGCCCGTGTTGTTGATTTTGCCGACAAGAGAAAACACTTTCGTTCCTTTGCTGGTTTCAGTCCCTATGCTCGAAAACCACTTCGCGCCCCGGTTGATGATGACGGGAACGGTCGCCCAGGTCTCGACGTTATTGATGTTGGTTGGTTTTCCCCACAGCCCTGACTCGACCGGATAGGGGGGTCTCTGCCTGGGTTCGGGCGGGCGTCCTTCGATGGAAGCGAGGAGTGAAGTCTCTTCACCACAGACGAATGCGCCGGCACCCTGTTTGATATGAATGTCAAAACTGAAGTCCGTATCGAAAATATTTTCTCCGATGAGTCCGTATTCTCTGGCCTGCTCGATAGCGATCTCCAACCTCTTCATGGCCAGCGGGTATTCAGCCCGGATGTAGACATATCCCTCACTCGCGCCGATGGCTCTGGCTCCGATCATCATCCCTTCCAGCACAGAATGAGGATCCGCTTCAACAATACTTCTGTCCATGTAGGCACCGGGATCCCCTTCGTCTGCATTGCAGACGATGTATTTGGTGTCACCTTTTGATTTTCTGCACAGTTCCCATTTCAGGCCGGTCGGGAATCCTCCTCCACCGCGGCCTCGAAGGCCGGAAGTTTGTATCTCCCTGATTATTTCTTCCGGTTTCATCTCCGTTAAGGCCTTGGCGAGGGCTTTGTATCCATCTCTGGCAATGTATTCATCGATGACTTCGGGGTCTATAAGGCCTCGATTCCTGAGGGCGATCAGTGTCTGACGGGAGAAAAATCCAATGTCCATCATCTTGGGAATGGTTACTTCTTCAGCTGGAGGAGTGAACATCAGTTTTTTGACCGGTCTTCCTTTTAAAAAATGTTCTTCGACAAGATGCGGGATCACGTCTTCTGTTAAAGTGTGGTAGAAAATTCCATCCGGCATGACTGTCATGACCGGACCGACAGCACAGAATCCGTTACAGCCTGTCATAACAACGAGCACTTCTTGGTCTAATCCTTGCTTTTTTAGCTCTTCTTTTAATAGTTCTCCGATTTTGAAAGATTTATTGGAAACACAGGCTGTCCCCGCGCACAGCATTAAATGCAACCTGTATTTATCTATCATTTGTTCGTTCATGATCTATATGCCCTCTCTCAAACGCATCAAATTTATTAAGAGACTCTTTCGCTCCCTACGGCGAGAGCGTATTCACTGACGACCTTCCCTCCGAGTACATGCTCATCGAGTATCTTGCGGATTTTCTCCGGGGTGAGGTCGACATATTTAACTGGCGCTTCGTCCTTCACTTCCACTGTCGCCATGGGCTCTTTGCTGCATAATCCCGCACAACCTGAACTTGTGAGAATCACATCAACGATATTTTTCTTTTCAAATTCATCCAATAGAGTGTTCATGATCTCTCTCGCTCCAGCCGCTATCCCACAGGTTCCCATATGAACGATTATTTTCGCTTTCCCGGCACCTTCTCGCAAGAGAGTCGTCTTTCTCACTCTCTGGCTGATCTTCTCTAAGTCTTCGATTTTCAATTTTGCCATAATCTTTCTCTCAAAATGGACTTAAATCATCACCTGAATTATTGATCACAAAATTACTCATCAATTGTCACTAAGCCTTTTCATAGCTGGTTAATAATTCAGGCACCCTTGATTTGGACATCAATCCATGGATATTTTCTCCGACCTTCAACACAGGAGCCAATCCGCAGCATCCGATACAGCGAACAGCCTCTAAGGTAAACTTCATATCTTCTGTTGTTCCCCCTCTTTTTATTCCCAGTTCACTTTCAATAGCGGCGGTCACTCTGCCCGCTCCTTTCACGTGACAGGCCGTTCCAAGGCAAACAGATATTATGTGTTTCCCTCTTGGCTCCAGGCTGAAAATCTTGTAGAAAGTCGCTATCCGACAGACTAAACTCAGAGGCATGTTCAATTTATCGGCTGTATACTTCAAAACCGATTCGGGCAGATAATTGAAAACTTCATTCGCCTTCTGCAGTATGGGAACGAGTGCTCCCTCTGAATCGTGATAGTCTCCAATAATGTTGTTCATGATTTTCATGTCTTCAGCGGAGATATCGATTATGTCTTTTTCAGGTGTCACATAGATGATGTTGTGAACCGGACAGTTAGCCACGCACAGACCGCATCCTGTGCACTTTTCTTCATCGACATACCTCGGCTTCTTGTTGATTTTCAGGACAAAATTACCCGCCGTGCCGCTTATGCTTTCAATTTCTGCGAGAGTAATCACTTCTATATCTTTATGCCTGCCGACTTCAACCAATCTGGGTGCCATCGTGCACATGGCGCAGTCGTTTGTCGGGAACGTCTTGTCCAGTTGAGCCATCACTCCACCAATAGAGGGTTTATTATCAAGGAGATAAACCTTTATTCCTGATGCGGCGAGATCCAGTGCGGCCTGCATGCCTCCGATCCCACCACCGACGACTAATGTGGCACCGACTTTCTTGTTCTCCGTCTTGCTTTTAGACATTTCTTTGTTTTTAGACATTTTCTAACACAGCCTCTTCGGGCACCTGCCGTTCGAGTGCCTTTTCTCTGACATTATGAAAGTAAATGGCCAGCGGGCGATACAAGAGATGGGCCCACTTGCCGAATGGCACTTCGATCACCAACATGGCCACAGCGATAACCAGATGAACGGCATACATGTAATACGTGGCCAGGGGCAATCCCATGTACCTGAAAATATGGACCAGTATCCCGGTCACAGTCGTCAACAACAGCAGTATCGGGAACATCCAGTCGCTGAAGTCTGAAAACCTGTGAATTTGCTCTCGCTTTTTGATTCGGCCTATGATGATTTCAACTGTGCCGAAGAGAAGAACAGCCGTCGCATAATAACCCAGCCATCTCTGAGGGTGGGTAATGGGGTAAATGTTGTCCGTCTGGAACCACAACAAAAGGACGACCACCAGAAAGAGCATGAGTACATATCCGGAGACGAGTAGAAAGTGTTTGAGCCATCGACCCACGTTATTCTTGCATTTGAGAAAAAACTTCTGGCTAAAGAAATTCCAGATACCTGTCCATGCCTGGGTGATGAATATATGAAGGGGGATCTTGACCTTTTCTCCCTGATGCATGGTGAATCCAAAACCATTCTCTTTTATGCCCTTGACAATATCTGGCAATCTGACGCTGTCGGTCTGCTGCATGATGAACCAGTACATGCGGAATGAGTTAGTGAACAGGAAGAAGGCCAGAATGACGAATAAGACCAGGTCGAAGGCATGAACCGTATGGACAGGAGCGAAGGTGTTGAGTTCCACCTGTTCTGTCACGAGCGGGCCGTGAAAGAACCATATCAGGAGAGACATGATCGCAGCGACCCCAAGGAAGGCCCCAAACTCCCAGACCTTTGACCGGTAGAGTTTTTCAGAGAGGCCTGTCCAATCATATTGCGCGGTGAGATAGCGGCGGAGTGTCATCATCGCCTCCCCGGGTTCCGTCTCTCTCGGGCAAGTTGTAGAGCAGTCGCCACAGTAGTAGCATAACCAGGGTTCCACGCTGCTTTTGAGCAACTTTCTCAAACCGAACGTGGTGTAACGCATTATTTTACGTGGGAATGAAGCTGAGCCTTTGACTAAATCACACGTGACTGTACAGCTCCCACATTGCAAGCAGGCGTTGGGATCGAATTTTCCATATTTTCGAACCTCTGCCAGTAAAGTCGGATCACTTTTAATTTTCGTCATACTTGCACCATATCAAAGAAATAAATTTGTTTTCAGTTTTAAGAGCATTCCCCAATGCGTTTAATGCATTGGGGGCAAATATCAGTTGGACAATGTCGCTAGAGTATTTCCTTCTGAATCAACGATATTGATTTTTACACCGAGTTTTCCATCCAACCTGTGCGTCGCGCAGGACAGACAGGGGTCATGAGCTCTGATCATCATCTCGACTGTATTCAGGATTCCCTCATCATACTTTCCGTCTTTGATCAAGTCTTTGGCTGCACTTTTGACAGACATGTTGATCGGCGCATTATTGTGAGTGGTGCCGACGATCAGGTTCACGTTTGTCACGAGACCGTTCTCATCGGTTTCATAGTCATGGATCAATGTTCCTCTGGGGGCTTCGACACTGCTGATTCCTCTTGCCGCTCTGGGTTCCACCTTTTTTCGGGTATCCGTGCTGGTGATTTCAGGGTCATCGAGGAGGCGAATAGTGTTTTCTGCGTTGTAGAGAAGTTCAATCAGCCTTGCCCAGTGATAGAGGAGAGTCAGTTGAACCGGGCGGCCGAATTTCTCTCTATATTCTTCCAGTTCAGCTTGAGCTAAAGGCGTATCGATTTTGTCACAGACATTGAGCCTGGCCAGTGTGTTGGTCCGGTAAATCCCATTGGGATTATCCAGGTCCATCGAGAACTCGCCGGCTTTCTTCATGTAGGGGAACTTCAGATAAGACCAGGGTTCAACATGCTCAGCGATATAATCAGTGTACTGTTCGTATTTGAAGTCTTCATAGGAGCCGTCGGCATTCATCATTCTCAGCTTGCCATCATAAAGGTCGAGTGAGCCATCCTCTTTCACTGTTCCCAAAAATCCCGTGTTGATGATGCCCAGAGATTGAACGACATCCAGATATTTAGGAAAGATGTTATTCTTGGCAAAAGACATAGTGAATTTTGCCAGCTCAAAACATTCATCGGCCATCTTCCTCAGTTCTTTTCTCTCTTCTTCGAGTAAAGGACGGCTGAATCCTCCGGGCACAGCCGCCGCCGGATGTATCGCTTTTCCGGCAATTATCTCCAGCATATGGGCGGCCATGTGTCTGACTCTTACCACTTTTTTAGCGAGATCCGGAGCTGCACCCAGAATACCGATGACATTCCTGACTGAATAATCCGAATCCGGGCCAAGCACAAAATCCGCTCCAGCGAGAAAGTAGAAGTGGAGAATATGCTCTTCCATATAAGCGATGCTGTTGCACAACTCTCTCAGCTTTTTCCCGGCAGGAGGCGGATCCACGCCGAAAACAGCATCGCACGCTTTTGCCGAGGCATTGTGATGAGACCAGGGACAAACTCCACAAATCCGTGTGGTGATTCTCGGCATCTCTTCAACAGGTTTGCCGATGCAGAATTTCTCGAAGCCTCTTAATTCAAGGACATTGACTTGAGTGTCGCTGACGTTCCCAGCATCATCGAGCTGGATCGTTATCTTAGCGTGTCCCTCGATTCGTGTGACGGGTTGAATTGTTAGTGTTTTTCCCATGATTTAACTCCTTTTCGGAAGAGGTCGCAAGCGACCGGCTCCAGAAAATCTGTTGAATGTGGCTGCACGATCAGGAATTTGTTTGACGTCAAGCCCAATAGAGGATAGAGCCCCCATCATGTCGACCATCGGATTGGCATCATCTGAGAGAGGACCAAAACATCCGCGGCAGGCCATGTAGGCTTTTATGCATCGAGGTGTTTTCTCTGCTCCACCGCAGCCTGATCTTGTGGCTGGGCCGCTGCACAGGAAACCCTGTTCCATGAAACAACGAACAGTATCCAGGGGCTTCCCGGGTTCAAACTCAACAGGCTCAAGGGGTCTTTTCAAATCTGACACAGCTTTCTCTTTTCTGATAGTCGGGCAATCATCACACACGCTCTTTCCAGGGAGCTGGAGTTCTTTTCCTTCTAAAAGCGCGGTCAACGCATCAACCACCATATCAGGTGTTGTCGGACAACCGGGCAGCTTGAGGTCAACCTTGACGACTTCATGCAAGGCATAGATTCTGTCAGTGAACGGTGATATTCCTTGGCTGGGGGTGTCTGCTGAGTCAGTGGAAACACTCCCTCGAAAAACTTTTTCCTGGATTTCATCGACCGTAAACTGATTGGCCAAGGCCGGGATACCGCCATAACAGGCACAGGAACCAAGAGCAATGAGAGTCTTGCACTTTTTCCTCATTTCCTCAGCTATTTCTTTGTTCTCTTCTACACGGATTCCTCCAGAAATGATACCCACATCGGCTTCAGGGATTTCCGGCCCCGCCTTATCGCCGGTCTGTCCAAAGAGTTTATGATCCATCAGGACTGGAATGTGGACAAACTCAAGCTTGGGTAAAATGTCAAGAAGTGGCTCTCCGATGTCAAGGATAGTGACTTCACATCCTGCACAGATGGTGAACCACTCTTCTGCTACTCTAACCGCCATATTTTGCCTCCTTTAAGATTTTGGTTGTAATTATAAGAGGCGAGAAGGGAGGACGAGCGCGCTATTCTACGACTAGAGTATTCCTATTTAATGTATAAGTACTATTGTAATTATAGGGAAAGTATTGATT
>JABAOC010007487.1_pt1 | contig 10796 bp, 5 predicted proteins | sample 7062161 | NCBI WGS metagenome assembly JABAOC01 (sample SAMN14538625, study PRJNA623070) | marine sediment metagenome | biome: marine biome [ENVO:00000428]; feature: marine pelagic biome [ENVO:01000023]; material: deep marine sediment [ENVO:00002113] | place: India: Gulf of Khambhat ...
AGGTTCTGGGTGACGTGTGTGGAGACGATAACGGTGGCGCCGCTTTCCGCTACGTCACGGAACAGCGCCATCATCCTACCCTCCAGGGCGGGATCCAGTCCGGACGTAGGTTCATCCAGGTACAGGGCTTTGGGCCTGGCCAGGAGTTCCAGGGCGAGGCTTACACGCTTTCGCTGTCCACCACTGAGGCGCTTCACCTCTGTCTGGCGCCTCTCCGTCAGGCCCAAGGAGCCTAGGACTTCGTCGATACGTTCGGCAATCTCTTCCTCTCGGGTGTCAGGAGGAAGACGAAGCTTGGCCCCATAGTAGAGCGTTCTCTCGACCGTGAGTTCCCCGTGAACGATGTCGTCCTGGGGCACGTAACCCAGGATGGAACGGAAAAGGCCAGAGTTCTCGTAGAGGCTAATGCCGTCATAGTAGACCGCCCCAGCTGTCGCTGGAGAGAAGCCGTTGAGGGCGTGAAGGAGCGAAGTCTTGCCGGCGCCGCTGCCGCCGACGATGGCCACGAACTCACCCGGGTAGATGCTTAAAGAGATGTCATCCAGAATCCGTCTGCCATCCCCCAGCGCCTTTGTTAGATTCAGCACATCGATGCGGACTCCTTCGCGGCCGACAAATCCCTTCACCATCAGCCCGTCTAGGAAGACCTTATTGGTGCCGATCAATATCTCGTCGCCGTCTTGGAGCTCGGCCACCTTTATCCGGCGACGATTGACGTATGTTCCGGTGGCGGAGTCCTGATCGTAGATGACCCAACGGCCCTCCATATTGCTGACACGTGCGTGCACCGCGGCCACCTGCGGATCATTGATGACGAGATCGTTGTCAGGGAGGCGACCGATGGTGATCTCGGGACGCTCAGGAGCAAGGGTTAGGAAGGTGAAAGCCTCGTTTTCGAAGCGCTTGACGTTTCCGCGATGCACCCTGTCGGCCAGTACCCGACCGATCTGCGTGTCGACCTCGGGGTGATTCTTCTGAATCTCCTCGAAGCCGGTCTTGCTCAGCCGCCAGAGCCGAGAGTCCGTTGTGGCAATAGCCGCAGCAGACCGTGGGGCACCCGTGACCAGGGCCATCTCTCCGAAGAACTCGCCCGGCCCCAGATGAGCGAAGACCACCTTCTCCGTCCCTACGTCTGAGACGATTCGTATCTGTCCGGCAGCGACGATATACATGTCATCGCCGGGGTCATTCTCCCCGAAAACCACCTCACCGGCGCTCAGGTCGACCCATTCAAGGGAGGATGCGACAGCCGATAGCTCCTCCTGTGAGCAAGCGGAGAAGATCGGAATCCTCTTGATCGATTCGGGTGGTATGGTGTCGGCTCTCTTCATCGGGTGTGCCTTCAATCGCTCGACATGCTGAACGGCAGGATACGGCGTAGCTCCGGCAGTTTCTCCCTGGCCGCCGCCTCACCGGCGGCTATGAAATCCCGTCCCCGCTGGCTGAAGTCGCTCCAGCGAACACGTCCCAGCTTGGGCTCGATGGTGACGTCAGACGTCGCCGCGCTGCGAAGGGTCACCTCCTCCTGCATGATCTCGGTGGAACGCCACAGCATTTCCGCCAGGTTCGGCGCCTTGCCCAGTCGCGTCCCACCCTCGGCGTTGGGCGATCCGAAGTCATGGTACGTGCGGCCGGCAGGACTCATGAGGTCCACGGCCACGACGATGTCTGCGCCCAGATCGCGCGCCGTCTGGCTGGGGACCGGGTTCACCAGTCCGCCGTCGACCAAGTGGCGGCCACCGGACAGCGTGGGCGGGAACATCCCCGGTACGGACGTGCTGGCCTGGACAGCGCGCCAAAGCAGGCCCTTGCGCAGTGTGACCTCGCGACCTGTGGCGATGTCGGTAGCCACGGCTGCAAAGGGGACTTGCAGATCTCGGAAACGGACCGTCGGCGCTGGCGCTCGCAGCATCTCTTTGAGGCCGGCGTCACTCCAGATGGACCGGACGGGTATTGTCCAGCGGCTGAGCTTTCGGTCCGCACCCTGCAAGTGTCGTTCGATCTCGGCAAGCGATCTGCCCATGGCGTACAGAGCACCTACCACTGCGCCGATGCTGCAGCCGCTGATGAAGTCGATGGGAACGCTCTTCTCCTCCAGCACCTTCAGGACGCCGATGTGGGCGAACCCCTTGGCCGCCCCCGCCCCCAGGGCGAGCCCGACCTCGACCTCGCCAACCTTGCGAGCAAGCCTGTCCACCGACTCATGGAGCCGCCGGTGGCCCTCTCCTCCGGCCAGAAATGACCTGTCTGCGGCCATCTCCTGGATCTGTCGTCCGCTGGCCAGCAGGCGGGTCACCGGCCTTCCGGTCAGGTTCTCGGTCGCTTGTAGCGCCGGGGGACCTGACAGGAGCTCCGTTGACATCGCGACGTCCACCTTCCCGCTGGCACCTGGAGCGCTAATGAGGCTCTCCAACCATGACGGGATGCTGGCGGTCGTGCGGTCAGTTGCCAGGGCGATAACGGAGCGGGCGTGCTCTAGTTCAAAGTGGCTGAGTTCGGCTGCCTCTCGGCGGACGAGAAGTAGGACGAAATCGTATAGGGGACGCAGCCAGTCCAGAACTGTTAACTTTTCGTCCTCGGTAAGGTCCTGATGGCCTGCATCTCGAAGACTGGCCACGCGCGCGCCCCATAGGCCGTTTGCCCGGTCTTCGGTCGCCTCGTGCTGCTTCAGCAGCCCTTTGTCCCGCAGGATCCGGGAGAGGCTAGGCAGGGACTGTTCGGGGGCCAGCTTTGACACAGAGCAGGTGGGTTCGCTGCGCCCATCCAGGAGGAGGGTCCGCTTTGCGGTCTGACGGGCCAGACTTGCCGCGATGGCGATAGCCAGCGCGGCCGCTCCATCGTCGGGGCAGTCCATCACGAGCGCCACCGTGTTGGCGTAGGGCCTCTCCGACAGGCGACGGCTAGTTCGGACAAGCCGCTGGCTCAAGATGCGGGCAAGATTGCGCCACAGCCCCGGGCAGCCTTCAACGAGATCCGCGAAGCCAGAGGCTTCAATGAGCCAGGCCTCTGTGGCGGTGATGGCCCGCACCGTGGCGGAACATGGCTCGGAGGTCATGAGCGCCATCTCCCCGGCGCACTCGCCCTTCCCGAGAGTGGCGATCTCTCTCTCGCGCCCGGATAGGTCCCGCACGACCACGGCTACTGCGCCGGACCTAATGACATATACCCCGGGCGCGTCCTGCCCCGATTCCAGGAGGTGGCTGCCGGGTGCGAACGAGCGCAGGTCTACCCTCTGGCGGAGCAGACTGGCCTCCTCCAGCGAAAGGCCCTGGAACATGGGGGCGTCGCTAAGTTCGAGCGGCGCTTCTTGCATAGTGCTCTTATCGAGTTCGGGGAGGACGAATTCCGTAACGGAAGCAGAACTTGCGGAGAATCCGGAAAGCATCCTGGAGCCCACGCGCTCTTGGCCAGGAGCATCCGTCCAGCGCCACAGCGATGTCGGTGCAGTACCCCCGGGTCCGGGCGAGGATCAGTTCGCCATCGATGCGCATGCGGCACCCCCAGCCGTGAAGCTACTTTGCCCCCACCGCCGTGCCGTTTGCAGAAACGGCACGCCTACCATACCCGGCACTCCCTATTCGACGCTTGGATTATAGTCGACAGAGCAGTACGGTCAAGCGCTGCAGAGAGTAAGCCTGACCATTCCTTCGACAACAGACGCACACGTCAGGCAATCGTGAGGGGTGCGGGCAAACCTGCATCGTGCCTTGGTCGCAGCACTCGGGGGGCGCGGGAGCTTCAGTGGCGAACTTGCGGCGAGTCGCTCGCAGGGCCAGTGCGGGGTCTGCCGGGGGAACGACCGCGCAACGCCACGATGGCATCGAACCGCACATCTCGCCCAATAGCCCTTCAGGTAGCAGGATGCCAGGGGCTATACCGGGCATAGCGAGTGGTAGAATTGATAACTGGGCAAGAAGGGAAACAGACTATAGGCCCGCCATGATTGTCGACGTAGCTCGCACCGCCCTCATTGTCGCTGTCATCCTTGTCCTGGCAGCCTGGGTTGGCGCGCCTCTCGCCGCTGGGGACACGTCTGGTGCAGGCAACGCGTTCTATCAGGTCTTCGTAGAGGACGAACCCGGTGGTGAGGGCATAGGCACCTTCACGGTGGTTACCGGTCCCTCTCACCCAGCCGGCGGGGGCCGCGACATCCTCTTCGGCGGCAGTGCAGGTGACGCCTGGAGCTCTTACATGACCGTGCGCTCATACGCGACCGGGACGGACTACGTCCAGGGCCTGGGGGAGCCCTCCTCCGGCAACATCGTCGTGAGCATGGACAGCCACGCTGCCGTGGAAGCGATCAGCACCAGCGGCTACCGGACCACCTACGACCTCCCTGGCGTCGGCGAGATCCCGGATGCCTTCCAGATCATCTCCGATGTCAATGTGAACGGCCTCACGTTCACCGATTCTGCGGTGGAGATCACCACGACTGTCACCAATCTGAACCCCTGGCCGACGTCCATCGGCGTCCGCTATCTGATCGACTTCCAGGTGGCCGGGGACGACGGCCCCACGCTGGAAGAGGTGGATCCAGACCAGCCACCTCGCACCACAGAGACGACATATGCTCCGCCCGCCTTCGCTGCCGTGCGGATCACTGACAATTCCGACGACGAGCCCACCCTCACCATATCTGCGGCGGCATCGGCGGACTATCCTGACATCAATCCCGCTACCTCTCCTCCTGACATCCTTCAGTACGCCTACTGGCCCGACGCTCACGCCGCCGCCTTCGACTACCAGACCTCCGGTCGGGACATCGCTGACCCCTCCGGCCTGGATGACAGCGCGATCCTCTACTACTTCGGCGCGACGGAAGCCGCCGCTATTGACGTCGAGCCCCAGCAGTCCGTCACGATCTCCTTGTCCCTCTTCGCCGGGCCCGTGTCTGCGCCTACGCCTACACCTACGCCCACACCTGCGTCCACGCCTACGCCTACCCTGACATCCGCGCCTAGGCCTACCGCCGCTAGCCCCACGCCCGCGGCTGTTCTTGGCGCCGCTGCCACCCCAGTGCCGGGTGCCGCTGCCCTACCCCAGGGAGGGGCTGGCTATCCCGGCGGATTCGGGACCGTCGGCTCGCTCATCCTCATCGTCATAGCGGGGGTGCTCTGCTCGGCGGCCGTCGGTCTCATCTCTTGGCACCGCTGGCGGGCCGGGCGCCGGTAGCGGCCGTGCCTATCGGCACGGCCCCATAGCCAGCTCCGGCATCGATACGAGCAGGAGCCAAGCGAACCCCGGTCGATCGTTACGCTTCGAGCCTGGCCAGCAGCCGATTGGCTTCGTTGACATCAAGTGTCGCTCCCATACGAGACAGGATCGCGACAGCCCGCTCTAGGGATCGTTGGGCAAGCGATGGGGGTTGGTGACCCCAGTCAATTGCCAGGCCCCCCAGAGCGATCAAGGATTTCGCTTCCTCGTAGTCGGCTCCGATGCGGCGCGCAAGGGCGATGCTGGCCCGCAGGTGTGATCGTGCCGCCTCCGGGTCGTCCAAGCCGGCCCGCGCGTTTCCCAGCAGGCGCTCGGCGCGAGCCTCCATGAGCTTGGCCTGCAAAGTCCTGGCTTTGGCGCGGGCGCGTTGACACTGTCGGCAGGCCTCCTCTGCCCGACCCTGCGCCAGGCGCAGCTCAGCGAGCTGCAAACGCCCTTCCGTGAGAAGACCTTCGGCCCCCACGCGGCGAAGGAGACGAAGGCCACAGCGGAGGTGATCCTCGGCGGCACGGACGTCCCCTTGAGCCATTCGGCAGCGACACAGGTTAACCTGTGCCAGGCCGGCCACCGCGGCCAGAGCGGTGTGGGATCGGTGGGCCCCCAGCACTTCCTCTAGATGGACCACGGCTTCGCCCAACTCGCCACGCGTCAGGAGCACCTCACCCAAGTTGTTGTGGACGACCGCGGCATCGACCAAATCCCCGACCCGCTCGTCGGCACCAAGCGCGACCCTGTAGTGATAGAGGGCACCATCTAGGACGCCGAGAAGCTGGTAACAGGAGCCCAGGTTGTTGTTGGCCGCCGCCTGGCCCGGAAAATCGCCGAGCTCATGATACAGCCGCACCGCGGGCCGCAGGTGGCGGATCGCCTTGTTGAGCTTGCCCTGCTCGATGTAGGAGTTGGCGAGCATGTTGTGGGCATAGGCGAGTTCAACGCTTTCGCCGCAGCGGTGGGCAAGCTCGAGCGCGCGGCGACCCCAGCGGACTCCCTCGGTGTATCGCCCTTTCCGAAAGAGGCATACGCTCTTGGCGGCACAGACCTGGGAGCCAACGCGGCCTGGCCGCCGCGGCAGCGCCGCATGTGCGCGGTCCAGCCAGCGGAGGGACTCATCATAGTCCGAACTGCGCTCGCAGGAGACCCCGGCCTTGCGGCAGAGGACCGCATCGCGCGTCTTGGCCCTAATCAACCAGGGGACTAGCCGCGGTGTCCTTCCTCGACCCTCTTTCCACTCCTTGAGGGCCTCAGCGAAGGCATCGGTTGCCTCCCTGTGATTGCCAGCCGTCTCCAAACAGTCTCCGATGCGCTCCAGAAGCAGACCGCGGTCCGCGGCGGTGCCGTGTCGCACGCTCGCTAGCGCAGTCAAGGAGCGCCGATAGTACTCATTCGCCTCCTGGTTGGCGAACAGAGTGGCCGCCCTATCGCCGGCCATGGCTCCATACCGCACTGTCTTGACGGTCTCCCTGGCCAGTTCGTAATGGTGAAGGAGCAATTCGCACACCGACTCCAGTTGGTCGGCCCGATCCGACTCGATGCGCTCGGCCACGCCGCGGTGAAGCCGCCGACGCTCGGCATATGGGAGCGTCTCGTAGGCCACTTCCTGGGTCAGTATGTGGCAGAAGGCATAGGTTGGTGGATCATCCCGCTCTGCGCGCGTGAATCCGCGCCGCGTCAAGTTGGCCAGTGCTGGCTCCAACTCGAGGAGTTCCCGCCGGGCCGTCAGAAGCGTGTCGAGGATTTGCAGGTCGAACGAAGGACCGATGACGGCAGCGTGACGGAGGACGGCCTTCTCATCATCCGGCAGCCTGTCCAGACGAGTCATCATCACATCGTTGATTGTCTCCGGCAATTCGTCCGGACGAACGGCTCCGCTGCGGGCCAGCTCTTGGAGGAAGAGGGGGTTGCCCTGTGCCCTGCCAACGATCGCCGTCAATTCATCTTTGGCCAGTTCGGTCGCGGAGGCAACGAGCCGTCGGGCATCCTCGGCTGTCAGCTCCTGCAGGTGCAGCGACAGGGACGGTCTGTACGCTGAGAGCTCCAGGGGGGGCTCACCGTGGCGCGATGTCAAGCAGACCATCAAGGGGCTGCCCAGGTGACAGAGGAGTTCGCCGAGTAGCTCCAGCGAGGGGCCATCTGCCCAATGGACGTCCTCGAACAGGAGGAGCAGGGGGCGCTCGCGGGCCGACGCTTGCAGGATTTCAACAACCGTGGTCGTGAGGCGTTGATGGCGGGTCTTTGCGTCCAGCGAGCGAAGGAAAGGATCATCGTCGGCGGGCACCGACAGCAGTTCGCCAACGAGGGGTGCGAAGGCCTCAAGGTCGGGCCGCAGCCGCGCCACGCCCGCCTTCAGTTTGCGCCGGGCATCCTCGGGACCGTCTTCGACTTCGATGCCGAACAGGGCCCGCAACGGGGCGATCCAGGCTGCGAAAGGAGTGCGCGCGGTGTGAGGGTGACAAGAGGGGGTCAGATGCCGCCATCCCCGGGAACAGAGACGGGCAGCCACCTCGGCGGTCAATCGAGACTTCCCGATGCCCGCCTCGCCCCAGACATAGGCCCAGCGTCCGCGGCCTCGAGCGACCTGGCTGGACAGCCTCAGAAGCGATGTCAGCTCTGCATCGCGACCCAGAACCGGCGAGGCCATCTCTGTCTCGAGCGGCTGCGATGGTTGGCGGGAGTCCTCCAACCGGAATACCTGCACCGGTTCGGCCTTCCCCTTCACACGCAGTGACCGCAAGCGGTGTAGATCAAACTCGGTGCCGGCCCGCTCCGCCGCGGCCCTGGAGACGATGGTTTGGCCCGGTCGCGCAGCCGCCATTAGCCGGGCGGCGAGGTTGACGTTGTCGCCGATGATGGTGTATTCGCGGCGCCGGGCGGATCCGATCTCGCCGGCGAAGACGAACCCACTGTTGATGCCGATGCGCTGATGCAGATCGAGCGAGGAATCTCTCAGTTCCCGGTGCAGATCCAGGGCGCAGCGCAAAGCGCTGGTCTCTTCCCACTCCTGAGAAAGCGGCGCCCCGAACATGGCGATCAACTTGTCACCCCGCTCCGCGGCGTCGCTGCCCGCCAGATAGCCTCCATGTCGGTCCAAGGCCGCAAGCAGCATGTTCACGTAGGCGTCGACCTGGGTCAGCGCCGCGCCGTCACCCTTGCCTGCCAACAGCTCGGACACGCCGAGAAGGTTGATAAACACAGCGGTGACCCTACGGTGCTCGCCTGGAAATCCGGTCGCCTGACCCTGGGCCAAGCGTGCCGCAAGGGGGGGCAGGAGGTAGCGGCGAAGCCCTGCCCTCGAGGCGGCGTACAACCGTCCTTCGCCGGGCGCGTCGGGGAGCGGGTCGACCCCCCGCAACTTCCAGACGTCGCCAGCGGCCGCCTTGAGTCGCGACCGCGAACTCAGGAGGGCTGCCGTCTCGGCGCTAGCCACCACCTGGCCGGGTTGGGCAGCTGCCTCTACCATCGTTGCGCGGCTCACGTCCGGCCCCAAGAGCAGGTAGTGCAGAACTCCCTCCGGTTGGCCCACTGAGGCCGAAAAGAAGCGGCCGCTGTGGATGCCTATGCGCATGCGCAGTCGGTACTCCTGCCCACCGACCGAGACAAGCCGGAAGTCTGCCATCGCCGCCTGCATCTCAAAGCCGCAGGCGGCGGCCCGGGCGGCGTGCTCACGGTCGGCGAAGAAGAGGAGCAGGGCATCGCCGCCGAATTTCATCTGGACGCCACCCCAACGGTCGGCCACTTCCAGCAGTCGGTCGAAGAACCGGTTGAGGACGCCAGCCATCAGCTCGGCTCCCTCTTTGCCCAACTGGGACAGGCTTTCGGACATCGCCGTGAAACCGGTGATGTCGCAGTGCATGAGGGAGCCGGTGAGCCAATGGCCCCAGATCGGTGGTTGGTCGGGATGATCGGCCCAGCGGTCGATCAGGGTTTTCGGGAGATAGGCAGCTACGACGTGCGAACTGGGTGCATGTCGCTCTGGTGTCACAGTCCTGCTACGATGCGGGGTCGAGGTGACTATCCGAATGAGACTGGGTCCGGAACTGGTCATGGGCAAGCGGATCTGACGAAGAGGGCGAGCCTGATGTGAGGCTGAGCCGGAGCACGCCACCCACGTAACCTGCATAAGCGCCCACCACGATCCGATATGCTTGTCCCGCCCGCGCCTGCCAGCTCAGGCGGGAGGTGCGGACCCCTGGCTCCGCGTCATCGTTGCAGCCGACCTCGTTCAGTTCGTCGCTCTCCGTGGCGAAGACGCCGACCACTGTGTCGTAGTTGCTTCCCGCCGTGTCCAGCGTCAGTTCGCCATCGGCGGGGGCTACGGCTTCGAACCAGAGGCTGAAGCCGTAGGCGGGCACGCAGGACAGGGGTGAGTCGTCGGCCGCCGCGGTGGCGCTGTGCGCCGACTGGACTAGTGGATATGGGCTGCCAGGGATGATGGACGAGGCGTGGGCCGCGGAATCGTTGACGGGAATGAAGCCCTGACTGAAGTTCAGGCGGAGGCGGCCAGCCGGGACTGACTGGAAGGCCGCCGCCATTAGGTAGTACGTAGATACTCCATCGGCTTGCCACACCAGTCGCGATTGCGGCGAGTTGAAATCATCGTTGCACGCCACCTCGGCTAGCTCTCCTAGCTCACCAGCATAGAGGGCGAGCACGGTGTCGAAGTCGCTGCCGAACGTGTCTGCTGCCACCGCCCGTGATGTGCCCGTCGGCGGCAGCCGGTACCACACGGACCGGCTGAAGCTGCCGAAACAGGAGGGTGAAGGGTCATCCTCGGAGGTGGCGTAGCGAAGATCCAGTTGGAAGCGCCGCGGCAGACGGGATGGGTCCACGTCTTGGGCCTGCTCTGGCTCGTCATTGCCGATGACGCCCGCGGCCAGGCAATCGATGCGGGAAATGATCTCCGAGTTTCGGGGCATCACGGCCGGCAGGTCGACCGCAGCGCAAGAGATGTCGTTGGAGCGGATGCTCCAAGCTTGTACAGTGGCTTCCTTCACACCCGAATAGCGGCCACGGAGGAACCAAGGCTGGTCAGCCACGGGCGGCCACATCGCAGCGCACTCGCCGACACCGAAGCTGCCTCGAACGCTGTCCCCGAAAAGCGAAGGCTGCTGCCAGATGGGGACCTCGCACCCGGGCTGTTCTGCGTCTCCCACACCCACCGAGAAGGACAGCGCGTCGATCGCGGGTGCCTCGACATCGATGAAGGCGAAAACGGACCCTCCGCCAAGTGCAGCCCCCACGTCCATGAGCCCGGCTCCATCCCAGTTCGGATGGTTATCGTCCGGGAGGTCGCGAGCGGTGTCCCGAATGATCTGGCGCACCTCCTCGTTGGTGCGAGCGGGATCCTGGGAGAGGAGGAGAGCCGCCAGTCCGGAGACGATTGGTGTGGAGAAAGAGGTGCCGAGGTTCGCTCCATAGGCGTTCCCGGGGAGGGTAGAGACGATGTCGATGCCGGGAGCGGCGACATCCACCTCGGGTCCCCACTGGCTGAAGAAGGCGCGCGTATCGGGGCTTTCGGGCGGGCCGGAGGCAGCGACGGCGATGGTGTGAGGACTTGATGCCGGAAAGGCCACGCAGTTCAGGTC
>JABAOC010008198.1_pt2 | contig 10796 bp, 13 predicted proteins | sample 7062161 | NCBI WGS metagenome assembly JABAOC01 (sample SAMN14538625, study PRJNA623070) | marine sediment metagenome | biome: marine biome [ENVO:00000428]; feature: marine pelagic biome [ENVO:01000023]; material: deep marine sediment [ENVO:00002113] | place: India: Gulf of Khambhat ...
ATTCAGTAAAACCCCAACCGTAAGGGGTTTGTTTTTTTATTTGGGGGGATTTGTGGTATCATAAGAAGTAAGGCAAGGCGAGTATATATAAAGTTATTCGTTATTAGTATCTGAAGTCCGATGACTGAAGTCTGTAGTCTGAGGCCCGTAGTCTGTGGTCTGAATCAAAAATCATGAAAAGATATACAGGAAAAAGCAAAATCAAGAGGATTAAAGTCAAAAGAGACCAAAAAGAAGAAACTCTCTTTGCCGAAATAATCAAAGAACCTTCAAAAAATATTCCCCAAAAAACCCAGCCAGAGGCAATAAAAGAAATCCGAGAGCTAGCCACTAAAGGTTGGGGGGATTTTGAAAAAGAGTATTTAGAAAAAAGTGTTCTTAAAGTTTACCTTTTATGTCTATTAAGAGATTCCAAGGACAATTTAATTGGGATAGCTCCAATTAAAAAGCTAAAAATACGAGGTCGTAAAATCTATTCTTTTGGGTTAACAGTTGTTGACCCTATTTTTAGAAATTTTGATCTTTCAAAAAAGATGCACTTTGCTTTGGGTAAAGAGATTTTAATCGATAATTTAAAAAAAGCAAGATTCAAAACCGAATTTGTATTTATAACTCCCAACATTCGAACCCTCTCAACTTTGTCAAAAATTTCTGATTTTATTTATCCTAATCCTTATTCAATAGATCCTAAAACCAAAAAAATCAAAGAAGCTGATGATGAAACCTGGAAAACTATAAAAGGATTTTTAAAAGTCGTTGGCGAGAAATACAGAAATCTGGAACGTGAAGGTTGTATTATGGAAGGGTTTTATGACGAAAAACCTCATCTTATTTATAAAGAAAAACTTGCTCACAAAGACCAAAAACTAAACGAATTTGCCAAAGAATATTTATATAGAAAACCAGGGCGAGAAATTGTTGCTCGCGCCATTGTTAATTTAAAAAATTTATTTAGGCGATGAAGTTTAATATTTTCCAAATTTATTACGACTTGGCAGTTAATACATATCACATAGATCCTTTTATCTTTACTTTTTTAATGGTTTTTTCTGTACCATTTTACTATTATGGCTGGTTTAAAATTGGTAAAGAGATTTTGATTTTTAAAAAGAAATATTCTGATAAAAGAAATCACCTAAAGGTCAGCGATATTTTGACTGAAAAAGGGTTTGCCGGTGCAGTAGGTTTAAACCGATTTGCCTGGATTTTACCTTATCTTTATGTAATTTTTTGGGGCCGAAATATTCCTTGGTGGTTTTGGATTTTGTTTTTTAGTTGGATAATTTTTATGGGGTATATGTTTTGGTTGAAGGTGAAAAAACTATTGACAAGAGATTGAGCCAGGGATACCATTAAATCCAAACAAAAATAAATATCACATAACATCTTTCTTCGGAAGGATGTTTATTAATATCTATAAATTTACGTCAAAATGAAAAAAAAGATAGTTGTAGGAATCCCTACTTATAATGAAGAGGAATCGATTCGATACTTAACAAAGCAAATTGATATCGGTTTAAAAAAATATTATAAATCTTTTGATTGTTTGATTGTTAATGTAGATAGCGAGAGCATTGACGATACAAAAAAGATCTTTATAAACACCCCTACTCACAATGCAAAGAAATATTTAAATGGTGGCAAAAATCCAAGGGGGAAGGGGAAAAATTTGCTTTCGTTATTTAAATTCTGTTTTAATTTAGACGCTGATTTTGTAGCTACTGTTGATGGTGATGTTAAGAGTATAAGCCCTGAATGGATATTTTTATTGCTTAACCCAATTGTTAAAGAAAGGTGCGATTACACAGTTCCTAATTATCTTCGAAGTCGGTTTGATGCCAATGTGACTAATCATTTTATCTATCCATTAATATATTCACTATTTAATCTTGACATCAGACAGCCTATAGGCGGAGACTTCAGTCTTAATAAATATTTATATAGGTATTTATTAAGACAACGACCCAGTAGAACGACCTTGGAATATGGTATTGATATTTTTATGACCTGTCATGCTATTGGTGGTGGATTTAAAATTCAAGAAGTATTTTTAGGGAAAAAAATTCATAATCCAGGTTTTTCCTTACTTGATTATAAGCTATCGCAAATTACTCAATCCGCAATTGAAGTTGCTAGAATCTATAGGAGGAATTTGAAGAATTTGAAAGAGGTTAAAGTCAATTTAAAGAAATGTAGCAACGTAGTAACTATAGATGAGTCCCGAGAAAAACCGTCTTTTTATAAAAAACAATCAACAACACAATTGAAGGAATATGGCGAAAAGTTCTTAGAAAATCAATTAGAGTATTCTCAATATTTTGGCGATATAACTGATAAAATTAAAAAAGTAGTAGAAGGAGGTAGGCCAACTCTTTCAATGGAAATATGGGTAGAATTTCTTAATCGTTTTTTAAAAATCTGCTATAAAGATAAATTTAATCCAGAATTATCTTCCAGACTGGCCAACTTCGTTACCCCTATTTTGTTGTGGCGGAGTGTATCATTTTGGGAAGAAATTTCCGATCTTGGTCCTATAGAAATTGAAAATAGAATCAGACGACAGGCAGAATTATTAAAAATTAAGTTATTTAACAAATGAATATTTTCAGTTTTTGAATTTTAAGATCTAAGGATAAAATCCATTCTCCTTGAGCCACCCTTTTATATTGCTTACAATTTGATCAAGATCATAGGAAGTAAGTTTGTCTTTACGGACTCTCCATGTATTTGTTTTATGATCTAATTCAAATCGTCGGAAGCTATCAAAAAGATCTGAAAAATCAATTTCTGGATATTTATCAACAAAATAAATAGTATTACGTAACCATTGTATAATTTCATCATGGCGATTTCTTTTGAAGACATTAAAATTAAACCCTGGCATTTGATATTGATAAGCTATAAGTTTATCGTGATAAGATGCTACATACCCCTGCCTGACACAAAGGCGACAGGCTAATTCCCAATCTTCAGCTCCATATCCTATTAATGTTTCATCAAAGTAAACCTCGGGCGACCAAGTGATACTTTCATGACAACTAAAACAAGCTTTCCAGGGTTTATTAGATTGGGCCCAAGCGACCTGTTTATTATGAACTTTCGGATGAACCTTTCCGCATTGCTTGAATAATCTCAATACTTCATGGATCGAGAGCTTGGTGATGTATACTTGCTCAGCAAAAACCCAAAGCCTATTGCCGGCAATTATAAATTTTTTGTCTGAGCGGTGTAATAAGAAATGTCTCTTNNGGAACCATATCTCCGTCTAAAAAAAGTAAAATCTTACCTTGAGAGAGTTTGATCCCGCTATTTCTAGACTGACCAGCACGAATTGATCTGTCCTGTTGCCATATATAACGAATTGGAATTTTAGCTTTATCGAATTTATTTCTAAATGATTTAAAAAGAGAGATTGAGGAGCCGTCATCACATATTATGATTTCGTACGTTCCCTCGAATTTTTGGTTCAATAAGGATTCCAATGATAACCGAAGACTTTTTTCTTGATTATAACAGACAATAATAATACTAAAGTCATACCTTCGGTAATATGGAGAATCTATTGTTTTAGTCATCTTTCTCTTTAAAAATCGGTTGATTTTATTATTTTTAGAATAACAATCCAAATCCGAAAGTCAAGTTTTGCTTCTAGGAAAGAGGATAGTTATTGTCCCCTATTTAATCTTCAGTTATAATAATTGAAATCTAATAGTTTAATTGCAAAATGAAGAATATCTTTATTAATACTAAAATGGTCCCAGTGGATTTTTGGCCGTTTGAAATTGTAGAGAGAAAGGGGATTGGCCATCCAGATACCTTGGCAGACGGTATTGCTGAGGCTGTTTCAATTGGGTACTCTCGTTTTTGTCTTAAAAATTTTGGTGTGGTACTTCATCATCACTTTGATAAAACTTTAATCATGGGGGGACAGGCTAAAATAGATTTTGGCCTAGGAGAAATGATAAAACCATTACGTTTGATTATCAACGGTCGTGTTAGTTCCGTATTTGGGGGTAAAAAAATTGATTTTCAAGAAATCCAAGAAAAGGCAACTAAAGAATATTTAAAAAGAACCCTACCACATTTAGATCTGGAAAAGCACTTGGAAATAAAATCTTTTTCTACTTCCTACTCTAAATCTCCTGTTTGGTATAAACCCCGAAGTTTAAATGATTTACCAGAGTTCAAAACTCCATTTATCAACGACAGTTCGGCAATTGTTAGTTTTTGGCCATTATCGTCGACCGAAAGATTAGTTTTAGAAATGGAAAAATACTTTTACGATGAGAATAAGAATCCGAGGTTTAATTATATCGGCCATGATATAAAAATCTTAGCGACCAGAAGTTTCCAAGATATAAATTTAACACTATGTATCCCTTTTATTTCTTCTAACACACCCAACAGGGTTTTTTATATAGACAAATTAAACTTTATCCGAACAGAGCTTGAAAGAATAGCTAAAAATGTTTTGCAGGATAAATTCAAAATAAACATTAATTTGAATACACAAGATTTTGGTTTATTGGGAAACCCCAAAGCAAGATCCAAAGACATAAGAGATTACTATTTTACTATCTCGGGATCAGCATTAGATTATGGAGAAGAAGGAGTAGTAGGGAGGGGCAATAAATCGAGAGGATTAATTTCTTGCTTACGGCCTTTTAGTACTGATGCTATCCATGGAAAAAATCCATCATTCCATGTGGGTAAGGTTTATGCATATTTTACAGATCAAATATCAAAGGCAATAGGCGAAGAGCTAGAATGCGAATGTTTGGTAATTTTAGCTAGCCAAAATAAAAAACCAATTAACTCTCCCCAGAAAGTAATAATTAACATAAACGGAAGAAGGAGCGAGAAAAAAATTAGAGAAATTATTGAAAGAGAATTATCTAAAACGAATTGGATAAAAAGAATTGTTGAGGATAAATATTTTTTACCCTTCCCGGGAAGATATTATGGACAAAAAGATTAAATTTCAATGTTCAATTTATATGGATAATTATGGGATAAATATTTATAGTAATTATCCCGGTATTTTTGATATTTTACGAAAAGGACCATTTATCCCTTTCATTCCAGAGTATCGTTGTGTTAAAACGAAAGCTCAATCAGATTACTCTATAATATATATAAAGGACCGTACTTCGGCGGCAAAAATACTCAATAATAATAAAACTTTGGAGATAAGAGGCCCCTTAGAAGAGATAATTGAGGCTTCCCCAATTCCTTTTGGAGCTCATTTTATGCTTGAACCGCAAAGACAAGAAAATTCTATTTCTACAACACAAGGGGCAGGTGTATCTAAACAAGGAAAGGCAGTCCTTTTGATGGGGAAAAGAGGATCTGGGAAAACTTCTGTAACTTTAGAACTTTGTAGAAAATATAATTATAAACTTATTGGAGGCGACTTAGTTTTAGGGGGACTTAGAGAGGATAAGGGATATCTTTTTGGAGGATCAAAAGTATTTACTTTAAGATTTACGACCGTTAAATATTATAATACCGATCTCCAAAAACTTTTCAAAAAAGGCTATCAAGATGAATGGACAAATAAAATTAATATTCGTCCGCAAGATTTGGGGGTTTCTGTAGAAAAAAAGGCCATTAAAATAGCTAAAGCTTTTTATATCCACCTAGATAACAACAAGTCATCCTCTTTATTTATTAAAAAAATTGGAGATGAAAAAACTTTATATATGGGTAAACTTTTTCTTTATGAACAGCTTACAAGATATATAAGAGGAGCTTGTGTTCTTATGTTTCGAGGCCCTTCATATCTTTTTGGAGATTATCTCCCCTCACTAGATCAACCAGAATATCATAAAAATCGAGTGAGGTTTATAAATTGGCTGATAGGAGATTTAGGATTTTATTATATTTCAGGTTCTATGGATGCTCTTTGTGGATATATAAACAAAGAACTAGTTGAGAAATAAAAAGCCCTTCGCGGCAATGGCTGAGAAGGGCTAAGGAGTCTTTTATTTTTTCTTGACTTGCTTTGCTGTTTCTAAAGTGTCTTTAACGTCTTGAAAGTACTTCGTGATCGGATGGAGAAGATCTTTGATTTTACTCATCTCCGATGTTTGGTACCCAACGCCCCGTACTATTACCACGGGTCGACACTCATTAGTCTGTCCCGTAAGAAGAGATGCAGCAGCTGCGATCTCATCAATTTGCGCAATTTCTGGATGCCTTTTTTTCCCATGGATATCTTTTCTAGTTGGAGGATAGTATATTGCAGTGATACCTGAAATTCCAATCGCCATGCCGACGGATCCCTTTCTAAAGGGTCTTCCAAAAGTATCGCTGATTATCACAGCAACTCTTTTCCCCATATTTCTTTCTATCACTTGTCGAATTTCTTTAGCACTACTATCAGGGTCTTTGGGCAAAAGGCTTACTACTTGTCCTTTCGGTCCAGCCATTGTATTGGAACTATCCACACCTGCTTTAGTGGAGATGAACCCTAAGCGATCTTCGGTTAAAAGTAAATCCGGCCTTGCTATTAGTAATCTTTTTGTTTCTCGAAGAATTACCTCCAGATTTCTTGGGTCCATATCAAGCTTCTCAGCTATCGAAGTCGCTTTTTTTGAAGGCTTTATTCTAAAGGTATCTACAAGTCGTCCTTCGGCCTTGGATATAATCTTGGAAGTAACTACTACAATGTCACCATCTTCAAAAAGAAAACCTTCTTTTTCTGAAACTTCGCAAATAATTGTCCCTATGTCATCTCCTTGCTGAATTAAAGGGATACCTTCAAATGCGTACAAGTTGAGCTTTTTCATATATTTACCTCCTTTCCAGTATAACATTCTTTTTTAGATATTCCATGCGGTTAACTCAGATTTTGGGAATAGAGAGATAACACTTTTGACTTTTTCTACAGTTTCGTCTCGGTCTAAAGAAGGATTAAAGAGTTTCCAGTAGACCTCTTGAAGTTCCCCCTGGTCGATAACAACTCCATTTGTCCCTGGGTATTTCTGAACGACGGAGTTAAACCACCCCAGGCCCTTTCTGAGTATGAATTCATGAAAGACTATATCCTCAACTCCCAATTCAGCATAGTGAGCTGCTAGTTTTAGGATGTCATCGAGAGACTTCCTTGTTTCGCCAGGTAGACCAAATATAAATGAAAGTTGTACCTTAATATCGTATTTCTTACAGAGATGAGTCGCTAGAGAAACTTCCTCGAGTGTGATACCTTTATTAAATTCCCGAAGGCGCTGATTAGAGCCAACCTCTACTCCAATATATATATGCTCGACCCCTATTTTAGATATTGCTTGGATCGTGTCGTTTCTAATTTCGTCTGCTCTTCCATAACACCAGATTGAAGGAGAACCAATAGGCCTTGTCCTTGCTGCTTCATTAAGCCAATCTACTGACCCAAAGAGCGAGTCTGAGTGGTCCCAAACGACATCGATGCCGTATTTATCGACTGCCCACATGATTTCAGCCCAGAAGTGCCGAGGCAATCGACAGCGAAGCAAATTACCGAGTGGCATTGCACAGAACTTACATCTTTTTTTGTTTCTCAAAGCATAGGCACAACCACGGATGGCCATCACCGAAAATGGCTTTTTATGTCCAGTTCTGCCGTTTCTTTGATGTAAGTCCCAGATTTCAGAGTAGTCGAAGTGTAAGTAACCCTTAATTAATGGAGGTTGATTTATCCAATCATGGTAGTATAAAGGAAGATTATTATTTTTGATCTTACCATTGTCTCTCCACCAAAGACCAGGTATTTTATTGAAGTCAAAACCCTCGATAAGCATCTTGAAAGGCAGTTCTCCTTCACCGATTATCACAAAATCTGCTTCAGGTATCTCCTCTAAAACTACTTTGCCTCCCCACAAACAAACATGGGCTCCTCCTAGCACTACTTTTTTGCCTGTGTTCTTTGCTAATCTTGCCAATTCGATCACTGAGCTCATTGTTTCTTGATAACATGTAAAAGCAGCCCAACTTGCTTTGGAATCGGAAATGGCATTAACTAACGGTAAGTGATTAGGCGTAAGATCCGGCGAAGCTTGTTCGATTCGCATTTCTTCCCCTAGGGCATCAGCTAACATTATTGCAGGCAAAGGGAACATACCTCTTTCTTTAAGTCCCTTCCGGTTTTTAGAAGGTGGGTTTGAGAAAATTATCTTCATTGGATTTTATCCTCCTTATGTCAAAGTTCCTTCTATAGTAGACCTTGGTCACTCATAATAGGTCATAATAGGGAAAATGTCAACCTTAACCTTCTTTATCTTTGCTTAGTTTTTTGTTATCATAAGAAGTAAGATAAATAAGTCAAAAATCAAATCTCAAAAATCAAATTACAGATCAAAAGTCTCAGCCAAAGGCTGATCCGCCTCTGGCAGAAAAATTACAAGTTAAATGTTAAAAGTTGCGTCACAAAAGTACAAGAATAAAAATTATTAAAAATTGAAAAACATGAAACATAAATATACATACGAAGAGATATTCCAACGCAACATAGGAGTGTTTACGAAAGAGGAGCAGGAGAGGATAAGGAATTTAAAGGTAGCGATTGCTGGAGCTGGAGGATTGGGAGGACCAGTGGCAATTATATTAGCGAGGTTGGGTGTTGGTGAAATTCGGATCGCTGACCCTGACTGTTTTGAAGTATCTAATATTAATCGCCAGTTTGGTGCATACGTAGATACATTGGGAAGAAATAAAGCTGTGGTGATAGGAGAAGAATTACTAAGAATAAATCCTTCACTTATATTAAAAAGCTGGGATCATTCTGTAATGAGCTCTAACGTAAGAGAATTTCTTAATGGGGCTGATGCGGTAGTAGATGGTATAGATTTCTATGCGATAGGGGATGAGTTAGCTTTACATAAAGAAGCGGCTAGAAACCAACAATGGGTTTTTACAGCACAAAACGCAGGGACTCTCTTTAGTGTAATAAGTTTTAATCCTCTAGGTATGACTTTTGAGGATATGTTTGTATCGGGCAAGAATGTAGATCTTAGAAAGCTAGTTGAAGGTTTATTCCCTATTTTACCTGAGGAAGCTACTCCTGAGAAAGTTCAGAGGGTTTTAAATGGTGAGCACCTTCATATACCAGCATTAGCCACAGCGCCTCCAATGGGAGGGGCGTTTGTAGCAGAAGAAATAGTTAAAATTTTGATAAGAAAGAATCAGGAATACCTCCAGGCTCCGGATTTATATATGGTTGACATTAGGAATCTGCGAATAATCTTCTATAAAAATGGAAAAATCCAAAAAGGATAAAATATGGGATGAGGTTGCAAGCTCTTATGATAAAGTTTCCACAATTTCCAAAGCCCACATTGAAAAGTTTGATAGAGTTATAGATATACTTTTAAAATACGGGCCGAAAAAAGTTTTGGATGTTGGTTGTGGAAGCGGAATTTTAGAGAAAAAGCTTATTGAGAGAGGTTTTAAAGGAGAAATTGAGGCGATTGACAATTCAGAAGAAATGCTAAGTATAGCTCAGAAATTGATAGGAAATATAAAGGATGTTAATTTCAAGCTCTTTGATTTAAATAAACCTTTATCTTATGGAAAAGATTATTTTGACTGTGTAGTAGCAATAAATGTACTATTTTTACTTGAAAAGCCAAAAGAATTTTTAAAAGATGTTAGTAGAGTTTTAAAAACTGGAGGGCGTTTTATATTGGTAAATCCAAAGCCAAAAGGAGATACAGTTAGCTTTTTTAAAGAGCAGTTTAAAGGACTGTCTTTTCTCGGAATTTTTAAAAATGTCTTTTCAAATATTTGGAATTTGCCCAGTGTTTTAAGGACCATAATTTTAGATAAAAAACTGGAAAGATTATCAGAAAAAGGATTAATTCATTACCAAGATTTTGATGAGATTAAAAATATGTTAGAAACGGCTGGTTTTAAAATTGAATTTAGCGGCGAAATTCAAGCAAAACAAAATTGGATTTTTGTTGGAAGGAAAGCATAAAAGATCATTCCCCGTCATTTTGGCGACTCGGATGGATATCGGGGGAGACCAGAATCAGATCCCAGTCAAGATGGGATGACGCGATTCTCGACAAGCGAGAATGACCTGTAGAAAATGACTTTTCTAATTTAAGGGAAATAAATGAACAGCGCATTCTATACCACAATTACATTCTTAATTATTGGCCTGAATTTCTTTTTAGGTTTTTTGGTCTTTGTACGTAACAGGAAAAATCTTTCTAATACTTCGTTTTTTCTAATGTCATTATTCGCAACTCTGTGGCTTATGAGTAATTTTTTTGTTGATTTTTCAAGGGTGGCCAACCTCGCTCTTTTTTGGGCAAGGGTTACTAACTTTTTCGCTATTTGGGCAATATTTTTTCTTCTATATTTTTCTATTGTTTTTCCGATTGTTCTTGAGGGAATATCTAGATTTAGTAAACGAACTTTTCTAATTTTACCAATTATTTTTTCCATTTTGTCTTTTAGTAATCTTCATATTTCTAGGGTCGAGATAGAAGAGTGGGGTAGTAATTCAATCTTAGGTCCTTTGAGTATGTCTGTTTTTTTGTATTTTCTAGGTATTTTTATTCTAAGTTTCGTAATTCTAGTTTTTAAATACAGAATTAATAAAGGTCTTAGAAAACAACAAATTAAATACGTATTTTTAGGATTGAGCTTGACTGTATTGGGTTCATTACTGTTTAGTGCCATTATTCCTATAATTACTAAAAGTTCTCAAACAGCAAAGATAGCTCCTCTAACAATGGTTTTTCTTATCGGTTTTACCTCTTATGCCATCATTAAGCACAGGTTGATGGATATTCGGTTGGTGGTGGCGA
>JABAOC010010417.1_pt3 | contig 10796 bp, 11 predicted proteins | sample 7062161 | NCBI WGS metagenome assembly JABAOC01 (sample SAMN14538625, study PRJNA623070) | marine sediment metagenome | biome: marine biome [ENVO:00000428]; feature: marine pelagic biome [ENVO:01000023]; material: deep marine sediment [ENVO:00002113] | place: India: Gulf of Khambhat ...
TCGGTTTGATAGGGCCCAATGGGGCTGGAAAGACCACTATTTTCAATTTGATCACGGGATTCCTTTCTCCCGACTCGGGAAAAATTGAATTCAGAGGGGAGGAAATCACCGGTCTAAAACCACCCCACAAGGTCTGTCTAAACCATATTGGAAGAACCTTTCAATTGGTCAAGCCCTTCAACAATATGACTGTCTTGGAGAATGTAATGGTAGGTGCATTTTCCCGGGTAAGAAGGGCAAGTGAGGCCAGGAAGGAAGCAACGAAGGTGCTGGATTTTATCGGGCTCCTGAGACAGAGGGACTCCCTAGCATCCAGTTTGACCATTGCCGATCGAAAGAGGCTTGAACTTGGAAAGGCACTTGCTACCAAACCTGAGATTCTCCTGCTCGATGAGGTAGTGGCAGGCTTAAATCCTCGGGAAACCGAGGAGATAATCAGTATTGTCAGGGCAATTTCTCGTCAGGGAATCACCTTGTTCATCATTGAACATGTAATGAAGGCGATAATGACCCTCTCCCATCGGATAATCGTCCTCCATCATGGAGAGAAAATAGCCGAGGGCACCCCGGCGGAGATATCCAGAAATAAGAGGGTCGTCGATGCCTACTTAGGGGAGGAGTATCTTGCTTAACCTGGAGAATATTAGTGCCCATTATGGTGATGTTCAGGCCCTTCGAAATGTCTCTCTGCAAATAAGGGAGGGCCAGATAGTTTCAATTATTGGCTCAAATGGTGCGGGCAAGAGCACTACTCTCAATACCATCTCGGGTGTTATTCGGTCCTCATCCGGGACAATCGAATTTCTCGGCAAGAGAATCGAAAACCTTCCCCCACATCAGATCGTCGAACGGGGTATTGTCCAAATTCCCGAGGCGAGACTTCTCTTTCCTTACATGACGGTATCGGAAAACCTGGAGCTCGGCGCCTATACTCCCAAGGCGAGAAGGGGAAAGGAAGAAAAGCTTGAGGTGGTCTTTAGGCTTTTCCCGATCTTGCGAGACAGACAGAACCAGCTAGCCGGAACCTTAAGCGGGGGGGAACAGCAGATGCTGGCAATAGCGCGCGGGCTGATGGCGAACCCAAAACTTCTCATGTTGGATGAACCTTCCCTCGGCCTGGCCCCTCTTTTAGTAAAGCAGGTTTTTGAGACGGTGAAGCAAATCAACGCGCAGGGAATCACCGTACTTCTGGTTGAGCAAAACGTTTTTCACTCACTTTCTATAGCTGATCAAGCTTACGTTCTTGAGAATGGGAGCGTTGTCCTGCAGGGTCAGGCGAAAGAGATCTTAGACAATCCCCAGGTAAAGGAGGCCTATTTGGGAATATAATCCCATCTTCTGAAAGGAAAAAGCCGGGTTTAGATTCAAACTCAATGAAGCTCTGTGAGAGGTAAATTCTATTCTTTCGCGAATAAAAAGGACCACTTACGCCCGATGAAGGTTAGCTCAACCCACCGATCTAAGTGTTCTTTCCCCGAACTGACTGCGTTGAGGGCTTCAGATAGTTAGCGCCGTTCTTAATAACCGATTTTAGCTTGGCAAAGTACTTATCGATACAAAAACCCAAGGATTCATTGCTCGGGAGGGAAGGTGAAGGGAAAATCATTTCTTGGAGCATTCTCCCCGAGTGCTATTTGNNTTTGAACGTGCGACTCGGAAAAGAATTGGCCAAGCGATGAAAGCCCTGCGAAAACTCCGCCGAGGACCTGGTCACGTGGACCTCGTGAATGTAGATCCACCTCGCCCCGGAGAAGGGGAGGTTTTAGTAAAGGTCCAATATGCAGGTGTCTGTGGCACCGATATCCACATTCTCCAGGATCTCTATCCAAAGGCCATTCCACCCGTTACCATGGGGCACGAGTTCAGCGGTATCGTATCGGAGCCTGGCCCCAACGTCGAAGGGTGGACGGTCGGGGATCGGGTTACCGTGGAGTCCGTTGCCGAATTCTGCGGGGTCTGTGAATTCTGCAGATCGGGCCAAACCCAGCGATGCGAAAAGAGACTAGGCTTTGGCTCTGGCAGGGATGGCGCCTTTGCATCCTTTGTAGTCACACGTCAGGACGGCCTTTACCGCCTCCCCGATCATGTCTCATTTCAGGAGGGAGCTCTCTGCGAACCCTTGGCTTGTGCCATACACGCGGTCATGGAGAGGAGCTCCGTCGAGCCGGGAAAAAAGGTCCTGGTGACGGGGCCGGGGCCCATCGGCCTACTGGTGCTGCAAGTTGCAAAGGCCGCGGGAGCGACGGTCGTTATCTCAGGCACCCAACGAGATGAGGAAAGGCTCAAACTGGCGAAACGGATGGGGGCGGATCACTGCGCTCAGATCGATCAACAAGATCTCAATTCTCCCATTCATGAGCTCACGGGCGGAATGGGGGTAGATGTCTCTTTCGAATGTTCCGGAGCTTTTGGTGCCGTAAAGGACTGTTTGCGAGAGGTGCGGAAAGGGGGAGAGATCGTTCAAGTGGGCCTCTTCGGGAACCCCATACAGCTGAATTATGATGACGTAACCTTCAAGGAGATCCAGGTCAAAGGGTCATTCACCCACAATCGCAAAACGTGGGAGAAGGCAATAGAGTTATTAAGGGATCGGAAGGTAAACGTAGCCCCTCTGGTGTCCCGGGAATTCCCCCTCGATCAGTGGGATGAGGCATTTCGACTCTTTGAAAGGGGAGAAGGGCTAAAGTATCTCCTCTATCCCATAGATTGAGCCAAATGGGGTTGTTGCCCAATTCCCTGGATCGAACATCAAAGGATTTTCGCTAACCATTCTCAGTGAAGCGAACTCTAGAAAGGTCAAAAATTCTTTTCAGTGAACGGAATGGGACTTGGGCAACAAGCCCTAGAGATTTTATGAGATTCCCAACATGGTGATTCCGCGATGTGAAACCCTATTGACGGGAGCTTTTCAGCATGGATTCCTCAAAGGACCTGTTTTCCCTTAATGGGAAGGTGAGCATTGTTACGGGGGGCGGGCGTGGATTGGGGTATGGTATTGCCCTCGCCCTGGCCGACGCGGGGTCTGATTTAGTTATCGTGAGCCGATCCCACAATGAATTGGAACGGGCTTCCCAGGAAATCAAGACGAAGACCCAACGGAGAGTCCTTCCCCTCCCCCTCGATTTGACGGGGAAAGGGGGAATAGAAAAGCTTGTTAGGGTGGTCCTGAAAGAGTTCGGAGAAATCGATGTATTGGTGAATAATGCCGGCACGACCGTACGAAAACCGTTTCTTGAGATTACCGAGAAGGAGTTCGATGACGTAATTCACCTTAACCTGAGAGCCGTTTTCTTCCTCACTCAGGCTGTTGTGAAGGAAATGATGAAACAAAAAAAGGGAAAGATCATCAATATTGCTTCTTTAGGGAGTCAAATTGGACTCCGTAATATTTCTGTCTACACGGCAACAAAGGGGGGAATTGCTTCTTTGACCAGAACATTGGCACTGGAATTGGCGGGATATAACATAAACGTCAATGCCATTGCCCCCGGTTACTATCGGACCCAATTGACTGAGGCGCTTTTTCGAGACGAAGAGGGGTACCGTTGGGTGCTCTCAAGGATTCCGCTGGGAAGAGTGGGAGTACCTGATGATCTTGCCGGCGCGGCGGTTTTCCTCGCATCTTCAGCCTCAGACTATGTGACGGGGCAAGTTATATTTGTGGATGGTGGCTGGATAGCTGGCTAATTCTAAGATAACGGGGGCCGTAAGAGCGTGCTTATTTTTTCGCGGGAGGGATAAAGCGTGAGTGCTGGCAGGGTGTTTCAGACTGAGGTGTCGGTGCCTGAGGCAATTGTCTGTGTGCTCGAAGAAGCGGGCATCGATATGGTCTTTGGCATGCCGGGCGGCGATGCGAGGCTGATCTTCGATGCACTCTACGACCATCGGTCAACCATCAGAACCGTCCTCGTGCGCCAGGAGTCTCTTGCTAGTGTTATGGCCGAAGTATACGGCCGTCTGACCGGAAAACCCGGCATCGCCATGGGGCAAGGTGCCTTCATCCTTTCATACGCAGTGCTTGGAACGCTTGAGGCCTACCTTGGCAGTTCCCCCATGCTTTTGATGGCCGACCTTTCGGATAACGCGCCATTCTCACATCACGCTCCGTATCAGGCGGGAACCGGCGAGTATCGAACTTGGAATGCAAGGCAAAGCTTTTCCGGGTTGACCAAAATGACCATGGAGCTTCATGAAGCTGTCCAGGCGGTCCAGAGTACCCAACTCGCCATCAAGCATGCAATGACTGGGGAATGTGGCCCTGTGGCGTTGCTCTATCATAGCGCGGCCCTCAAGGGCAGGGTGGGACCTGACTCCCTACCGCGATTGTATCCCACTGAGTGTTACCTGCAGGGCATGTGCTTATCTGCTGATACGGCAAAAGTAGATGCCGCTGCGCGTGCATTATCTGAGGCTAAGCGACCTGTCGTTATCGCGGGAAACGGTATCCGCATCAGTAAAGCCTACGCTGAGTTGCAAGATCTCGCGGAATTGATCGGGATACCGGTAGCCACGACCGCATCTGGTAAAGGTGTCTTCCCTGAGACCCACGAGTTGGCCCTTGGGGTTTTTGGCACCTTCGGTTTGCCCCTGGCAAACGCCCTTGTCGCCGATGCGGATGTCATACTTGTAATAGGATCAAAACTTTCACCCACCGATACGGCGAGCGAGAACCCTAAACTCCTTGATCCAGAGCACCAGATCCTTATTCAGATTGACATTGAGCCGAGGAACGCAAGTTGGACGTTCCCCTGCGAACACGTCCTTATCGGTGATGCATCCGTTGCTTTGTCTCAGATAACGGAAGCCATTCGGGTCTTGGGGAGTCCATCCCAGGAAACGCTTACCTCTCGGAGAGCTAGGGTGTCCGGGGCCCGAGGAAAACATGGTTTCTTTAACGCTGCGGAGTTTGCATCTGATGAGTTGCCCATGCTTCCACAGCGAATCATCGCAGAGATCCGTAAGGTCATTTCGGATGACGCCATCGTTGCGTGCGATGCTGGTGAGAATCGGCTGTTCATGACACACTTTTTTCAGACCAGGCATGCGGGGACGTTCATCTCACCGGCCGCTATTGGCGGAATGGGCTACGCCATACCCGCATCGCTCACGGCCAAGCTTCTCTATCCGGAGCGCCAGGTCATTGCAGTGTGCGGGGACGGCGGGTTTGCCATGGCAATGAACGGATTGATGACGGCCTACGAGGAGGGTATTGCAATTGTGACGGTAATCTTCAATAACCGCTCTCTGGGTTGGGTAATGCATGGCCAACGCGACCGTGTGATTGCCTCTGAATTCGCGGATATCGATCATGCTGCAATTGCCAGTGCTATGGGCTGTCGCGGTATCCGGGTTGAGAGGCCCGGTCAGTTGGAAGAAGCACTGGCGGAAGCTCTAGTCAGCAATCAACCTACAGTTTTGGATGTGGTCACCTCACGTAAAACCTCCTTTAGGAATGTTATGTCGCCGCTTGCAATTCCTTAGGAGCCTTCTCGTAAGTGAAGAGGCGGCCACGGGTTTAGATTGGGCCTAGAGGGACTTTTCGGAAATGTTGATTTCGCATCACTAATTTCTCGGTATGCGGCTTTAAGAGATACCACCCTAGAACCTGAGCGCTCTGGAGGTACAGTGTGCCTAGAGAAGGACAAGAGAAACTAACAGGGAAGTTGGCCCTGGTCACCGGAGCGGCAAGAGGTATTGGCCGGTCCCATGCTTTGCGCCTTGCCAACCTCGGTGCCGATATAGTGATCAACGACATTGACCTTGAGTCTCATAAGGAGTTCGGGGAGAAGCTTACTGCACCCACGGTAGTGGACGAAGTGCTTTCCTTGGGTGTCAGATGCACCGGCATAGAAGCTGACGTGAGCAATAAAAATCAGGTCGAGGCTATGTTCAAGAATGTGCTGGATGAATTTGGGCATATCGATATCTTAATCAATAATGCTGGTGGACTTGCCGGTGAAGTTTCCGAGAGCTTCGCCTCCTCTGTTTCGGAAAACGATCTCAGAGCTACAATAGATCGAAACCTCATGGGGACCGTCTTCTGCTGTCAAGAGGCTGCTGAGCCGATGAAGGCCCAGGGATGGGGGAGAATCGTGAACACAGCCTCACAGGCGGCGCTTCAAGCGCAGCAAGGAGGGGTGTACGCTTCCTACGGAGTAGCCAAGGCTGGGGTGATAGCCTATACCAGATATCTTGCTCAAGAACTGGCGCCTTACGGTATAACGGTTAACTGCATTGCTCCTGCTTACGTAAGCACACGCCGCCTGGAAGAGAAGGTTTTTAATCTTCCGGGGTGGAGAGAGCGATACCTAGCACAGATTGCTCTAGGCCGAATGGCTGAACCTGATGACATCTCGAAGGCAGTGGAGTTCCTGGTCAGCGGTCTCGGTGACTATGTCACGGGTCAGTGCTTGAGTGTTTGTGGGGGTGCAATCAAATTCTAGCAGCCCAATACAATAGGAAAGGATTTTCACAATGAGGGTTAAAGAAAACCGTCTCCGTAAACTCCTTAAGCTTCCCTCCGTCACACAAATTGGCATTGTGGTCCCTGATGTGGAAGAAACAATTGCCTACTACCAGGAAAAGTTACTTGTTGGACCCTTTTTGCGGATCCCGGATTTTCAGAAAATGGGTTATGAAGAGACGTACTATAGGGGAGAACCCGAGGGATTTAACAGCACCTTCGCCTTTTTCCGCCTCGGAACGATGGAGGTGGAAATTATCCAGCCTCTTTATGGGCGGTCCATCTACCGAGATTTTCTGGAGGCAGGGAGGCAAGGGCTGCACCACTTGGGGTTCGATGTGTACGATGATTTGGATCAACGATTGGCCGCATATAGACAAATGGGCATCGAGGTACTGATGAGCGGACGAGGAGCCAATCGTGGCTTCGCTTACCTAGATACTGAAAAGGTGGGTGGTGTTATTTTTGAGTTGCTTGACCGGGGAGGTCCGCGGAAAATGCCTGGAATATGATAATTTTCCATCATTGATCCAAAGCCGGGCACTGACTTAGGAGGGCCAAACAATGGAGGGCAAGGAGAATGTTGAAAAGTTGATTCTTCCGGAACCAACACATATCGGGTATGTGACTCGGGATATTGAGAGAACCATGGAAAATTTCCAAAAGTATTTCGGGTTAGATTCCTTTAAGGAACTGATACCAGATTATTTCAACAGGCGCTATCGCGGTAAGCCCGGAGACTTTAAAATGGAGTTAGCCTTTGCGAGAGCGGGAACCATCGTTTATGAGCTCATTCAGGTTCTGGAGGGAAAGACCGTTTATGAAGACTTTATGAGCGAGCACGGGGAGGGTATCCACCATCTAGGGTATGAGATCTCGGACCTTGCTAGGTGGACACAGGCGTACAAGGAAGTTGGGATCGAGCCGATCATGAGTGGGGAGCGTACCGGGGTTAAATGGGCCTACTTCGATACACCGGCGATCACTGTGGAACTCATTGAGCGGGGACCTGAGGGTAAGGTTGTCTGAAATGGATCGAATCTCATGTAATGGTCGAAACCCGAAGGGTCAGCAATATCCTGCAAAGAAGGAATCGGGAGCTTCCCCATAGTGAAATATCTCGTTGAGATGGTAGAGCTGTCCTATCTCGAAAATGCCACCAGCTCATCTACTGTCTTCCTCGGTTTCGCAAATGGTTTCTCGGCGGGGTAACCCACTGGAATGCAGGCCACCAGATCCTCCCCTTGTGGAATCCCCAGGATTTCTTCAATCTCTCCCTTGGCTATGAGTGGTCCGGACATCCAACAGGCTCCAAGGCCCAAACCGTGTAATACTAAGAGCAGATGACCAACGAATCCCCCGATTTGCTGGATGCTGGTAGGGGCCGAGCGGCGATTCTCTATCATCTGCTTGGCTAGGGGGTCTTTTCCCTGCCTCTTGGAAAGGATCAGATCGGCTATGCTTTCGTATTGAGCGGTCAGGGCCACGATCAAAACAGGGGCTTCCCGGAAGAAAGCGGCGTTCTCCCTGTATCTTTCTGCGGTCTCACCATATTCCTGAGCTTCTGGCCAGTTGGTTAGCGTATCTACCTTCTCCTGGACCGTATCTGCTACCTTTCTTATGATCTCCCGATTTTTGATCACATGGAATTTCCATGACTGGAAATTACCCCCACTCGGGGCCCAACGGGCCAACTCAAATGCCTGTACGAGGAGCTCATCAGGCACATCCTTATCGAGGTATTTTCTTATTGATCTACGATTCCTGATAGCCTTTGCGAGTTCCATCATTTCCCCCTTTCCCTCTCCTCCCAAATGCTTACAGAATTATCATACCATATTTGAAATGTGAATACGGGGATAAGGAAGAAGTTGAGCTTTTTTCCATTTTGTAGAAATCACCCTTTTCTGAATCGAAAAAATATGTCTCAGGCTGAGATCTCCTTTCTTACGCCGGACAGGCAGCTTAAATTCGTAGCAAAATAGTTGATTATATCTCCCGCTCTGCTAATATGGTAACCGCCGACAGTTATTATGGCTCATTTTGTTCAATACGATTTTCATAGCACTATATAGTGACATGATATTGAAGCAGAATCGATCGAGGGGAAATTTCCATCTTATGGAAAATCAATAACGAGAGGAGAGTTGCCTATTGTTTTGGCTTCTCGTTATATGGACTTAAGGGGAAAGCCGATTAAGAAACACGGTAGCTGAATAGTATCTTGGTTAAGGAAGGTCCTATAACAAGTGGGCAGGAAGGTCACACAAAGGGGGGTATATTATGGCACAGGTACAGTTGGATTTTGAGGTTCCCACGCACCTAAGGGGTGAATTCGTCTTCCGGACCACCGGTGTTCATCCGCCTAACGGTATTCTCTTCGGGTTTAACACGGTTAGAAAGGTCGGGGAACAGGCCAAGAATTTGGGAGGGAAGCACGCCATCCTAGTAACCGACGAGGTTATGGCGCAGCTGGGGTATGCCGACCTCGTCAAGGAGGCGATGGAAAAGGAGGGGCTGAAGGTCGACGTTTTCGCAAAGGTAGACCCTGAGCCGCACATCGAGACTGCCGATGCGCTCTACGAAATGGTGCGCAAGACGAAGTTCGACCTCGTGGTGGGCCTGGGGGGAGGCAGCTCTATGGACATGGCCAAGCTGACCTCCATCGTGGCCACCAACGAGCAGGAGCCCTATGAAATCATGGAAAAGAAAGTGGTCAACAGACCCGCTTTGAAAAAGATCCTCATTCCCACCACGGCGGGGACGGGCAGTGAGGTCTCCATGTACCTCGTGGTCTCCAAGGGCCTTGACAAATACTTCATCGGCACGCCATACGCCTACGCAGAGATCGCCATCATCGACCCGGGACTCACGGTTTCCATGCCGTCTCACCTAACAGCCTCTACAGGCATCGATGCCCTTTCCCATGCCATCGATGGTCTGATGCACAAGCTGGCCAACCCTTTCTTTGACTCTATGGGGTTTACCGGAACCGAGCTCATTGCTAAGTACCTGCGTCGGGCTACCTTCGATGGGGAAGACTTAGAGGCTCGCTACTACATGGTCATGGCAGCAATGCTTTCCATGATGTGCATGAATGCCACCGGAGCGCTGTATTCTCACAGTATCTCCTATTCGCTTTCCATGGTCCAACCTATGGCGCATGGGATTGGCTGCGGCATGGGGCTACCTTACAGCATGGCGTTTAATGTTCCCATGATCGAGGAGAAAGAGGCACGCATTGCTCAAGCGATGGGTGAGCGCATAGAATTTCTGTCAACGCGGGCAGCTGCGCGGCGAGCCGCGGAGCTGGTCTATGAACTCATGGCAGAGGTTAAAATGCCGGTGAGCCTGAAGGAGATGGGGTTCAAGCGCGAAGATATCCCCAAGATGGCCGAGGTGTGCATCACCCGCTACCCGCGGGCCAACAACCCCCGGCCAATGTCCAAGGAACAATGTTTGGCCTTGTTCGAGTCCATGTGGGAAGGGAAGATCACCTACCTCTGAGGGAGCCCTTAGAAGCAGTATGCATAGCTAACAGGGCCTCTCCCAAAACGGAAACAGACGTGGAAGGGATCAGCCCTTGAAATTGGAAAAATAAAGTAAATCTCTTGGAAAACTGTTCATAATCCATGAGCTGTTTAATGAGAAACGTCTCATGTCAAGGGGACCCCATTTCCTACGAGCGGGAAGCAGGGAGGTATAATATTGGAACGAGGGATAGGTCATAGAGGTAGATGTCGGCGTTGCCGTTGCGATAATCTTCCCATACTATCCGGTCCCCTGAGATCGCCGGATAACGTTGGCTGTTGAGGCCGCTCGTTATCTGGGTTTTCTCACCGGTGGCCAAGTCATACAGGTATACGTCCCAGGTCCCGCTGCTATCATCCGCCCATACAATCCGATCACCTGATATCCCTGGATACCTTTGGGAGTGGGGGTCAATATAAACGGGTGTTTCAATACCAGTGGCCAGGTCGTACAGGTAGATGTCCCAGTTCCGGTTTCGGAAATCCATCCAGACGACCCGTTCCCCCGATATCGCCGGATCCTCTTGGTAGTTGGGATCCGTACATATTGGTATTTCCTTATGGGTGGACAGGTCATACAGGTAGATGTCGGCGTTCCCGTTGCGGTAATCCTCCCAGACGATGCGATCACCTGAGATCGCCGGATGTCTCTGTAAGCTAGCGTCAGTGCATACTGGTGTTTCCGTACCAGTGGTCAGGTCATACATGTAGATGTCCCAGTTTCCATTTCGGACATCCGCCCAGACGATCCGATCTCCCCATATGGCCGGATAACGTTGGCTGTTGGGGCCAGAAGTTATCCG
>JABAOC010014091.1_pt2 | contig 10796 bp, 8 predicted proteins | sample 7062161 | NCBI WGS metagenome assembly JABAOC01 (sample SAMN14538625, study PRJNA623070) | marine sediment metagenome | biome: marine biome [ENVO:00000428]; feature: marine pelagic biome [ENVO:01000023]; material: deep marine sediment [ENVO:00002113] | place: India: Gulf of Khambhat ...
CCATCCCACATGAATTTTTTTCCTTTTACTTTTATCGAAGAATCAGGCATATTCTCTCTCCATTTCAAGCTTTGAACGGGTTCGGTCCTAACTTCTTTATCTGCTCTGTAAATTCTCTAGCTACCTGGGCAAATTTTGGGCCTTCCGAGGCTGAAACCCATTCCAATCGAAATCTTTCCGGCTCCAGGCCAAAATCCTCCAGCATCAGAAATATTGCGTCAGCTCTTTTCTCAGCTTTCAGGTTTCCCTCTTCATAGTGACAGTCGCCTGGATGACAACCGCACATTAAGACGCCGTCTGCTCCTTTTGTTAAGGCTTCGATGACTAAATTGGGATGAACCATACCAGAACACATCACTCTTATTATTCTGATATTAGGAGGATACTGTAATCTGGACACTCCTGCCAGGTCTGCTCCGGCATAGGAACACCAGTTGCAGCAAAAACTTACGATCAAGGGTTCATAATCATCGTTCATTATTGCACTCCCAGAGCAGCATTGATCTGAGCTCCAATCTGTTCCAGCTTAAAGCCTCTGACAAATATGCCTTTCTTTGGACAGGTTGCCATACAGCATCCACAACCCTTGCAGGCGGTTTCATCTACATCAACAGTCTTCTTCACCGATCCATCTCTCATGTATTCGATCAATGTAATCGCTTGATAGGGGCAGGGTTCAACACAATAGGCGCAACCGTCGCAGCTTTCATCTATTACCTGAGATATGTTCGCTTCCAGTTCTATACTGTCTTGTGAAAGTATAGTTGCCGCTCTCGAGGCTGCAGCCTGAGCCTGGATTATACTCTCGTCCATTGCCTTTGCCGAATGGGCTAAGCCGCATAGATATACTCCATCTGTGGCAAAATCAACCGGACGTAATTTCATATGCGCTTCAAGGAAGAATTTTTCCTTGTTTAACGGAACCTTAAGGAATTTGGCAATTTCTTCGTTGCCTTTATTAGCGACTATCCCAGTGGACAATACGACCAAATCCGCTGATATCTCTATCGGCATTTCTAAAGTCTGGTCAAAGACTTCCACTTGCAACCCATCTCCATTTTTTGAAACTTCTGGCTTCCGGTCTTCATCATATCTCATGAACACAACACCCTTTTCTCTTGACTTGGTGTAATAGCTTTCCCTGAATCCATAAGTTCTCACATCTCGGTAGAGAACATATATATTTGTTTCAGGAGAAAGCTCTTTTATTTTCAAAGCGTTCTTCACTGATTCTGAACAACAAACCCTCGAGCAATAAGGCCTTTCTTCATCCCGCGAACCGACGCATTGAATCATCACAATATTCTTGGGTTTTTGATTTTCGGCTGCGGCTGACCAACGGCCGTTTGTGCTCAGGCGTTCTTCCAGCTCGAGTTGAGTTATGACTCCTTCATGCTGACCATATAAGTATTCTTTTGGTTTATATTCTTGGGCTCCTGTGGCAACAACCACCACACCATGCTCAAATTCTTCTGACTTCCCGTCGGTGGAAATTGTCGTTTTAAAATTTCCGATTGAACCTTCAATATTTTCTATTTTGGCTTCTGTATAAAGATGTATTTTTTCGCTTTTCTTTACCTCTTCAACAAGTTTTTTCAATACATTCTGGGGGTTGTCGCCATTCAGTAAATAGTGAATACGGCTCACGTTTCCACCCAGCTCTTTTTCTTTCTCGACCAGATAGACATCAAATCCCTGGGCTGCGAGTTCAGTTGCAGAGGTCAAACCAGAAACTCCGCCGCCAATAACCAACGCGGATTTGATTATGGATACCGACCTTTTCTGGAGTGGGTCCAATAATCGTGCTTTAGCCACTGCCATCCTTACCAAATCCTTGGATTTCTCTGATGCCTTTTCTGGTTCCATCATGTGCACCCAGGAACACTGGTCTCTTATGTTTGCCATCTCAAAAAGGTAAGGATTAAGCCCTGCCTCCCGGACCGTATTCCTGAACAGAGGCTCATGAGTACGAGGCGTACAAGAGGCGACTACGACACGATTCAACTTGTGCTCTTTTATTTTTTCTTTTATCAACTCTTGTGTGTCGTTGGAACAGGTATATAAATTATTATCAGCGAAGACGACATTGGGAAGTGTTTTGGCATATTCAACCACGCTGGGAACATTTACTACTCCGGCAATATTTGTTCCGCAGTGGCAGACGAAGACACCGATTCTGGGCTCTTGTCCTGATACATCTAGTTCTGGCGGATATTCCTTGGGAACAATCAAGCTGCCCTTAACGTCTTTCAAAAGAGATAAAACTTTTGATGAAGCACCTGAGGCCTGCATGATAGTTTCAGGTATATCTTTTGGCTCTGTGAAAGGCCCAGAGACATAGATTCCCTCCCGTGTTGATTCAACCGGCTTGAATGGAGATGTCTTGCAGAAATTAAATTCATTCAGCTCAACACCAAACTTTTCTGAGATTTCCTTTACTGATTTGGGAGGCTGGAGTCCTACAGATAAAACAACCAAATCATATTCGCGGGAGACTTTCTTATCATCTTCAGCTAAGTATTCAATCATAAGATTCTTTGTCTCTGGTATTTCTTTTACAGCAGGTGGGCGACACCTTATATAATCTACTCCAAGCTCTTTTGCCCTTTGATAATACTCATCAAAGCCCTTGCTGAAGGCGCGCATGTCCATAATGAATATATCGCATTTTAGATCTTCACCAGCATGCTCCTTGGCGATTATTGCTTCTTTTGTGGCATACATACAGCATACAGAAGAACAGTAATCCCGTTCAGCTTCCCGCGAGCCGACACATTGTATAAATCCTATCCTTTTAGGTTCACTTTCATCAGAGGGTCTTAAAACTTTCCCCAAGTATGGTCCTGAGGCAGATAATATCCTTTCAAATTCAAGCGAGGTGACCACGTTTGGATAATTCCCGTAGCCTAAATCTTCCTTGATTCTTGCATTAAATATTTCAAATCCAGGAGATAAGATTACTGCGCCAACATTCAATTCAATTTCTTTATCTTTCTGTTCATAATCGATCGCCTCTGCTTCACAAAACTCTTTACAGACTCCACAAGCATCCTTAAGCATATGGACGCAATATCTTTCATCTATCGTCGCTTTATTGGGAATGGCCTGGGGATAAGGGATATAAGCAGCTGGCCTATCAATCAATCCTTCATTATATTCGTGCTTTATAGGGACTGCTTCATTCTTGCTTATTTCCTTAAGCTTAATCCTTTCGGTAAGGCAGATAGAAGCACAGGCTCCGCAGGTCTGACATATATCAGAAGCCGCATCAAAAGGCGGGCATACTTTCCGATTAGAACCACGATTAATAAAATTTATAGCACTTATACCCATCCTTTCGCGGCACATTCTCACGCACAGCCCGCAGAGAAAGCAATCCTCTTTTTTCTTTTCAAACCGTGTTTCTTTTACGCCATATTCTTCTGCTAATTTCTGGATTGCCTCTGAATCCGGACATCTTGCTAATAACAGCTCAAACATAACTTTCCGTGTTTTTATAACTTTCTCTGTATCAGTATTGACAACTAATTTGTCTATTGCGGGGTAAGTGCAGGAAGATTGAATTGCGGATCTTCCGTTTTGGGAAATTTCTACCAAACAGAGTCTACATGCTCCATATGGAGTTAAAGCTTTATGAGAACAAAGAGTCGGGATTTTTATTCCAGTACTCTGGATGCATTCTAAAAGAGTTTTGCCCTCAGGGAATTTATGCTTTGTTCCATTTATAGTCAGCTCTATCACTCTAAGCCTCCGCTTATATGGCCCTCGCTAAGTTCATCTATACTCACTGTTCCAAGAATATTCTTTTCCTCAGATATCATATTTCCGATTTCAAGAAGCATTAATATCGTCTTCCGTCATTATTCTTCTTTTTCTTCCTTTTTCTTCTCTTCTTCTTTCTTTTCTTTTTTCATCTCCGGTATATCAACTACTGCCTTAATCTCCGGTATGTCAATTACTGCTTTTGCTTTTTTCTTATCCGCTTCCTCTCTTTTCTCGGGGGCTTCCTCTTCCTTTTTCTCTTCTACCTTTTCCTCCACTTTTTCTTCTTCCTTTTTTTCTTCAGCCGGCTTCGCTTCTTCTTTTTTCATCTCCGGTATCTCTACTGCCGCCTTAATCTCCGGTATTTCAATCGCTGCTTTGATCTCTTTCTTCTCCGGCTCTTCTTTTTTCTCAGGGGCTACTGCTTCGACTACAGGTTCCTCTACCTTTTCTTCTGCCACCGCTTCCTCCACCTTTTCTACTACCTTTTCCTCAGGTGCCGCCTCAGGGGGTGCCACTGCCGCTACTGGTGGTTCCTCTACCTTCTCTTCTGGTTTTTCCTCCACTACTTCTTTTTCCTCTGGCGCTTCTTCCACTGCCACCGGCTCTTCTACTTTTTCCTCTGGCTTTTCTTCTATTTCCTCCTCTACTGCCACTTTTTCTTCCACTACTTCCTCATCTTCTCCTTTTTCTAAATCGCACCTGAGACAACGCTTAGCTTCAGCAATAGCATCAGCTTCCTTATATCCCAATTCAACCTCTTCGAAATTCTCAATCCTTTGAGCTACCGGGGCTGATGGCATTCCAGGCTTTTTTTGGCTCTTGACTTCCTCTTCTGAAAGCTGAAGCGGCTCTACACGCAGGGCAGGTCGGGTTACTTCATACTTCCTCTCCAGTTTCTCACCCCGTATGTACTTGTCTATCATTTGAGCAGCAACTTTCCCGTGGGCCATAGCTTCGGTAACTGTATTCGGACCGGTTATCACGTCTCCCCCGGCAAATATCCCCTCTACATTCGTCAGGAGTGTTTCCGGGTCGACCTCAAGAGTATTCCACTTGGATACATTCAGGTTATTCCCGTCTAATAATGAAACATCCGGTTCCTGGCTTATGGCTAAGATCAAAGTATCTACATCAACGTTAAACTCCGACCCTTGAATCGGGACAGGCCTTCTTCTTCCGCTGGCATCTATATCTCCCAGCTCCATATTTATGCACTCTACTGCCTCAATTTTACCGTTACTGGACATGACTTTCGTCGGGGCCGCCAGAAACTGTATATCAATACCTTCAACTATAGCTTCTTCGATTTCGCTCTTTATGGCGGGCATCTCTGCTTTTGTCCTTCTGTATAAAATTCTTGTATCCTTGCCTAAGCGCTTTGCTACTCGAGCAGCATCTATAGCAGAATTTCCACCGCCGACGACTATTACTCTGTCCCCGATTTTCACCTCGCGCTTAAGGTTTATATCCCGCAGGAACTCAACCGCATCGATTACTCCTTCCGCTTCTTCGCCCGGGATTTTCATCTTTAAGCCTTTGTGAGCACCGATAGCAATGAAGACTGCCTTATAGTCTTCTTTCAGTTTATCAAGGGAAATATCCTTTCCGACGGTCGTATTCGTCTTAATCTCAACACCTAGCTTTCTTATCCTATCAATTTCATATTCCAATACATCCTTGGGCAATCTGAATTCTGGAATCCCTACAGCCAGCATGCCACCAGCCACTGGCTGGCTTTCAAACACGGTGACTTTGTATCCCTCCAGGGCAAGGTAATAGGCGCAGGTAAGACCTCCCGGACCCGAGCCGACCACAGCGATCCGCTCTTCTCTCTCCGCTTTAGGTTTCTCCTCAACGATAACACCCTGCTTCATCTCGTAATCTGCAAGAAAACGTTTAAGTGACCTTATGGCTATAGGATCACCCCATTCGCCTGCCACACATTTATCTTCACACGGACTGTGACATACACGTCCACAGATAAGAGGGAGTGGATTCTCCTTTCTGACTACCTTGATGGCTTCATCAAACTTTCCCTGAGCAATAAGCCCTGTATAGCTGGGCACATCCTGGGAGAGAGGGCATATATGCTGGCAGGCGGATGAAATAATACTTTTACAGACCATGGCCGAGCATCTTTTATATTTAATGTGTTCAACATATTCATCCTTGAAATACTTCAGTGTGCTCAAGACAGGATTTGGCAGTGTCTGACCTAAGCCACACATCGAGCCGTCTTTTATCGCATTTCCCAGATCTTCAAGAGCCTGGATATCTGACTCTTCACCGTCGCCCCTGCATATTTTCTTAAGTATGCCATGCAATACAGCCGATCCATCACGACAGGAAGCACATTTTCCGCAGGATTCATCATTGGTAAACTCGATGAAATATTTCGATACATCCACCACACAGGTATCCTCGTCCATCACGATCATTCCACCCGAACCCATTATTGAACCCGCTTCGGTCAACTTTTCAAAATCCACCGGCAAATCAATCAAACTTGAGGGAATGCATCCTCCTGATGGTCCACCGGTCTGGACCGCCTTAAACTTTTTCCCTCCAGGAATTCCGCCTCCAATATCATAAATAATTTCTCTTAGGCTAATTCCCATCGGGACTTCAACCAATCCTGTATTATTAATTTTGCCGACAAGGGAAAACACCTTGGTCCCTTTGCTCAGTTCAGTGCCTATGCTGGAGAACCAATCAGCTCCCCTGTTGATGATCACAGGGACCGTAGCCCAGGTTTCAACGTTATTTATGTTGGTTGGCTTTCCCCACAGCCCTGACTGGGCCGGAAAGGGCGGCCTCTGCCTCGGCTCTGGCGGCCGGCCCTCTATGGAAGCTATAAGCGCCGTCTCTTCACCGCAAACAAAGGCGCCGGCGCCCTGCTTAACGTGGATATCAAAACTAAAATCAGTATCGAATATATTTTCGCCGATAAGTCCGTACTCTTTTGCCTGATCGATAGCGACCTCTAACCTCTTCATTGCCAGCGGATATTCACCTCTGATGTAAACATATCCTTCATTTGCCCCTATGGCTCTGGCTCCGATCAACATCCCCTCTAATACAGAATGAGGATCAGCCTCGACAATGCTCCTGTCCATATAAGCGCCTGGGTCTCCTTCATCTGCGTTGCATATTATGTATTTAACATCACCTTTTGCTTTCCGGCATAATTCCCATTTTAAACCTGTGGGAAATCCTGCCCCGCCTCGGCCTCGAAGACCAGAATTTTTTATCTCTTTAATTATTTCTTCTGGTTTCATTTCGGTTAAGGCCTTGGCCAGTGCCTTATATCCATCTCTGGCTATATACTCATCAATAACTTCAGGGTCGATCAAGCCCCGATTTCTAAGGGAGATTAATGTCTGACGGGAAAAGAAACCAATATCCATCATCTTGGGGATTGTAATTTCTTCAGCAGGGGGAGTGAACATGAGCTTCTTCACGGGTCTGCCTTTCAGGAAATGTTCTTCAACAAGATGAGGGAGGATGTCTTCGGTTAAGGTGTGATAGAATATGCCGTCGGGCAAAACTGTCATTACTGGTCCTACCGCACAAAACCCGTTACAGCCCGTCATTACTACCAGGACTTCCTCCTCCAGCCCTTGTTTTTTCAACTCTTCTTCTAATAGTTCTTTTATTTTAAAAGACTTGTTGGAAACACAGGCTGTCCCGGCGCACAACATCAAGTGCAACCTGTATTTATCGGTCATTTGCTCTCTCATGATCTATCCGACCTCTACAAAAAAATTGCCATAAAAATATTCATGAGACTCTCTCACTGCCTTTGGCCAGGGCATATTCGCTGACTACTTTCCCACCAAGGACATGCTCTGCTAGTATTTTGCGAATCTTTTCTCGAGTCAAATCAACATATTTAACAGGTGCTTCGTCTTTCAATTCTACTGTAGCCATGGGCTCTCTGCTGCATAATCCTGCACAGCCCGAGCTTGTCAGGATTACATCATCAATATTTTGCTTGGCAAATTCGTCTAACAAAGTATTCATTATCTCTCTTGCCCCGGCAGCTATTCCGCACGTTCCCATATGAACCACTATTTTGGCCTTGCCAGCCCCTTCTCTTAAAAGGGTTGTCTTTCTTACTCTCTGGCTTATCTTATCTAAATCTCCAATTTTCAATTTTGGCATGATCTCTCTCTCAAAATATGTTTAATTAATCACTAAATAATCGTTATCTATGAACAATTTCTAACCTATCAGGGGGCTCCATCGTAGGAATGAAGCAATTCAGGTACCATGGTTTTGCTCATCAAACCATGGACCTCCTCTCCAACCTTCAACACAGGAGCTAACCCGCAACAGCCAATACATCTAACTGCCTCCAGAGTAAACTTCATATCTTTAGTTGTTTCTCCCCTTCTTATCCCCAGCTCGCTTTCAAGAGCTGCGGTAACCCTGCCAGCACCTTTCACATGGCAGGCCGTTCCTAGACATACGGATATTATATGCTTGCCCCTTGGCTCCAGGCTAAAAGATTTATAAAAAGTAGCTATTCTGCAGACGACACTTAGAGGCATGTTTAGTTTATCAGCCGTGTATCTTAAAACAGGCTCGGGTAAATAGTTAAAAGTGTCATTAGCTTTTTGCAGGATAGGTACCAATGCTCCTTCTGTATCTTCATACTCGGCGAATATTTTGCTCATTATTTTTACATGCTCATCAGAAATTTCTATTTCATCCTTTTCCGGAGTGACATAAATTATGTTATGAACAGGACAATTGGCCACACAAAGACCGCAGCCTGTACACTTTTCTTCATCTACAAACCTCGCTCTCTTTTTAAGTTTTAGGGTAAAATTACCGGCTGTCCCTTTTATGCTCTCAATATCTGCCAGGGTAATCACTTCTATGTCTTTATGTCTGCCAACTTCAACCAACCTCGGCGCCATGGTGCACATGGCACAATCGTTTGTAGGAAAAGTCTTATCGAGTTGGGACATCACTCCACCAATAGATGGTTTATTATCAACTAGATAAACCTTTATGCCGGAGGCTGCCAGGTCGAGTGCGGCCTGCATACCGCCTATTCCGCCTCCAACTACCAGGGTGGCACCAATTTTTTTGTCCTGTGTTTTAGTTTTCGGCATGATCCTACGTGCCCTCCTTGGCTAAATGCAATTGCATTGCCTTTTCTTTTACCGCCTGAAAATAAACTGCCAGCGAGCGATACAGCAGGTGTGTCCACTTGCCGAAAGGTATGATGACGACTAACCACGAAAAAGCAATTATCAAGTGAATCGCATATATATAATAGGTGGCTAAGGGAAGTCCAAGGTATCTGAATGTATGAACTGCAATCCCGGTCAAGGCCATCAGAAATAAAAGGATGGGGAACATCCAGTCGCTCAGGTCGGAGAACTTGTGGATCTCCTCACGCTTCCTGAGGCGCCCTATTATGATTTCAGCCGTGAACCAGACCAGAACCACTGTGGCGTAGTAGCCCACCCATCTCTGAGGATGATAAATAGGAAAGATTTCATCTGTTTGAAACCACTCCAGAAACACCACCACAAGCGAGAACATTATCACGTACCCTGTCACAAGCAAGAAATGCTTTATCCACCGGCTCTTGTTCGTGCAGCTAAGAAATTTTTTCTGCGTGGCTGCGTGCATTATCAGTTGCCAGGCCTGGGTGATGAACAAGCGGAAAGGTATCTTCACCTTGTTGCCCCTGTGCGTGGTGAATCCCAAGCCATTCTTTATTATCCCTCGAATAACTTCCAGGGGATTAACCTTGTTGCTGTGGTGCATGGTAAACCAGTACATACGAAATACATTGGTGAATAAAATGAACGAGACCAAGAAGGCAACAGTCAGGTCAAACTGATGCACCAAGTGGGCGGGGGCGAATGTGTTGAGTTCAACTCGGTCGGTAACGATCGGCCCGTGAAAAAGCACAATCAGAGCTGCCATAAAGAGGCCCGAGGCTATGAGGGCTGCAATCTGCCATACCTTTGACGAGAATAGCTTGGCAGAGATGCCTGTCCAGTCATATTTTGCCGTGAGAAAGCGCCGCAGTGTCATCATGGTCTCCCCGGGCTCTGTTTCTCTGGGGCAAGCCGTAGAACAATCACCGCAGTAGTAGCATAACCAGGGGTCCAAGCTGCTCAGTGACAGTTTTCTTAAGCCAAACAGAATATAGCGCATTATTCTGCGAGGAAATGAAGCAGATTCATTTGTTAGAGTGCAGGCAACCGAACAACTTCCGCACTGATAACAGGCATGAGGGTCGAATTTTCCATACTTTCGAACCTCTGCCAGCAAAGTAGGGTCACTTTTAATAGTCGTCATGCTTACACCATGTCAGCAAAGATGCCCTTTGCTTTCAAGTTATAGAACATCTCCCTGGGAAATATGTTGATTTGGAAGCAAATGATTGGGGGAGAGATTACGTATTTTTTCTATTACTTTGTATAAGGGCATTAATCAATACTTAGTATAATTATAGTCTTTAGCGTAATTATAGATAAACTATTGATAAGCTTATAATTACATAGAATTTTAAATGAAAAAATATTGCTTGTCAACAGTAAAACAATAAAATTACCAAATTGATTTTTTATCAGATATTACCTATAATTCTCGTCACTAACATTTGGTTTCTTTTGCCTGCTTAATGGCAAATCAACAGACAATGTTGAGACAAAAATAGAGAATGCAGCAGAAAAAATGAAGAAAAAAGAAGTCCTCGTTTTAGAAGAGCTTCTCGGGTCTAACAAAAAAATTGCCTCTGAAATTAGAGAAAAGCTCGAGAAAAAAGGAATTTTAACGGTAAACATCCTCGGCTCACCTGGGGCTGGAAAAACATCTCTTTTAGAGAGGATAGCCGAAAAATTAAAACCGGATTATAAAATGGCAGTTATCGAAGGAGATATCGAAACAGAAAGGGATGCTGAGAGAATAAGAGCCAAGGGAATTTCCGCCTGGCAGATAATCACTGGAGGAGCCTGTCATCTGGAAGCCAAGATGGTGGGGAAAATCTTTCCTGAAATCCC
>JABAOC010014305.1_pt2 | contig 10795 bp, 13 predicted proteins | sample 7062161 | NCBI WGS metagenome assembly JABAOC01 (sample SAMN14538625, study PRJNA623070) | marine sediment metagenome | biome: marine biome [ENVO:00000428]; feature: marine pelagic biome [ENVO:01000023]; material: deep marine sediment [ENVO:00002113] | place: India: Gulf of Khambhat ...
AACCTCGACGTAAAGGGGAAAACAAATGTCGTGCCGCAATATCTCGAAGAAAGGATTCGGAATCAGATGGGCAATGTTCGCTCTTCGGCCGGTATAAAAGTTGTCCACACAAAGAACCTCATCGCCTTCTTCGAGTAGCCGCTCGCAAAGGTGCGAGCCTATGAATCCCGCTCCTCCTGTGATGAGAATTCGTTTGCTTGAGCCATAATTCTTCATCGAATTGTGTCCTTAAAATTACTTATAATTAAATATTGCTGCGATAAGTCTCCACAATTTTTTTACCGCTTCGAATGTGGGACAATTTTTGGCTCGTCTCGGCTTTCTGCGCTGAGATGGCCAGTTGTAAATCCTCGTATAACTTCTTCAATTTTTTCTTTTGGTTCTCGAATTCAGGCCGTTCGAGAATTTTCTCTTTTGCTATTTTCTTTACAAGGCAATCCGCGTGCCTGCCCAGCACCTCGATCTGTTCGCCGGCGGAATTGCCCTGATGGGCCAGCTCTAATTGCTTTTCTAACAGGGCCTGCAACTCATCCAGCATCGATATATGTTTATTAGTGCTCATCCGGTTTTAGTGCCTGCCTGGTTTTCCTGTGCCAGACTGTGTTCGACTTCTTCCAGCAGGTTGGCTGCATCTTTATGGTTTTTGTCCAGAGTTAAAACATCCAGCAGAACTTTTTTGGATTCCTCTAACCTGCCGTCTTTCATATATAGCGCCGCCAAAGGGAACATGACTGATGTGTCACCGGGGTGCATGTTCAAATATACTTCGAGGTAGTGAGTGACCTGTGCAAATGAACCCATCTGGCAGGAGACCTGAAACAGGCCGAGTAGTGCTATGAGATTTTCGGTATCCAGTTCAAGGCTTTTAAGATACATCTCGAATGCCTGCTTGTAATCGGTTCTCTGCTGTGCGGCTAAGCCCATGCCGGTATAAGCCTTGGCACAGCCGGCATCCAGCCTGCAGGCAACCTTGAAGGCTATTTCGGCATCATCAAGCTGATTGTTCTGCAGGGCGACTACTCCGAGTCCGACGTAAGGATCCGGTGCATCAGGTGACAGGACGGCGGCCTTTTCGTAGTATTTTTGTGCCAGTTTGTAGTTGCCGACAGAAGCGTAACAGTCCCCCATTTCCTGCAAAGCTTCATAATGCTGAGTCGAATCGTGCTGTTGATCAGTATTGTTATCCGTTATGTCCATAGCAATTCATTTCCTTCAAGGATTACCATCCGGTACTTATTCATGCTCTGAGGCCTGTGCTGGGGGAAAACTCGTAATTTCCTGATAAGTGCCGAATAGGATTTTCGAGTATTTGTTCTGCCGTTTTGAGTAGTTCAATTGCCGAGTTAAAATCCTTATTTTCACGCTTTATTTTTGCTTCTAACAAAAGGGTATCGACTGTTGGCCGTTGCTGATTGACATTATTACTGAGTTCGGCTGCTCTGGTATAATCTTTTGCTTTGAAAAAAGCCTTTGCCGCCAGCCTCCTCATCCATAGCTCATTCTGGTGATTTTCAGCGATGTATTCGAACATTCGGCCTGCCTGTGAGAAATCCCCATCTTTTTCTGCTGAAAGGGCTTGTTGAAGTAAATTGTCGAACTGGAAAGGCAGCTCTTCAAAATCGGGATGCTTCAAGACGATTCCCGCTGCCTTTAGAGATTCCCGCACCGGTAAATTCGGAAAGCTTCTCCGGGCAAGCTGTAAGTTATCTTTTGTAACCACTACGGCCCAAAGTTGGTTCGTTGATCCTTCCGGCTCATATCCCCGGCGGCAATCCGGATTGTTCATGAGGGCATAGAGCGGATTCTCTATCCACATATCATTTATGGAAAGGCCGCTTGATACTATTGCAATATATTCGCTATCGCATTTTTCTAAAGCTGCATCTATTTGCCGGATTTGAGAAGTTGCCGGTTTGACGGGCACCGTAACTAAGTTGGGCATTTCAGAGTTTAATCTGTTGATATCTGATTCCGATAGCGGCAGATAAAGCCTGTAGGGATAAAAGGTGTGCCGCCAGATAGCATTTATGGTTTTTCCTGCTTGTTTGTCGAGTCTGTCTGCGAGAAAAATGATAGACATGTCCTGTATTTTCGGCCAGGGCTTCGGTGGTCTGGTGGTTCGGATTGTCAGAACGTTTCTGAGGTACTCGTTCTTGTCTTTGCGTCGCTGTACCGATATCCTGTCGGATTCACCTTCGGGATGATAGTATTCGCCTGTGATTTCACAGGCGTGATGAAAATCTGAGAAGAAAACCAGCCTTCGGGTCATGTCCCAGTCAATTAAAACATTGAGTTGCTCGTTGTAAGGTCCGGTTTTTTCAATCAGGTCCCGGCGGTGCATAAGGCATACGTGCAGGACATGATTGAACAGCAGCATCAAAAAACGGTCGAAGTCACGGCTGACTTCCACAACTTTGCTCAGCACCTGCCGATTGCCATCCGAAGAAACCCTGCAATATGCTTTGTAAAAATCGCTGTATGCGACCTGGCAATCAGTTTGAAATTCCAAAGCGTTGACCAATGTTTCGATGTGATTGGGATAATATAAATCATCATCATCAAGATAGGCTACATATTTGCCGTCCGCTCGATTTAATGCCTCGTTGAGGGAATAGGGCTTGCCCCGATTTTCTTTTCTGTTTATGAATAACAGCCGCGGATCACGAAACGAATTGATTATATCGTTGACATCTTCTCCACCATCATTGATTACAATGACCTGGAGATTTCTATAGCTCTGCTGTAAAACGCTGGCCAGAGCCTTAGAGAGATATTGAGGCCGGTTAAAAGTCGGGACAAGCACGCTGACAACCGGACCAGCTTTTTTCTCGTAGTTTTCTGTCATTCTAAAATATCNNATTTATATAGTCAGATTATTCTCGAACGCCGAAAGACCGGATCCTGCGGACAACTCAGCTATTTGGGAATCCAGGTTTTGCGGGTTATCGTTTAGCGGGATTCCCGATTGCTGTGCATCTATATCGGCTTCGAATTGAGTAAAAATATTGTTGATTTTGGGCAACTGGTCTTTCAGTGCATAATTTTCTTCGACGAACCTGCGATACGTATGTGGCTCGTATTGTTCGGAGAGAATGTGCTCGCAGAATTCTTCGGCGATGTTGAATAAAAACTCGGAGGGGAAGATTTGGTCGGCGCCGGGGAAATTATGAATTACCGGCTTTAAGCCGCAGGCCATTGCTTCCAGCAATCCCACTCCCTGGCTTTCAATTAAACTTGTCGAAACGATGTAATGTTTATCCTCGAGCCATGAGCTGACATCTTCCCGCCGGCCGTCGAAGAACACAACATCGCGAAGACCAAGAATGCTGACCATATGCCTTAGATATTGTTCAAGCGTGTCATCCTGAAACAGCCCGCCAAAAAACAGACGATACTCAGGATCCATGTAATGCAGCTTTTGCATACATTGCAGCACAAAAGCAGGATTTTTGACCATTCTCAGATTAGACAGAAAGGCAATATTTTTACCGTGTGTGCGGTCGGTGAATGTAAATTTTTCGAGGTTTATGCCGTTGGATATAGTAATGACGGGTGTTTGATTTTCGATGTATGGGACCCTGCGGAGCAGGGCATCCTTAACGAAGCTGTTGCCGACGGTGACAAGGGCATCGATATTGGTCCAGTTCACAAGCTGGGGCCATTGCTCATACGCTTCGTAGCGGTGCAGCCTGATAATATTTTTACACACCTTGGGTTGTCTCGAGCCTATGACCGCTAAATTAGTGCACCACTCGAACCATGAAATATCGCTCCATTTCATAAGTTCGTACAGTTCTTCTTTTGTCCGGCCTTCAAAAAGGCGTACTTCGAAACGCTGCTTCGTAAACTCGATGATTTCGTTAAGGAATGTCATGCCGTCGCCGCCGCAGAAAAAGGCCACCTTTGGTCTTTTAGAGAGAATCACCTGAATCATTGGCTCGAGGATTTCCTGGCCGGGGCTGATGCGCAGTGAGCGAAGCAGCATCTCGATGGCATCTGCTTTATTGTTCTGATTCAGGAATACGCTGGCTGTTCTGTTCAGGATGTCCGCATTCAGCACGCCCAACTGCTGCATTTTATCGAAAAGCTGAGTGGCTTCGCTTGCTCTGCCCGTTGCGAGATATGCTTCGGCCAGATTCCATACTATCTCGGCTGAGTCGTTCCGCAGCCCCTGTGCTTTGACAAAATAATCGATTGCTTCATTCGAGCGGCCCAGGCAATGCAGGATTGCTCCGGTATCGTTCAGGGTTGGTGCATCGTCGGGCGCCGTGCTAAGATGCTCCTGCATGCAGACAAGGGCATCCTGGTATCTGCCGGCTTCGGCCAATTGCAGACCCCTCTCGTAGTGATTTATGTTTTCAAATGCATTGTTTTGTGCTTGCCCGCTGTGCGGGTTCGAATCTGGTCCCGATGTCATCTGCTTTACTCCTATAAAGTCCCGCGAAGCGGTTTTTGCTTATGAAAAAAGCTGAAGTCTTGATAGTTTTAAGAGCAAATTCCGTGCCGTTAGACTGTATTGGTGCATATTTGCAATTCGGCGGTATCCCCCATGAAATCTGTATAATTATCAAACATATATCTTGTTCAAGAACATACCTTTCTACCTTTTAATTTCGTTCCTGTTGGCTATCTGATGAAATCCAGCAGCGATACGGACATAAGTTTTCCGGCTATTGACAGCGACATTTGATATAGAATTTCACGTCTGGAAAGGTCTATGGCTATTTGAGCGATGTCTGCTTCCTGTAGAAGAGTCGCCTCATCCTCGGCATCATACTTTAACTTCTTTAGACTGTCTTTGAGGTTGTCCAGAAAGCCTGTTTTTGAGCCAACGGAAACTTCGGCCTGAACTATTAGTTCGTTTGTCTCTTCAAGTTCAATCAGTGAGTTATCCTGCAATTCTCGCAGTTGAGCGTCCGAAAGCTCTCTTTCATTTTTCAACATGTCACGAATACTAATGAGAGTATTGAATATATCATAGGTTCCCGGTACGCTTACCAGTTCGACTCCGGTGCTGTTTATTTCAGTGGTGTCAACGTACAGGATTTTTCCGGTCGTCGAGTCAGTCACTGCCAGATTGGTATCCGTGCCGTCGGTATTGAAAGTGCTCAGGCCATCATCGATAGAAAGGGTGTAATTGCCGGCCGAACCGGTTACCGTCAGCCATGTGTCGCCCTGGAGGTTTGACGTTCCTGTGCCGGCTTTGGCGCCTGTATCGCCCAGAAAAACCGGATCGCCGCGGTCATCTGAGTGGAAGATTTCATAACCCACGTAAAAAGCCGATGATTTTATGCCGGGGGCTAGTTCTATTTCTCGATTCTCAAAACTACCCTGATAAGTTACACCGGTGATTTGGCCGTTAGTGCGTTCCACGAGATATGGTGCCGATGTCGTATTGTTTCCCCCGAACAGATATTGGCCCATGTGTTTGGTATTAGCCAATGAGACTACCTGCTCTAATATATCATTGATTCCTTCTGCGGTCCGTTTTCTGGTTTCTTCGTGGTAAATACCGCCGATTACTTGAGTCAGACGTACTTTAGTCTCTGTGAGAGCTGATTGTATATCCTGAATAACAGTAGAGGAAAGCTCCAATGTGCCGACGACTTCCGAGAGATTGTTTATATAGTTTTCCAGAGATTTTTCCTGAGAGTTGAGAATTACTACACGATATGAACTGGAAGGGTCATCGGAGGGCCGATTTATCCGCGAGCCGGTAGTTGTTTGTTCCTGCAGCCGGGCCATTTCTGCAGAATGCAGGTACAAAGCGTAACTTACGTTATTATAAATGTTGTTAAGTGCTCCACTCATTTCTCATATTATTTCCATGATAGTTGATAGCGACGATTGAATTGTGCTCAGGTATTTGGCCATTGCTTTGAACATTTGCTCGAAGATCAACATACGTGCGGCTTCATCGTTAATATTGACGCCGCTGATTTCACTCTGCTGATTGGCAAAGTTTTGGAGCATAACTTCGACGTTTTCCCGATGCGACTGTTTGGCTGAGACCTGCTGGCCGATATCCGTTATCAACCGGCGATAGTACTCACCGGGCGTCAGGGAGTCCAAAGCGGATACGGCCTGGTTTCGTAAAGCTGCCATTCGTAATGCGTTATTGTTGTCTGTTATATCCTGTCCAAGAGCTGTGGCAATACGGCCCGGCGCGGCGGAAATATCCGAACAAACCGCTATATTCGAAGCTTTGCTACCGGAAAAAAAGGCGTTGATTCCGGCCGCAGCAAGCACTCCTGATGTGTCCGTATCAGTAAAAGCATCGACTTCGAAAGTATTGCCGTCAGCCAGGTCGCCGGTGCCAACGGCTATTTTGATTCCATTACCGATGTCAAGCCTGTCACCTGCCGCGTAACCCGAGCCGACGTTGAGTGTTGTAACCGTATTTCCGTCGCCGTCGGTTACAGTAATTTGCAATGAGCCGTTTCCGACCGAATCGGTCCCTGATACCGTAAAAGTAAAAGTCTGATTTTTCGTACCTGTATAAATGCCCGATACCGATATGTCCGGCGGCGATGTTGCCCCGGAAAAGTCGCGCGCCGTTTGTAGGTGTCGGGAGAACACAGGGCAGGAAATCAAACTTGTAGTCTGTGTCGGCTTGTATATGAAGCCTGAAATCGTAGACCGAGGCGGTCAGCCCTGTGATGGCTGTAATAGCAGCGGCTATGGAGGTTAACGAGTCTGTTGACGCATCGACCGGGACCTCGGTTCGTGTGACTGCGCCGGTGCTCGTATTGATGACTCTGATATATATGCTGCCATTGGAAACGGGCGGGTTAAAATCAGCCAGGTTATCGCTTATCATCGAGAAGCCGGTCAGTTCGGTAAATGAGCCTTCCGGACCTACTCCCTGGACATGGTATTGATTTATCTGTTGTATTATTGCATTTGCCAGATTGTCCAGGTCGTTGTGAATACCGGCGATCAGATCGTTTTTTAGCGATAATAATGCTCCAAGCCGTCCGCCTTGAAAATCTGTGCTGTAATTCGACTCACCGGCAACAGTAATACCCAGCCCGTAACTTCCTACTATACCCACCTCCAGTTCAAAAGCGGATGTGTTTATCACTACGGGGATTCCATTGATACTGATGTCCGTTACGCCGTACTCTCTGGACAGGGTCTCTACGCTAATTAGTTTGGATAGCTCGGTTATGCACTGGTCTCTTTGGTCCCTCAGATTGTAGGCTTGACCACCGTTTATTTCCTGATTTTCTATATTGTGGTTGAGCTCGGCTATTTTACCTGTCAGGATATTAACCTGGTTGATTACGTTTTCTGCTTCCAGGGAAATCTGGCTTTCCAACGTTGTCAGAAATTGTCCGAGGGTTCTAAATTTAGCAGCCATGGTCTGAGCTGAGGTGACGGCCTGGTTTTGCCAGATTGCTTCGGCCGGATGGGCGCTGAGGTCCTGCAAAGCGTTGAAAAAATCATCCAAAGCCGTGCTCAAACCACTGCCGTCCGAAAGCTCGCCGAATGAGTTTTCAACCGTACGCAGCATGGCAAGCTCCTGCGAGACCTGCTCTAACGAGGACTGCTGCCGGAAAATCTCTTTTTGCAAAAAGCCATCGATCATCCTGGTTATTCCGGCAATATCAACACCTCCCCCCAGAATAACGCTGCCGATTTGCGACGTGTAAGCCGGGGTCAGATTCAGTCTCTGACGGTGATAGCCTTCGGTGGCTGCATTAGCAATATTATTGCCGATTATGTCAAAGGCCCTTTGTGCTGCATTAAGGCCGCTGATCCCTATGCCAAAACTATCCATTTCTTATATCCGTTTAGACTACAAGTCTCAGGTTTTTTGTCTGCATTTGCTTAGCTTAAACTCAACAGATGCAAGATGATGTCCCTTAAATCTGTAAATTTACAAAGGCCATATCAATCTGTCGTCGGGTTTCACCATTGGAGTTGTAGTGAACCGACTGCGTCTTGCCGAGGTCGAAAATACCTTTCAAAAGCAGGTTATTGAATCTGGCGCATTCAGATAAGAGCAAAGCGGTACTCAAATACTCTTTCTTAAGTTCCTCACTCAGCGATCTTAGCTTTGCTTTCATCTGTGTTACCTGGTCTTTTTTTGCTTCCGGCAAGCATTCTCGAAGCGCTGATAAGGTCATTTCCTTGATGCTCAAGCCCAGACTGTCGGCCAATTCTTTCCGTATTGATTTACGGTTTGATTCGTGATCTCTGTAAAAGCCTGCTCCGGCCTGAATGCTCTCAAGCAGTTTGCCCAGAGCGGCCTCGTCGCGTTTGATAACTAATCTGCGCATTTCATTCAACTGTTGCAGACTCTCCTGCATATGTTGTACGTCCTGATCCAAACAAGCCAGCAACTTATCGACTTTATCTTCTATTGAAACTACTGCCGATTTCATCTTCGCCAATCCAGTGACTTTTCTGCTGTGTTTACCTTTTCAGCATTGCTTAGAAATTGGTATATATCCTTCCATAGTCCGATGCCGCCGTTGTTTCCTATATCGCGTGCAAGATACAGCCAGAATATTCCCTGTACCTGTTCGGAAGGTCCGTCTTTTTCAAAGCCCCAGTTCCCGATAGTATTCTTCATTTCATCCAGCATCTTATTGATCAGGACGGACTCGAAATCTTTGGCTATTTGCTTTTTTTTCTCTTCTGAGAGGTTTTTAAGTCCCGGTTTTTGGAGATTCTCCAGCGGCACCGGCGGCAAAACAGGTTCGGTTAGTATCAGTTTGGCGCTATCCATGAAACTGCTCCTACATTATTACCAGCTTGGCCTGGAGGGCACCGGCCTCTTTCAGGGCATTGAATATCGCTATCAAGTCCGTCGGTGTCGCCCCTATGGCATTGATGCTTTTAGCCAGCTCTGAGACGGTTACCGAACGGGATACGGGAATCAGGTACGCTTGCTGTTCTTCGATTCCTATTTTTGTATCCTGGACTATTTCCGTTGTGCCCGAATCGGAGAAAGGAGCGATAGGCTGAGAGACGATTTCGCTTTCTTTGATCTTTACTACGAGACTGCCCTGAGATATTGCCACGGCGGATATGCCGACGTTTTCACCGACGACAATGGTGCCTGTGCGCTCGTTGATAACAACTATCGCCGGGACATCGACCTGGACTTGCGGTTTTGTAATATCATCTATAAAGCCGGCTATGTCCTGCTGACGGACTTCGTCGGGCACTTGAACTTGAATGGTGCCGGCGTCAACGACAACGGCACTCTGTGGATAATCCTGGTTGATGGCCTGACTGACATGTCTTGCAGTTGAAAAATCGACATTTCTGAGATTGAATGTAATTACTCTGTTGCCGGCGATGTGTTCGACAAATGTGGCAATTTCTTCTTTTTCAACAGTGGCGCCACCCGGAATTCGTCCGACCGTCTGGTGGTTCTTGGTAATCGAGGCTTTGTCACCTGCTGCCGTCCAGCCACCGATAGAAACTCCGCCGTCGGCCACAGCATAAACCTGACCATCAAGGCCTTTTAGAGGGGTCGGCAAAAGTTTTCCGCCCTGAAGGCTTTCGGCGTCTCCTATTGCAGAGACGTCAACATCTATTCGAGAACCTTCGCGGGCAAAGGGGCCCAGCTCTGCTGTAGCCCAAACCACGGCAATATTGCCGCCGGTCAAGTCGGTCGGATTTAGAACCAGTCCTGAATCCCTCAATAAATTCGTCAGCATTTGTCGCGAAAGTGTTGATGTATCGCCAGTGCCGGCCAGACCGATTACCAGACCGACACCTGTTAGCGGATTACTGCGAAGGCCTTGAATATCCACTATATCCTTTATTCGCTCACAACGCCCGACGCCGGAAATAGATACACAAGCTATAATCGAACAGATAAATAGTTTTATTATGCTCTTTCGCGTTTTGGCTCGGATGCTCTTTTTTAATTCCATAAGTTATCGCTCTAAGAAAAATAATTCTGTCTGTCTAATACAATTAGAATGGCCAGATAATATTTAATATACCTCCAAGCCAGCCTGGTTTGGTGTACGGTGCTGAGACTCCACCGTTCTTGGAGACGATACGAAAGTCCGCAACCCGCTCGCTTTTAACCTTATTGTCAAAAGAAATATCACTTGGCCTGACTATGCCGCTTACCTCAATGGTTTGTGTGTCACCTGAAATATCGCGATTACGGGTTCCTAAAACCACAAGGTTGCGATTCGGCAGGATATCTATTACAACTACGGTAATGTTGTCGACAAACTTTCGCTCGTCCTTGTAGTCAGCCTTGCTTTTCAGCTCATTGTCCGATTCGGCCGACATGCCGAATTCGCCAAGGTCAGCGAAATTGCCGAGCTCTCCATTGAAAATGGTCGAACGGTCGGTTTCCTTTTTCATGTCTCTTTTTGCCTTGTTATCGACCGTGCTGTTTTCGGTGATTGTTATAGTCAGGACATCACCTATCTGGCGAGCTACATCATCGGCATATATTGCTTTCATATTCTTGTCCCTCTTGNNCTGCTTGTGAGCAGGCGGTTGAAAGCAATACCGAGGCCGTTAAGACAAGCAATAATATTTTATTGTTCATTGTTGCTCCTTTCGTCGGTTTTTTGAATTACTTAAGAACGTATTGGCTATAACACCGGTTCGACGGTGCCGTCTTCGTTGACCTTTGTCAGGATGATTCGTTGTGAATCCATATTTCGGACTTTTATGTATTCACCAGCCCTGCCGTCCTGGATGGCTTTACCGGCGGCTGTGATGAGAAATCCGGGTCTTTCGATACGAATAACAATGTTTTGATTTCGCTTTACAATAATTGGAGCGTTGAGAGAACTTAACATATTTG
>JABAOC010008639.1_pt1 | contig 10788 bp, 8 predicted proteins | sample 7062161 | NCBI WGS metagenome assembly JABAOC01 (sample SAMN14538625, study PRJNA623070) | marine sediment metagenome | biome: marine biome [ENVO:00000428]; feature: marine pelagic biome [ENVO:01000023]; material: deep marine sediment [ENVO:00002113] | place: India: Gulf of Khambhat ...
GAATAAAAATGGACTTCTGAAGCTGGAAGCATATCCGTTTTTGATATATTGATGCTTCAGGGAAAAAAAAGGCGGTTGGCGAGGCACTGTGAAAGTGTAGATGAAGGAGATATGTCCGTAACCCTTACTCTTTAAAACCCTGAGACCCATATAAAATGAATGAGACCAAGCGCAATGGTGGAACAAAGGCGGCTGAACGAGTTTTCGAAGCCCACTCAAGCAACCACAGACAAAAAGAAGAAGGAAAAATCAGAAGAACAGAAAGCGGTGTCTCAGCGGCATAAGAGCACAAAAGAAGGCCTACCCAAGAGAGTAGATCCGAAGCAGCTTCCACATTCATACTTTGTTTCCGCCTCTTACGACGGCAAAAGAGGAAAAGCATCCGTTAAACTATATGAGCCAAAATCTAGGCGAATCTACTTCTGGCATGACACCACAGGACATAGACCATACCTTCTCACAAACTTGTCTCCATACGAACTTGACAAACTGGAACGTGTAAAAACCCACCCAGGATTAGACCGTTTTGAGCACGTGGAAAAGTTTGACCCACTTTCTGACAAGAATGTAGCTTTAACGAAAGTGGTGGCAAAAGATCCCTTAGCGATTGGAGGTAGACCAAGAGGATGCTTGCGAGAGATTATTCCAGAAGAACACTCCAAGAGCGCTGAACTCGAACAACCAGAAGCTAAAGTTTGGGAAGCAGCGATCAAATATTATCAATGCTTCATCTATGATCGCGGCATTGTGCCAGGTATGCCGTACAGAGTTGAAGATGGCAATCTGGTCGCTACAAAGATGGAGTCAGCTGAAAATGCTGTGAAAAACACGCAGGCTCTATTCAGAAATGAAACGGCAGAAGAGAAAGAATACGTTGAGCGATGGGCACGCTTGCTGGAGTATCCAGCGCCACCGTTTAGGCGTGTTGCATTGGACATTGAAGTCTTCTCGCCAGTAGCAACGCGTGTACCGGATCCTCGTGAAGCACCCTACCAAGTTACTTGTGCTTCTTTGATGACAAATGATGGCAACGACCGAGTCTTGCTATTAAGGCGAAAAGGTGTAGAAGACGGAGCAGAAAGGCTTCCTCCCAACGTGAAGATCGAGTTTTTTGATTCTGAAGAAGAGCTGGTCAAAACTATTTTTGAAGTTTTACGGGATTATCCTTTCGTCATTACTTTTAATGGCGACGATTTTGATCTTCGATATCTAGCGCACAGAGCAGAAAAGAAACTGGGCATACCTAGAAGACAGATTCCTATTGAAGTGCGCCGTCGCGTCTGCTTACTAAGAAACGGCACTCACATAGATCTGTACAAATTCTTTTACAACCGTTCGATTCAAATCTACGCCTTCAGTAACAAGTATCGCGATGTAACTCTCAACGATGTTGGAAAAGCTCTCATTGACATGTCAAAGATCGAGCTAGACAAACCATTCGCCGATCTGAGCTATTCTGAGTTGGCACGCTATTGTCTCCACGACGCAGAGATCACCCTGAAACTGACAAGCTTCAACGACGACCTTACGATGAAGCTGATTTTGGTGCTAGCGCGGATTAGCAAGATGCCCATGGAAGATGTCAGTCGACAGGGTGTTTCCCGGTGGATCAGGAACTTCCTGCATTTTGAGCATCGGAGACTTGATCTGCTGATACCCAACACCTCAGATATTCTGGCCTTAAAGGGAAAAACAGCCACAACGGCCATTATCAAAGGTAAGAAGTATAAAGGAGCCATTGTAGTTGAACCAGTGCCTGGTGTTCATTTCAATGTGGCAGTCATGGATTTTGCAAGCTTATATCCCTCCATCATCAAAGTCTGGAATTTAGGGTATCAAACCATACTTTGTCCTCACGAAGGATGCAAAGACAACATTGTGCCAGGCACTCCTCACTGGGTATGTCGCAAGAACAAGGCATTGGAGAGCCTACTCGTTGGCTCACTTAGAGATTTGAGAGTGAAATGGTACAAGTTGAAGGCAAAGGACAAAACATTGCCAGCAGACGTTCGGAACTGGTACAACGTTATCCAAAGAGCTTTGAAAGTCATCTTGAACGCTAGTTATGGTGTCTTCGGTGCAGAGTCATTTGACCTGTATTGTCCCCCAGTTGCGGAGGCAACAGCCGCCATTGCAAGGCATTCGTTGAAGCAGATTGTGAGCGAGGCCAAAGCGTTGGATATTGACGTGCTTTACGGCGACACAGACAGCGTCTTTCTTAAGAACCCTACGGAAACGCAAATCAAAGAACTGGCGAATTGGTCCAAGAAAGAGTTAAAGATGAGTCTAGACGTTGACAAAGTTTATCGATACGCTGTTTTCAGTTCTCGCAAGAAGAACTATCTGGGCGTTTTCGAGGATGGCAGTGTTGATGTTAAAGGGTTAACAGGGAAGAAGAAGCATATCCCTAAGTTTATCAAAGACGCCTTTGACGAAATGAAAGCAAGACTAGGAGAGGTTGGATCATCTGCAGAGTTTGAGGCGGCTAAGAAGGATATCAAGAAGATAGTTTTGAACCGTTATACGCGGCTTAGAAGGCGAGAGTGGAATCGTCTAAGTGATTTAGCCTTCCATGTTGTCCTCGGAGACGCACCTGAGCGCTATGTGAAGACCACGCCTCAACACGTGATGGCTGCCAGAATACTAAAGGATAAGAACATTGAGATGAAGGCTGGAGATCTTGTGAGCTTTGTGAAGATCAAGCCTAGAGAGACGCTTGTTAGAGGGAAAAGGGAGTCAGTTAATGTAATGCCAATAAGCTTCGCCACAAACAGCGAAGTAGATGTAGACAGGTATATCGGCTATCTACAGTCCACTTTCGATCAAGTCTTAGATGCCCTAGGATTAGAGTTTGACGAAATCATAGGATTAACCAAACTTGAAAGATTCATGTAACTTATTGCATCGAAAAACGTGAAACATCCTTGAGTACATGCTTCAGGTTCAGATATGCTAGCCGGCTTCTGCTAAGGCCAATTCAGAGTAAAAAGTTCGAATAAACTCAGCTGCAACTGCAGACAATGACGATATGCTTTTAAAGCTCGCAGCATCGATATGTACAGACGAACATAATGGTGTTCAAAAACATGAAATTCGACCCATGGCAAACGGTTCTAATAGTTGCAGTTATAACATCTATAGCTTCAGTTGGAAGCACAATTGTGTATCTTAATGCGACAGCAAGCCAGAGACTAGTTGTCGCCACCACCACCAGCCTCTTCGACACTGGACTACTGGATGAAATAGAGACAAGTTTCGAGGCTAAAAACAACATTGACGTTTACTTTGTGTCAGTCGGAACAGGCTTGGCAATCCAGTTTGCTCAGCGAGGTGATGCAGACATGATACTGGTGCACTCACCTTCAGATGAATTCGAATTTCTAAGGGGAGGTTATGGTTTAGACAGAAAGATTATTGCATACAATTTCTTTGAAATTGTAGGTCCCCGTGCAGATATGGCGGAAATCAATGGGCTAACTCCTCCAGAAGCATTGGCGAAGATTGCTTCTGCTGGAAGAGACTCTCAAGCGTTGTGGGTTTCCAGAGGAGACAATTCTGGGACTCATTCTAAGGAGAAGGCCCTGTGGGCAGCAGCAGGTCTTGACTGGGCTGAAGTGAAAGAGGAAGTAGGTTGGTTTGTGGAAACTGGTTCTAGTATGGGAAATACTTTGAAAACAGCAAATGAACTGCAAGCCTACACTTTGACTGATGTCGGTACATACTTAGCCTACAGGAATGGGGATGTCAATCTGGTCCCTGATCTCACAGGAATTGTAACTCAAGGGCAAGAGTTGCTTAATGTTTATAGTGCAATCGCCGTGAATCAGACACTTCATCCGCAGACGAACTTTGAAGGCGCAATTACGTTTATTAAATTCTTAATATCTGAAGATGGACAACGAATAGTCGGAGAATATGGAATGAATAACTATGGGCAAAGTCTGTTTCATCCAGCAGTGAACATTCTGAAAACCGACGTAGAATCTGAGATAGCCGAAATGATTATGGATTATGCCTTCTTTGATGGTTCAGAATGTCCCCGTCGATTCAGGTATGGTGACTCTGACCTCTACAGCTGAGAATTGATTGGCTTTGAGGGCTGATACGTGTGAGTAGGGCTGATATCGTACCTGTCCTGCTAATTGCCTTCTTTTTGGTTTTTTTCATTGGATTTTTGTTTCTTGCAGAAGAGTTCGCGGAAGGTTTCGTAGAAGCTCTGAGGCTTATATTTTCTGGGGATCCAGAAATCCTTGGCATAACGCTGCGGTCTATTTACATATCGGGAACTGCAACGGCCTTAGCAATCTCATGGTGTATTCCCATAGCAGTTGCTCTAGGTCTTGGTGACTTTGCTGGAAAAAACTTCGTGAAGAGCCTATTCAATGCACTGATCGGCATACCTACAGTTTCTCTTGGCTTAATACTCTATCTGATGTTTTCCAGTTCAGGCCCTTTCGGGTCCTTTGATTTATTTCTGAATCCGCTGGGGGTCTCGATAGGACAAGCTATTCTCATCACCCCTATCATAATCAGTTTCATAATGAGTGCTGTCGAAGCAGTTGATCCAAGCGTTGAAGACCTAGCGAAAACCTTAGGTGCTTCAGAGGCTGAAGCATCCTTTGCAGTCTTAAAGGAATCGACTTCAGGTGTTGCTTTAGCGGTTGTGGCTGGTTTTAACAGGGCAATTGCAGAGCTGGGCGTTGTTCTGATGATAGGGCAGAACCTTCGTGGGCGGACGAGGGTCTTAACGACCACCATCGCTTTTGAGACCACACGCGGAAATATTGCGTTGAGCATAGCATTAGCGATAATATTGCTTTCCATCGTTCTATCGATAAGTCTTCTAACGAATCTGTTACAGAGGAGATTGACATGAGTGTTTTAGCTGGATTAGAACACGTTTCAAAAAACTTTGGAATGATTAAAGCTCTCGATGATGTGACGCTGAAGGTTCGAAGGGGCGAAGTATTTACCTTGATTGGCCCTAATGGCTCGGGGAAGACTACTCTACTGAGAATCCTTGCTTGTATTGAAAAACCTGACAGTGGCAACCTGTTCATCAACGGCGAAAAAGTAGAGAACCGAAACAGGAACAAAGCTAAACTAAATACCACTCTGGTTTTTCAACGGACAACGCTGTTCAGCACAACTGTCCACAACAACATCCGTTATGGTCTAAGACTGAGAAAAATGCCAAAGAAGCATATTGACCAGTCGGTGAAAAAAGCGTTGAAAATGGTGAAACTAGAGGCTTATGAGAATCGACCAGCGAAAGAGCTCTCTGGAGGGGAGCAGCAGAGAGTCTCGCTTGCAAGAGCATTGGTACTTAACACACCGCTACTGCTCCTAGACGAGCCGACTGCAAACCTTGACCCAAGAAGCTCCTCCATAATTGAGGAAGTCATCAGACAAGTCAACTTGCAGAGGAACACAACTGTTGTAGTTGCCACACACAACGTTTTCCAAGCCAGACAAAACGCTGAGAAAGCCGTCTTACTCATAGACGGCAGAATAGCTGAAATCGGCACCTTTGAAGGGATACTCAGAAGATCAAGAAATCTAGCTAAATTCGCTAGGGTCGAAAACATCTTTTCTGGGAGCTCAGAGATTCTTAAAGAGGGCACCTCTCGCATAGAACTAGAGGGCGGATTAGCGATTGAAGCTGCATTGCGAAAGAGCGGCATGGTCACTATCTTCATAAAGCCTGAAGATATCATTCTCTCAAAGAATCGATTTGAGTCAAGTGCTAGAAATGCCTTCAAGGGGAAAATCGTGGAAATATCAGATCAAGGCTCACTGGTGAGACTCAAAATTGATGTTGGAAAGGAGTTTGTCACCCAAATTACAAAAAGGTCGTTTGCTGAAATGGGCTTAAACGTTGGGTCGAAGATCTACATCACTTTCAAGGCGTCCTCCGTGCAAATAGTCTAAGCAAGACTTCGTCCAAACCGGAGTTTTCCTCAAAAGGGTGCACGTCTACAACTATTCCTTGTGGAGAGCATGGGCATCTAGTATAAACGTCGGAACTCACAACGTGTGAGTGTGTCTCTACAGGCAGAGCCTGTGCTGGTAAGCCTTATATGCTTTAGCACAAAGACTACTCCTCTTCAATAGGGGATATCAGGATGGTAGACTTCAGCTTCAACGAAGAACAGAAACTTTTCCGCAACGCCTTGCAAGAATGGTGTGAGAAAGAGCTGCCCTTAGAAAAAGTCAGAGAAATGGATAATAGAGGTGAAATCCCGAAGTCGCTAGTCAAGAGTATGGCTGACCTTGGGTTACTGATTATGACCGCTCCGGAGGAGCATGGGGGAGCAGGCTCAGACTGGGTCACAGCCTGTATTGCAGCTGAAGAATTGGGCTACGCTGACATCAGCATAGCTGTTCCAGTGCTTTGGCTCGTAGAATCTTCGTGGGGATACGTCGTCGACAAACACTGCACTGAACAAGTCAGAGAACAGATAATACGAAAGGCTATCAAAGGTGACGCTTTCATAGGCATAGCTTCCACAGAGGCAAGCGGTGGATCAGATGTTGCAGCTTTCAAATCGACGGCCAAAAGAGTTGAAGATGGGTGGATTCTAGACGGTGAGAAGATGTATCTGAGCGGCACTGAAGAGGCGAAGAAGTGGGGTGGAGGCTATTTTGTCGTTGCAAGAACGTCGCCTGCTCCTCAAGGGGCTTCCCATCGAGGCATGACCGGGTTTTACTTACCCATGGATGCGCCTGGAGTTGAAATCAGCAAACGATTTGAAGATATGGGAAGAATGGCTATTTCAACAGGGGGCTTTGTGATGAATGATGTGCGATTGCCTGAGTATCATCTTCTCGGCGAGGTGGATAAGGGCTTCTATTTGACTATGGAGGGCTTCGACTGCGCGCGCATTCTGATAGGGGCTGTGTGCTTGGGCGCGGCAAGACGTGCGTTGGAGTTGGGAATGGACTACATTAAGGAGCGGAGAGTCTTTGGGCAGCCTATTGGCAAGTTTGAAGGTGTACAGTTTGAGTTGGCAGATGACTGGGCAGAGCTTGAAGCTCTAAGGTCGCTTGTTTATAGGACTGCTTGGATGATGGACATGCGATATAGAGAGGAGCGGTTCACACCTCTTGAAGTCGCCAAAATGATATCTGCATGTAAACTGAAAACCCCGCACTTTGCTTTCGATGTTTTCAAGCATGTTATGTTATGGTTCGGCGCGTATGGCTATACAAAGGAATGCCCCATAGAAATGGGGTTAAGAGGCATAATGTCCTACTGTGTAGGAGCAGAGGGAACTACAAATATCCAGCGAGTAGTGATAGCGAGGGAGTTGCTGGGAAAGGAATTCACTGCCTACAAGTAAGCACTTTGGTGTTTGCGAAGCTGCTTTGAGGGCCCTATGTCTCGACCGTTTACATCTGGTGCTTGACGAAATCAACTATTCTCTCGAATTTTCCATCGTGTATCATGTTGAATGTTTTCAAGGCTATCTGGCTAGCGTCAATTTGCCCAATGTCCAGTTCTGCCGCTCTCCTGAGTTGCTCATGAGTTTTCACTTCAATGCCTTTGATGCCGTCCGCCTCGTAGAACTTTAGAATTGCCACTCCTACAGCATCAACTGCTGCCCGGTCGCCTCCAGCTATTATCACATTTGAAGGCATCTCTTTTCCGTGGGCTGGACCGCCTGAAACAAAGCACTTCAATCCGTCCAGAATCACAAGATCCGAAGTGTAAGCCAGGTTAATCTCAGCTATACGAAAGCCAGGCCTCTTATGAAGAAGGTTTCTGTCCGTTGGATTAATCAATCCCACTGCGTTCTTTAGACTCAAAGTGAATATCCCGCCAAACTGATGTGTCTTCAAGCAGGGAAGAGAGATTACACGAGAAGCTTGAAAGGCAGTTTTCGCAATTCTAAATCCCTCTGGCCATGAAGCTGCTTTTTCCGGGATCACCCACACCCACTCTTCTTCCTCAAAAAAAGATACTCTGACACCGAGGTCTTCGGCAACATCTAGAATGCCGTTCTTCTCCATAGTAGCTTTTGTCGGAAGCCATGCCGGACCAGACATGTCGCCTACCACAATCTGCTCCCCATTTAATCCCGCCTCCATTAGAAGTTCTAAGACGACTCTCAGCGTGTCTGGGTGCGTGCTTGCAGGGAAAGGATCATAACTGTTGCAATTAGGCTTGACCAAGACGTAGCCGCCATCGAGATCTCTTATAGCAGACTTGATTCCGCCAATCAAATGCAATGCTCTTTTCACTCCCTCCTCTCTATCATCAGTTCGCACAAGAGAAACCAAACTCTTGCGACCTTCAACATAGACATTCGGCCTCAACTGGCTGCACTCAACTTTTTCGGCGTTGTTTGCCATTGATGCTGTCTCTTGGAAAATCTCTCTTGATTTTTGCATAGGAGTCATCTCTATTTGTAACGTTCAAACGAGAACTGCGCATGTTCATTTGGCCCGTTTTGGCGGAGTCTGCTTAAATCATCGTCCAAGCAAGACTTTGCCTGCTACCGAGTTTCCTAGCATATTCCACGATGGTTAACCCGCGCGCATGTTCTACAAGAAGCTACCAGAACCATGCATAAGAATGTTTATTAATCCTAAAAAAGCTAGCTACTGTTTCTCTATCTGGTGATCAGATGGCAATTGCTGAGTTTGAATACAATTTAGGGAAGGTTGACAAAGGGTACAACAACAGGACGCTCTATATCAACCTTCTAAATGTGACTATTGAAAGTAAACCTGTCACCAAAAAGATGAAGGACATCTTTATCGGTGGTCGTGGTTTTAACCTCTGGTTACTATGGAACGCCTTGCCGAAAGATCGCACCATCAAATGGAATGACCCTGAAAATGAAATTTGTGTAGCGTGCGGTCCTTTAGGCGGCACCTCTATTTTCCCGGGGAGTGGAAAAAGCATCGCTGTCTCAATTTCGCCCCTTACAGGATCTGTGATTGACTCAAATGCAGGTGGATATTTCGGGCCTTACCTCAAGTTCTCTGGATGGGATGCGCTGGAGATTCAAGGAAAAGCAAAAAACGAGGTGGTAATTTTGATTGATGGTGATGAAGGCAGAGTAGCAATAGAAGATGCTGAAGAGCTGCCTTCAGATACACATTTAATCAGCGAGATGCTTACAGAGAAATATGCAGCTGGAAATAAACGCTGTCTCTCGATTGTTTCTGCTGGTCCAGGTGCGGAGCATACACGGTTTGGGTGCTTGAATTTTTCTTGGTATGATACTCAACGCAAGAAAGTGAGACATAAACAAGCTGGAAGAGGTGGCATTGGCACAGTTCTTCGAGATAAGAGAATAAAGGCGATTGTAGTGAAATTTTCTAACCTCAGCGCAGAACTTAATCACCCGGCCCACTTCGAGCTCTTAAGAGAGGTCGGCCCGATGTACAATAAGGAAATTAGAACGCTGGACCCAAAACAGCACAGAATGGCGGTTGTAGGAACAACACACTTGGTTCCCATTATGAACGAGTTCGACCTCCTTCCTGTAAATAATTTCAGGTTTGGGAGTCATCCAAAATCCTCAGAAATTGGCGAGGAGATGTACATAAAGAAGTTTGATCGAGGTTTTGATGGATGCTGGGTAGGCTGTACTGTGTCGTGTTCCCACGCTGTGAGGAACTTCAAACTCAAAACAGGTCCATACAGAGATCAGAAAGTACTAGTGAACGGTCCTGAGTATGAAACGATTGCAGGTCTTGGGAGCAATTGCGGGATTTTTGATCCAGACTGGATAATNNTACATACGGCCTAGACACGATTTCGGTTGGAACAGCATTGGCATTTGCTATGGAATGCTACGAAATGAAGATGATTGACAGCGATATTACCGAAGGTCTTGAATTGAACTTCGGAAACAAAGAGGCAGCAATGGAAATCATCCACCAAATGGCAAGAGGGGAAGGATTTGGAGTCATTGTAGGTCAAGGAATCCGAACTATGAAAGAGATTTTTGCAGAGAAACACGGGGCAGATCCAGAGATTTTGCAGGACATAGGAATGGAGGCAAAGGGCTTAGAGTTTTCTGAGTACGTTACTAAGGAGTCCTTAGCACAACAGGGTGGCTACGGACTCGCACTAAAGGGACCACAACATGATGAGGCTTGGCTCATATTTTTGGACATGGTTCAAAACTTGATGCCAACCTTTGAACAGAAGGCAGAAAACTTGCATTGGTTCCCCATGTTTCGCACATGGTTCAGTTTGAATGGGCTATGCAAACTTCCATGGAACGACATCGTACCTGAAGGCAATAAGAATACTCCAGAACCAGCTAAGGTCATCCCACACGTGGAAAACTACGCCAAGTATTTCTATGCGGTGACAGGTCGAAAAGTGACATTAAGTGATATTATTCTCGTGAGTGAAAGAGTCTATAATTTTCAACGTATTTTCAATTTGAGAATGGGCTTTGGAAGACGTGAACATGACAATATACCATACCGCGCTGTGGGACCTGTGACCGAGGAAGAGTATGAAAGCCGTGCAGAACGCTATGACAAACAGCTCAGAGATAAAGTTGATTATCCCCCAGAAGGCAGGTCGACAACGGAAAAACTAGCTGCCTTGAGAGAGTACCGAGAATCACAATACCAACAACTGAAGGACGCTGTTTACAAAAGAAGAGGATGGAATGCTGACGGTGTCCCAACCTTAGAAAAAGTAAAAGAGCTGGGAATCGATTTTCCAGATGTGGTCGAGCTCATAAAGAAATTCCAATAGAGAATTTTCGTTAAACGTGCCAATAAGAAGTGCAAAGCTTAATTTTCAAGAGGAAC
>JABAOC010022915.1_pt1 | contig 10785 bp, 7 predicted proteins | sample 7062161 | NCBI WGS metagenome assembly JABAOC01 (sample SAMN14538625, study PRJNA623070) | marine sediment metagenome | biome: marine biome [ENVO:00000428]; feature: marine pelagic biome [ENVO:01000023]; material: deep marine sediment [ENVO:00002113] | place: India: Gulf of Khambhat ...
GAAGTTGGCAGGCTCTGTTGATCTGACGGCAGGACACGCTCATCACTGATTTTCTACACGCGATGGATGTCCATCACAAATTAGGCATCTTCGCAACTTTGAGTCTGGTCTTCTCGTGGGTTAACAGAGTGGGGAATAGACTTCTAAGTTGAGAGACTACGTGGGGCTCGTGGGCGCTCGTATTGAGCAGAAAGAGACATGTTACTTTGTCAGAAGACAGTAGGTCTAATGCATGACGCAGAAAGCTGAAAGTTTTTTCATGACCGACTAGTGTTAGCAGTTCAGAGAGGAGGTCAAACACGAAACAGACGTTTCTATCGGGATGGGTCTTCAATGATTTGCTGNNGTTTGGAGAGATTGACTTGGGAATGGACGTTGAGAGCGATGTTAGAAAGAATCTGATCGTTGGCTGCTTAGCGAGATGTGTGTGGATAGGACTTGTTCTCGAGGTGCAGACGAAGATTGGCTCCACGTTGGCCATGCTCTCTTTAACCAAACCACCAACCACCTTCTCGTAGTCGGAGGTCGGGTCGAATTCCAGCAAAGCCTTGCTACCCACAATCTTAAGGTGAGTCACACCGAGAAGCCTAGAAAAAGCATCTTTGTGTTCCAAAAGATCAACAAACACAAGATGAGATGGCTCTCCTACTCGAAAAACATCAATTATCTCAGCTTGCTGGGTCTCATCTATGTCGTCAACATTGAATGCGGCTAACTCCATTATAAACGGTGTTCCAGAGAGCACCTCGGTGTAGGGCTCCAGAGGAGTCACCCATCTGCGCGAATCCCAACACTCTATGAATTTCCGCCATTGAAAATCAAGGAATGAAAAGTCCCCAATGTCTTCGATGTCTCTGTAGTGTTTGTAGCCTTTCATCTTGGCCTCGAGTCGTAGATTAAGCCCTCTACTGATCGCGCTTTCCTTATCGAAGTCTCCGTCAGGCAAGTAATATTCGGTCAGACTTTTTAGGATCAGTGCTCCGTTTCTCTCATACTTTCCAACGTCAATTCCCTGTTTTCTAAGCCTAGCTCTAATAGTTGCGCTCTCCTCATCGGGGTATACGTAGTCAACCATGTCACCGCTTTCTAATCCCTCGCGTATGAACGCTGAGAAAACCTTCATCTTGTCTGAGGCCGAAGTATAGGTCATTACGGCGATGTCTCCCCCGCTCAGACCGAGGACAGGAATAGCTCCAAGTCTTGAAGAAAGCGTGGATCGCTTCAGCTTTCGTTGTAGAGCGCTTATGAGAGACAGATCAGGCATTCATTACCCTTCATTCAAGTCTCTCCTTTTTTGTGATATTTCTCATTTCTGAATCAGAGGTCAATATTCCAGTGCTTGACGTGCATGTGTCAGTCGAAGAGTTATTTAGGTGATCCGAGGATCTACAATTTTCCAAAGGAGGGCGTGCGCTGTTGAGCTCGTATGAAAATCTGGGGGTTCTGAAAGCAGAAGATCTCGAGAGAATCCATTCTTCGACGTTGAGAATTCTCGGAAAAACAGGGGTCAGAGTGGATGAGGAAAACGCGTTGAAACTGCTAGATGATGCAGGGGCCACAGTGGATTTTAAACGAAGGATTGTAAGGATCCCCCAGAGCCTCGTTGAGGAATTGATTAGAAAGGCGAGAAAATGCGTTAGGTTGTGTGGCCGAAATCCGAAATTTGACCTGACGCTGGGAGCGGGCGAGGTTTACATCATGACCTCCAGTACGGGCGTTCAGGTCTTGGACATGAACACTGGGGAAGTTAGGCAGTCGACGAAGAAAGATGTGGGGGATAGCGCGAGGGTAGCAGACGCTTTAGAAAACTTTCACATTTACTCGATTATGGTGGATGCCCTCGATTGCCCAGACGAAATTATGGGGCTGGAAGAAGTCGATGCCATGTTCAACAACACGGAGAAACATATCGACACCGGTGCGTTAAGTACTGATAACGCAGGGGCCATGATTCGAATGGCGGCGGCGGTCGCAGGAGGCTTCGAAGAACTCAGGAAGAGGCCGATAATTGATTTTATGCAGACTCCGGTCTCACCTCTGATACATGATCGGGGAAACACTGAGGGAATTCTGGAATGTGCGAAGCACGAGATACCTCTCATAGTTCTGAATATGGCACAGGCTGGTGGGACATCACCTATGACTATTGCGGGCACCCTATCCATAACTAATGCTGAGGTGTTGAGTGGCTTGTTAATCGCGTATCTGGCGAATCCGAATGTGCCGCTCGTTTACGGTACATCTTCCATAGTCTTGAATATGCGAGGCTCGCCTGGACCGTCGATTTTCGGTCTTGTCGAAGCTGACCTGATTGCTGCAGGAGCAGCCCAGCTGGCGAAGCACTATGGGTTTCCATCGGTGGTCAACGCTTCCTTTGACCGTTGGTCGGAGCAGAAGGACACAGCAGTAACGGTGATGCTGCCTTTTCTAGCGAAGGCCGACATTTTCTATGATGGCGGGTTGATTGAAAACGCGAAGACCTTGTCGTACGAAGCTATGGTTATCGCAAATGAGAAGGCTGGCATGGTTCTTCGCGCCTTACGAGGAATCGAAGTGACCGAGGAGACGCTAGCTGAGCATGTCATTCATAAAGTTGGACCCGGTGGCAGCTTCCTTTCAGAGAGACATACGCTTGAGCACTTGAGGAAAGAGATTTTCATTTCAGACATGTTGGACCAGCCGAGCGTGGAGGATGTCAGGGAAGCAGCGAGGAAGAGGGCAAAGGAGCTTCTGAGTACTCATCAGCCGGAGCCCCTCGAAAAGAGTGTTCGGGAGGAATTGCGAAAGATCATTAAGGAAGCTTGGAAGAGGAAGCGAAACAAAGACTAGAAGCGAAGTGGCCTCAGCGCGACAAGAGGGTCTGGCAGATGAATCTCAAGTTGCTGTATTTAGTGCTGGCGATTTACTCTCTGAACATTGGAATAATCGTCACCATTGTTCCACTTTATTCCAGTCGTCTTGGGGCTGACGAAGTGGCTGTTGGTTTCGTGGTTTCAGCATATGCTGTGGCCTACGTTGTAGCGTCCCCTCTGTGGGGTAAGGCATCTGACTTTCTGGGGAGAAAGCTGGCGCTTGGGCTTGGAATGCTGGGATGCTCTCTTTCTGCCTTCTTATTCCCTCTTGCTGGCGATCCAAGCCAACTTATGGTAATTCGATTGTTTCATGGGCTTGTTGATGCAGCTTTCTGGATTGTGCCCACGATTATTGTTACTGATCTGTGCGTACCCGTTGAGCGAGGAACCGCTCTTGGCAAGGTTGGTACGTTTCAGGGGTTAGGGTTCATCGTCGGTCCATTTTTGGGCGGCCTACTTCTTGAGCAACTCAACTACCCCAGTGTGTTCTACATCTGCTCGGTCCTGGCGCTTTCTACAGCTCTTATGGTTTTCATCGGTCTTCATGATGCGCGAGCGCAAAAGTCTCCCCTCAGAGAAGACGCGGGTTCGTCTGGAACCAATCAATCACCCATGCAAGGCCGTCTCCGCGTACGAGAAGGAGGAAGACGCTTCGCTATTGGATACCTCCAAACCATATTGTCGGCCACCTTTTTCGGAGTGATCGTTTCTCATTTTGTACTACATGCAAGTGAGGTCGTGGGCCAAGAATACTTGGTCGGACTTCTGTTAACCAGTTACTACATCGTAGAGACGTTTGTACAGCCTCTAGTGGGTCGGCTATCGGATACTCTCGGGCGCCACCGCGCAATCTTGCTTGCATTTCTTCTGTGTGCCCTCGGGTTTTTCATGTTGATCTTTTCACCCTCCCTTGTTCTCTTTTTGATGGCAATTGTGATCATAGGGGGCGGCATAGGGGGACTGTACGTATCGCTAACGGCTTTTCTCATGGATCTTGCCTCACGCGATCAACGTGGGTTGATAGCAGGGATGCAGAATCTCACATGGGGCATTGGCTATTTTCTGGGCCCGGCAATCGGAGGCGTACTGGCTGCCTTGTACTCGTTCAGCGCTGTATACGTGTGGTGTATAGTCGCATCAGTGGTTGGCGGCGTCTTGACTTTGCTGCAACGTGTGTCCCGTACGTAGCAACTTGTGCGTGAAAAAGAGGGGAAGCCAAGGATCTATTGGTTTGTCTTCTTCAGCAAATGACGCGATGATTTTCCCAATTTATCAATGCCTCAGCCTTTTTGCGCTCGGCCTCTACGAGTGCAGATTGAATTTGCTTCGAATAGCTGTGAACTGGAGGAGAGTCCATGCGAATCTCTTCTTCCTTGGATGTGCAGAGGGAGTCGTCAAAAGCTCTCTCCATTCTTAGGAATTGGAGCATTTTCCTTTTCAATGAGCCGATTCCTCGTGATTCTCTTCGTCTCAAGGGGTGTTCCATTTTCTCTTCCTTCTCCATGGATAGAGTGAGGTAGCGGTCTATAATTGCTTATCTGAACGAAGTTCAAATATGTGGCGAAAATTTTTTAAGAAATCGAATGTTGTTCAATAATATGAAAAACATAAGACCCAAGTTGATTAGGCTATTCAAGGAAGGCTACTGCACGCCACAGATAGCCAGAATCGCCAGAGAGACAAAAGAACCATCCACTACCATTCACTACAACATCAAGAAGCTGGAAAAGGAAGGGGCTGTAAAGACCTACAAAGCGGTTTTTGACTACAAGCGAATCGATGAGGGATTTTGTGTGTATCTCTTTCTCAAATTGACGGCCAAGGCAGGTGCGGACCCCGACCGGATTTCAGCTGAGATGGCTCGATATGAAGAGGTTGAAAGCGCAGATCTCGTCGCGGGAGAATGGGATGTGGTGCTCAAGGTGAGGACGAAGGATCAGGATGAATACTATGACGTGCTGAAGAACATTCTCGCCCGCGAAGGCGTTGAAGGGACTACCTCTCTGATTTCACTGAAGCAGATTAAAACTGAGTTTGTTTTGCTGTAATGTGCGCAGATGAACATCATGAAGGCGCGCGCTGAGTCTATGCCTATTGTTTCAGAGTCTCCTTTTCATACTTCTTTAGGATCTGCGCGATATCTTTCAGGATGTCGTTGGGGATAGGCTCAGGATTGTGCGTGGCCAAGATTTTCCGAGCTTTCTCCCTGGCAACTTCGTAAATCTCTCGCTCACCCTCTTTTTTCCAGATGTCGTAGGCTCTTCGATCACTGATTTTCGGTAGCCAATGTTCCTTCCTGAAACGGTCTAGGGTGTGCTTCTCCGTTAGATAGTGGCCACCGGGTCCAACCTTACGGATGATGTCTAGCGCTAAACTGCTCTCATTCACCTCAAAGCCGTGGGACAACCTGAGGATCGCCTCTAAGATTTCGTTGTCGATGACTAGGAGCTCAGGGGCCATGGTTTTGGCGGCCTCTAGCCCCCCCATTCCGCAGACGATGTCTGGGCCTGCGAGGATCGCTGGCAGTAGTGTGAGGGTTCTTTCGTAGGCCGCTTGGGCGTCTGAGGCCTTCGAGTCTGAGCAGCCGCCGCATATCTCAGAGGGCAAGCCATAGTAGTGGGCCAGTTGGGCGAGGGCTACGTTGAGCAGTCCGCCTTCTGGTGAACAGACGAATATTCCTGTCCTGAAGTCGATGTTGCTGGGGCACGCTCCATAGAGTACAGGTGAGCCGGGACTAGCGCATTCGGAGATGACGAGGCTTCCTAGGACCTCCGCGTTAGTAACAGCAAGGGTTCCTGCAAGGGTGACTGGAGCTGTACCGCCAGCCATGGGCATCGCCAGCGGCACAACGGGGATGCCCGCTTGAGCGAACTCCAGGTTGGCTTCTATTAAGCCTCGCTCGAACCTGAGCGGCGCAACAGGACACTGCACTGCCGAAATTATCGGTCTTTTCCTCAGTTCGGCCTTTCCACCCATGATGGCTTCGGCAATCTCAATCGAGAATTGGGCCTCCTTGGCGTTGTTTGCACCTCCCTCGACATGTTTCTCGGTGCTGCTTAGAGAGATGACCCATGTGTGGAGCTCTTGCAATGGTTCTGGTACGTCGGCGGGGGTTACGGATGGCCAGAAAACGTGGATCATGGGGAGATAATCTGCGATTACCGCCCACTTGGCAAGGTCTTCTGCGGTTGAGGTTCTTCGTTCACCCGTTTCGAAGTCTCTGATGAACGTGCCGGTCCCATCTGTGGTAAAGTAAGTTTCTTTTCCCTCAAGCGCTATGTCATACTTCGGGTTTCTGGCACCATATCTTATGGTTCTTGGGGCCCTCTTCAAGGCCTCCTTGACAAGGTGTGAAGGCATCGAAACCCTGCTTTTTCCATAGTCCACCTCTGCGCCAGCTTTCTCCAGAATCTCCAAGGCCCGTTTGCTCGGGATTTCGAGCCCTGGGTTTTCCAGGATTTCCAGTGTTACGGTATGAATATTGTGCAGTTCGTCCTTTGACAGGAAATCTAGCTTTGCTCCACCCATCGACTGGACACCTGCCGCCCTCTAACTTGTCTTGTCCCTTGTGTGAGCTGTGTTCACCTATTCAAGAGCTCTCAGGTATCTCCCTTTCAGCTCTTTTGAGAATCTCTGCCAGTCGCTCTTGAACAGCTTTTCCTAGAGGCGCTGGTTGGTGTGTTTTGAGGATTTCCGTGGCTTTTTCTCTTGCAGTGGATGTGACGGTTCTTGAGCCGGCCTTCTTCCAAGTTTCATAGGCCCGGCGATCAGCTACCTTGGGGAGATAATGTTCCTCTTTCAGGTGTTTCAACGAGTGCTTTTCGGCGAGGTAGTGGCCCCCAGGTCCGATTTTGTGGATGAGGTCAAGAGCTAGTGTTTCTTCGTTGACCTTGATTCCTTGAGCGAGTCGGTAGAGCATCTCTGCAATTTCAGCGTCGACTAGTAATTGCTCGGGAGTAAAGACAGTGCATGCATCGAGTAGTCCGAGGCCACCGACGATGTCGTAACCCACGAAAATGGGGAGCGCGCCAGTGACCGCTTTCTCGTAGCCTGCTTGAAGGCCAGGTATCTTCGCATCAGTGGTGAACCCAGCTGAGGCCGACGGCATCTCGTAGTATTCCGCCAGCTCGTTGGCGACCGCGGTCAGGAGCCCGCACTCGGGACTTCCCCCGCACCATCTCAAGGTTTTCATGTCGAAGTTAGACCCCTCTGCCGTGTATAGCATCGGCGTTCCTGGGGCTGCTGTCTGAATGATTACCAAGCCGCTGAGTGCTTCGGCGTTGCTGATGACGGTTGATCCTGCGAGCGTCACGGGACCAGTGGCTCCCGCCTGCGGCATTGGCAGAAGGGACAGGGGCACCCCAGCTTTTGCGAACTCGATCGCAGCTTCGGTTGGGCCTTTGGCATGTTTCAATGGGGCGATGGTGCAATTGGAGGAGGATATGATCGGTCTCTTCTTTAGCTCCTCCTTTCCTCCAGCAACAAGGGCCGCTATCTCGATTTGGAATCGTGCTTCGTGCGGTGTCGTTGTGGTCTCGAACATGACGTGCTTTTCTGTGTTGGCTAGCGACGCCTCAAGATNNTAGAGGCTGATTGCGTCAAGGTAGTCCGCGATTTTGGCGCTTTCGATGATGTCTTGTTTGGTTGAAGCCCGTCGATCTCCAGTTTCTGGGTTGAGGGTGAACGTTCCGGTGCCGTCGGTGCACAAGAAGAGGTGTCTGCCATCCAGTCTTACGTTGTTGTTGGGGTTTCGGGCGTGGAGGGTGACGTTCCTAGGTTTTTTCTTCAGTGCGTCTTTCACAATGTGGGGTGGGATTCGGGCGAGATGCTTCCGGTGGTTGACTGGGCAGCCAAACTCCTCCAACATTTTCAGGGCTTGATTGCTCTCAACAATCACTCCTGTCTTTTCCAAAACCTCAAGGGTCGCGTAATGAATAGTGTTGAGCGATTCCTTGGAGAGGAGGCGACAGGAAAGGCGTTTAGATGCTTTGGAAAATCGCATCAACTCTGCCATCACCATTATGTGCGCACATGAGTATATCGACTGGTCTTGCTTCTGACCTGCTGATGGGTCTCAATTGTCAGGAATCAATCTACTTGCTGAGCAACTTCTTTGCGGCATCAACGGCTGCGATGGCGTCTTCAGCGTACGCGTCGGCGCCGATTTTCTCGGCCCAGGCTTCTGAGACTGGGGCTCCGCCAATGAGCACCTTCACCTTTCCTCTCAGACCCGCCTGCTTGAGAGCGTCAACTACCTCAGCCATCTTTGTCATGGTCGTTGTCAGGAGCGCGGACATGCTGACAAGGTTAGCGTCGACCTCTCGGGCCTTTTCTATGAACTTTGATGTCGGGGTGTCGCTTCCTAGGTCGTAGACGGCGAATCCATTTGCCGTCAGCATCGCTGCGACGATGCTTTTGCCTATGTCGTGTATGTCGCCTTCCACGGTGCCGATCACCACTCGGCCTAGCACCTTCCTGCTTGTTCCTTTTGTCAAGGCTGGTTCCAGAATCACTAGAGATTCTTTCATGGCTTGCGCTGCTATCATCAACATTGGCAGGAAAACCTCCCCTTCTTCAAATTTCTCGCCAATAACTCTTAAGCCCTCTCCCAGGCCCTCTTCAATGGCCTTGAGGGGGTCAAATCCAGTGGCGAGTACCTCTTTGGCGAGCGCGACGGCTTGTTCCACCTCGTAGTTCACGACAGCTGTCTTGAGTCTGATCAAAATGTCTTCGGTCACTCGACTGGTCCTCCTTCCTGATGGTTATAGGCAAGAAACTGCTTGGTTGCTTTATATAGCTTCCTGTCAGAGTTCATGAATGAGGCCATGGGAGATCGAAGCCAGTCAATCTGGCTGGTGCAGCTCGTACGACGATTGGACGATGGAAGATAGTTCTATGATTATTTAAGGCAAACCTTAAATTTCTGCCAGACAGAGAATTGTGTAGATCTAATAGTCAAGAGAAGAAAAACAAAAGGAGAAAGGAGAAATGAAAACCGTTACGATTTCTTGGAAAGATGCTCTCAAAGTGGCTCTACTCTGTTTCATGGTGACGAGCGTGTTTTTGCGAAGCGAGCTAGTCAAAGTGGTGGCCCAACCACCTACTGATCCCTACTTTTCCATCGAAGCGACGATTACCAATAACCCCTACTGGGGATACTACGGAGGGTATCACGCCGTTTGGTTAGAAATCCAGAAGGAACTCGCCAAGCTCAACATAACGCTCACAATCGAGTACAATTCAGACGACTTCGAATGGTGGGATAAGGTTTGGGACCTCGGCTGGAACCACACCGGCGATACTGCTTATCCACCCGGAGGGTGGGACGTCACCATGCTCGAGTGGTGGCTTCAACCTCACGCAATTGAACCGTGGTTTGCATCAATGGTTCTGAACACGATGGTTCCTGACGCCGGCTATAATATCCATCCGTGGTTGAATGCAGACGCTGATTCATACCTTTGGGAGGGAATGACCTCGTTTGATGCTTTGACACGGAAGCACTACCTCTGGCTGTGGCAGGAAGAGTTCATGCATGACCCTCCAATCGCTGAGGTCTACTACCCAAGGATATACGATGTGATGGGGAGCTACGTCCTAGGCTACGATCCGGCAGGGACTTGGTGGTATGACGTCAAGCATTTGGACATCAACGAAACGAAATTCGACGAAGTCGTCACGAACGCAGGACGTATTGCACAAGGCAAAGACCTGCTAAACTATGCGATAAGCGAAGCACTGTGGAATTGGAACCCCATGTTCATGGAGACCTACACCGAAGAGAACGTAGGCACCCTCGTCTATGACACGCTGTACACGTGGTCGATCAATTGGACGGACACGCAGTGGGAATCAGCGGGAATAGTGGAACCGGAATGGTGGGAATACACCATACTGCCTGAACTGGCCGCAGATAACCCCACAATTCTCGACGGACCACACGGACCAAACACACGCATGCGAGTCCCTCTGAGAACCGACGTTCTATGGAGCGACGGCGTTCCCTTCAACGCGACCGACGTGAAGTACACCTTCGACATGACCTTCCTAACAAAGGCCAAGTGCAGCGGATCTGGCGACTTCAGCTTCATCATCGAGTCGGTGGAACTTGTACCTAAAGTCGGCGGGGTCACAGACCCATACACGGGAGAGGTCGACATCGACCCCTACGCGGTTGACTTCATCCTCTATACGCCGCACCCTGACTTCACATCGATTCTAGCCAATGATTGGGGTGGAGGCAGCATCGTCCCATGGCACTCACTAAAGGACGTCAACCCCGCGAATATAAAGGGGCATATATCGGCTACTGACTGGACTCAAATGCTGCCGGGCACTGGTCCCTACAACGTGACTGGTTACGTTGCTGACGACTACATCGAGTTGACGCGGAACGACCTCCACTGGGGTTACGGCGCAGGACATGGTCCATACGTCTCCAAAATCTATTTGAGGTGGGTACCTGACGCCGCAACTAGACTGACACAGCTGCAAGACAATACTCTAGACTTCGGCGAATACCCCACCGCAGACACCAGCGTTTTCGAAGGCATGAAGTCCTGGGACAACGTCAAAGTCTACGAATATGACTATCCTGCAAGCAACGGTGTCTGGTTCAATCTCGACAACCCCTACTTGAGCAACCGGTATGTGCGGCAAGCCATCGCTCACGCGATTCCATACACGTACATCTACTCCAATATCCTTGAGGGCTGGGGCATTGGAACCGCTTATCCTGGAAAATCGTACATACAGCCCATGCACTACTACAACGACGGAACCGTCACTGTACATCTCTTCAACGATGACCTTGAACCCTACACCTACGACCTTACTAAAGCGCAGCAATACTTGGACATGTGGTACTACTCCCAAGTCGGCACAGATTATACCCAAGGCCCCATCGGGGACGCAGACTTCAGCGGCAAGGTCA
>JABAOC010018516.1_pt2 | contig 10781 bp, 6 predicted proteins | sample 7062161 | NCBI WGS metagenome assembly JABAOC01 (sample SAMN14538625, study PRJNA623070) | marine sediment metagenome | biome: marine biome [ENVO:00000428]; feature: marine pelagic biome [ENVO:01000023]; material: deep marine sediment [ENVO:00002113] | place: India: Gulf of Khambhat ...
AGCAGACCTATCCCGGCCGCGTGCACGTGGTGTCCCCCTACGTGGACAGCAGCAGCGGCCTGTTCGTCGTCAAGCTCCTGGTCGAGCCGGGCACCGCAATGGTCAAGCCGGGCATGGAGTGCAACGTACGGTTCCGCCCCTTCGGGGCCCCGGGCTCCGAAGCGAAGGACTGACCGCGGCAGCCGACTGAGACGCCATGAACGTCGCCGAGCAGAAACCACCGCCGGTCCGCAAGGACATCGAGTTCGTGCCCCAGTATTACAGGGGCCGCCTCTGCTACGTGGCCAAGGACCCGGTGAGCACGAACTACTTCCGCCTGCGGGAGCCGGAGTACATAGTGCTGGACTGCTTCCAGCGGGGCATGGGCGTGGAGCAGATCCAGCGCGAGCTGCGCAACAAGACCGGCCAGGAAGTCTCCGCCTTCGAGATATACAAGTTCGCCAACCAGCTCCAGGGCTCCGGCCTGCTCAAGAGCAAGGGCATGGCCGACGTGCCCCGCCTGACCGAGCAGAAAAGCACGATGCGCCGGCTGAAGTGGCGGCGCGTGTTGTCCAACTACCTGTTCATCACCATCCCGGTCTGGGATCCGGACCGGTTTCTTGAGAAGTTGCTGCCCGCGTTCCGCCTGGTGTGGAACCGTTTGTTCTTCGCGGTGTGGGTCGTCCTGGCGGCCGCCGGGCTCTGGGTCATCGTGGCCAACTTCTCGGAGCTGGCGGCGGACGCCTTCTCTCTGCTGAGTGGATGGAACTTGCTGATCCTCAGCGGGGTAGTTTACGGCATGAAGCTGTTCCACGAACTGGGCCACGGGCTGGCCTGCAAGCTCTACGGCGGCGAAGTGCACGCCATCGGGCCGGCGTTCCTCGTCTTCCAGCCCTGCATGTTCACCGATACCTCCGACGCCTGGCTTATGCCGGACAAGTGGGAGCGCATCAAGGTCAGCAGCGCGGGCATCATCGTGGAGGTCATGCTGGCTTCGCTGGCCGCGCTCATCTGGGTCTCTTCCGAGCCGGGCATGGTCAAGCACGTCGCCTATACCACGATGGTCGCGTGCAGCGTCAGCACGCTGCTGTTCAACGCTAACCCGCTGCTGCGTTTCGACGGCTACTACATCCTGAGCGACCTTCTGGAGATGCCGAACCTGCGCATGAAGGCTGAGCGCTACCTGGGGCGGCTGTTCGACCGCTACCTGCTGGGCCTGGAACCGGAGCAGCCCGAGGCGGTCGAGGACGAGCGGCACATCTACCTGCTCTACGGCGCGGCGCGCATCGCTTACAAGCTGGTCCTGGTGCTCTCGATCGGTTTCTTCCTCTACAGCCTGTTCGAGCCGCTGGGCGTGTTCATGTGGGCCACTTCCCTCTACGGGATGGTGCTGGTGCCGATGTGGCGCCGGGGCAAGCGGCTGGCGCGGCACTACAGCCGGGGCAAGGTCCGCAGCCGGTACCTGCTTGTGCTGGTGGTGCTTGTGGCGGCGATCGTGGGCCTGTGGCTGATACCGATTGACTACAGCGTCGAGGCGCCCTGCGTGGCCGTGCCCGAGCGGGCGACGGTCGTGCGCGCCGCTGAGCCGGGCGTCGTCGAGGACGTGTTGGTGCGTCCGGGCGACCGGGTGAGGGGCGGCGAGCCGCTGGTGCGCATGTCCAATGAACCCCTGAGTCGAAAGGCGGAGGAGACGCGACACCGACTGGCCGAGGTGGACGTGCGCATGAGGCGTGCTCTGGCACAGGACGCTGCGCTCTACCGCATCCTGCGCCGCCAGGCGGACTCTCTCCGCCAGGAGCTTCGGCAACTGGAGGAGCGCCTGGCGCGCCTGACGCTGAGGGCGCCCCACGATGGAGTGGCTGTCAACGTGCACTGGCTGGAGGCGCAGGTCGCCGCTCCGCAGCATGGTTTCGTCCGGTTCCCGCCCTCCGACGCCGAGTGGAGCCCCGACGCCTGGGAAGGCATGCACGTGCCGGCCGGCACGGGTCTGGTGGGCGTGGCGGGGGAGGGTGGGTTCCACTTCGAGACTTTCGTCTCGGAGAACGACGTCTCGTATCTGTCCGCCGGCGACCCCATTGCGTGCATGGTGCGCAGCACGGAACTGGAGAGCTTCGACTCAGAGGTGACGGTCATCACCCCGGTGGACGTGAAGACCATTGAGAACCTGGGCATCACCCTGGCCGACGTGGGCCACATACCGGTCAAGCCCGACCAGCAGGGGGGCAGCGCACCCCTGGTGACGCTCTACCGCGTTCGCGGCGAGACCCACCCCGCCGGCGGTNNNNTTCCGCAGCGCCCTTCGGGCCCTCCGGCGGCGGCTCCAGCGCGCGTGATTCCCTTCGCGACGGTTGATTCGGCTCCTGGAGCGAACATGCGCAGAAGCGCCATCGTGACTGTCAGCCTGCTTACATGCGTCCTGGCCCTGAGCGGGGGTTGCATGTCCGTCCGCCGATCCCCTGGGCACGGCGCGGGGGGCGCCCGGCGCGCCGTCGGCCCGCTACTGGGGCCCCGGCCCGGTCCGACCGGAGCGTCATGCCCCGCGCGTGCTGCCGCGCCCGGGAGAGCCGCTGACCCTGGCCCACTGCGTTTACCTGGCGCTGCGCAACAACCCGCAGGCGGTCATCTCCTGGCAGACCGCCCGGTCCTCGGCCGCCGCCGTGGGGCAGGCCCGCGGGCTGCTGCTGCCTCAGTTGGACTTCACTGCAGACGCCGAGCGGCGCCAGTTGCAGGTGCTCACCGAGGTGGAGGACGTGTTCCTGCGCACGACCTACGGCGCGTCGTTCGGCGTGCGGCAGGTGCTGCTGGACGGCGGCGCGCGGCGGGCCGCGCTGAGGGCCGCGCAGAAGGACCTGCGCGTGGCCGACTTCCTGCACAACTCGACCCTTCTGGACGTGGCCCTCGACACGGAGGTGGCCTACTACCGGCTGCTGGCCGCCCGGTCACTGCTGGAGGTGGCGCAGGACACCGTCGAGCAGCGCGCGCGGCACCTGGAACTGGCCCGAAGCAGGCGGCGGGCCGGCATGGGGCGGGACGTGGAGGTCTATCAGGCCCGCGCCGAGCACGCCGACGCTGCGCTGTCTCTGGTGCAGGCGCGCAGCGAGGTGCGGGTCGCCCGCGGACGGCTGGCCTCAGCGATGGGACTGCCGCTCGGCTACGAGTTCGAGGTTGAGCCCATCCCGGTGGAGGCGACGGCCGCGGAGCGGGAGGAAGTCGAGCAACTCCTGGTGGAAGCGGCCGAGAAGCGCCCCCGGCTGCGGGCGGCGGCCGCCGAGGTCATGCGCCGGCGCGAGCATTTGCGCCTCCGCCGCGCCGGCCGATGGCCGGAGGTCTCCGCCGAGGGTTCGTACGGCTGGCGCGACGCGCACCTGTTGCCGGAGGAGCGCAAGGAGTGGACCCTGGGGCTGTACCTGCGGCTGCCTCTGTTCACCGGCTACCGCACCACATACGCCATCCGCCGGGCTGAAGCGGAACTGGACCGGGCCATCGCCTCCTATCACGAGGAACTCCGGGGGGCGGAGCTACAGATCTGGGAGGTATACTCCGAGCTGGTGCGGGCGGAAGAGGCCCTCGAGGCCGCCGCCGCGTTCGTGGACAGCGCCGAGAGGAGCCTTAGCGCCGTGGAGAACGCCTACCAGGCCGGCAAGGCCACCATAGTGGAGCTGATTGACGCCCAGACGACCCTGACCCGCGCCCGCAACCGCCGCGCCACGGCCCGGCTGGACTGGCACACCGCCATAGCCCGGCTCGAACGCCAGGTTGGCAGAAGTTGGGACCGCCAGGCGCCCCGGGAGCCCCCCGAGGCGGCGGAGCCGGGCGGGCACAGTGCAGAATGAGGAGCTCTCGGTGCGCCGGCTCGCCAGGAAAATCGGCATCGCGCTGCTGTATGCCGCGATCCTCGGTGTGATGCTCTACGTGGCTCTCTTCCGCTTTCTGAGGAGCTGCGGCCAGTTCGTGCGCTGAACCCCTGCGGCGACGGCAGGGCGGCTGCGGGCGGCGCCCCTGTCTTGACCTTGGGTTGCCGCTCAGTTATACTGCTGAACCGAAAGCAGGGAAGCATTGCGCACTCCCGCAACGCGGTCTCTGCCGCCGGAACGAACCGTGAGCGTGACGACAATCCACTCACCCAGCCGAGGATGGGCAAACCGATGAGAGCATTCAGCCCCCAGGATCGGGCCTCCTCTGCCCGGCGCACAACGCTGTCCCTTGAGGCCCTCGAGCCGCGCGTGATGCTGTCAGCCGACGGCATGACGGAGCTGGCGATAGCGCCCGAATGGTTCGAATCGCTGCCGGAGACGGTCAGCAGCCGCCTTGTAGAGTGCTTCGGGACGCAGGAGATAGACTGGCAGGGCCAGACGGTGGAGGTCCTGCAGGACCACTGGCTGGTGCAGTTCAGCGCGGATGCTGTGCAGGGGATAGCTTCGGTGGCCGAGGTCGCGTCCCTGCTCACGCCGGACGTGCCCTTCGAGGTCGTCAGCGGCCTGGGGGGGATTGGCCAGGTACTGATCCGCACCGGCGGCGCCAGCGTGGCCGCCGTGGACGCATGGCTGGCTCAGAACCCGGACGTTGCGCTCTACGCCCCGGATCAGTTCATCGAGGTACAGGCTGCACCGACTGATCCGCTTTATGAGCAGCTCTGGGGGATGGAGAACATAGGCCAGAAGGACGGTGTCCTGGATGCCGATATCGACGCGACCGAGGCATGGGACCTGCAAACCGACGGGTCCGGTGTCGTCGTGGCCGTCTTTGACACCGGAGTGGACTACACCCACGAGGACCTGGCCGGCAACATGTGGATCAACGCCGCGGAATATGGCGGGTTGTTGGGCGTGGACGACGACGGCAACGGCTTCGTTGATGATATCTACGGATACGATTTCTACGCCAACGAAGGCGACCCGATGGACGAGCACGGCCATGGCACGCACGTGTCCGGCACCATCGGGGCGGTGGCCAATAACGGGGTCGGCGTGGCCGGCGTCTGCTGGGATGCCTCCATCATGGCGGTGCGCATGCTGGGTCCTGACGGCGGCGGCGAGATCGCCGATGCGATTGCGGCCTTCAACTACGTCACCATGATGAAGCAGGAGTACGACGACGGCTCCGGCGACGGGACGCCCGGGGCCGACGTGCGTGTCGCGAACCTTAGCTGGGGTGGATACGGTTTCGCTCCGCCCCTCGAAGCCGCCGTGGCTTCCAGTGGTGCTGCCGGGATACTGAGCGTCGCGTCTGCGGGAAACGCCCATTGGAACAACGACTGGTTCCCACACATTCCCTCCAGCTTCGACCTGGACTGCATCATCAGCGTCGCCGCAACCGACCGGAACGACGAGCTGGCGGACGTCTACATCTGGGATGATCTGGAACAGGATTGGGTTTGGTGGTGGGGCAGCAACTACGGGTTCGAGTCGGTGGACCTGGCCGCACCCGGCGTGGGTATCCTCAGCACCACGCCGCCCGGCGTGACGGGCCAGAGCTACGGGTTCATGGGTGGCACCAGCATGGCGACGCCCCACGTGGCGGGGGCGGCGGCGCTGGCGTGGTCCTACTTCCCGGGGGCCACCATGCAGCAGGTGCGCGGGGCGATACTGGGTGGCGCAGAGCGGCTGCCCAGCCTGCAGGGCCTGGTGGCCACGGAGGGCCGACTTGACGTGCGCGCCACCCTCGAGAGAGTCCTCTACGCCAATCCCCAGTTCATCCAGGTGGACAGCCTGAGTTCGGGCGGCGCGACGGTCACCGTCTTCGACGCCCGCGGGCGGGTGGACGTCTGGAGCGGGGACGTGGGCGTGGGCTTCTCCGGCAGCCGGGTGGACTCCATCTCGGTGGGCGGCTCGGGCAGCGGCATCGGCCTGACCATTTCCGGGGCCTCCTCGGTGGGCAGCATCACCGACTCCCGCTCCGTCTCCGGCCCCTTCCAGTTCATTGCATCCGATTCCAGCATCGGGGGTATCTCCCTGAAGGGCGGCCTGGGCACTGCCTTGCTGAACGGGTCGTCTTTGGGTGGCATCACCTTCCCGTGGGACATAGACGGTGACTTCAACACCAAGGACGCCAGCTCCATCTACACGGAAGGCTACCTGGGCCACGTGTCCCTGGGCGGTGCCTTGAGCGGAGACGTCTGGATCGGCGCCGCCGACGGCAGCGGCTATGCGCTCAGAAGCCTGACCGTCAGCAACGGAGGGTTCTACGGAGACCTGGAAGTGCCCGGCCATGCCGGCCCCATCAGCATCGGCGGCGACATAGACGGGAAGGTCTGGGGCTCGGGCGTACAGATCAGCGGCAATGCCGGCAACATGAGCGCGGACGGGGGCGTGTACGTGCCGGTTACGGTGAGCGGCAATCTGGCCGGCCTTGAGCTAGGCTGGGATCTGGTGGCGGACTTCGACGTGGGGGGCGCCTGCGGAGCGGTCGACATCGAGTGGTTCATCTTCGGCGACCTCACCGTGGGCGGTGACGTGCCGCAGTTGCGTGTCGCCGGCGGCGTATTATTTGGCATGGTTGATATCGGCGGCGATCTGGATACCGCCTCTGTGGGGATGATCCTTGGTGATCCGATTTTTGTGCCGGGGCGTGCTCGCTTTGGGGTGGGCGGCACGCTGGGCACGCTCGACGTGGACTGGGACGTGATAGGTGCGACCGTGCTCGCCCGCCACATAGGAACGGTGACCGTCGGCGGGTATCTGGAGTCCTCCTGGTTGCTGGCCGGGGCCGACCTGGGCGATGACTGGGACCTGGGCGGGACCGGCAGCAACGCGGACACCTGGCTGCCCGGCACCATCGAGCAGGTTACCATCGGCCAGGACTTCACCGGCTCGCTGATCGGCGCGGGTCTGATGCCCGTCTTCGGCGCGCTGGACCTGGAGGCGATGTGGCTTACCGAGTCTTTCCTCTACGGCTCCAGCATCGGCAACGTGGACTACTTCGCCAACTACACCGCCACAGCGGTCGGCACGGGCATCGGGAGCTACGAGGTGGGCAGCGTGACCCGGCAGGGCCACATCGTCCTGGGGCTGGCGACCAACGTCTACGACAAGGACGGCCCGGTTCAGCCGGCGCCGTTCTTGGCATGACGAGCGAGGCCTTCCAGTCGAGAACGGCACTGCATGTCCCCGCGGACGGCTCAGGTCAGAGGGCGTTCTCCCGCGTGAAGTGGATGATATCGCCCAGGTCCGCGTAGGCCACGCAGACGCAGGTGTCCGCCGCGCCGTAGTAGAGCGTCAGCTCTCCGCTCTCCTCATCCACCAGCGCGGCGCACGGGAAGACGACGTTCGGCACGTTGCCCACCCGCTCGTAATCCTCCTCGGGCCGCAGCAGATATCGCCCCGTGCGGCAGATGACCTTCCAGGGCTCCTCCAGGTCCAGCAGTGCCGCGCCCGCCGAGTAGACGTACCCGTTGCAGGTGGTCAGGACGCCGTGGTAGATCAGAAGCCAGCCCTCGTCCGTCTCGATGGGGACGGGCCCGGCCCCCACCTTGGTTGACTGCCATCCGCCTGCCGGCCCGAACACGAACCGATGCCGCCCCCAGTGGACCAGGTCCTCGCTCTGGCAGACGAAGATGTCCCCGAACGGTGTGTGCCCCCGATCGCTCGGCCGGTGCAGCAGCAGGTACTTCCCGCCGATGCGGCGCGGGAACAGCACGCCGTTGCGGTTGTAGGGCGGGACGGGGTTGCAGATGAAACGGAAGCTCTCGAAGTCGGCCGTCTCCGCCAGCGCCAGGGTCGCCCCGTGATAGGGGGCGCACCAGACGACGAAGTAACGTCCCTCCACCTCGATGATGCGCGGGTCGTAGCCGCCGGGGCGCATCTGGATGTCCGCCTCGCCGAAGTCGAGGGTCAGCGGCTCCGGCTCTATCTGCCAGTTCAGGGCGTCGTCGCTCCAGCCCACGTGCAGCCACTGTTCGCAGGTCTGGTGGTCAACGCGGAACACGCCCGCGTAGCGGTCGTCGAAGGGCACGACGGCGCTGTTGTAGATGCTGTCGGCGGCCGGCACGGCGTCCGGCCCGACGATCGGGTTGCCTTCGTAGCGGCGGAACACGTCGTCAGTTGCCATGGGCGGCGCTCCTGAGGAGAACGTAGCACGGGAGGCCCGGCAAGGAGTGTCGCCCGACCTCCTGCTTGCGGGCTCCTTGACCGGTCGATCAGGTGAGCGGCAGACCGCAGGCGAGAGGGCTTAGTGTAATGACAAGCCCCCGGCGAAGGCAAAGCCGTATNNTGCTCTGTCCCGCCGGAGGCGGGACTGGTGGGTAGGGCCGGATTTGAACCGGCGACACCGGGATTTTCAGTCCCGTGCTCTACCACCTGAGCTACCTACCCCCGGTGCAGACCGATTCTATGCCGGGCCGGGGGGCGTGTCAAGCGTTCTGGCCGCCGGCCAGGGCCTGGCGCAGCATCTGGCGGGCGCGCTCGAGGGCCTCCTCGACTCTCTCCACGGCCGAGCCGCCCGCCTGGGCCAGGTCGTCCCGTCCGCCGCCTCCGCCGCCGACGATGCTTGCGGCCTCCCGGGCGATCTCGCGCGCGCTCAGACCGCGCTTCACCAGGTCCTGCGACAGGCCCACCACCAGAGCGACGCTGCCCCCCTCGACGGAGGCCAGCACGCAGGCGGTCGCCTCGTTCTCCCGCCGCAGCACGTCCGCCGCGCTGCGCAGCTCCGCGTGTCCGCCGGGCATCGTAGCCACGACCATCTGTGCGTCACCGCAAGGCTCGGCCTGGTCCGCCAGGCTCCCGCCGGCTATGCTGCGGGCGGCGCGTTTGCGTTCCTGCTGGAGCTGCTTGTCCAGGGAGCGTATCTGCTCCAGCACCTCCTCCGCCCGCCGCAGCAGGTCGGCCTCCTGGGTGTTCAGGGCGTCGCACAGGCGGGATATCTGCTCCTCGCGCTCGCGCAGCCTGTCCAGGGTGTTCATGCCCGTGACGGCCTCGATGCGCCGCACGCCGCCGGCCACGCTGCTCTCCCGCGTGATGCGCAGCAGGCCCACTTCGCCGGTACGCTCGCAGTGGGTGCCGCCGCACAGTTCGCGGCTGTAGTTGCCGATGCTCACCACGCGCACGATGTCGCCGTACTTCTCCCCAAACAGGGCCATGGCCCCCGCCTCCCGGGCCTCGCTCAGGCTCATGCGGGCGCTGTTGACGGGCTCGTCTTCCAGCACGCGCCGGTTGACCAGGTCCTCCACCTTGCGCAGGTTCTCCGGGCCCACCTCCGTGGGGTGGGAGAAGTCGAACCGCAGCCGATCCGCGCTGACGTGGGAGCCGCTCTGGCGCGCGTGCTCGCCCAGCACCTCGCGCAGGGCGTGGTGCAGCAAGTGGGTGGCCGTGTGGTTGCGCGCCGTCGCCATCCGCAGGTCCCTGTCAACGCGGCAGACCACGCCATCGCCGACGCTCANNCGCGGCAGACCACGCCATCGCCCACGCTCAGGGAGCCTTCCTCCATCCGCCCCCGGTGCAGGAAGAAGCCTTTCTCCCGGTACACGCCCTCGAAGTGGAACTCCGCCTGCGCGCCCTCGTCGGCCAGGATCCAGCCCCGGTCGCCCACCTGCCCGCCCGCCTCCCCGTAGGCCGGCGTGCGGTCCAGCACCAGCGACGCCTTCTGGCCCTCCTCCAGGCTCTCGACCAGCTCGTCCTCCACGATAATGCCCACCACCTCCCCCACGCTCTCCAGCGTGCTGTAGCCGGTGAACTCCGTCTCATCGGCCTGCTTGCGGAGCCGGGCCAGCGGGCCGGCCACGAAGACGCCTTCCTCGAACTGCGACGCCTGCTTCGAGAGCGACTGGTGCTGTTCCATCTGGCGCAGGAATCCCTGCATGTCCACCGTCATGCCCTCGTCGGCCAGGATGGACTCGGTCATCTCGACCGGGAAGCCGTAGGTCTGGTAGAGGTCGAACACCTCCTTACCACGCAGCACCGTGGCCCGCTGCCGTTTCAGATTGGCCACGTGCTCGGCCAGCACGTGCGATCCGCGCCGGACGCTCTTCTGGAACGCCTTCTCCTCCTCGCCGATCACGGTCTCGATGTGCGAGCGGCTCTCCGCCAGTTCGGGGTAGGGGTCGCGGAACGTCCCGATGACCGGGGCGATCAGGCGCGTCATGAACGGCTCATCCACTCCGAGCTGGAAGGCCTCCCTGACCGCCCGCCTCAGCAGCCGGCGCACCACGTAGCCGCGCTCCTCGTTGCTCGGGATGACGCCGTCGGCGATGCAGAAGATGACGGCGCGCGCGTGGTCCGCGATCCGACGCATGCGGCGCAGCCTGGCGGTGTCCCCCTCCGCCGGGGTGCCGCACACGTCGGCGATGGTGCTCATGACGGGTGCGAAGATGTCGATGTCGAAGCTGGTCTTGACGCCCTGCATGACCGCGGCCAGGCGCTCCAGGCCGAGGCCGGTGTCGATGTTCTGCATGGGCAAGGGGTCCAGTACCCCGCCCTCCTTTCGGTCGTACTGCTGGAAGACCAGGTTGTAGAGCTCCGTGTACCGGCCGCAGTCGCAGCACGGGTCGCAGGAGGGCTTGCCACAGCCCTCGCCGGAGTCGTGGTGTATCTCGCTGCACGGCCCGCAGGGCCCGTTGGGCCCCTCGGTGCGAGCGTTCTCGGGCCAGAAGTTCTCGTCCTCGCCGAACCGGAAGATCCTCTCGTCCCCGAAGCCTGTGACGTCCTTCCAGATCCCCGCCGCCTCGTCGTCCTCCTCGAAGATCGTCACCACCATCTGCTCGGGCGGAATGCCCATATCCTCCACCATGAACTGCCAGGCCCACTCGGCCGCCTCGCGCTTGAAGTAGTCGCCGAAGGAGAAGTTGCCCAGCATCTCGAAGAAGGTGTGGT
>JABAOC010009657.1_pt1 | contig 10780 bp, 10 predicted proteins | sample 7062161 | NCBI WGS metagenome assembly JABAOC01 (sample SAMN14538625, study PRJNA623070) | marine sediment metagenome | biome: marine biome [ENVO:00000428]; feature: marine pelagic biome [ENVO:01000023]; material: deep marine sediment [ENVO:00002113] | place: India: Gulf of Khambhat ...
GCAACTGACTTATTTCAATGCATGAGTGGTCTGGATGGGCAGTCAAAATAAATGGAGATAAATGGTTGATTTGAATGACATCTCAGTCAAACTGCATTCCCCGCAAGCACAATAAATTGTATAATGGACAAATCATCAAAGGAGGGGTGGCACATCGCTGAGCAAATAAGGATGGTTGATGTCAGCCAGGAAAATATCTATGAATCCCCCTGCTGTGGGATAAAGAACACCGAGCACAAAGGATACAAACGGAAGACGAACTGGCTGAAATGGCAAAAAACACCTATAAACTGAAAACAAATATAGTCGAACTCAAGACGCACCAGGATGCCCAGAACGCTCCCACTCCTTTCGCCGTGTTCGCGATAATCCATAACGGCCGGATGCTGGCTGACCATCCAATCAGCCGGACGAGATTCAAAAACATCATGGAGAAGGTTTTAAAATGACTCAAAAAATCAATGCAATATCGAGGCTCTGTTTAACTGGGAAAAGAATCATTCCTTTAGTTCTCATTATTTTATTCTTTGACTCGAGTCAAGGACTTTGATCGAAAAACAGAGATGGAGTTTACGCCGTCAGCTTTTTGCATATGATCTTATCCCATACGGTTAAATCAAATACTATTGCTGTACCAACACCAACGAAATAGGCGGCGAAATCATAAGGATCGAATGTACTGCCGAATATTCCCACCCCTCGATACTGCAAATATTCAATGACGGTTCCGAAAACAAAAATGCCAGCACCAACTGCTATTTTCAGCTTTGTTTGATTGACGTTGAGAGTAAATAAAAAATAGAGAAAAAAGGGAAGAAGAATATCAATGAGGTAACCTGAAAGAAAATTCTTAAAAGGCCCCTCGTATTCTGGTCCGATGACGAAATGCAACATGGCGACTATAACCGCCAGTGTAATAACAAACGCTCTCTTATAATTTTTTATTCTTTTTGTATTCATTAAGAAAAGCAATCTTTAAGATTGGATTTTGTGAATCTTCTCTTTGATTTTATACTAACCATTTCTGCCTACCCATAAAACCGATAAACCAAAACATCTTCATAATGTATATACTGGAATATTCAAAAAAAGTTTACTCTTTAACAGTAAATCAGGAATACACCGGACTCACCCAGAACAGTCGAGTGCTCACTCGAATATTGAGCGACATAATGTAATATTTTATGCCGTTATTTGATTATCCTTGGAATAAAAAAAATGTCGCAAAATAATTAATTATGCGCCGCTCTGTTCAATGGCTCTTTAACAGCCTCTTCTTCGCATCATCAAGCTCAGGGAATCCTGGGGCAGCGTCTTTACAGGGCCTAATGGCAGGATATTTCTCTTACGATAGTTCTTCGAGAAGAGCTTTTGCCTCTTTCAGGAATGGGGTGTCTAATCCTTCAGTGAACCAGCCGTAAATGTCGACAATCAGTTTTCGTGCTTCCTTTTGTTTGCCCTGTTTCTGTAACAAACGGCTCAGGCTCATAACTGTTCGCAGCTCAAAAAACTTTGCGTTCTGGCGACGGGCAATGTTGATAGCCTGGCGGAAACACGCTTCAGCCTGGGCTTCGTCCTGCATCAACAATAACTCTCCCTTCACCCGATGCAGTTCCACTTCGAAGAAACGTTCGTCAATTTTTTCAACTAAATCCAATGCCTCAGTCAGAACCTTCAATCCTTCTTCGACCTTACCGGCTTTTCTGTATGCATCTGCCAAAAAGGAGAGGCAATATGTTTGATAGGCTTCAGTACCTGTAGCCTTGAGAACCGCCAGCCCCTGGTGCATTTGTGCTATTCCTTCTTCCTCCTGGCCTTCTTCAGCTTGCATCCAGCCCTGATCAAAAAGTGCCAGTCCTTGATAAAAAACAAATCCTTTCTCATTTGAAAGTCGCATCACTTCCTTTGAATACTTCCTGGACGCCTGGACTTCGCGCAGCATTCTATTGACAAAGTTGCCAGCAGCGTTTAAAGCAAATGTCAGGGAGAATGGATGATCCAGTTTTTGAGCGAGGGCAATCGCCTCTTTGCTCCGTTTCAAAGCCTGGTCCGTATATCCAAGGAATAATAGAGCCCAGGATGTCCATGCAAGTGCATACACTCCAGGATCTGACCCGTAGATGTATGTCAGAGAACTGTGCTGCTCTGGATCGTAGAAGTGAATCATATGCTCAAGGGGGGCTTGAGCCTGCGTAAATTCTCCCATATGCAGCAGGAGATAGCCCAATTGAAGATTAGCTATAGCTGTATGAAGTGGATCCTCAGCACGCTCAGCCAGGTAGAGCATCTGCTCTGCCAATTCTCTTGCTGTCCTGTATTCTCCCCCTATGCCATAAAAGCCACATAAAACAAACAATACCGGAAAGAGTTGAGGCGTCTCGCCTATCTGCTGACAAAGCTTCCGTGCTCGGGTAAGAGCACGACCCACTTCCGGAGCTGCGTATCCCCTCGTGGCCATAAGAGATGATCCTAGGCTGAGTTGCATCGCGAGTTCTTTCTGGATACGCTCAGGGGTATCCGGCAGAGTCTTCAGAAGTTCCAAACTTTTATTGAAGTGTGATATTGCCTCTTCGTTGGCAGAAAGTTGTGCTGCTTTACTTCCTGCTTTGTACAGATACTCTATGGCCTTAGGAACAATTCCCGCTTCCTGGAAATGCCGCGCCAACTGAACAGCAATCTCTTCCGCCTGCTCTCCATAGAACGCCTCCAGTACAGTTCCCACTTCTTCGTGCAGGTGCGGCTTTTCCACTTCGTCCAGGCTGCTGTATAGATACCTTTGAAACAGGATGTGCTGGAACAGATACATGGAAAGTCGCTGACCATCCACATGCGTGATGCCTTTAGCTGAAACCAGATGATGCCGTTTATCCAACTCGCTGCTCAATATTCGTACCATTTCATGAACTTCCGTCTTTTGCAACCGGGCCACCACCTCAGCAGTGAACGATTCTCCTTCCACGCTGGCTATCTTCAGCACCTCCTGCAACTTTTCAGGAAGCCGTCCAATACGCTCTTCGATCACTGCATCCACACGTGTGGGCAGTGCTTCCCAGTTCAATTCTGAGCCCTCAATCCATCGGCCCTTTTCGTCTTTAACTAACACCCCCTTCTCCTGCATGCTCCTTAGCAATTCAACAGTAAATAGAGCATGTCCTTTGGTTTGCCGAAAAAGCGTATCACGGAACGCACTCTTTAATTTGTTTGGTTCTGCATCAAGGAATGCATCAACAAACTGTCTATCTTCAGTCTTGAAAATTTTCAATTCAACTTCTCCAAAGATGCGTTTGAACTCGTTTATAACAGGCTCGAGAGGATGTCGTTCACCTTCCTGTCCCAGAGCGACTTCTGCTGCCCGGTAGGCACCGATGATCAGCACTCGGCTGCCCTCAATTCGTCGGCCCAAGTGGAAAAGCAAGTTGATAGACCCCTTATCTGCCCACTGCAGATCGTCTAATACCAGAAGTATTGGCTGGTGTTTGGCCAGCGTTTGAAGCATCCTTGTATACTGCTCGAAAAGGTCATTTTGCTGAAGCATAGAATCGGGTGGGAGGGCTGCCTTACGTTCCACAAGTTTCTTCAATTGAGTTAGCCAGGCCGTGCCCCTTCGTGCATAAGCCGAGGCGCGAGTGACCAGCGCTACTCCTGGAACAAATGTGTCAATTAGGTCCGGACCTGTATCCAACAGTGCCTCGACAGCAATGGGAATAAGGTTCCACAAGCGGCTTGCATGTTCCCTGGTGATGGCTCCAGCGGCCCACTTAGCTTCAACTTCTCCGGTCAAAAAACCCAGCACTTCGCGGAAGGGCAGATAGGGGTCGCCAATACCAGCATGAGCATTGCAGCTCCCCATAGCGACAACCACATCTGCCTGGCTCTCCTGGGCACTCCGGGCAAATTCTTGGACAAGGGCTGTCTTCCCGCTGCCGGCTTCGCCGGTTACGAAAGCCATCTGTCCCTTTCCGGCTAGAGCTTCCTCAAAAAACTTACCCAACTTATCGAGCTCCTTCACCCGGGCCACGAACACAGGCTTTTTCACTTCAACCGGTTCTTCCTCGCGCTCAACTAGAAACTCAGGAATATGAGGCACCATGGGAGCAGCGGCGATAGAAATGCCTTCCTCTATATTCTTTAATTCAGAAAGGAGCTCTTCTGCTTCTTGATATCTCTTTTCTCTTTCCTTTTCCATGCATTTGAGAATCACAGCGCTCATCTCGCCGGACACTTTATCATTGAATTCCCTCGGATCTGAAGGTTCTTCTGCCTTGTGCTTCAAGGCTACACTCAGTGCAGTATCTCCTTCAAAAGGGACTCTCCCTGTCATCATCTCATACAGAATCACTCCCAGCGAATAAATGTCTGATCTCTGGTCTGCCTCTTCTCCTTCTGCCTGCTCAGGCGAAATGTAATCAGGAGTGCCTATCATCGCTCCTGTCTGCGTTACTCCAGGGGCTTCAATCGAGCGAGCTATACCAAAGTCCATAACCTTTGCATTTTTCTTTTCGTCTATCATGATGTTCTGAGGCTTTAAATCACGATGTATAACCCCTAACTTATGGGCCTCTGCCAGTCCTTCACACACCTGCTTGGCGATAGCGACCGCTTCCTCTTCTTTGAACTTTGCTCTCTTTCTGATGGAGTTCTTGAGATCCTCACCCGGAACATACTCCATGGTGATATAGGGGGTTTGTTCTTCTTCGTTCAGGTCGTACATCCTGCAGACATTTCTGTGGGCGATCTTACGGGCAAACTTCAGCTCGTTCTTGAATCGCCCGATCATGTCCTTGTTGGTAGCGATCTCAGGTTTTAAAACTTTGAGCGCTATCTCCTCATCGAGTTTTTCATCCTTGACCCTGTAGACCTCTCCCATACCGCCTTTTCCAAGTTCTTCAAGGATTTCATATCTCTCTGCAAAGATAGAGCCTATGGCTAATTTTCTGGTGGGAATTTCGAGGGTCTTAGTTACAGAGGGAGATACCTCATCTGATGGGATTAATTGAGTTCCGCATTTACCGCAGAAAGAGAGATCTTCGGGATTCTCATGCTGACATTTGGGGCATTTAATTCCCATTGCTTTCCCTTCTGACGAGTGCAGAAAAAGAATATCAATTTCCGATAATATAGTCAATCAGATGGACTGATGGACGGACTGATGTCGTGAAATGTAATATTTCACGCCATTCTAATTTATTCAACTAACCTAAAAGGTGATCCCAGGAGAAACGTTCCCTCTAACTTGAACAGATCTTAACGCTATGATATAAAATGAACAGTGGAAAAAACCCTTAAACTCCTCAAGGAACTTAAAGAAAAAAAGGAAATGTACTTTGGTGCAAAACAAGGTTCTGGAGAATATCATTAGGGAAAAAGAAAAGAGAAGAAAAGATCTGTCCGTATTATCCTTCAAGCAAAAAATTCATATTCTTGTTCAGCTTCAAAAGATGGCCAGAGGCGTAACAAAGCAGGAAAAAGATATGGAACGCATTGTCTGGCTGATTTGAATCCTAGGATGGGATTTTCCCGCCATTTCTCATCATTTAATGTGAACACGTTGTACAATAATTAATAATTAATTTCGCGCCATATAATTAACGACCAATTAAACAGTTGGGATGCATTAACATGCTAAAAGTGAAAGTCAATAGTTTTTATAAAATGCTGGATTAATTTATTTTGTTTTTGTATTTCTCCACAGCTTTTAAGGTTTCTGGTGTGCCGATCCGTTTTAAAGCTTCAGCCACCCACATCCGGACTTCGTAGTCCGCATCTTTCAGCGCCGCTCTCAGTGGTTTTACAGCTTTGTCAGAAGGTATCTTCTCCAGTGCCCAGGCAGCCGCCCGGCGTTTCTTTATATCTTTGTCCTTAAGTACCCGAATGAGCGGCTTCACTGCTTTTTCGGACTGAATCTTCCCCAGAGACATGGCGGCCATCCAGCCAGAATCCTTTTCTTTAAGTGCATGAATCAGGGGATTAACCGCTGTTTCGGCTTTCATCTCCCCCAGAATCCATGCGGCCTCCTCCCGGACATAGCTGTTTTTATCTTTCAACATCCCGACTAAAGGCTCAATAACATTCGCGGAGTTGATCCTGACCAGGGCGACAGCCGCCTCATTCCGCACCATCCAGTCACTGTCTTTTAATGCCTCGATCAGCTCTTCCACAGCCCTTTCAGGCTGAATCACACCCAAGATCCGGGCCGCCTCCCAACGGACAACATGATCATCATCCTTTAGAAGCGGGATAAGATGTCCGAACATGGGTTCACCGATTTCCACCAAGGCCTTAACAGAGTCTTCGCGAGCGCCCCAGTCATCTTCTCTCAAAGCCATGATTAAGAATTCGGTCTTTTTTTCTGGCCGTAATCTTACGAGATGAGGGTAAGTCAATCTCCTGATGTAACCATCCCTATCCTTCAAAGCTTTCATCAGCCCAGCCACCGCCTCATCCGAACCGATATTTCCGAGACCAGAGACAGCTCCCATGCGCATTTGAACATTCTCTTCATCTAAGGCATTGATTAGAGATGGGACCGCTTTTTCAGATTGAATAGCGCCCAGAGCATACGCCGCCCCGAACCGGGGTGGAGGATTGGATTCTTTATCATTCAGGACCTGAATCAGCGGCTCAACCGCTTTTTCGGGTTTAATCCTTCTCAAGGCCATGGCCGCCTCATACCGCCCGTAATCATGTAACGTCTTATCCTGAATCATCTCAATCAGGAGGTCTATCGCTCTCTCTGTTCCCACTTGCCCCAGCGCCCAGGCAACCCTTCTCTGGTGCCATTCAATCCTGTACGGGGACCATTCTCTCGTTTCTCTATCCCTCAGCATCTTTATAAGGGGCTCAATGACCGGATCTCCTGTCTCTCTTAACGCATCGCTCAAACTTCCCCAATCTCCATAACGCAAACTCCATAGTTTATTTATAAGTTGATCGATTTTTTCCTGCTCGGTCGATTGAGTGTCCTGGGTAAATCCATAGATCCAACCCATCACCAGCAGGATCATGCCTAATATCATTCTGACTTCTTTCTTCATATCCGGCTCCCTTTCGTAGAGATATTCTCTCTTGTGAAATGTTCTGTGAGGGCTTTATACACGTTTCCCTCGAAAGCTTTTTCAATTTCCTCTAAGCTTCTCAGGCCGAATATGAGTGAGATGGCTAAGGGATCGGCTCTGTAGTCTGTATGACCTTCATAAAAACCATACCGCATGATGTAAAATGGCACCATCTCCCCTGTATGAATATGACAGAGCATTTTTTGAAAATCTGTCATCTGTTCGTCACTCAAGTTTGAGTATTTTTCTTTTAAAAAGGCTTTTTCATCCTCATCCAGTTCAATAGAAAACTCAAGATGATACATCCCCTGGATTTCATCATTGAATATGGAATACTGCCATCCCCGGCCGCCAGCAGTTATAAGACGAATTTTTTTTCCGTTATACAGAAAATAATCGATGTGGCCTATGGAACGGCCAGTGCTTTGACTCATGTGGCCAACCCATCGGGCGATGTTCCAGACATGAAACAGTGGTTTGGCCATTTGAGGATGAATCAGCCCCAATTTCTTGACCAGCCAGTTATCGCCTTTCAGGACAGAAATGATATCTTCCTCCTGGCTCATAAAGCCAGCACCGGATGAACCTCCGGGCCGACCGCTATCTGTAATTTCTGCGATGGAACGGCCTGTGATCCTTTTTGTATGATCCAGTTCAATCTCTGAGTGCAATCCTGTCCGGGCTAATGTCGGGAAAGCCTCGGCGTCGACTTCGAGTATGCGGATTTTATCCCAATCTCTTTCCCTGTAACCGAGAGATTCACCTTTTTTAACTGTCACGGGTATGAGCGTGAATTTATTATCTTTAGTGTGCGCCACCACGATTTCTGTCCCGTCTTTCGTCGTGTAGGGAGAAGGGAGTTCCGGGCATTGGTCATAGGTATGAGGAAAAAACTTCAAGTATTCCTTTGTTTGGGGATGAGGTTTGATCGGCGTCTCTTGCGATGCCATAAGAGCCATTGCGGAAATGGCAATGAGAAAAACTGCCTGCAGCCACAAACCTTTAGCCAAAAAGTTTTTCATTGTCTATCTCCATATGAGTCCTTATATATATTATTTGTCCAACGCCATTGAAACACAACTTAAACAATCCTGAAAATTGATTAAGGATCCTGCTTTCATTGCGGCTTCGAATGGCCCCTTAAAAGAAAATAATTTTTCATAAAAAATCTTGACAGGAATAAATTAAACCTGTATACAATATAAGTTAATGCTAATATACTTAATTTTACAAAAGTGATATTCCTTGAAACAAGCAGCCGAGCTCTTCAAAATTCTATCAGTGGACAAAAGAATAGAAATAATTGAGCTCTTAAAAAAAGACACTCTGTGTGTGAATGCCTTAGCTAAAAGAATAGGAGTGTCTCAGTCTGCTATATCCCAACATCTAAGAGTTTTAAAATCCGCCGGACTTGTCAGAGATAAACGTGAAGGTTATTGGATCCATTACTCCTTAAATCGCCAGGCATTAGAAAAATGCCGACAGAGATTAAACAGGATATGCACGTGTGGTTGTCTGCAAGAAAATAAAAGCGATAAGATAGTACAGTAAAAAATTTTTTAATATGTATTTAAGTAGATAAACATAAGCTTATATATTCAAAGGAGGTGATTTAGATGTGTGGTAGTAGCGATGTTAAATGCACAGTAAAAGTTACTGAACTCGAAAATGGTTATCAGATTCAAATTACCGGCGACGACGTGAAAGAAGCGCTCAAGCCAGAGAACCTTAAAAAGTGTATAGAAGCCTGTTGCTCCGGTGAAGCACCATTTAATGAATCATGCTGCAGTTAGGTGCTCTTCAGCCAAGGGGGCCACTGTTTGACGCCAGCAAATCGTCAGAGTGTCTATAGTCCTGAAACGACCACGTCTGTGAAAACCAGACTTGGCATGCGCCAGGAAGAATAGATCCATGGGTCGTTAGCGACTTCGACAAGCCTGTTCCAGAACTTGAGATGGTTATCGGCGATGTTCATCTCTGCCACGGCCTGCACCAGCTCGCCGTTTTCAAACAACTGGCCCGTGATACCGATCGAGGCATCACCAGTGGTTGAATTAGAGTTCCCGCCGATGAATCCGGTGATTAAGATGCCTCTTCCGAGGTCCTTCATAATTTCTTTCAACGAGCGTCTTCCCGGTGGGATAATCAGATTTGCAGGTCCACCTGTTGTCGGTTCCCAGCCCAGCTTCCGGCTGTAATACCAATCCACAAAGAACTCTTTCAGCACACCCGAATCGACCATGACTCTCTTCTTCAGCGCCAATCCATCCATGTCGAACAACCGGCTTCCCATTCCTCCTTTGACGAAGGGNNCTGCTGGATGCTCGAACCGTACATGGCTGCGAGAAAACCTCCGAGGAGCCTGGAAACGTTTCTGTTCTCGATGATGACAGGCAAGGTCTCTGTTTTGAGCTTTTTCCCGCCCAGGAGACTGAGAGTCCGTTTCGCCGCACTGGCCCCGATCTCTTGTGGAGAAGGCATCGCATTTTTCATAACTGACGCCGCATAGTCGAATCCCATCGGACGGCGGTCTCCTTCATCCTGGACAGTCATCTGCGCTCCAGCCTGGAAGAAAGTCGACTCCTGGTAGCCTTCAAAACCATTGCTGGACATCAGGAGTAATTCATCATAACTGTCATACTCCATAGCTGTGACTGAAATGACCTTTTTCCCGCCGGCCGCAAGAGCCGCCTTCTCGATGGCTTTCACTAAATTGTGTCTGTCATCAGGGGTAAATTTTTTGTAGGCGGGATCGAGAACTCCCAGGTCGACCTTGGCCCTGCCCCTGTAATATTTCGGGTCAGGTAATGTGCGATAAGGGTCCTCAGCCAGAAGTTTCGTGGTGGCGATAGCGTTGGAGATGAAGTCTCTCAGCGCGGTCTTGCGGAGGTCTGAAGTCGTCTGGACTGAATACCGGTTGTTGACAAAGACTTCAAGGCCGAGCTGTTTCGTAGTGGCCTCTTTGATATTCTCCGGCTTGTGACCCCTGTAACTGATGTTGACAAATCGTTCACTGCTCACGCCTGCCCGACACTCCGCCGCGCCGGCGGATTTCGCCGTTTTCACAGTCCAAGACACTAAATCATACAATTCTTTATTCATCTCTGCCTCCTCTCCTTACCTCTTGACTCCACCGACAGTCATCGACTTCACCAGACAGGTCGGCTGCCCAAAGCCGCAGGGAACAGCCTGTCCGCCTTTCCCGCAGGCTCCTCCGCCGCCTTCGTTCATTTCGAAGTCATTGGCCAGCACGGTGATGTTCTTCAACATCTTCGGGCCGTTACCCATGATGTTAACGTCCTTGATCGGCGCAGTAAGCTTTCCGTTCTCGACCATCTTTCCCTGGGACACGTAGAAGGCAAAATCACCTTCCCCGATCTTCACCTGGCCGTTGCTCACATCCTGGACGTAAATGCCTTTTTTCACGTTCTTTATGACATCTTTAGGTGTATCCGGGCCAGCCAACATGATGGTGTTGCGCATCCGCGGCTGAACATAGTGCTGGTAGCTTTGACGACGTCCATTGCCTGAGGACTTCACCTTATAGTGCCGCGCGGAAATCTTATCGTACATGTAGCTTGTGAGTATTCCTTTATCAACCAGTACTGTTCTCTGTCCGGGAGTCCCTTCATCGTCCACGTTGATGGAGCCCAAATAATTCGGCATGGTGCCGTCATCGATGATCGTCACAAACGGCTCTGCCACCTGTCTTCCGATCATGGTTG